>Ga0099801_1050409_pt1 | contig 12238 bp, 5 predicted proteins | sample Orb8nscriptome_4_FD_81145 | JGI IMG/M metagenome (GOLD analysis project Ga0099801, IMG submission 81145) | Coral microbial communities from Puerto Morelos, Mexico - Orbicella 8 T A metatranscriptome (Eukaryote Community Metatranscriptome) | ecosystem: Host-associated > Invertebrates > Cnidaria >...
AAAAAAAAAAAAAAAAACTGACTATGTAATTGTTGTATGTGGTACACTCTACCATCTGATGTCTCAATTGTGTATAAATACTGGTTGTATTTCCTCTAATAACAGTCCTTTGCACCACATTTTCACCTGAATGGAGTGGGTTCATGTTCACCACATCAACTTTGTGGAGGTTGAGGGGTTGAGGATCTTTGGCTGTGTGGTTGTAATACCACCTCTGTTTATTCTGGCTTGCCGGTTTGTTGGAGAAGCTGCTTCATTGCTGGAAGTGGGTTCTTTGTTTTCCATATCATTAGGTTTCTGGGCTGGATCCAACTCCTTGTGTATATGTTTTCAAGTAGTACAAGATGGCTAAGTCTGGTTCAGTACCAACTTCATATGCTTTATGGAGACATCGCTTTGTTGTCTTCATGGCAGGCTCTGCCTTCATTGCAAATTCATTGCAAGAGAACTGCGGGTCAGTCTACCCCTGTAATGTCTCGCTGTAAATCAGACATGCTACATGAAGCTTGCTACAGTATATATATTTTACTGCGTTTTCTTTCTTTCTTTGCTTACTATTTTATTTTCACTGCTATTTTACGACATACTGAGTATGTTCTAAAATGTAGCCTTGGTACGAAAACTTTTGCACATCCTAAAAACAATGAAACTGCATATGACTAAACTTACAAAAACTTTAAAAACATGACTATTTGATTTTTTTCTTTCTTTTTTTCAATGAAGAAAAAAGGCTCAAAAATCACAGGGGTGAAGAAATGACCTGCAGTGAAAGGGTTAGTAAAATTGTGTCTCTATAACCTGATGGAATGAGCACGGGCTGTTAACACAATGATTGCGCAAGCAAAGAATTAATTTTGATGATCAAAGTGAACAGAACTCATTTCTTGTTCTTCCATAACTTGGTAGAAACACAGCACATTTTCTGTTTGTTATTGGAAGTTAACTAAAAGAGGCACTTGTTGGTACCATATGTCAAAAAGAATAAAGGCGCACACTGAACTATAACTGTGAGGTAACTCACAAACATGCTTTAATCAACTCCTTTTGGAGTGAGAACTAACTTGATTACACAGTACCTTAAAGTATTCATTTAAAAGTATAAAGTTCAACCTTCTCTAACTGAGAAGGCATTAAATGAAGGTGTCTAGTCTGCGATTTAATCCTGATGAGACTGAGTTTCAACTCTATTGGTAACTCTTAAAGGAAACTGGTTGGAAAATCCTTAAACTGAGCAAACACCTGAACCCTGAGTGAAAAAGCCCCTCAATTCTTTACCACATTGGAGGGGCCAGAGTCATTGTAAAGTAGCTGGTCTTTCACAATGGCTTTGTGAATCTGCCTTCTGGACGTCTGAAGCCGATAAACCCCCAGGCGATTTTTGGTGGCTTGGATTGAGACTGGAGTCAAGCTGCTGATGCTCTCACGCCACGGCAGTCCGTCGAGTTGCAGTCTGCACCGGTTTGTTGATATGGCTTTGTACCAGAGTAAACTGACTGGCCAAGAAGAATTTTCAGAGTGTTCACAGTGCTGGTCTCTTGATGCAGGCCACATAATCTCCTGGCTGAAAATGGCAGGGTTACGATGGTTGCATGGTAACCAGCACCCGAAATTGTGACTCACTGGTCACCAATGTGACCAAAACTTGAGTGTTAGTGACCAGATATCAAGAACTGGTTGCCAGTGGGCAATTCACCTTTTCGTCTGTCAACCTTTCAACCTCAAAGAAAAGCGACATTACTTGTGAATGAAGGATATGATTTATTTGAGTAGATATAATAAATCAAAAACCCATGATTCATCGATGACTAACTGGATTGCCATGTTTAATTCAGCAGCTTCTTTATTTTAAGGCACAGTAAATTAAACAATTCTCTTGTATCGAAAAACTACCCCTCTTCAAAATTGCCCTTTACATGTAATGCATAGCAGACCCTTGAGTATTGAGTACATCATGTATGCCTACAAAATGTGTCTCTTCTATTTGATTTTACAATCTGGTGACTAAAAATTTACATTTGGCAACCTTTTTTTACCAACTTAGTAGCCAAATGGCAATTTAAGGATTTTTTTAATTTCGAGCCCTGGTGGGGAGGCCTACCCTGCCTCCATCTTCCTGACTGCCCTCAGCAAACTCTCTGGCCAGATTGACAGCAAGCTCCTTTCGCTTATTGGTACATCGATCACAAGGCTGCTGCGCTTGATCGGTTGAATGTCAGAGTGCTGTGGCCAACAAGGATTTAAGCACACGGGTGCAGTCACTAGGAGAAAAAAGCAAACAGTTATTTATCAAACATGAAACTCCCATGAAAAAATACAACAAGATCCAAAAATGTTAATATTTTGTAGAGCCCCAAAGAGAGGACTTGATAAACCAGACAGTGATACCATACTACATAGTTTTGCTTTGATTGATTCAGATTGAATGTTCAGTTTAGGTTTCTTTTTTTGGAGAAAGAGCATTTCATAAATAAGCATTCAAGAATCTGACTTTTAGCTTTACGAATCTGGAAATGATGAACAAGTCATTGAAATGTTATTCAAATTAATACTGCCAATTTTTATTCTAAAGTGGTTATCCAAAGCCTCCATTATTACAAAAAACACAATAGGAAGAAAATCACCGACTTTGCCAATCCCATGGATATACGTCTCCCAATTTGCTTAGGACTGCATTACAGTGTCTGTATATTTCATGTGAGATTCTGGTTTATCCAGCTTGATTTTTTTGAGAATAAGTCCATGTTGAGAATAAGCCCATATGATGAAAGAGGAATGAAGCATATTCACTGAGACCAGTTTTCCCTTGTTCTGTGGGGAAAGGGGAAAAAACAATCAATTTATTAATGGCATGCATGTCTAAGAGTACCCAATGGGTAGACTAAGAGCATTTTCCCCTCTGTGTACATCTTTCTTTCACCCTTTAGCATTACCAGGAGTGAGAAATCAAGCTGTTTTACCCCAGAGATTGACCTTGTCAGAATTCACCAGAAGTCAGCCAAGGGTGGAGGGAACACTTGGAAAACCCCAATACTTCTAGAGACACCCATGGAGGAGTCTTGAAGAGCATCCATTCACCTGCAAAGAATTGTTAACTGGCTTGAATCATTCCTACACACCCTGGGAGAATTCTTTTGAGAGGGGAAAATGGTCTAAACATTGGTTTTGGGGATGGAAGAGCCCACTTCAGAGCTATCAGCTTTTTCTTAACTAAAGACAGTATGCCAGAAAATTTACTGGCCCTACCTCCCGGCTAAGGTTAGGATGAAATCTTAATTGCACTGAAGAATGAAAACCAACATTTGTTCACCCCAGTTTGAAAGTCAGACTTAACAAAATAATTTAACTCATTATTTTTGCAACAGTAAACTGGTTATGTGTGAACAGAAGTCATTCATGTACAAACAAATAATATGGCAAAGTTTGCAGTCATTCTGTGAAGAGAGTTAGTGAGTTGGTCATTAGTAATGCTCCCCTTTACCAGGCTTCAGTTTAAATACACACTGTAACAAACTACAACCTACATGACATTGTATGATGCATCGACTGATCAATGAACACACAAGTTTACATTTAAAATTAGCCCTAACTAAAACCATTGGGATGTTTTTTGTTTTGTTTATTTCTTTTAAAAAATAGGAAAAACCAGAAATCCAACCTGCAGTGCTAATTTGTTTATTTTTATGTTGCAGGCGTGGAAGTTTTGTTGGAAATGGGTGAAAAATTGACCTAAAGCGAAACGTAGAGCTTAGATGGAAATCTATGATTGGCATTTAATTCCAAAGACGATTTTTGCAATATGCTCTGAATCTTAAAGCAGTGTGAAAACTCAGACGGAAAGTTTCCCTGTTTGCAAGGAATCAAAAAATTCTTCCAAGCAATTTCCAATCCCTTAATTGAACTGAGGTGTAATGTTTAAGCCACACATAAGAAACTAATTAAATTAATTTGTTTCAATTTCTTGTCTCGAGAGGTTCCTCCATAGAAAATGATCCAAAAATTTCTGATCCCCCAAGCAACACAGGAGAGGATTCAAAATTTCTGATCCCCCAAAGAACTCTAGAAAGGGTTCAGAATTTCTGATCCCTCAAAGAACACAGGAGAAGATTCAGAATTTCTGATCCCCTACAAAGCCAGTGTTACATCCATTGTAGCCACATTAAATCTTATCATTGAAGACAGGGTTTAGATCTTGCTGCCTCCCTGAACAATGTCTAATCAAAATATTTTTTCTTGATAACAATATTCAATTAGAAATTTTATAGAAATATGGCATAATTTTCTTAACAGATTCCATACACTCGGATTATACTGAGAGAGCGATGAAGAACAAGTTTCTTCACAGCAGTCTATTAATATAAGTAACTGTAAACATTACACATTGTATTACAATGATGACTGCACGTCAAAGTTGCATTAGCGGTAAGTTTAAAAAACAGTATCAAACAGTACCTAAGAGGACAGGAAAGTTCAGAATTGACCAAAACAGTAAGATTACTCAAACTGCGCAACTGTGGGCATCAATGCAGACTTTCTCTGTCAGAATTAGCCCACCTTATGTGAAGGAAAAATTTCTAACAATTTCTATTTAACATGGAAACAAGGCACCTCAAAAAAACAAAAAGAGCATTCAAGAACACCACAGTACATTACAGGGATGACAATTAAAGACTGCAATTTACATGTACATATAAAATTGCAGTTGATACTTTCCAGTGGGTCAATGTACTCTACATGCATGTATACAGTGTCCTCCAAAAACCTGTTGTCAAATAGCAGAGGCCATGGACTTAAGCATTGCCCAACACGTTTTTACGTCTTCAATCTAACTTTTTGACTGGGCTACCAGTTCATTCACACTTCAGTTACGCATCCACTTTAACCATACTCAAACGAGAAGAGTGGGGGTAAAATTGTTTTCATAAAGACCTGACAGATATGGATGCAAATATTGTAGCGAATGTTACAAGCAATTCTATTCTTTCTCTTTTAATTTGGCATACTCGTCTTGGAGATGTTTCCTGGTAGATGGCAATAGTTTGCTGTCGTCAGTTAAAGAAAATGGACATAAGATGATACAAGTTTTGGGGAGCTCATCAACCCATGGAGTCTGCCTTTTGGGCACATCTTGTGGACTCCACTTCCCCTTAAAAGATCCTTTCCAGTAGTGGATCTTGACTCACTCACTTCAAGAACCTTTCCAATTACTGGCATTTTATCATAATTGACCAGATGGACTGCCACAAACTTTCCCACCTCAATGTTCTCCAAGCAGTCAGCATATTTTATGTTTAGGGATTCCATGGATGAAGAAAATTGTAATGATCTGGACACTAAATATAAGTTTTAACTGATTTTCTTTAGTACAGGCATGCCTATGGAGATGTATGTACAGTGGATGTTTTATTGTTTTTTCCCAACAAATGCTCAGTCGTACAGTGTAGCTTTAAATTCCATTAATATGCTTAACACCTCAAAAATATGTAAGATGCACGTACACTATAAGCTGTACCCATCTGCCAATGTAGTGTATCATACTTGTAATACATCTACCAAGCACCACTTGCCATAAACCAAGAAACACACCTACTGAGTCTCAACTGTTTCTTTGTCATGCATGGCTTGCAAATGATCAGGAATGGTGATATCTTCATTTGCTGGCCTCTGCATTTTGGGACACCTTTTAAGAATTTCTAAAGGCCACTGCGAGTGATAAGGCAGCTCCAAAAGTTTGTCAATATCCTGGAGCCACCAAGCCCATGCTCTTGAGACTCCCACAGGATAGTGCTCCTCAAATTTTTTAAGATCTCTCTTCATAGCCTCCACATCAATTTTGTTCAGTGTGGGCTGCACAAGGCTGGGTCTCTCAGTTGGTATGGACTTGAAAAGACCAAAGATAAAAATGTCATAAACTGCACTTTGTAGACATTTTGTTATGGAAATTAAAATTAGAGACCTTACCTTGAATGCCAAACTTTAGTTTCCCCAAGGACAGTAAAAGGCTGATGTCATGAAATGTTTCCACTGGCTTTGAATTTAGTAACTTTTTCTTTATGACCTTAAAAATTAACATTAATTTTAATAACAAAACAGTGTAACATGCATGTACCTTGAGCAGTTGTTGAGGGGTGTCCCATCTCATATGCGAGTAATTCCTGTAATACATGATGCAATGTCCCTGCTCATCTGTGAGAAAAATTATAAAGTTACTGAGCTCTACATACCAAAAAAACAAAAACAAAAAATAGCTCACTACATAACTATTGTATGTTGTACACTCTACTGTCTGATGTCTCTATTGTGTATAAATAATGGTTGTGTTTCCTCAAATAACAGTCCTTTGCACCACATTTTCACCTGAGCAGATTGGGTTCATGTTCACCACATCAACTTTGTGGAGGTCAAGGGCTTGAAGATCTTAAGCTGTGTGGTTGTACCTCTGTTTATTCTAGGTCTCTGGCTTGTTGCAGAAGCTGCTTCATTGCTGGAAATGGGGTCTTTGTTCTCCACGTTATTAGGCGCTGGGCTGGATCCAGCTCCTTGTGTTGATGTTTTCAAGTAGTTCAAGTGTCTCGCTGTGAAAGATCAGACACGCTACATGAAGCATGCTACAGTATATATATTTTATTGAGATTTCTTTCTTTCTTTGCATTATTTTATTTTTGTACTGAGTACGTTCTAAAATGTAGCCTTGGTACAAAAAGTTTTCTTTTGGAGTGACAACTAACTTGATTACACAGTACCTTAAAATATTCTTTCAAAAAGTATAAATTTCCACCTTCTCTAACTGAGAAGGCATTAAACGAAGGTGTCCACCTGAACCCTGAGTGAAAAAGTCCCTTGATTCTTTATCACATCGGAGGGCCCAGAGTCATTGTAAAGTAGCTGATCTTTCATAATGGCTTTGACAATCTGCCTTCTAGATGTCTGAAGCCGATAAACCCCTGGGTGATTTTTGGCAGCTTGGATTGAGACTGGAGTCAAGCTGCTGATGCTCTCGCATGATGGCTGTCTGTCAAGTTGCAGTTTGTACAGGTTTGCTGATATGGCTTTGTATCAGAGTAAACTGACATCTCCATTTCCCTGTACACAATGAACCTGGCCAAGAAGAATTTTTGGAGCATTCACAGTGCTGCTCTCTTGATGCAGACCACATAATCTCCTGGCTGGAAAAGGCAGTGTCCCGGTCGTTGTGTGGTGACCAGGGATTGAAATTGTGACGCAGTGGTTGGCAATGCAAGCAAAAATTGAGTTTTAGCGACCAGATATTAAGAACTGGTCTCCAATGGGCAACTCACCTTTTTGTCTGTCCTAACCACTTGTTTTGGGGATGGAAAAGTCCACTTTCAAAGCTATCAGCTTTTTAAGACAATATGCCAGGAAAGTTACTCGTCTTACCTCCCGGTTAGGGTTAGGGTGAAATCTTAATCGGACCACTTAAGGATGAAAACCAACATTTGTCCACCCTAGTTTGAAAGTCAGACTTAAACAAATTTAACTCTCATTATTTTGGTAACAGTAAACTTACCAAAAGCAGAAAATCTCCACTTCCTTCCCTGGTTAGGTGCAGACAGAAATCATTCATGTACCAACGAATAATATGGCAAAGTTTGGGGTCATTCTGTGTAGAGAGTGAGCGAGTTGGTCATTAGTAATGCTCATCTTTTACCAGGCTTCAGTTTCAATTCATTTTGTAACAAGCTACAACCTATATGACATTGTATGATAGATCGACTGATCAATGAACACACAAGTTTACATTTAAAATTAGCCCTGACTAAAACCATTCGAATGTTTTTTTAATCTTGTTTACTTCTGTTAAAAAACAGGAAAAACCAGAAATCCAGCCTGCAATGCTAAATTGTCCCTGCCAGAGAACCACCTGGTTTTATTATGTAAGTACAAGACCACTCTGTTGTCCTTCATCAACAAGGCATTTCGATCTCTGAAACATGCATGGTCAAAGTCGAAACCATTGGTGAGGACTTCAAGTGTTCGGATTTCAAGGCCTCTGGAAGGCGTGATGAATACAAGCTGACCATTTCCAGGTCACAGCATTCTCTGGACCTCGCCGTCATTGGACCAGCCAACCACCCGGACAACCTGGTCCCTGAGGAACAAGGCAAAGAAAATCTCATTACTCTTAAATTATTTGTCACCAACTATGAATAATGTCACAACTCCTTGCAGACCTCTGTTTCTATTGTTCTTTTCACAAAATCGTGTGTCTTCTTATGATACATTGCAAATAACCATGTGCGATCATCCATTGGCTCAGTTCCTTGAGGCTGTACATATGCCTTTGGTCCCAGGGACTGACTGAAAAGTTCAAACAATTCCTTGATATCCTCTTTTCTTCTGCAGAATACCATCACTTTAGTGGCACTCAATTGTCTTTCATCAATGTCATCAGTTATTGACTTGAAGGTCTCATACAGGTTTCCATGATCTATATCAGCCACAACATACCGAATGTTCGGTTTATTTGGATTGCCTAAAATCTGGACACAACTCTGCATACACAAGTCTTTGATTATTGTACTCTTCGTTGCCGCTGTTGCTGTAGCAGTGAGTGCTACAAATGGCACATATCTGTGTAACAATGACCTTAGCTCTGCTAACCGTCCATAATCTTTCCTAAATGCTTCCTCAGTAGCTGTGTTTTTTCCCCTGATAGAAAAATGAAAATAAAAATGCGACTATTTTGCCAAAATAATCATTCAGTCCTACATTTACTGTAACCAAACTCACAAAAGACAAAAAACAAAAAACAAAAAAACAAAAACAAAAACAAACCAAAAACAAAGACATTAGGAATTAATATTAAATGTTTACATTATTTGACTTTCACACTTTGTCGCCCGATTTTTAAAACGACTTGACTAAATCTTGATGATAAATGCTTTCCACTACTGCAGTTGAAGTTAAATTAACCTAGTTTAAAATTAGAGATAAATGAAAAAAACAACACTCACCATTTAGCTATACAACAGAGTTGGAAACTAACTTTTGAGGTAAATTGCTTACAGTAACGGAGTGTGTTCATTTTCATTGTAATTGAAATTCTTGGCATCATTGTCAGTCTCCTTTGTCTCACCATTGTAGCCCTAAAGCTGTTGTACATGCAAAACGTGCTTTTTTGGGCGAATTTTGAACATTAACCATGCATTCATCATCATCATCTGCACCCTGTGATCAGAGCACAGACCACAGAAATACTGCACCCTGGGATCAGAGCACAGGGTGCAGAAGTTCTGCACCCTGTGATCAGAACACAGACCGCAGAAATTCTGCACCCTGGGATCAGAGCACAGGCTGCAGAAATCCTGCACCCTCTGATCAGAACACGGGTTGCAGAAATACTGCACTGTGGGATCAGAGCACAGGCAACCAATTTACAGAGGCATTGCAAACTGCACACAATTTAATGTATTCAGTTTCAAACTTAGAATAATATACAAGAACTTTAAACTATTAAAAATAATTGTGCTCCACTACTTCAAAAGATCATTTAAATATTATTATAGAAAAACAATGGTAAATGATCAGCATGTAAATGCTTAAATTACATTTGAAATATTATGATCACTGTAATCCTAATCTGCAGAGATGGTTCTGTCATCAGAGTCACTGGCAAAAGTACTGTCAACTGTTGCTTTCATTTCACTTTGCATTTCAAAGGAGGCAGAGCTAATCCACACAGCATGTCTGTTTCCTTTGAGGGCTGCGACAAAGGCACCCCCACTTTTACTATCAACATCAACAACTGTATCTCCTTCTCTAGAGAGATTCTCCACCAACCAGGGAAAGGCGTCTTCCATGGCAGTGGCTGGTTTGGGGCATAGCCCACAGTAGTTAAATTTTCTGGGCTTGTAGAGACGGACAAATGTCTGGCGGTGACTTGTCACGACACCCACCAGTGGCCCATGACCAAGGTCTTTACTGCTTCTCTCAAATAAGGGCCTGAAACAAATGAAAAGAGAAAACATAAACACAACAAACTCCTTTTCTTTATTTCAGTTTGTAGTGGTGATGTTGAAATTTAACACTTGAACAATCTTCTCCAAATTAGATTTTCATTGATCAACATTCTCAAAACAAGAAATCAGACTGCATGTTCATCAAGGAGAACTGGATAAAACGGTTCACAAACATTGTGGTTTGAGTAAAGACTAAACCAGAGGCCACATGTAGCTAACACTTTCTTCAGAATTCTAGTTGGCCAATTAACTTCTGCTTTCAGAACAAAGTTGATGGCCTGACTGATTTTTTTAAATGCCATCATCACTTTAAAATTTATTAACACTTGCTGTAACTTAAATCTGGTAATGTTAAAAACTCGGCAGATATCGCAGTTTTTAAAGAACACGCATCAAGAAGCCCTCTGGGTTTTTCAACTTTGTTGTGTGACATAGAACCATCAATACAATATTCCCCAAGATTATGTTCCTTATGGATAACATTGATAATAGGAGCTATCTGGACGGTGAAGCATGCAAATTTAACTAATCATAAATGTGCAATCATATTATTACCTGCCTTCTCATGTTTTTGGGGAACATTTGTCACGTGGAAATGTGCTGTTTGAGAATCTGCTGTTCCCCCCTCTATCATCCGTTCCTTGACTGCCTTGAAATCATCAACATTCGTGAATAGGACAAGATTGAAGGATGTTGTCTTTGTAAAATTTACCTTGGATATAAGGCAAAACATTCTGTGGACACAGACAGAGACGAGGATCAAATTCCATTGACTTTAAAGTAAGTGACCATAGTGATTAAAACAATGTCAGTTACATGTGCTGTCAAAATGAATCTGATAAAAATCCAAAGCTGAGGCTCTATATGGTAAAACTGTTTCTTTGCAGTTCTGGCAAATGCCCTTGTCTGTCCACTGTGACATGTAAAAATGTGAGCTTACAATAATATGTTCCAAACACTGTACCTTACCATCACATTTGTAAAACTCTGTAGAATGCCATTTATTATTTAACCAGTGGTAAAGATGCCCAAGAACTATGTTACAGCATGTTGTCACCATGATTTCATTTTTAACATAATCAAGATATGTGTACTTACTTCACAAGCCTGCATTCCCTATCGCCAAAAATGCACCATGAAAATGAGGTAACTTTACTACAGCTGCCTGTTCCACCATGCTGAAATCCTGAGAAAAGACAATGATTCCCTTTGCTTTATTTTTCCCATTCACCAGACCATCCACTTCCTGGACACCCTCATCATCTCTCTGTCTCCTCAGTCTTTCTAAGTATTTTTGAAATTCATGCAATTATTCAACATCCTTCACCTGGAAGTAGGACATACAGTGCTGGCATTGTTCCCCCTTCATTGATGGGTAAAATCGCTTAACCCTGCCACAGAGTAAAATCTACCGGCATTAGCTGGAGTAGAATCTTTAAGTGGCACTCTTTTAGGGTGAGAGAGTTAACTGCAGCTTGAAATTTGTAATAACCAAACCAAACCATCACCGTCACAACAGTTTTATGTAACGTGCTTCCCAATCAATTAAGGGGACAGCCTACCTTCATTTTCATACATTTTATGAACACAGTGCTCGCAAACTTTTAAAGATATACCAATCATCTATATATCAAATTAAACTGCAAAAGATACTCTATCACACTGGAAATTGAAAAATGACAATTGTTTAATTGAGAAAGCATACTGCCCCCTATACACCCAGGTCCCTAATTGTGCAATCACTCATCTGGCAACAGTGCTAAAGTTACTTTACTATATAGAGGGCCAATTAAATCTTTTCTAGCAAGAGTAAAGATAACTCTGTGCAGTAAACCTAAAAACTGCATTGCTACTCTAATTTACAGTTATGAAATGACGGGATGAATTATAAGCCCCCAAAATAGCCTAACAATACAACATTGCAAAAGCTAGTAACATTTCTGGTTATCAAAAATTGACTGTTAAGGTGGCTCTGAAAATGGTCATTCTTGTAACATTTACATGGCCATGAGATCCTCACTACAAAAATCTAGGTTATATCACTGAATGTAGCATAGCTTAGAGTTTCCAGTTCTGAAGTTTGACATGAATAACATAAATTCCAGAGGAGACACACCCACAAATCTGACCACACCCATTTCCGTACCTCCCAAAATAGTAGATATTGGGAACCAAATATCTCAGCCGAGAAACACAGTTTGTCTGTCAAATTTTCAGTGCAAGTTCATATTGTTTTGAACTGTGAAATGGGCCACTCTCAT
>Ga0099801_1170011_pt1 | contig 12199 bp, 8 predicted proteins | sample Orb8nscriptome_4_FD_81145 | JGI IMG/M metagenome (GOLD analysis project Ga0099801, IMG submission 81145) | Coral microbial communities from Puerto Morelos, Mexico - Orbicella 8 T A metatranscriptome (Eukaryote Community Metatranscriptome) | ecosystem: Host-associated > Invertebrates > Cnidaria >...
CACCAAAATATTATGTTTGATCGATTGCTGACTATTGCTGTGTTGGCACAGCACAATCTTTCAGCCGTTCGTTATTTGTTCATCACACAATGCCATCACAGCATCCCATTTTAGCAAGCAGGGGTATATAATATAAATACAAATATAAATATTTGTTTTTATATTTATATTTTGCTCTGCATATTTTGTATAGAGCACTTGTAGGGTAAGTAAAACAATTTATTCATTGTTTTTCTATTTATATGTATTATATGTATAATATTTGAATCGAATAAGAATTGGTTTACTAATGGTGACGCCACTTGGAAGAAGGATCCAAAAGGATACTGCACGCTTACACTCAGAAATTGTAGTCTGTATAGAGGGAGCAAACTGGAAACTTCTTCACAAGATAAACACTTTATTATCAGTTTCACGCTTTGGGCTTCCTGTGTAAAAACATGTCATGTACTGGATTAAAAATATTTAAAATTCCAAGTATTTTCAATCCATTATGAGTAGATCTACAGACTACTTTGATAATGGCAATGTTATGATGAAAATTCTTTGCCAGTAACAGGATGGACACATGAAAAACTGATGTCAAGTTGTTTTTTACGATAACAAATTCTCAAATTGTCCACTCTCACTTGTTGACGCATTATATAAACTATAAATTCATGTGTCTGTCCGTGTATTGACAATGAAAACTAGCCAATGAGTGCAAGAGAGTTTCTGCAGATATCAAAAAAACATGTGTTATATGTAAACCAAAAATAAATTTGCATAGCACGAAAAGATCTAGGTACGAGTTTAGCACTACAGTGTTACACAAGACACGTAGGTAGAGGGTTAAGAAATGACATCAGGAGACATCTCAGGAGACAGAGCTAAACTATTCATTGTTTTCATTCCTTTATTGACTCTCTTCCTACTCAACAAGATTGTGCTCCCTGTTGTTTCAAGCCTTATGTATTAGGATAGAAACTCTCCTACCCCTACCCCCTAAAATGGGATGACACAATTGGGTGACAAACAAATAAGGAACCGCTGCAGAGATTCAAGGATTCAAGCAGCACTCAATCAAATGGAGTGTTTTGGTGTTGTGCGGAGTAGGCAACTGTCTTCAAATGACGTAGCCGTTTATTACTTACGTAATGCGTGTGGGTGACAATAACCCACCCCAAGAGTCCAACAGCCAACAGTTTAATCACTCGACTCTTAACGTTCAGCTTACTTTTACACGGCAAGTCTACTCACACACACAGGCCACTACATAACGTGAGTCCCTTATATATCCTGTCTTACAAGTACATTGCGCATTCAGTACTCGCCATATAACCATCTCTTAGTCTTAGAACTTTTGCAAGCATCACATTCAAATAGAACCATTATACATCTTAGCACGTGCACCTTAGCTCATGCAATCACTGTATCAATTTCATTACATTTCCCCCCTTCCAATAAAAGAGATGCATCCTCGCATCAAGGGTCATTTTACATATTCCAATTTTTTTTAATTAACTTTATTTCCACACTAACAGACCAAAAAAAAGAAAAGGAAAATACACTACTTTGTACAATGAAAAATACTTACAATGCTACAGTACAACATTTATCTACTACTTACTTGGTTATAGTTACAGTACTTACATTCCAGAAAACGTTTTCCCCTCCCCCTATTGTATGCATATGATATTATTAATTTTAGGCACAATTAACCCCTTCTATAGTTTTACAATAACCTATTGGATTTCTACCTTACTTTTAAAAAAAATGCTGATAATTTCACATTACTTATATTTCTACCAACTTAATGATTCACATTTCTTATATTTCTACCAAACAAATAATGCTATTTATTTCAATTTTTTTTCCTTTTTTACTATTTTTTTTTACTTTTTTTTACTAGTTATCACACGCTGTTACATAATGCTGGTGCACACTTTTTAACGACTTAGTGATTTTGTTTCTAGTTAATCTGAAATATTGTGTCTAGATTTTGGGAAGCATGCTCATTATAAAAAGCGTGTACAAAGCAAGAAACAACAGAGAAAAGGGAAAAGGAACAAGAACACAAAAAAACACAAATTACAGTATTGTGCAAAAGTAATGAGGGCGTAATTCGATGAAATTCGCGAATTTTGGGGCTTTTCGACAAAAAATGGCGAAGTTTTGTTCACCTTGAAAGTTCGAAGAAAATTCAGCGAATTTTCCCACTGCCCATTGTTTTAGTTGACGAGAATTTTCGAGCAGTAATTCGCGTCTACTGATAATTTGGCCCGATTTTTCGAGCAAAAATTCGCTCTCCTCGAATTTTCCTTCGAACTTTCTAGCAAAAATTCGCTCTGTTCCTTAAGTTTCCCATGATTCCCAGTAGCAAGATGAATTAAGCAAGAGCAAAAGAAGAACGTGCGCGATAAAAACATTAATGTCATCGTGAGTGATAGTAATATCTCAAAGCCTTTTCTCACAAACTTACCTTGCTTATGTCCAGAGAAAGCTGATATCACTTTATTTGTTGCAGTCTTAAAGCTCGCAAGCTCAAATGGTCTGTTTGCCAACCTGTTTTCATTGAACAAGAAATGCTACTCGCGGTAGTACTTGCGGTGCAGCCACAAAGAACCCAGGCTCTGCGCGACCTTGCGATATTACCGTCAAAGGTTCGAAGCTATTATCGCACTATTCAGGCCAGTCTCTTACAGATCTATTTAACTCGGCTGAAGACTTTTTAACTCGTAGTTTTAGTAACATTCAAGCTGTATTGACTGTTATAAATCAGTTACACTTCCTCCCCCCATTAGTGTTCATCCAAAAAAAAAATTAGCTGGAGGGCTAGCGTAGAAGAGAACTGTAGTCGTAAATAATGAGGTGCTCTTGCATGGAAAATAATTCTAGGTGAGGTATTGAAATAAATGACAACACACACAAGTGAAGGTAAACTTTTATTTAGACGTTGGCGAATTGACCAGTAGGACACTGGCAAAGCAACTTAGGACATTGGCGAATCGACCTAAGATGTTGGCGAACGAGACGTTGGCGAAACAACTCATTGGCGAAATGTCCGGATGTCGTGTCTTTCCCTTTTGCACTTGCCATCCGAACATCTCAGCACTATTCCTTCCCTAATCCCGTTTCTTTGCACTTCCAACATGCTCAAGCGCGGTCGCATGTCTCCATCTCTTATTTACGAGTGTGAAATAAAGAGGGATTGTCGGAAATAATATACTATCCATCATGGCAGGCGGACAAGGACGTGGCGAACGTGATAACAGCTGAGGGGATTGGGCACATGGAGACCTGGCACTAGATAAACAACATGTCTGCTTGTCTATCGATCACTGAATTTGATGTCACTTTGGATGAATTTTGAGGTGAAGTAGGCCTTCAAAAAGACCTTATTAAAAATTTTACTTTCGTCTGAGTTTACCCGGACTAGCTGTCTGACTTTTGTACCTGCCTTGCTGGCATGGTGACGTGGCAAAGCTTAAGTTAGCGAGTTCATGTCATTGAAAACGATCAAAGGATTCAAATTCTCTACATTCTTTGCCATGAAAGACGGATTAACACATTAACAACAGCGAATTTTACAGAGGAGTAAAGCATCAACGTGACCGCAATTGTTCACAAGAGAACGATACATTGATGGCTCGATACTGGTCAGAGCACTGCACTGCGATATTTCGCATACTGCAAGCGGAATTATGCCTCTGGTAAGGATATGTCGTTCTGGTCTTGAAAATGCCGCAAATTTTCGTCCTTTATTTTAAAGAAATAACACTCAAGACATTGCGAAAAGACGCTTGAATTTTCGGGCGAACTTTCAAGACAAAGAATGAAATTGGCGCATTTCACTCTCATTAATTTTGAACAGTACTGTACTAAGGAGGCCGCCAGTCCAGGTGTAAGGTTTTGGAAAAATAAAGAGTAAAATTAGAAAGAGAATTGAATGGCAAAAGGGGAGCTACTAAAAAAAGAAGTGGATTGCAGTCACAGTTCATTTGAATAGATTCCATTTCGAATTGTATTTCTTAACAGTGTTTGTCTTATAAGCATAACATTTTTCGATTTGCTGACACTTAAGGAAAGTTTGTGAAAATACTAATTCGGGAGAGTATTCTTTATTTTTGATAAATAAATGTGATATCTGCCAATTAGAAGTGCATGGTGTAGAAGTATATCCTCTGTACTTTATAAAATTCAACTGGAATTCCATCTGTCCCAGGTGTCTTGTTTGATTCCATAGTTTTTAAACTTTCCAGACATCTTGCAGCCGTTAGTAGACCTTCACAAAGTTTTCTTTCGTCATCACTTACTGTACAGTGGTTCTCTTTTTGAAAAAAGGTCTTCACCAGAAATGTTTTGAAAAGAGCTATTGTTCAATGCGTACAGTGCTTGATAAAAGCATTTCGCCTCATTTAGGATTTCTTCATCTGTCTTTAGAGTGATGTTGTAATCGATTTTCAGATTTCTTATTGTTTTACTATTAAAATGCCTTTCCTCCAACTCAAAAAAATACTTTGTATTTTTCTCCCCTTCATTGTACCAATGGTTTTTGGACCTGATAATCGAACCTTGGGTTTTGTAGTTGATCCATTACTCTAGGCTTTGTTTCTCAATCTCTAGTTTCATGCAGGTTTCACGCTTCTCAGGTGCATAAATATTTTGTAGGGTTATCATTTTGTCTTCGGTTTTGATGTCAACTGTGATGAATCTTCCCTTGGAATCTGAAAAGTATTTTTGTATCTCAAAAGAGAAATTGTTGTTAAACAAGATGGAAACACCAGCTCTGCAACTTGAGAGGCTGCTAAACAGACCTCTATACCCCCATTCAGCTAACAATAGATTTTCCGTTTCTTTTGAACTGTGCACTTCTTGCAAAAAAAAAACAGAGTATTTTTTGTTCCTTAACCAGTTAAAAGTTTCTCTTCTCTTAACCTCGCTCGATAGTCCCCTGACATTCAAGGAACACATCACTAAATTATCTACTTTGGAAATATTTGACGAATCGAAAGACATAATTTAAAAAGCTGGAGATGGACCTTGAGTGCTGACCTCGTAATATCAAACAAGAAACACAACAGAGAAAACAAAGACAGAGAACACAGAGAGAAAAATTACAAAACAAAATATCAAAATAATTTAGCAACACAAAATATAAACAAAAATACAGGACAGTTAGAATAACATACTTAGGGCACATTAGATGTTTCTATCAGCAATAGGTTTTCATTGGCAATTGGTTGGCTATGGTTAATAAAGCATAAATAACTTAGTTGTAACGCTCATGGGTAGCACTGAGTTTACTTTAAGTGCAAAGGATATTTACTCGTCCATTGAAACAGCTTCATCGTTCTGAAAACACTCTGGAATGTTGTCCGCTGAAAATGAATTCCTTGAACAAAGATCCGTCTGTTCTTGATATATGCTGGGGAAAGGTTCAACCTTCTGGCGTTTTGCGAAGCATTTGACACTTTCTTTTGCTCCTTCGCAGTCTCAGAAGCGTTGTCGGGCACCAGGATGACATGTCAGTGATTTGGAGAGTTGGTAAGCTCCTTTCATCAATGCCAAAGATCATTTCTGGTTTCGCGCTTGATAAACTGTGCGATAATTGGGCGAGGCTTTCCATCATCTCTTTGTTTTCCGATACGGTAAACTGCATGGAATTCGACTTTGTGCACACCCTCCATTTTGACCGCGGCCATCACCCTGCATAAAATTTCCTTGCAGTTTTCATCTTGGCTTTCGGGGACATTGACAAGCTGTATGTTTTCTCTTCTGGTGAAATTGTCTAGTTTTATTGCTCTTGCTTTGGTAGCTGACACTTCAGCTTGGAGTTGTGCGTTCTCCTTCGCAAATTCAGCTAACTGAAACCTGTTTTGCTCGTCCTGTTGTTTTAAGGCTTCTATTTCTACCCAGGCAGCATCCAAAGATGTTTTTAAATCGTCTGTGGTGCTCTTTAAGATCAAAAGCCGGGCATTTACATCTGCTCATAAATTATTGATTTCACTCGTGGCTTCAGCAAAGTTCAAATCTAGTGACTCTTAAATGCACTCCAATTTCTGCATTGTAGATTTTAACGTAATTTCAGAGTGTGCCTCATCTGACTTTGTAGAGCTAGAACTACCTTCTCTTGCTCGTTTGTTGGCGTTATCAGGCATTTTCGATGGAAAAAAGCCAAACCTTACTGGAGTGGATTCTTACATGTCCGTCACCATTACGTACATATTCAAAAAAACCCAATGTATTCCAAAAAAAGAACAAGACAAAGGAGAAAGCATTAATTTTAAAAAATCCTTCCCAAAAATACCTCTAATGTAATTTTGAACTGTTCAAAATGTCTTACTTAAACTTAAATGTAACTGAAATGTAACTATGAACAGTTCCAAATGTCTTAATCAAACTGTAATGTTCACTCTTGATAAACAGCATTCCTGGCACCAACTTCCAAAATCATTGGCCAGACATGTGCCTTTCGTGAAATGGTTTCAGGCAGTCATGGTGTACAAACTTTTGCTTTTCCTTGCACGTCCTCTGTATTTGATATACTACATCTGTAACTTGCTTGGTAACTTCCCAGGGACCCTCCCATGGAGTTTACATCTTCAGGCCTGTACCTTTCCTGCTCTGAGGATTATACAACCACACCTCCCCCTCCCAATTGGAATTTGCACGAGACCTTTTGGTCATATAATCGTTTCTATCGTGGGCTTCCAATGTTCAAATTGTCACAGGTAAGCTGGTATACTTTTTTAACCTGTTCCCTCAGGTCCCAGGGAAATTCGGTGGAATCTGGTAGTGTGACTGGAACCAGAGGACAAGCGAGCATTAGATCTACATTAGGTATATTAGATCTACATCCCTTCAAGACATTAGCTCTTTGGACTACAGGCAGTGCTTTCATGTATCCCAAACCGATAAGCCATTGCCAAAAATGGTAGTAGCTGATCCCAGCTCTGCTGGTTTCCTTGGACAAATTTGGATAACATAGCCTCCAATGTATGAATTAGTCGTTCCACCATCCCATCTGACTGTGGGTGCAAGGGTGTTGTCCAAGTCGTCTCAATATCCAGTAGCCTAGAAACGTCCTTAAACAGCACCTATACACACTTACGCTGTAAGCCGGAAGTAGCATGAAAGCGAGACCAAAGGGCCCTCCAGATATTTCCCGTGAAGTTTGAAAGAGTAAACATGGAGGAAGAAACCTCTTCGATTCGCAATTTAGAAGTGGAAAAGTTAAAACCAGAAGATATTCCTGGTGCAGTCATAGAAAATGAAAGTCAGATTGGAAAGTGGACAGTGGAAAAATTAAAGTTTTGGTTGAAATGTAGACACCTAAACCAGCAAGGAAGTAAAAAAGCAACTATTAAAAAAGTAATAACTCGGCCAGTGACAGCTGCTGGTTGATGTTTACATTTTACTATTGTTGCTATTTAATGCACTTGCATTTGAAGTTTCATTTTTATTCCTTTTTATGACAGATTGCTAGCATTCAAGGCCATACCGAAATACCTTGATAATGTTTACAACCCAGACCCAGAAAAGAGCTACAGAAAGGTGAAACTTCAAAGACATTTAGGAAATGATAAAGAAAGCGTGGAAGATAATTTGTCGATTTCTTTGTCAACTGAAAATCCAGAGGTTTTGTTCCCAACAAATGAAGTGGTGAATGAAGTTTTCAACAATGACTTGTTAGTTCTTTCAAATTTTGTTCCGATGCATGCGTTTCAACTTATCTAAAATTCTGGCAAGTCTATTAAGAAGTATGACAATGTTGATGTAGTTGTGAACTCAAATGACAAAGGGTTACGAATGATGAGATTTGTCCATGACTTACAAGTGTACAAGGATCCACAAAAAATTGTCTTTGTGAAGGCCTGCTGTTGGGCCTCTTAAAAGAGAGATCGTAAATACAAGATTAAATTAACAGTGCAAGGGGGCAGTATGTGTACTGATAAAAGTAAATCAGCATCCTGTGATTGTCAGTGCCCAGCATCCGAAAGTGAATGCTGCTGTCATGTAATGGCAGTTATTTGGATACTGGAAGACATGACAAGAAAGGGAGAGTTGAAAGAGTGCAACAATAGAACATGTACGTCAAAACTGTTCACCAGTGGTGACTACAAGTATTGTAAAACCAAGGCATGCCTCTGATGGGCCAGGTAAAAGAAAAAGGGGACATATAGTCAATTCTATGATCCTAGACCAGTGAAGTCAAGAAAAATTGACCCTGACTCCATAGTTGAATTAAAGAAAAATCTTCAAGAGATCAATCCAAAACTTCCATTTGCTTTGATGCTGCCAGAAGACAGAAATATTCCTACTGTAATCACCTTGATTGGGCCAGTGGCAAGAGGATCAGTGCTTCACAAAGAGCTTCAAGGATTTCAAATGGCTAGCACAAATCCTGTCACCTCCTGTGATCCAATTTCTTACCAGTCACCCAATCCAGCAATGAATGGAAGTAGTAATGAAAGTGGGCATGTTCCTACCCAAACAAATTCAAATGTTACTGATGGTCATGGCCAACCACTTAGAAAATTCTACTGACAGTCAGCCCAGGCATACACCCATTGAACCCAAGTGTCTCAACAACAGTTCCCCCAGCCAAGGTTTTACTAATTTTCCTCCACTACCCAACAGATGTTGTGAGGAAACTATTGACTTGAATCTATCTCCTAATGCTCCAAACATCTTGAATATGGTTCAAGTATCCCTTCAAGCAAAGCAGCACAGGAGATTTACGCCAAGACAATTGGTCAAGCAAATAACAATGTATGGTATGAGAAGAGAAGACACCGCATCACAGCATCAAAGTTTCAAAGAATTTTGAAAAGAAAGACTCAGCCAACACCTGCATTTTTTGCGAGCAATCCGTGACCCAGTTGATATCAGCAACTTGCCCTTTGTTAAATATGGCAGAGAAAATGAGGACAAAGTTGCAGATATGTATGTCAAAAAAATGCATGAGGAAGGTAACACTGGACTGAGAGTGGCAGAATTTGGTTTAAGTGTCAACCCATCCCTACCTCATTTAGGGGCATCTCTAGATCGTGTTGTTTTTGATCCAATGTCAAATGATAAGTTTGGAGGAGTGGAGATAAAAACTAACCCAAAGGCAGGATCTGTGGGTCTCTCAATAGCTCAAACTGTTGGCCACCCATTGTTTACAGCAAACCAGTTTTTGGTTTCAAAAGATGGGAAAATTATTCTGAACACGGAGCATTCATACTATTATCAACTTCAGGGTCAGTTGGGCCTTTCTGTGCTCTCATGGATTGACTTTGTGACACATTCAGGCATAGGAGACATATTCAAACGACGAGTGTTTCCTGTAAAAGACATGTGGTCCAAAACTATGGTTCCTAAATTAAACTCGTTTTATTTCAACCATGCTCTTGATTTTTTCTTGTTAAATGAACCTGAACCTTATTAACATTGAAGAAATGTTCTTGTACAAAAGATGTCGGCCACGTGAACTGACTTCAAGTAAACACAGTAACTTTTAAAATGTCAAAATTAGACTGAAAGAATAGGGTTTTGAAAATTCACAATTAATGATGGAACAGTCCACAACTGATTAATGCAGCTATGCATAGACAATGGTATTACTTGATCAAATATGTGCCATGCCTTCAACCGTTTGATCGATCTTTCCACGTGGATCCTCACATTAGCAATGTTCATAGTCTCAAAGAATGAATCCTTTGTGAATTGATCTCTGAGTAATTAATTAGATTGATTAATCTCTGTGCAGTCAAAAATCCCTCGGATATCTTGATACTGGCCTTTAAATCCCTCAGGCAGATACTGCTTGATCTTATCCTTGGAAACCCATATTGGCAGGCTTCCCAGCATGATGTACAGATAGTTTACCCATGTCACTAAAATATCACATACTGTAGCTACAGAAACGCTTTCAAATAATCCTAATCTAATTCTGGTCAAAAACATCCATAGTTGATCTATTGGATCAATATTACGGCTCCTTTCCCTCTCTTTGTCTACTTCATGTAGATATGGAAATGTAGCAGTAAAGTTCTCTTCGCTTTTGCTTCGAGCAAAATTTCAACTAATTGAAGACTGTGCACAGGGTTTAACATACTCCCAGAATGCCATTAGAGTATTGTAATTTGGAAAACCCGTATAAAAGAAAATATCATCATCACTATTCTTAAATCTTTCTATACAAAACTTGGAAAGTAATAGTTGACGTTTTAAATCTGCAACGACCTCTGCCAAATCTTCATTATGATGCTCGTTTTCAATTTTTACTTTGCTGGTTTCCAGTGGACGACCTTTATTCTCTGAACATACAACCGAGTATGTGATTGTCGATTTCGCCTCTCTGCTTTCGCATCGCTTTGTCCTTTCGATCTCACGACTTGACGCTTTGGTCCACTGAAACCGTGAAGGAGTAGCAGTTGGCAAAAGATCTTTCCTTTTCCCAGTTAAACTGCGCTTCTAGTCTGTAGAAACAAAATGTTCGGAGCAGCAAAACAGAGACGTGTTCGATTTAAACTTGCTGTCAGATCGTTTCATTTTCAATGCCCATTCCATCCTTTGTTGAGAATCTTTCAGAAATGCCTGGAACGTGAGGTCGTTTCTGTTATCCGACCTATTGGTACATAGTGCTGCGGCACAACATTCATGCGAGGTCTTTTGTGCAGCACTATTTGATCTTGTACTTTCTGACATAGCATCCGCCATAATTACTCTCGCCAACTGGAGGGCCCTTAGGCCTCGCTTTCATGTAACTTCCGGCTTATGGCGTAAGATTGCATGTCACCCATTTTTCGTATTGCTCACAAGTACTTACCCCATCCTACACGCTTGCTGCAAGCCTAATTAATTGATATTAATTAATTAAACAAACATTAAAGTTTACACCTTATTGCCGTGATGATTTAGCACATGTCAACCCCCAAACCATCCCAATAATGCACTCTACACTAAACTAGTGAGACAATCTCAGATAGTGCACAGTATAATTTACGGCTCTTATACAGTAGTCACATAGGTCTTCACCCATGCCGTTCTCTCCCTCGGTAGTCAACTAATATGAGCGGAATATGAGCGGACAAAAACTTGATAAGACATAATCTTAGCAGTGTGTATGTTTCATGTTTGTGTTTTCTTTCAAGGCCCCAAAATGGCTTACGATTACCGTTTGTCAAGACGGCTTTAAAGTCACCGCAGCAAACGTGACAATTGTACTTTTCACGCCGTTTGTAACTTGATAGTTTTGTTTTCCTCGCCAATGTGTGCAACAAGGTACCTTTGTTTCCACGAAAATATAAGAAAGTTGTGTGTTTTTTTACTCACTGCTGGAGATAAATGGAAAATAAAAAAGAAATATCTGCTGAAAACTCGAAGAGAAACGATTTTGTTTTATTCAAAACGCAAAATTTCATTTCACGGATAAACAAAAACTAATCTAATTATCAACAGTCCGGAATATCCCGATAAATTAGGACATCTGTGATGTCACGAAACTCACGTTTCAACCAATGAGAATGCGTGTTTTGATTGGAATGTTGTGTTTCACAACAAAGAGATTCAAGATGGCGGACAAAGCGAGTCGGGAATACTTTCCAATGCCATGAATGCGGGCCTTCGGGAGGTATATATTTATCTCGAATTGAGTTAAATAGTGTCCAAATTATAAAATAAAAGGAAAGTTTGTGTTCGCGTTCCATGTCACAGACAATTCTGCCCAGATAACGAGTATCCTCGGACCGAAGGAAGCACCACAGAACGCAATGTGGGCAACGTTTGACGAGCTGCTGTTATCATTCTTTGGAAAGAGACCGTACAATCGGTAAGCATCTTTACTCTGCATTTTTCTAAGCACAGAAATGATCGATATGAGAATTGAGGCTTTCCTCTTGTCTAGGGATTATCGGGCCGAAATCGACAGCACGCGCCTGGTCTTATATGCCAGCAAAGATCAATTGTAGATGTCCAAAATGTTATACGTTTTGGCTAAATCGAGGAAATGAAATCATCATTAAAACAGAATTTTCAATAACGCATACGAGTGAGAAATTCTTGTTCCTTTATACAAAATAAACTAAGCTAGAAAAAATGTATCCAAAATTTTAGTGTTGTCAGATGCAGGGATAGTCAAAAATTCTGTTAATATATTCTTTGTAAATCTGAAATTTCTCCATTTTGGTATTTATTTCAAATATTTCTTGTATCTATTTGTTACTGTGCT
>Ga0099801_1074466_pt1 | contig 11956 bp, 6 predicted proteins | sample Orb8nscriptome_4_FD_81145 | JGI IMG/M metagenome (GOLD analysis project Ga0099801, IMG submission 81145) | Coral microbial communities from Puerto Morelos, Mexico - Orbicella 8 T A metatranscriptome (Eukaryote Community Metatranscriptome) | ecosystem: Host-associated > Invertebrates > Cnidaria >...
AGCTGGATGGAGGAGCTGGAGAGAGGTGTTCACTGCAGTGGCCAAGAGAACTGGTTGATGAGAGAGTGTTGAGGCCTTATGCGGTCTTATGTGCTACTTCGCATGAAGTAGCTAGGTGAAGAAGGTAAAGGTACAAACTTATCAACGAAAGTCAATCGATGTTATTAATAGTTCTGTTTTTTGTAGCTTCGGGGAGAAGGGATGGTGCAGTGGTGAGAGCACTCGCCTCCCACCAATTTGTCCCGGGTTCAAGTCATGGACCCAGCATCATATGTGGGTTGAGTTTGTTGTTGGTTCTCTCCTCTGCTCCGAGAGGTTTTTCTCCGGTACTGCGGTTTTCCCCTCTCCTCAAAAACAAATATTTCTCAAATTCCAATTCGATCCTTGAATGCACGTACATTTCTGAACGAGTTCCGTGAACTACTTAGTGCTCCGTGGGTAAACAAATTACATTTACATACATACATCGGTACCCTGAGCTCGTTTATATTTTTAATGTAATTGTACTGTTGTTGTCTACCTTGCAGTATGGCTGTATGTCTTACTGAATTACTGGTGGACTGGACAAACTTATCAATGAAAGTCAATCAATGTTATTAATAGGTCTGTTTTTTGTAGCCTCAGTATCCTGAGCTCATTTTATATTTTTAATTTGATTGTACTGTTGTTGTCTACCTTGCAGTATGGCTGTATGCCTAAGTGAATAACTGGCTGACTGTAAAAACTTATCAATGAAAGTCAATTGATGTTATTAATGGTTCTGTTTTTTGCAGCCTCAGTAGCCTGAGCTCATGTTATATTCTTAATTTGATTGCACTGTTGGTGTCTACCTTGCAGCATGGCTGTAAAGATGGTGGGACATTTGTGTTGGGACCAACTTTCCTAGTAAACCTCATGTTTCTGTTCGAGTATTTACGTTGATACATAGGTCAACCAAAAAAGAGATTTTTTGTCACAACAAATAATTTGTACTTCATATGGTTTGCTTCATTCTGACTTTCTAACACCAATTTAGATAATGTTACACAACTTTATTTCATGTAAGATGCTGACAAAAAGCTTATGATACAGTTTCTGTTCTCTAAATCAAAACTTCTTTAGCTTCATAGAGATGTGTGACATGTTCAGTGGGAGCTACTGTTTCCAGGATGTAAGTTTTTTAACCGAATAGAAATACTATGAACTTATTGACTGAGTGGAAGGGCCAGACGGGAAAATATTTGGCTTGAGGTCCTATGACCACTAAGTGTTGAAAATTTTGAAAATTCTGTTTGAATCTAAATAAGCCATGATTACATAACATCAGATGGCCACACATGGAACAACTGCAAAAAAGATTCTACAATAAAAACTTGTCATTTATTTCTTCACATTGAACAACAAACTCTCAATTCATCAAAAAACACGACTCATTTTCTCAGTTTTGTTTTTCAATGTAAGTCCACAATTACAATTCATGCTAACAGGATTAGCTAACCTGTTTAAAAAGCCACCAGAAAGTTGGCATAGAGCTGTCAAAAATATGTCAAAACCATCAAAGACTTAGCAAGAGACAAAAGTTCGCTTCACGTTTCACTGAAATTGTTCCAAAATCTTCTTCATCTGAAGACTCAATGAAATGTTGGCATCGTTTCAAGCTACTTGTCGACGTCTGGATTCTCTTGAACAAGGGAGAACCTGTAACTGAATATTAATGACACCGATGTTGGTTCCACAAACAGTGCCTGGGTTTCCAGACTTTGCTGCCTTTGCTGTGTAGTGGACATTAAACAACCAGAAACAAGCGAGTTTCATTATCTGGATGAACTGTACAGTGATGAACTTGTGTTCGTACTCAGTTTTGTCTCTTCAAGCAACACTGATATAGAAACAGCAAAGCAATTTATGCTACTGTACACAAGGTATGTTTGTGATTTCTCTGGTTTAACCAACTTCTCCCAAAAACTCTGGAAACTCAAAGAAAACTGAACAAAACATTTATATCGTGCTTTGCTTTCTTGACGTAGTTTTCTTTTTTCTTCCCACAATGAATTCTCGATGCTTTCCACTGAAAGAAGTTTTGCCTCACAATCAAGAGTCCGTTTGCTTATTCCAAAGGTTAATTATCAGACAGTTCATCTGGAAAAGTTGTTTTCTTGACCATCTGTTTGCTTGTTGTTGGCTTCTGAGAATGTTCTTAACTTCTTCATTTGTGAGGATTGTTGACTTCCTTTATGTGCTTTTGGAGTGAGTTGGCGACTGAACTAGTGCTGCATTGGACAGTTCACCTGGATAGTAAAATTTGCTCTCAGAATGTTCACTTGCATGACTCATGTTAAAGAAAACAAAATTTTGCATTCTGTCATTAATTTGCATCGATTTTGCTGAACGCCTTTCTAGTAGGGCCATACGCATTTTTCCCACCCCACCACTTGGATGCTTATGGCCCTCATACAGGACCTCTTTTCATATGATTTTCCAAGGATATTGCATGCGGGGCCATATGGGTCATATGATAATACACCTTATGAGGGAGTGATGACGATCTTTGTGCCAAAGAGAATTGGCCATTCTACAAAGTGTCTCCTTGATACTAGTGTACCCCATCGGAAGGTGGTATTGCAGTAGTCCACTCTATTTTTAACAGCTCTTATTCAGTTTCACTGCACATGCAGACCTAGAGAATGAAAGTAACCTGACATTAGCAGCTTGCCAGTTGTCAGAGAAAAAGTCATGTGAAAGTTTCTGCAGTAGTTACACATCACAAATACATACACAGAAAACCAATCAAGATCAACAATTTTGTTGGAGATACAGTTATATTCTATCAGAAGCATAGAAATGGTTCTGGTTCTATCTACAACCAGAATAAATTATAAAGTCATCTCAACTTGCCAATTTCAAACCATGACATCAGAACTCACTTCCATATCCACAAGTAATGATAGTCCCACTTTGATTGATTTCTTGTGTTGTATTGAAGTTTACAAGGCAAAATGGCTCAACTCAGAAAGTTGAAATCCATCCTTGAAGTCAAATCATCAGTGGTTCAATTGGCTTGGCATACATTTAACACTGGCCAGCAGTGATACAGACGGCAGTTTCCTTGTGTACTTTGTGTAGCGTCAACAAAAAGTCCTCTTAGTTCTTGTGGTTTGTATAATGTGCATGAAAAGTCCCTACATGAAGGAGTGTGAACTAAATTATCACAAGCATAGAGGGAAAAAGGACTTTAATACAACTGAAGAGCGTTTCATCGAGGAGTATTGAAGGTAGAGATCTTTACTTGACCGAAATTATATCCCACATCGGTGAGCAAGTCGCGTCATCGACTGATGAAATTAATTGGAGGTTTCAGTAAGTGCCACAGAGTCTGCGGCAATAACAACAAAGTTTCTTTTGTCACAAATTTACTACTTTTACATGTAACTAATGTGGGAAAGTTTCGGCTGAATATGAACTTTAGGCTCTCTTTTATAGAAGAGGAAAGAAACAAGCTGCTAAGGAGAAGCAATATGTTCCGATTCTCTATTTTAACCCTGGCAAACACACAATAGTTATAAAACAGTACACGACATTTCTTGAATCAAGCTAGGGAAGATTCCAGAAGATACGCAGTCACAGTAACATTCTTTGCACTAAAAAAGGAGAACTGACATTACCAGAAATATAACTGCTATCCCCAGCCAAAACAAGAGTGTGATATCACTCATTACAAATAATAAAAAAAAACGTGCATCTGAACTCGAGAACGGAGTTTATCACACTAGCAATGCTAGAACGCATGCATCTTATATGTTATGAAATGTATCTTTCACCTAACATAAAGTCGACTTTGACGCTAACTAATCTGCACATGTATTTGGAGCAAATTGCTTTGTTCTTGAGAGAATGGCACCACAAGGATAGCATGAGATTTGCAAAACCATACATATATTTTTGTCATGTTATTAAAAAAGGCAAACGTAAGTATGACACGTTTTGCGTAATGCACTCGGGTACCTACTGCACCCAGCCCCCCCTTCCCGCAAGGCTAATTGATTAATTGAAATTAATGTTGAAATTAAAATGTTGATCTCAGGTTAACACGCGACGGCAAGGATGTTGATTTCACTTGGAAACCAGCAAAATGTCAATTTTGCGCAGCGCATAAGCTCAATGATGTTGATTTCAGGTCTAAATAGGTAAAAATGTTGATTTCACGTCAACGCATGATGGCAAGGATGATTTCACTTAGAAAACAACAAAATGGTCATTTCACGCAACGTATAAGCTCAACAACGTTGATTTCAGGTCTAAATAGGTTAAAATGTTGATTTCATGTTAATGCATGACAGGAAGGATGTTGATTTCACTTAGAAAACAGCACAATGGTAATTTCACGCAATGTATCAGATCAAAAATGTTGATTTCAGGTCAAAAAAGGTTTAAATAAAACAATTAAACATTTCAATAACCACTTTTCCAAATCTGGCAACGTCTTAAATGGCTAAAAATCACGAGATAAATACATAGTCTTCGACAAACATGATCATAGCTTTATGTCACACACCACCATAACTTCGAAATTCAAAATGTGCCAGTACATGCACCTCTTATGCCTGATGAGGGTAACAACTTTGACGGCTCTTTAGTTTTGGATTTAAGAATTTGATGACTTCACGTGAAAACGCTCTATAAATATAAATAGGGCTGACAGATTAACAGATTAACCCTTCTGCGCAACATACAGGTCTCCATACATCTGCATGTCCACTGATCCCAGAAGCTCAAAACATCATGCCAATTTGAAATAAAATCAATGCAACTTGGATAACAGATCTATGTCACCATCGATCGCTAGTTGGCCATTATTATGTTTAAAAGAAAAAGGAAAAACAATCTAGTTACCAGTTTAAGAAACGTCCACAGAACGTGATTGCAATGCATGCTGGGAAGGGTCTTTACACCTCGTGGGCGGGAAAACATGGCAGTTGATAAAAGACAAATTTTATAAGCCTGAAACCAGTTCTCGCTTTCCAAACCTTAACACTAGCAACGCTTGGCAAATGGGCCACAACTCACAAGAGGGGTTTTTTTCTCTTGGACTTTGCTGCCTGGATTGCTCTGACTTCAAACATCAATAATTCCATTATATCAGTTGCGTTCGAAGTTTCAGAACACATTTTGCTTCTTAAAAAACGAGTTGATGACTTACGAGTTTATCAAGGCTTTATGATGCCTCTCAAACACCAGGCAGCTATGCAAGGTACTTTAAAAGAATGCTTAAGATATTAGTGGACAGAGCCCTAATGAATCACATCTCTTTTTTCTTCAATGGTATTTCCTTTGACGCTCGATCCATTCACATGCTGTGTTTCACATCACAATAACCGATGTAAACAATCTGTTCCCAGATTTCCACTCTGTATGCTGTGGGATTTGGTTTTGACTTCATACACTCTAAACAGTCTGCCTGTTTGCTGTTCAATACAATAAGACACTGCCTTTGTTGCTTCAGAGAAAGCTCTCTTGACCCAGGCAGATTTTTTTCCAACAATGTGTAAAGGAGTGAAAAAAATCCAGGAGAGTGTTTACAATAAAATTTGCAGTCAATTTACCAAGTCTGCCTGTTTCCAACAAATAAACTCTTAAAGACATGGCCAGGAAAAGCCAATGTTTTTTGCATACGTTTTAACTCAAAAACAAAGCAAAAACCAGCAACAAAAATACAGGACCATGTTTTTCTATTACATTGAAGACCACATGCAAAAATTCAGGCCCTTTCACAAAAACTTTTTTTTAACCCAAATCATCACTTAGCATGGATTTGCACTCACCCCGTCAATTACATCCTAAAAAACCCCTTAGAAGTTTGTTCCTTAAACACTTCTTAAAGATTGTTTCGTTACTACAAAGTGTCAAATTTGATTCCAAGGAATTCCAGATGCTGACAGTTCGGTAATAAAAAGTTCTCTGTCCAGAAGCAGCTTTAAAAAGAGGGACATTTAACAATTGGGAACTCCTGGTTGTGTATCTATTTACATCAGAACGTTTGGTGAAGATAGCGCTTAGGTATTCGGGGCACAACCATACATACATTTAAAAGCCAAGATAGTATTTCAATAGTAAAGCTGACTGGATACTTGGAAGCCACTTAAAGCGTTTTAGTTCAGGCGTAACATGATCATATTTCCGAATTCCACTTACTATTCTACACACAAAGTTTTGTACTGATTGTAGTTTGTTGATATTTAACTTCGAGCAGTTGGCCCACATGTTTGAACAATAAAACAATTTGCTAAAAACTAAGGAATTCGTAACTATGAGAAGGGTCCTTCTGTCGAATTCATGTTTGATGTGGTTAATCTGCCCGAGAGAAGACACGCATGATGAAACAGTCTTGATAATGTAATTGTTGCATGATAAGTGAGGGTCCAATAACACTCCCAGGTCCTCTGCAGTTTACTAAGTAATAAGTCCTTCCCCAATAAAGATAGAGCAAGAGGAATAGATTGAGAGTTAACAGCTCGACTTCAACTGAAGACAATGAGAATGACGCCATTGTTGAGCTCATGGCCTCCGAACTTCAGCGCATGTTCAGCAGAGTTGCTAAAATTGAAGAAGAATCAAAATACCGAGAAGCCCGCATTACCCAACTGGAGAGAGAATTAACCCTGGCCAAAGAAGAAATTAAAGAGCTTAAGTCTACATCCCAGCAACTTGAAAGTTCACTTGAATTCACTCAGAAAGACCAAGAGGAAGCATTTGAACGCATCAACGAGTGCGAGCAAGAACAAGCCACGCACGACAATAATATAATTAAAAAAGAAATCTAAAGCCGTAGATGGAGTTTATTATTCTATAAAATACCCCAGCGACACAAGGAAAACTGTGCAGTGTTGATTAAGCAAGTTCTCATTAACGAGCTCAAAATGGTTCCGTCCGAAGTCATATCCTCTATGTTTTGTGGTGTTCAACGGTTGGGAAGACATAGCCGCAGACGAACAAGGCCCATAACTGCCCGTTTCACATGCCACGCCAACAGAGACAAGGTCTGGAAGTTACGCAGAAACCTAAAGGAATCTCAAGTCAATGCCGGTGAAGACCTCCCGAAGGGCGTCCAGGATCTAAAGAAAAATGTCTTGGTCCCTGCTATGAAGAAAGCAAGAGGAGATCCAAGAAACAAAGCACACATAAGCAGCGATAAACTCATTATCAACGAAAAAGCCTATTTCCATTACAACATTCCAGCCTGGTGGCTACCCTCCAATTCTCAAGATCAAGAAGAAGAACAAGAAGTCCTCAATGCTTCAGCGACAGATTTTACAGACAATATGCCCGATGGTTGAGTGAGTATAGTTATGAGGTAAACAGTTCAGAACACTTATCTATTTTGCTAGTTCCTTTTCTTGAATTTTGTTTGTTTGTTTTTTGTTTTTTTTTTGCGGAGCACCCTCGATTTTATTTGTATAGCACAATGACCAACACGCACACCATTATCCAATTTTGTGTCCAGGCCACAAGAGCCTACTTTATTTTTCTTTGCTTCTTTAATTTTATTGTGAAAATCTTTAATTTTGTTACAAGTCATTTCAATATTTTTGCATTTTGGTTTTTAATGTTTGGTATATGTTTTCGTCCTTCCACCATATGCTAATTATACCAGATTCTTCAACTACAAACTAAAAATGCTAAACTCTTTCTGACACCTTTTGTAGTTTATAATTATATGTCAAAATCAAGACCTGTTGGCCTACTAAACTCCAAAGGGAAGTTCATCAAAGGTACATTTTTGTTTGCTTGGTCTCCAAAATTTACCTTGGTATTATCTTTTTCTTTGGAATTTTCACACTTAACCTAAAATGTCTCTCTCTTAATGTAAGTGGACTCAACAAATCGATAAAAAGACACTCCATCTTCAGATGGCTTCACAAACAAATTAAGGATGTAATTTTCCTCCTGGAAATGTACAGCTCAAACATAACCGGCAAAATCTGGGAAAATGAATGGGGCAGGAAAGTTCTTTACAATCATGGAACGTGTCACAGCAAAGGTGTTATGATTTTACTAAACCCCAAATTAGATTGCCAAATTGACGAAGAAGTAAGAGACAAAAACGGGAGGTTTCTTGGTGCAAGGATAACCCTTCATGATGTTCAGATCGTTTTAGCCAATGTTTATGCTCCAAATGACACAACCCATCAGGTGCTATTCCTTAAAGAAATACAAAAACTTCTTAGCAACTTTGCACAGGAAAAAATCATTACTGGTGGCGACTTCGACTTCGCACTTTCACTAAATGTCAAAGACGAAGGGAATCCCGCCTCAAAAAAGCTACTGGACATAAAAGAAATTGACAACTTATGTCACCTTTACAGCTTGTGTGACATTTGGCGCTTCTTAAATCTCACTGCTAAACAATTCCCATGGAGAAACAAGTCATTTTTAAAGTCCAGTGTCAGCTTGATTACTTTCTAGTCTCAAAGCAGCTTAGCAGCATTATGACTAATTGTGATATCTTTTTCGCACCAAACACAGATCATTCTGCTATACAAATACATCTCTTGAGTGAAGATTTGAAACAACAAAGAGGACCCGGTTTCTGGAAATTAAATTCCTCCCTTCTCAAAAACAAGCAATGAATTTCTAACTCGCGTGAAAACTTAACACACTTCATAGAGAAATACTGTGACATCGAGGATTTAGGCTTAAAATGGGACCTCGTCAAAATGGAAATCCGAGGTTTTACCGTCAAATTTTCTAAGACTAAAGCAAGAAAAAGACAAGATGAAGAAAACATCCTTCAAAAAAGAATTAATGAATTATTTTTAAAAGCTGAAAAAGGTAAAAACAACAGGCATATAATATGCAAACTCAATTCCACTCGGGCTTGTCTAGAAAAAATAACAGCTCTCAAAACTCGCAGCACTATCCTCAGGAGCCGGACAAGATGGCATGAGCAAGGGGAATGCAACAAAAAATATTTTTTAAACCTTAAAAAACAAAATTACTCTAAAAAACTAGTCTCCAGACTGAAACTTCAAAATGGTTCAGTCCTAACTAACCAGTTCGATATTTTAGAAGAACAAAGCAAATTTTACCAATCTTTATATAATTCGCAAAAATCTGATAGTGCCAACGAACCTGATGATATGTTCTTAAATCCCAACAACATTTCTACTTTGTCTGACAACGAGCAAGCTTTATGTAAAGGTTTGATCTCAGAAATTGAGGCCTTTAAAGCCCTAAAAGAATTCACTGTAGCCAAATCTCCCGGCACCAACAGCTTAACAAAAAAGTTTTTTCTGGTCAGAGCTAAAATCACTGATTCTTGGAAGTTTTAACTACGTGTTCACAAACAGCTCTTTGTTGATATCTCAATGACGAGGCATAATCTCTCTTATTCCTAAAAAAAAAAAAGATAAAACCATTCTCAAAAATCTTCGACCAATATCTCTTGTGAATGTTGATTACAAAATTCTGACTAAAGTTTTAGCAAATCGCTTAGAAAAAGTATTACCTAAAATAATAAATCCTGACCAAACTGGCTATGTAAAAGGACGCTACATTGGTGAAAATATCTGATTAATTCAAGATCTTAGTTTCTAATGTTTTATTTGGAAAAAGAAAATTCTCCTGGCATGGCAGTTTTTGTGGATTTTCAGAAAGCTTTTGATACCATTGAGTGGAATTACTTAGAGAAAGCTCTCATGCTCTTCAACTTTGGGCCAAATTTTCTACAATGGTTCAGGACTATATACTCCATCATTTCCAGCTGTGTTCTGAACAATGGCCACGCATCTCACTTCTTTTCTTTAACGCGTGGGGTAAGACAAGGTTGTCCTCTATCAGGCCTTCTATTTGTTATCGGTCTCGACCTTCCCGCAAGAGCCATCAAAAGTCACAATCTCATCAAAGGAATAACATTAGGAAACCACGAAATTAAAACAACCATGTATGCCCATGATACCAAAGTTTTTCTCAGTGACACAGAATCTATTAGTTATTTACTTAAGCTGCTAAGCCAATTCAAAGTTGCGCCCGGTCTAAAAGTCAATAACTCCAAAACCGAAGCCATGTGGTTTGGCAAGTGGAAAAATAGATCCGACACTCCTTTTAATTTCAACTGGCCTGTCGATCCCATCTGTGCCTTAGGTGTATTCTTCTCCTACAACACCACCAAAGCTGATAAGCTTAACTTCGATGAAAAGCTGCAAAATATGAATAAGATTTTAAATATCTGGAAAAATAGGAAACTAACGTTAATTGGCAAAATAAACATCGTCAAAACTCTAGCTTTATCAAAATTAATTTTCAACAGCTCCAATCTTAATTTACCTAAAAACTTGTCTGACACGATTACCAGCATGATCTTTGATTTCAGTTGGCAGGGTAAACCCCCAAAAATTGAGAGAATGACAATAGTTGGTGAAAAAAATAAAGGCAGATTAAGAATGGTCGACTTTGAAGTAATGAACACTGCGCTCAAATTTGCCTGGATTAAAAGAATATGCCAAAACTCTGACTCCTCTTGGAAAACTCTTATCGCACATTTCTTCAGGGAACGCAGCGGTCTTTCTTTCTTACTAAACTGTAGATATGATGTTAAGTTACTGAATTTGAATGACGTACCACCCTTCTACCATGCAATATTAAAGTGCTGGCAAGAAGACAATACACACAAGCAAAACGAAATTATCTGGAACAATAAAAACATTTTAGATAAACACATGATCTATTTAAAACAATGGCATCGAACTGGAATCATGTACACAAATGACATGCTTGACGAAAATTTTAACTTCTTACCACGACAAATTTCAACGAATCTTTCAGCTTCATGTCCTGTTTACAGCCTACTATGGTTTAATAAGCGCCATTCCACCAAGCTGGAGATGCACAATCAAACACACAGAAATCGCAACTGAAAATGACGACGCGTCACAAGAACCTCCTCTGTCTAAGAATTTCACCACCCATGCTGTCTATGCAGCAATTATAGACCGCTACTTCCAACCCCCAACTGCTGAACCAAAATTACTACAATATGGTTTCTCAGAAGTATGCTTAAAGAAAGTTTATAACCTCCCCTTTGTTACCATGCTCGAAACAAAGCTTCAAATTTTTCAATATAAAATTATCCACAACATACTTCCAACTAGGTGTTCCCTTTTCCGTATGAAGCTATGCGATTCTGAAATCTGTCAGCTATGCAAAATGCAACCGCAAACATTGCCTCACTTATTTTACCTTTGTTCTGTAATTTCCAATTTCTGATCTGCATTTCAAAATTGGTGGTTTGAAAATCATAAAAACATAATAACTCTCACCGAACGTGATATCCTTTTTGGTTGGCATGATAACACCACAGAATGAAAAGACATTTTAAACTATGTCACCTTGGTGGCCAAGTATTATATCTTTTGCACTATCCAAGACAGCAATGATGTACCCTTCGACGGCTTTCCTTCTTTACTTAAGAACAAATTAAATACTTCACAACAAATAGCAGTTAAAAATAAAACCTCTTACAATTTCAACAAAAAGTGGAAAGACTTTATTCGAGTTGTTTCATTTTACTTACTTAGTTAAGTTATTGATTAATTTAATTAATTCTTAGTTAATTTTAGTAATGTTTCTTTTTTTTGCAACGTACCTACTCAAATGTTGTACTTTGTAATAGTTTGTAATTCTTTTTTTGTTTGTATTTTTGTAACACACATCATTACCTTCCGTATTATCGTTTGTATCTCCTTTTATTGTCCTATTGTAGTTCATGTTGTAATAATAATAATCTTTATTGAGGAAACTTTTTCACGTACATGTGGTTTTCGAAAAGGACCTCAATGAATGAGTTGCCAGTAATCGGACACCCGCGCCTGCGAAAAGAACTCCGGGATCGTCAGGGGGCAAACACCGCAAGTCGCCAGAAGGAAATGCACGGCGAAAAGCCGTTTCGACGCCCAAAAACATGGTTCTGGAGAGAGATCAACGC
>Ga0099801_1219292_pt1 | contig 11706 bp, 11 predicted proteins | sample Orb8nscriptome_4_FD_81145 | JGI IMG/M metagenome (GOLD analysis project Ga0099801, IMG submission 81145) | Coral microbial communities from Puerto Morelos, Mexico - Orbicella 8 T A metatranscriptome (Eukaryote Community Metatranscriptome) | ecosystem: Host-associated > Invertebrates > Cnidaria >...
AGAATACCCCTATTCTACAACTTTTAGGTCAGCTGATACCCTCTGGAGTTGAGACAGTAGGCCTTGGTGGAACATCAATATCACATTTCCTTGTAGTGAGTGCCAGTTGAGAAGTGTCTCTTTCCAAGGGTCATCTATGGTTGAAGCATCAAGGAGAACTGTCGTTGGACTGGCCCTAGCTGTGGCATTTATTGTCTCAGGACATGGGTTTGCAAAGTTCCATAGAACTCAGAATCAGTGTCTTGGCATCCAAGCCATATCCAAGAAGCGATTCTTTGAGGTTGTCAAATTGATATATCCCCACATTCATGACATTTTGAAAGAAATGTGTGATGAAAAAAAGGAGCAAATGAAAAGGATTAACAGCAATGTCTTAGAAAGTTGGCAATGAGCAGTCGTTACCTTTGATGGAGTCTGGCACACCAGAGGCCATTTTAACAAAAATGGTTCCTTCATCATAAAGAATTACCTAACTGGGGGTTTACTGTGGCTCGGACACAAGTGCATGTGTGGAAATTCAGAGGATGATGATTTGTTTCTGGGGACTGCCAAATCAATGGAAAGCATTCTTGCAGATGAGTGCTACCATCAGGCTAAAAGTGAAGGTTGCAATGTAGTGGTGGTATAGCAGGATGGTGATTCCACTTCCTAAAGTCTGCTGAAAAAGTTTTTGGAGCTCAGCTCACGAGGGCATTCAAGTGCGGGGGTCACGTTGGAAGGGCTCATGCAAACAATTTGAAAGACTTAGCCAAGCAAAAGGACTTTTCAGCTGGACAAATTAGTAAATGGAAAGATACATTCCCTGCTGTTGAATCAGCCAAGTGTCCATGTAAGCGCCACAGCAAAACCTGTGGCTTTGTCTGACACATTTATCCAGGGTGCACGGTTGTAGTGTTGCACTTTTGCCCTGCGTGGCAGACGTATCTTACACCTTTTGACCAATTGTATGTGTTGTTGTTTCTTCCAATGAAAATGCGTTGTGACCATGTCCTCTGAGATTATTTTACTAGGGGATGGGACAGTGTTTCCCAGGTGAAAGCTTGAAACCTATCGATTGTGATTTTCATACTTAGGGTGTTTTGCCGGATCTTTCTGCTTGTTCAGAAACACATTTACAGCTGCCTTTGAAGCTTGATATTGTCGGTAAGAAGCTTTGTGAAGTTGAGTGTATTGTATTATGTTGTTCATAGGATCAAGAAGAACAAGACAATGATGATAAAGACCTCTACAGAAAGTTAATAGAGGATGAATTTAGTGACAGTGATGCAGAATAATCAGTATTTTTTTGTAGATTTTTTAAAATTTTTATCAGCATTTTTTCCCCAGATGTATTAATACGTAATAATTAAGTAAATAGAGGATGGGTCTGAATTGTTTTGATTGTTCTACATTTACAACAGCTTTTTCAAATTAGCCCAACCTCAAACGCTGAAGAAAATATGTCATCACTTTTTTTCCTAAATGAACCACAAATCACTGTGTTATCTGTGAATAGTTTTGTTGGATCTAGATTTAAGGGACAAAAGAGTGACAGAACTTTTCATCTTTGTTATAAGAACCCACGGTGCATGCATGACTAACTGTGGCCACCTTCCTTGGTTTAAATAAGCTAATCAAAATGCATGAACTATGTATGGTAAAAATGTCAAGCATTGTGTAACCTGTTGGTCAGTTGACAACTCCACCTTTCACATTTCTTTTCATAATTTTGGATTTGCCAGGTTTGAATGGAAGCCATAAGAAAGTTGTTGAAAACGTCAAAAAATGATGAAAAAAAATTAGTTTGGTGGCCTGTGTTAGAAGTGCACCACTGTAAATGGAATGATAAGTATTATATTAGAATGTCCAAAAGGCATTTACCTGTCAAAAATATAATTCCTCAAACTAATTCTAACTTTGGTTATTTTGCATTTGTAACAATACAAATCTAAAGATTATAGTGGTTTTACAACACAGGCTAAAAATAGGCCCTAAAATATAATTTTAGAAAATGTTTGGATAAAGCAATGGTTTGTATCATCTGTGAGCATTGCAGATAATTTAAGCCAATCCTCCAAAGGAAAAAAGATGGCGACTGGTACATTTACCCACAGTTGTTAGCGCACGACAACTTTAAAAACGCTTATAAAAACGTGCAGAAACGTTATAAAATCTTCAAACCTGGGCTACTCAATTTCTTTCGTACAGGGACAAATATTATAAACATTTGGCATTCTTAGTGCCTTATAGGCTGTGTCTGGTTCACAAGGCATTGTGGTAAAATGTACAGCTGCCATCATTTTTCCTACGGTGGATTAATTCAAGGTCACAAGTCAGATTGTTTTGGTTTGACTGTGTGTAGATGGATCTATAAGATTCCAGTTGATAGTGATAACGGTAATTATACCTGCTCATGAAAACACCAGTTGAATAAATTCCAGTATAGCCATAAATAAAAAAAAGATTTGTAATCTTCATCATAACTTAATTATGATATTGAACTAGTACGAGGTCGTGTTGGTAAAACATAGCGAGATCCATAGACTTGTGAAAAAGAAATACTCATATCAGTATCCGACGTAAGTTTCATTCCATGTTCAATGCTAAATTCCTGGGGGGTGTGCCTACAAACGAGGACTAACAATAGAGCTATAAATCAATGAACATAATAAATCCCTCTAAGATTCTCCAACCGAAACAAGTGGAAAGTTGTTGAGGTATCACTGAAGTCCTAATTTTCAACCTTCTGCTTTCATTTCATCGTTTCTCCCGCTTGATAACAGGCACCCGTTGTAGCTACACAGTATTGTGCAAAAGTAATGCAAACGTATTTCGCTGAAATTCGTGGCTTTTCAACAAAAAAATATGGAATTTTCGATGGAAGCAAATTTTCCACAAAAAGTCAATAATTCACAATGCCTATTGTTCCCAACTTTGTGAATTTTCAAACAGCAATTTGCTTGGAACAAAAATTGACTTCTAATTTTTGAGCGAAAAATTGTTCTGTTCCATAAATGACTTTGAACATTTCAGCAAAATTTCGCTCTTTATTAGCTCTACTTGAACATTTCCAAGCATTTTGTGGACGACAATTTGCCAAGTTCGAATTTGCTAGGATGATTTTTTCTGTTGTCATCTCACAATGCGTAAGCTTGTCCGTTTACATAACAGTTCTGTAAGACTCACCTGGATATACTTCAAAGGTTTCCTTTACTGGTTAGTTTACGTTAAAAGCATCGCAGTGTTGGGGACTAGGGCACATTTTACGAAATCATGAAACTTGATCACTTTAATTAGAAGAGTTTGTGCAACAATTTAGGAGTTAGTCCAGTTCGATATAGCTTCGAGTTAAGACACTGTGCAACCTCTGCAAACTTGTGACCATTAAAGCTTTTAGAAAATCAACCTTGTGACTTGGCTTGGATACTGCTCCAGTGGCCGGAGAATTCCAGCAAACGTGGCGACCACAACGAGAGGATTGTGAGTATAATTTACATCTTCAATTTGCCTTGTGCTTTTCATTTGCATCTAAACAAACAGGAAGCCAACACCTAAACCTTGAAACATGGCAAACGCTGAATCTACACTCAAAGCGAAATTAAAGCAACTCGAAAGAACTGGAGATAAAACCAGCGATGTTCTTAAAGGCGGAAAGCGATCTGCGATATCGAGACACCTGACAAACCTAAAGGAATTACTAACAGAAGTGGATAACGTGCAAAGAGCATTCGAAGCAGAGAAGATAACAGTGAAGGTTAGTGATGAAGAAATCAGCGTATGGAATGATGGAATTATAGTAAAAATAGAAGTAGTGGATGGTCATATCGAAAACCTCAAATGGTTGGCGAGACAGAAAATGGAAGTAGAAAACCAAGAGCAAGAGAAGATGCAGTTTGAAATAAAACTTCACGAGACAAAGCTTAAATTAAGATTTACAGCTCGAAATCGGAAACCTAAACCAGTTCGCGGAAACGTGGTCAGCTAGGCAAAGCTAACTAAGCTTGTAATAACCAAGTTTAACTGAACATACGCCGACTGGCCAAGATCCTGGGGTCAATATTCCAAATCCATTGACAAGTCAAATGTGCCGCCTGTGACTAAACTCACATACCTGCATGAATTACTGAACGCCAGAGTAAGGAAGATAGTTGAAGCATTGCCACGAATAGCCGAAGGTTACAACAGAGCCCTATCAATTCTTAAAGATCGATTTGGAAAGGAGAGCGAAACTGTGAAGGTCTATGTAAAGGAGATTCTTGACCTGCCTTACACGCCTACCGGAAACTCACAAAGAATTCACGAATTCTACGAAAAAGCTTTCCTATAGTGTCCAATCCCTGGAAACACTCAAATCGCTTCATGAAGTAAATGGTATGGTTTCCTTGACACTCAAGAAACTTCCAACAATCAGAGGGGACCTCATACAAAACAATCCTGACTGGGAAACCAGGGATTTCATCAAATTTACCGAAGCACTTTGCCAATGGATGTGCCAAAACCCAATGGTTTATTTCAAAATGGAAGATCCACTGCAACACAGGAATTCGAAATAAGACAGCATATTTCAAACTCAGCAGAAAAGGGCATGCAAGTGTGTTTACTGTCAAGCGGATGACCACAAACCATCAGAATGTGACAAAATCACCTCACCGGTGGATTGCAAAGAGTTTCTGGCCACGAAGAAGCTTTGTTTTAATTGTACTGACCCTCGTACATCATCGGAATGCAAAAGTACCACATGTCAAACCTGTGGTAAACGGCATCATACTTCAACCTGCAGTTTGTCAAAGGAAGTGAAAACTGCAGGAGTGCTGACAGCTCATCAACCTGAAAACAAAGAAGTTGTCTATCCTTTTGTTCTCGAGGAAATCGACAGGATAAAAACACATCCTTTACTTGACATTGGCACCAGAAGCTCTTACGCCTCAACTAAACTTATCAATCTTCTCAACAAGAAGCCTAAAGAGACAGCGACTAAACGGATAGACAAGATGCTTGGCTCATCAACCAACGTAGGGATTTACTCACAGACCCTTGGAGCAGTGGACGGAGAATTTGACATGAACATTGAACTCACGAAAATTCATAAGCCTCAGCCACTGACACTCAATAACCCTAATTATGCGACTCTGCTAAGTAAATACAGCCACCTCAAAGAAGTCAAGAATGAAGACAATGATACAAGACCTCGAATTCCCATTCACGTAGTCTTAGGCACAAGTGAGTATGCCACAATCAAGCAAGTACTGCACAAAGAGTGGGAAAACCTGGACAACCTGCTGCTGAGAAAACATTCCTTGGATGTACTTTAATGTCACCTGGAAGAGAAGACGTCGGTAGTCCTATGCTTCTAACGCAATCAGCTTTAATGGGTTATGAGCAACTCTGTGCCTTGGACGTGCTTGGCCTGGCCAACACTCATGAGAACGACCTACAAGCCGTCTACGAAGAGTTCAAAGAACAGCTGGAGAGAAACCCAGCCGGCTGGTACGAAACAAAGCTGCCATGGAAGGGAAACCACCCTACACTACCAACAAATGAAGCTGGAAGAGACGCCTGGATCAACTAATCTGCAAACTGGAGCGAAACGGTCAATACGAAGAGTATGACAGCATAATCCAAAATCAACTACAAGAGAGAATTGTCGAACCAGCACCTGAGACTACAACTGGAAGAGAATTCTATATCCTGCACAAAGGAGTGAATAGAGAAAATGCAGAAAGTACCACACTCCGGATCGTGTACGATGCCTCAGAAAGAGAGAGAGATAACCAGCAATCCTTAAATGATTGCCTCCACCCAGGGCCCCTGCTCCAGAACTGTCTGAGGGACATCCTAGTGAGATCGAGATTCTACCCAGTACTGCTAACGGGTGATCTTAAGAAAGCCTTCCTTCAAGTTTGCATAAAGAAAAAGGAGAGAGACTCTTTACGCTTCCACTGGAAACCTCCAACCAGTAGCAAGACCTCCGTTCTCTGATTCACCCAAGCTTTCTTTGGAATGTCTTGCTCGCCCTTCCTCCTTGGTGAAGTTATTAACCAGGATCTCAACACATGGGAAAGTCAACACCCTCAGCTGATAAAGGAAATCTGCGATGGCTTGTACGTTGACGATCTAATGACTGGTGGGGGGACTGTCCAACTCACTGCAGGAAAAAAAGTCACCACCACAAAAATATTCAGATGCCTCATTCACCATTCACAAATGACACTCAAACGCACCAGAATTGGAAGCAGACAGAGGCTTGCCGTGGGAAGAGTTAACGCACACCAAACAGCAACTTGGAGGGGCAAAACCGTCGGAGGGAAACTTCCTAGGCCTTCCGTGGGATAGAAAGAAGGATATCATCAGCGTTATTCTCCAGAGCAGCCAGACCGAAACGACGAAGAGAAGTGTGCTGTCCCATCTAGTGAAGATCTACGATCCTCTAGGGCCTGCGTCGCCAGTGACACTCAACTTCCTGGGCCTTTACTGAAACGTTGGAAGGAGCGGAATGCCACACTCACCAAGAACTTCACAGTCCCACGAGCACTCTCAGCCTATCATCGACTGATTCTGAGCCTCACACTACACGCATTTGGCGACACTAGTGCGAAGGGTGTCAGTGCTGCAGTTTACGCCGTCGTCCATCAAGAACAAGAACTCTCTCAGCAACTTCATTTGCGCAAAGTCAAGACTTACAAAGAAAAACCTGACAATACCAAGACCTGAATTGGTCGCAGGTCACATGGCCGTGAACCTGATAACAAATGTGCAAGCAGCCCTAAGTTCCCTACCTCACCCAGCTCACTGCTTGCTTGACTTACCTGTCGCACTCTACTGGATCAAGGGTCAAGGGGAGTATCAACAATTCGTTTCGAACAGAGTTCATAAGATCCAACAACATGAACAAGTCAGTTAGCATCGGGCAGGCGAAGAGCCACCCTGTGGATATACTGCCCGAAATGCCATTATTATTATTATTATTATTATTATTATTATAGTCAAGTGGCCCCACGACCCAACTGAAGACAATCTGCTGATATGGGGAGTCAAGGAGGAAATGCGATCAACAACCTCTGGAAGCATGGCCCAACTTGGCTTAGTGATGCATCAAACTGGCCACCTGACATAATGCTAGAACCTACTCCTGAAACCATGGCTGAAGCTAAAGTGAAATGAGAAGCTCTCTCCATCGCCATTCCTACAGGTGATGCTCTAGACCAAGTGCTTAACAGCCACCCACTACCAAGAGTCCTGCAAATTGGAGTGTGGGTGTGGCGGTTTATTCATAATTGCCAAGTGCAACCAAGAAACTGAAAGAATGGTCCGATCAGTACCGATGAAATGCAATGCCAAGAACTGTGGTGGATCAAGCAAGCTCAACAATCAGCCCAGCAGCAAGCCAACTTCCAAGCGGACAAACGGCAGCTAAACCTTCAGGAAAATGACCAGCAAGTTTTAGAACGCCAAGGACACATTATGGGAGAATATCCAATTTATCTGCCAGACAACCATCCCTTCACCGCGAAGTTGGTCTTCAAAGTGCACTTACCTACCCTGCATGGAGGGGTTGGTCTCACTATGGCTAAGGTTTGTGAGAAATACTGGGTGCCCCGGCTACGACGCCTAGTCAAGAAGTTCAGAGGAAGCTGTCACGGGTGCATAAGATTCCAGGCCAAAGTTTACCAAGCACCACCACCAGGAAATCTACCCACAACCAGAAGAGGGTTCAAGGCTGTTCCAAGTAATAGGAGTAGATTTTAATGGACCAATTCACTAGCAATCTAAACCCAAAACCGAAAACAAGGTGTACATGGCATTGTATGCATGCAACCTGACAAGAGCTGTCCACCTTGACCTGTTAAAATCCTTAAGATCTGAATTTATAGTGAGCCTCAAGAGATTCGTGGCTCGAAGAGGGCGACCGGAAACTACCTATTCCGACAATGGTTCAACGTTTCAACCTGCCAAGAAGTGGTTACTGAAGGTTCAACAAGATGAAAGATTCCACGAGTTCCTATCCAATCGAGCCATCAAGTGGCGTTCTAACCTGAGTCGTGCCCCATGGTGGGGAGGTCAATTTGAACACCTTATTGGCCTCTTCAAAACTGCATTTTACAAGACCATCAGCAACGGGACCCTCTGCTGGTCAGAGCTAGAAGAAGTCGTGCTTGATGTTGAGGTTGCTTTCAACAACCGGCCCCTGAGCTACCTTGAAGAAGACATCCAGCTTCCTGTGTTGACCCCAAACTCCATGCTGCACATCAACTCGAGCTACATTCCCAAATTACAACCCCATCATGTGCTGGATAAGGATCTGAGAAAACGAGCCAAATTCCTTATGAAGTGTAAAGAAGTGATGTGGAAACGATGGATGGCAGAATACGTCAAAGACCTTTGAGAAAGCCATTGTCGAGCAGGAGGAGAACAAACACTCCATCTCAACTCCGGAGATGTTCTCATTATACGAGATGACAACAAAACCATTGGAAGCTAGCAGTTGTCACCGACTTAATCAGAGGCAAAGATGGCATCATGAGAGGAGCCAAACTGAAGACAGACAGGGACATCCTCGAACGTGCCATCCAAAACCTTTACCCTCGAGTTACATTGTGCCCAGATGCCAGGGAGGTCCAGGCTCAACCCAGCTGCCCCTAAATTCTATGAAAGGCCACAAAAAGATGCCACTGCTGTGGCAGCAGTGCGCATACAAGAAATTGCGGAACAACCTGAACTTTGAACATTGACATTAGATCATTAAGAGAGTGAACATTGATTTTAGTTATAGATTTATTTGCTTTGTTAGTTGAAGCTTGTGCCCAGTCTGAATGAAACATGTTAGTCCCTTCTTGGAACTTACATGGGGGAGGGTGTAGGGGACTGGGGTACCTATTACAATATCGTGAAACTTGATCACTTTAATTAGAAGAGTTTGTGCAACAATTTAGGAGTTAGTCCAGATTGATATAGCTTCGAGTTAAGACACTGTGAAACCTTTGCAAACTTGTCGCCATTAAAGCTTTTAGAAAATCAACCTTGTGACTTGGCTTGGATACTGCTCCAGCAGCTGGAGAATTCCAGCAAAGCAGCTCTTACACAATTATTCTTCAGTCTTTTCTTGGCTCATGTTTGTAGGCCACAAAGATCACTCAAACCCTGACCTACGCCATGTTCTTGTAACCCAGACTCCGTGCAAACTTGTTCTTTTACCATAGCAACCGCTAGTGTTTAATAGTGCTAACGTGCATTACACAATCATTCTCACTGAAACTCTCTTGTGGTTATCATGCCAAAAGTTTCCAATTACACGCAAACACGAATCAAGCTTCTTTACAAGATCTCCACCCAGCTGAGATATTTAAATTGCTAAAAGGAGAAGGCTCACTTGTCAGTTTTGCCAGTGTAACACGAATAATCAAAAAGCTTCGACTCACCAGCTCCATGTCTAATCTAACACGTTTTGGAAGACCCACCAAGCTATCTGTAGAAGCAAGCACTTTTACAGATCAGCAAATGCGAAGCAATGATGAGATGACAAGCGCTCAGATCCAGAAGAGGCTGGCAAAGTGTGGCGTTGCAGTGAGTTCGTCCACAGTGCGAAGATCTCGCAAGCAACAAGGCTGGACACTATAGCGGACTGCTTACTGTCACCTGATACGCGAAGCCAACAAAGTAAAGAGATTGGAGTACGCTCAGCGCATCATAAAGAGTGGCGATACTTTTTGCAACATCATTTTCAGCGACAAGTGTTCCATTTCCCTTGTGCCGTATCGGTACACCTATTACAGGAAGGTAGACAAGCCAACGAAGCAAAAACCGAAACCAAAACATCCGCTGAAGGTTCATGTTTGGGCAGGAATTAGCAGACACAGTCCCACAAAGATTTGTATCTTTGATGGCATCGTGGATGCTGATTTGTTCTGCAACATCCTGGAGACCATGCTCATCCCATCCATTTGAGAAAAACTTCCCGACCACCGGTTCATGCAGGATAATGACCCGAAACATACGTCAAGAGGAGCAAAGGCTTTCTTCCAAGAAAAAAATATCAACTGGTGGTGTACCTGCAGAGAGCCCAGATCTCAACCCAATAGAGGACTTGTATGGCACGCCATGTGTAGCAAAATTACTTTTCAACATATTACGACATATTACGACTCGTCATGTGTCGAAAAGACATGAAACAGGTTGAAATACGTCAAAATAAGTAATGTCATATTATGTCATGTAATTCTCGAAATAAGACAGTTGTCATGGCTACACCATGTAATCCGAAGCTCGTAATGACTTATACCATGTAATGTGAAGCCGATAGTGATGTTCAAACCCTTGGTTACTGCCTGTTGTTAAAGACGGAAACTGTTCTCATACACAAAGCCTATTTACCCCAGTTCCGCTCAGCTCAATATAGTTCCGCCATATTTTGATCGTTTTGCTCTTTGCCTGATCTTCTTCTCGTGGAAGTTGCTATTCAAGCTCACAGTTCGCTCGGTAGGTTTATTGTTGCTGTGTATTTACATTTGGTTCTTTAGATTTATTGCTTTATTTATTCAGTGTTATCTCGTTGTTGTTGTTTGCAGCTCCATATTGATCTGTTCCTCTTGCATGTGCTTTATCATTGCTGTGCTCAGTCATTCTCTGTTGGATCCATCTTTCTTGTCTGTCTTTCCGTTCATTTTTGTTCGTAATTTTTAACTCCCAATTGTCCAATAGAATCATGTCTGGATATTCTCCTGACTTGTTTCTGGAAAATGTGGACCAGGAGTTTATTTGCAGTATCTGGTGAGTAAATGTTATTCCTGCATATTTTGCAGCAATTTATGAGTTCTCTGCCAACCTGCAATGGTTTCATAGAGGTTACGGTTTGTTGTCCCATTACAGACCATGTGATATTCCCTAGAGAATTGTTCTTTTAACCATCTAAGTCATTTTTTCATATACACGCAGCTATTTGAAAATTTGAAAGGAAGAATTCTCAAGAGTTTCATCACATGGTCTGAAATGGGGCAACAAACCGCCGAGTCGAAAAAGTTCCATTCCTATATAAGTAATGCCATCAACTTTTCAATCAAAAATCGTGGAATTTTTGAGACGTATTTGTAGAATCAATTTTTGTGTCTAGTGCGAAGCACAGACACCATGAGAAAACGCTAAAATCCTCTGGTGAGTGCTTCATATATGGCAAATTATTACGTCATACGAATAAAGTTTCACCGAGGTTTCTCCTACGTGACGCATTACATGAAGCATTCTTTACTGGGTACCAGGAGGTTAATATCGATAATCACTCGTAATCTCTTCGTGACCCGAAATAAACAACCAATGACAGTCGGAACCAATCGAATGTGTATTGGTAGAGATGACAATTGCGCCATCACCATGTGCTTTCCACGACAACTCCCGACAACTGCAAGAAAACTGATTATGACGATTTGCTTTCGTTGCCAAAAGTGGAGCTGGTCCGACAGGTTAAAGAGAGAGTAGTGATACGTGTGTGATACGAGTTGTCCTATCGGTAAGCTACCTTTTAGTTTCTTACTTTGTGATGAATTTCTTAAGACGTATTTTCTCAGTATGCCACAGTTTTCGAAGTATGTGTCAATCCGGCCAAATGAAAGGTTTTGAAAGGTGCTTCAAAGTTGAAGATCAAGGTACTTGGCGCCGAGAGAATCTCCATGCTGCAATTTTGCGACCGTATGCGAAGAGGATACAGATTAAGCTTTATGAGCCCCATTTGGGGAAAGA
>Ga0099801_1147873_pt1 | contig 11668 bp, 6 predicted proteins | sample Orb8nscriptome_4_FD_81145 | JGI IMG/M metagenome (GOLD analysis project Ga0099801, IMG submission 81145) | Coral microbial communities from Puerto Morelos, Mexico - Orbicella 8 T A metatranscriptome (Eukaryote Community Metatranscriptome) | ecosystem: Host-associated > Invertebrates > Cnidaria >...
AGTTCTTAGATGATTAAAGATGATTGACGAGTGAAATTGTAATAAGAGACAAGTATTATGAAATAGGTTGAGAGGGGAGAGACACGAACACAACGCAAACAACACGAGGATCGAGAGAGAAACTATTTTGTATTATTTTCGTTTCGTTTTGTCATTAAACCCAGGAATTGTTCACAACATCGAGAGTCTTTTGTGTACCATACAACTTCGGGACACTATCAAGGTTATCCCATAAGTTGTATATTTCATCGTCCTGTTTATTAACCTTAACTTTTGCTGTGTTGAGTTCCTGTTCCAAAGCCTTGTTTTGTTCACACATTTTTGACAACGATTCTTGTAAACTCTGCACCTTGCAGTCTTTCAATTTCAAAGATGCTTTAAGTTCTTTCAATTCGTCTCTGAGTTAACCATTTTCATGTAAGATTCTTGCAATGGTATCTTGGATGTTGTCCAGAATTCCCTTTATATCTTTGAGACTCGTGTTGCTCGATTCTCTGACCATTCTCTCGGTTTCGGATTGCAAGGACGCCATAACCTGGTTGTCTGTCGATTTGACAAGTTTTGCACGTGGTTCCAATGTCTCTGGTGAGCTGCTATTATGCTCTTCCCATTTTCTAGTACCTGTTGTTTTAACTTTTACTATTTTGTCTGGCATTTCAAGTTACGGTTCGGGGAAGGAATTGGAGGCAGTATCAGAGCTTTTAAATTAGCTGCCACCCGCCATGACGCTCTCTCCCAGTTTTTCAATATAGTTTTGTGAAAATGAGTTAATTATTGACTTTGGAGGACAAAAACGAAAACAATGAAAACTAAAGGTGAAGAACTCATGTAAAAATTGATCTGAAAACAAGAAATTGAGTAATTTCTTTGCCGCTCGACGAAATATTACGGCACTGGGAAAGAAAGATGAAAAGACGAAGAAAACAAGCCAATTATTTTGAGATCAGTCGTATTTCAACTGTGTTAAATTAGTGGCCATTTAGTTCTTTTCTCAGCGGTTCTGTAGTAACTGAATAAGACTCCAAAAAATATTTGAATGAAGTGAATAAACTAAATAAACAAAGCACCTTAAATATGCAGAAATCCAGCATGCAAGTTACTGTTCATGTTTAAAACCTAAAATTCCCAAATACAGGGAACCAAATGAAAGAAATGCGAAAGGAAGTTCAATATCATTAAATTTTCATTCAAGCTGAGGTGAAGAAACCTATTTAAAAGCAAAAAATTGGTCAAAATTTCACAGACGTGCTTCGCTTCATGACCGTATATTCAAGTTATTCCTCACGCTAACATGAAAGCTGAAGATTTTGCTGACTACTTTTGCAGTCATTTTAACGCCTGTGGCTTTACCAATCATTCCAAAAGTTGAATGTAACTTCAAAGTGATAATGTACATTACCATTTTTGTTTCTCAAGTCCGAAAAGCTGCTTTAAATCTTCGATCTGTCATCAAAACTTACTTGAAAGCGCCCCAATCTTCATGTTTTCGCAGCAGTTATAGGAAGAAAAACTTCTTCACCAGAAAGTTTTGAGGACTCTGTACTCCTTGATCCTCCATTCTGAGGCCACCTAAACATTGATTTATTTTTCCTTTCTATTTTAAAGCCCAAATCAGTAATTCATCCGTGTCAGGAATGAAAACAAGAACTTGGAAGTTTTTAGATTTGGCCCGCAACGCGCCATGATTACCTGCACTTTTCGAGCGCGCGATTTTAAGAAGAAAAACCGTCTTTCTAGGACCCCTAAAGTCCTCTAAAAATATGCTCAGAAAGCCCATTCTGATTGGTTTATTTGTCCTCGAGAACAATAGAACAATAGGAGAACCAAAAAGTCTTCAGAGAGGGTAGGAAAGGCAATTGTCCCCACGTGCTTTTTTTTCGGGCGGTTACGGGCAGCACAGGGAAATGGAGGAGTTTTTCGCACTGGCGGTTACAGGTGGCACAGGCTTCAATGGGTTAACTCTCATCGGGCGAATTTTCACTATCTTCATGGATAAATTGCTGCCCTTATCTTATTTTTATGTTCTGCATACCACAATGAAATCAATGTGTTTCCTTGGAGTCTTTTCTATGCAAAAGCAAACATTGGTACAAAAAGCTGGAGAAATATTTATGTAAGAACAGCAATAGAAAGAGCTGGCAAAACAACAATTTTTCCCAGCGATGTAATCTGGTAAGTTGCATGCAAATTAAGAAATCTACTGTGTTAACAAGTCTAGCGTGTTAAAAAACAAAGAAGTAACTGTGTATACAATGTACAAAGCTCTACATTGTTAGCCAAATGGAAACAATGGCCATAAGCACGTTACTTCAAATCAGTTGTTTTCTTTTGTGTATACGCACGATAAGCGTGTCATGTTAGAACCATGCGAACGTGTAGCTACCATGCCGTGTGCGTGCTTTCACCTTATTTACTGTTTTCCCATGGAGGGTCACCTATGGATCCCTGAAGCAAAATATACGGTTATACTAACATACTGAAGGAAAGTCAAATATACGGTTGTACTAACGTGCTGAAGGAAAGTAAAATATACGGTTGTCAATACATTCTGAAGGAAAGTCAATAAAAGATAGGGTCGTACTAACGTACTGAAGGAAAGTAAGTAAAATATGTGGTCATACTAACATATTGAAGGAAAGTGAGTGAATGTATGACTGCAATAACGTAATCATTTATGGGTACCTGACAACAACCTCTGTTTCAAATTAAGGGAATTAATAAGGTGGACGATTGCAACACTTAACTAGCATGCCTGTTTCCTCTTACCAGAGTGAATCGCCCCAATAACAAGCTAACCTGGCCTTGTAGCTACTAATTATCTGTAACTGTACACTGTACAGTACCGTTCAAATGTAAGTAACCACCTCTTGTCTTGTTTCTAGCGATATGTGTCTCCTTTCTTGCAAGACATGTCTCATTTCTCTCCAGATGCATATTGTTTCTCTCAAGAATCACCAAAGCATTTACTATGGAATATATTACCCAAAAGAAGCTGGTGTGCTTATCAAAAGCAACTGCTAGTATGCTACAACAACAAGTTCCATCCAATGTGAAATACTGTATGTATTGATAGCTCGCTCTGTTTGCATCAAACAAACATATCAAAAGTTTGTAATGATATGTTTACATCCATCATTTGGATCATGGTGGAACATGAAATTTTCAACCATAATTTGCGAAGGAAACAACCTTGAGTTTACGAAGGGGAGGAGATAGAACAGAAAAATAGCAAGGGTTTAATACAGTACAGCACAAAAATTTTATGATTTGTTTGTGAAAAAAGAATCATGCGGCAGATAATACTGGTGATTAACTTTCATGGTGGGTAGATTTAGATCACATGCTAAGCAACATGTTGAGCAAGTGACTCAAAATTTATTCAGGATCAAAACAACTTGTGGTAAAGCCCTTGGCTTTTTGTTTGGTGGACTATTTTGTGTTCTTATGGTGACGAAAATGCAGATCATTGAATGAGTTCAATCGCCACTTCCACATGTAGTTTTTTGGTGGTTACCTTGGGAGTTTTCGCACTCAACAGAGAGACAAGTGCCAAGTGAGTAAAATCAATAGGTTTGTGGAAGTTGTCTATTTTATTGCTCCCTTAAAAATGATTTTCATTTGATTTATAACAGTAACTTTTATTGGTTGGTTCTGAATAGTGGTACCGAGTTCATAATCAATGTTACGTTTACAGCAAGATAGAAACGAAGCACAGAATGCAAAATACATGTACGTGTGTGGATGTCCTGGAGTTCCCGATGTCTTAATGTGTGTAAGGTTGGGAACAACTTGACGAATGAGAGAAATGTTTTGCTTTGGTGTCGTGTTTATCGATTTTTGTGTGGCAAAAGTGGAAGAAACAAATATATTGATTTCTGTAGGGGAATACCTACAAAATATAAGAAAGCTTCTGTGACAAAAGACTTGAATAAAACGAGATGTGTCTCAAGAGAAATGAGACTCGTCTCGAGAAAAGTGAGATGCATCTGGCGAGACTGTGGTAACTTACATGTGAGTGGTACTGTATATGTTAAATTTTCATTTTTTTTTCCAATCAAATGGAAAGAGTTAGTACAAAGTAAAGTTATTGGAGACTATTTTAGACAGATAAATTTCTGCTATTGATCACGCTTAAAGCAATATACATAACTCTCTTAAATATTTAGCTTGAACCTAGTCTATATACAGGGTAGTATACTGAATGCTGGTATGTAATTTCCCATATCCACGCACCCAAAAAGAAATCATGACTTAGAATCATTACAATAAATTTTAATGATAACATAAATGTCTGTAACACTTATTCTGAGAGCCCCAGAAAATGTTCACCTGGCTGGATTCCAGGTAGTGCTTCTACGATCAGCAAACATTTGAAGTCAAACAAAAAAATGGTAATCAGCATAATTTAATTCTCACCAACATATCAAGCTACACAGAAATGGTGTGTACCAATATTCACACTTCCCGTAAAATGTTAGTAAGGGGAATTTAACACTTTCCTTATCACATTAGTAATAATAATAATAATAATAACAGTAATAACAATAGTAATAATTAAAACTTATATAGCGCAATTTTCCATGATATACACGATCAAATGGGTTTTACAATTAGATGGTTAGTAGTTGGTAAGACCTCAAAACACCAAATTTACTTTTCTTGAGCAAGTAAGTAGGCCTAACTGCTTGTTTTGCCACAGTTACTTTCCTTTGTATGTTGGCACATTGTATGTTATAATACAAACCTTGTTTATTTTCAAAACTTTCTCCCGTAAGTTGACAGTAAATACAACTCTTGTTTCTACTCAGGTTTTTCCTTAGTACGTTAGTACAACGCTTGTTTTTATTCAAAACTTTCCTTGGTAACTTAGAGCTAAGTACGAACCTTCTTTCTATTCAAAACTTTCAATTGCATTCATAACTGGAAACAACGGAAATAACTCTTAAGTTTTGTTTAGAGTTTTTGTACTTACTTACATGTAGTACTTAGTACAGTTTGAAGAAGAACTAAAGCAAAAATTGTAATAAACGATTCCTTTTCTGTGCTTGGTATTGAAATGTAGAGCCATAGAGTTTATTGTCTCGGAATGTGTGATCATAGATCTGTAGAGCCGTGGAACCATGGAGCCCTAGAGCTGTAGCGCCATAGAGTTCATTATCTAGAAACGTGTGATTGTAGAGCCATGCAGTTCATTATATGTAGAGATGTGTGATCGTAGAGCCATAGAGTTGATTATGTGGAAATGATCGTTAATGGTAACCATGGTAACATGCCACTGTTTTGTATGTACATGCAAGAGAAGAAGTACAAAGTGATCAGTGATAAAAGCGTAGAGGTGTTGCCCTTTACAAAAACCTCTAGGGCAATATGAGGTTCATAAGACAGATGCCAGTTGGGCCGAATTTGAACCAGTGACACCAAGACAGTAGACCACTACTGCACTCCTGCATCCTATCAAGCGAGCTATCAAGGTGTTGCATGAAGACTTGAATCAATTGCAGGGGTGTATGGAAAAAAGCCCTAAGTGACTTTTGATCTCATGTCAAATTCTCCTTTTCTGTACAAGGAAAGGAAAAATTTGCTAAGAGAATCTTGCAGTTTATCAGATGTCACTTAGGGTCTTTTTCCACACACCCCTTCAATTATTAACTGTTACATACTAATTATAATTAAAATTTATTACTGCACATACAGACACTGAACAAATTTGGCAATTACTCAACTATAAATAATTATTTCAATCCAAAAACAAAAAAGACAGTATTAAAGTCAATGATCCAGGGATGATATTTGTTAAATTTCAGATCTATAGCTTTAATATTCAAGCTAGAAAAAATATTTGTTAAATTACAAAGGATGTATGGGAACGCTATTACAGAGAATGTATGGGCATTTTAAACAATGTAATTGCAAATTTCTCAGCTATAAAAAAAAAATCAATCTGAAAACAAAATGGACAGTTTCAGGGACAATGATACAGAGATAATGTCTGCATAATTTCAGATCTATAGCTCTACTAATCAAGCTAGAAAAAAATATTTGTTCAATTACAGAGCATGTATGGGAACACAAGTACAGAGAATGTATGGGTACGGTCACATAATTGCGAATTACTCCACCATAACAAAATTTAATCCAAAAACAAAATGGACAGTTCAAAGTTATAATATAACAGTTATATAACAGTTATAATTTTATGTAGAATTCTTTTACAACTTTAATAAATAAATCTAATTATTAAAATATATATTTGATAAAATTCTGTGACATAAATAATATGCATAATTATAGTGTATTAGCTTAGATTTAATTTAGTTAAAATGATTAACTTTTTATAGATATAGCAAGTATTTAACCATGTTAGTGCGATGTAAAACCACTGATAAGTAGGTTGAACAGATCCCTCGTGAACTTACTAACACTGTTCGCCTCAACAATATTTTGAGGTAAGAAATTCCAGTCTTCAATGTATCTTGGCCGAAAAGAATACTTAGGATATTTGTACGTCTATAGGGTTTCCAGATCTTATAACTATTAGAGGATCTTGTATGTCCAGTAGAGAATGTTACATAATCTTCTAGTTAACCGCGCGGCCATGAGCCGAACGCGGTTCATGTTCTGCCCGTGGTTTATTTTTTGGTTTTGTCGGTGACCAGACCCAAACTCCCTCTCGGCCAAATTTTAAATCACGCAACCTGTGATGTTTTTTCGCCAAAAGCTGTTCAAAAATTAATACATGGACAATGTTAAGGATATTGTTTTCTGTCTTTTGTGTAAAATATATTTTGTTTTGGTTTTATTGAAGCGTTGGATTCCAAGGGCATAACAAATATGCTAAAAAAGGTATTACGTCAGCCATGGAATGCGCTGACGTTGCAGCTTTCACTTTCGCTACATAAAAAATAAGATCGTGTTTACTTTGCAAGTTTATTTCGGCAGAAGTGACGGTCATTAATTTATTTGCAATTTTGCGAGTATTTCTTGTGGTTTTAGGCAAATGAAGGAAAATCTTTCGCTGTTTCATCGCAGCGAGTTCGGTGAACAGAAGCAAAATTAAATATTTGCAAGCCATGCAAAGAACATATCAGAACATGCAAGAATTAGGTCATTGGTAGGGAAATAACCACTGTACTAAAGATAGCCATGGATAACGTAATTCTTGAATTACGTGACTCGTATGACTACTTTGCTCGCCCTTTACTCATGCAAAAAAACAAATTTAATCATGACTTTTAAGATTGAAAGTTGCTGTTAATAGTGTTCGTATCTTTATGCCCATACATATCCCGAAGAAAGTTCCAGATTAAGACTGTTACGTCATCGGAGATTTCACAATGGCTATGACTGATGGTGGAATAATAGAGTTTGTGTTGAGCGAGTGATGTGGTGTCTACAGTAATCACTGAATCATCAAGGACTGCTTTGGAATATGCACTCCATTGCGACTGTAGTGCTAAGAAAACAGTTAAACTTTAAAAGCGCGGTTATAAGATCTAACAGATCTTCTTGTTTTTTTTGTTGGTGACCAGACCCAAGCTCCCTCTCGGCAAAATTTTGAGTCACAACGTGTGATGTTTATTTGCCAAAAGCTGTTAAAACATTAATACACGGACAATTTTACGGATATTTTTTTCTTTGTTGTGGGTAAAATATATTTTCTTTTGGTTTTATCGAAGCATTGGATTCAAAGGGAACAATAAATACATGTAAAGAAGGTATTACGTCAGCCATGGAATGCACTGAGGTTGCAGCTTCCAATTTTGCCACGTGACAAAATTAATAAGATCGTGTTTACTTTGCAAGTTTATTTCACCAGAAGTGACGGTCATTAATTTATTTGCAATTTTGCAATTATTTCTTGTGGTTTTAGGCAAATGAAATTAATTCTTTGGCTGTTTCATAGGAGCAAGTTTGGTGATCAGAGGGAAAATTAAATATTTGCGAGCCAAGCAAAGAACATGTCAGAACGTGCAAGGATTACGTCATTGGAAGGGAAATAACCAACATACTAAAGATAGCCTTGGATAACGGAAGTCTTGAATTATGTGACTCGTGTGACTACTTTGCTAGCCCTTTACTCGTAGAAAACACCAATTGAATTTAATCATGACTTTTGAGAAAGAAAGCTGTTGTTAATAGTGTTATTGTCGTATCGTTCATATCATTCCTGCCCATACATATCCCGAAGAAAGTTCCAGATTAAGACCATTACGTCATCCGAGATTTTGCAACAGCTACAACTGATGGTGCAATAATAGAGCTTGTGTTGATCAAGTGTTGTGATGTCTACATAAACAAAAGTATCATCAAGGACTGCTTTGGAATGTGCACTGCGTTGCAACTGTTGTGCTAAGCAAACAGTTAAATTTTAAAAGCGCGGTTATAAGATCTAACAGATCTTCTTGTTTTATATTGGAGAAGCCTTTGATGTACTTTAAAAGTTGTACAAAACATAAGAAGTTTTGACAGGTTTTTAGATCCCTCTATCTGAGCTTAGACAGTCTTTCATCATAAGCAATGTCCTTGCCAACAATTCAACTAGAAGGATTTTGTTGTATTCATTCTAATATATACAACAAATATTGTTGATTAGGGTTCCAAGCGGGGTATGCATATTCAATCATTGCAGGAACTATAGAAATGTACCCAGTTTTGTAGCCTCTGTGCGTCTGCCAAGGGTGTGTTTGAGTAAAGCCAAAATGCAGTTTGCTTTTGTAGCAACTGATACAACATGGGTTTTCCAATTCAGGTCATTAGAGAGGGTGAAACTAAGATCCTTGTGCAAAGATACTTTCCTTAATGGAATCGAGTTGATGTCATGAGAACAATTGTTTGCTGCCCTTGATCTTGAAATTTTGACAATTTGCACTAATTACTCATTTCACATAAGCCTTGTTGAACGGGAACAGAGATGGTATCCATGGAATCAGAGTTACATAGCAGCATGTTATCTGCAAACTTTTCACTTGGGCAGGATAAAGTTTCTGGTATGTCATTTACGTACATTACAAAGTGAAGAGGCCCCAAGATAGAAACCTCTGGCACACTTGATCATGAGATGACATGTCCTCAGTCAGGGAGGGAACCATTGATGACTACTCTCTGCTTTCAATTGTGAAAAATAGAAGGAACAACTGACGAAGATCCTTCCTGAAGCAAACAAGCTATTACCCCATCAGGACCAGACACCTTACTAGCATTTAAACCGAGCAAAACCTTCTCAACATCTGACTTCTTGCAGATAAGATCGCCAATAAAGTCATCAGTTAGCGGAGTGCAAATATCAGTACTTGGAGGAGCGGCATCTGAATTGTTGAGTACAGACAAGAAGAGTGTTGAATAACTAAGCTTTATCAGCTGCAGATGTGGGACCTTCATTATTAAGCTCCACAGTTGGCAGCTCCAATTGATATTTGTTCTTGGATATGATGAAAGACCAAAACTGCTTGGTGTTTTCCAATTCAATTAACAAATGGATGTGAGACCAATAGCTCTTGTTTAGGTCTGATTTGGGTTGGTTTGTTAAACTTTTATAATTGTTCCAGTCATTTTGGTCATTGTAACTTTTGGTCGTTTGTAACTTTTGCTCTTTTCCAGAGACATTAATTTTATGCTTGTGAAGTAATCTTCCAATTTGGGAAGTTATCAAGAGAACATTTTTCTTAGGTTTGATTTTCTTGGAAGGGATGTTGTTGTGAACGGCTTTGAAGAAAAGACATTTCCATCTCTCCCAGATATCATCAATGTTTGTGGCGAAGACTAAATCCCAGGGTGCACTAGATAATTCTGTGCCAAAACTGTCTCAATTTGCATTTTTGTAGTTGAAAACCACTTTTGATGGTTGTAATGGACATTTTCTTTGGTAATTAAATGTGAAGTTAATGATGTTGTGATCTGAAGAAGTAAGACTTTTGCCAATATCGATATCTGTAATATTTTTGGGGCTGCCAATTATTTTTAAATCCAAGATTGACTTGGAATGCGTTAGGCCTTCGTTGACTTGTGTTAAGGCAAAGTGGTTAATGATGCAGTCACAAACAAAGTCGGACAACTGATTAGGTTGAAAAGGTGAGCAGTGTTTTCCCTCCAATTTTTCCTTCGGGAGTTCCTTGGACTCCTTCAACCTAAGGCTGAGGGTCCAGAAGAAAAAACTGGGGTCCCACAGTTCACATTGTTTTAAATTCCAAGAGAACAATACAATCTTTTGGCAGGTAATTAATTTTATTGCACCACCCAGTAGAATGGTATAGGCACCCAAGAATAAATAATCATATCTATTATTCACTCAGTCTCTGTTATGTTTTTTTATTAAAAAGGAATAAAGTACTTCAGGTATTTCTCACTGATTCATAAACTAAGTCAGAAAGATATAAGCTCCAATACAAAATTCTGGTAACTCAAAAAACTTGAATGCTTCTGAAAAGAAACTTCACAACTTAAGTTGAAATTTGGTCTGGAAGTAGCTCTTTGGGTTACCAGTAGCATCTCTTTTCAAAACAGGGTGCAAGATTCAGGAAACAAATTAGTAACATCAAAACTTTTCACTTTTGCTAAGTTTTCATGGCACTAAATGTTCTTGCTGCAGTTAGGAAATCAACATCTTCAAAGTGGGGCCCAACTAGTCTTACAATCATCATCGTATTCAGCCATTCAGGATTAAGTCTGTTTCTCAGCTTGGTCTTAATTGAATTTTGAACAGAAAAACCTTGCTCACAAGGGGCACTTGATACTGAGGTTACAGGACTGATCTAGCTAATTACACAAAATCTGGGTGAACATTTTTATACTTTTGGATGAGAGTGCTTGTAAACTGTTCAAAGTTCGTAGCTCTGTAACTCCGTACTAGATGCTTGAACTGAAGGAACTGGTTTTTCACACCTATCTGAGTCAAGAACAATTTTGAAGTGATGACAGAGTCTGTTGAGTTGTTGGCTGCCATGGTTTCCTAACTCCCTTACATCACCAGGCAGTCTTCTAGGGTTGAAGATGATGTCAAAACACTCCAGTAGCTCTTAGTCATTTTCTGGAAACCTGTCGTGTAGGTTGTTTGTAAGCTGGTTCAGGTATCTCCTTCGTGCTGAGTTGAACCTGGTTCTAAGGTTGTTATTGTCAGCAATATCCACTCCCTTGTAGCTATTCTTCGCTGAGCTTGGAACATCACCTAGGTCTGCCAACACTTTGTTTACTTTGGGAGATCCATCAATCATCCCTTGAATTGTCTCAATGTTGAAGTGACACTGTTAAATGACAGACAGGTTGGCAACAATCTTCTGAAACAGAGGGTATGTTTAATGCCAGCAGCATTGCAGTTAGTTAGTCTCTTGTTTCCCACAAGTGAAGTGTTAGAGCCAGTTTCTGGCATAAATAGCTAATTTCTTTTCAATGGAAATGTCACATGTTTCATCAAGCATCAGTCCATTAAAAGGTGTGTTAGAATCAGTTAAATCCAAATCAACAAATTTTTAGAAACGGATTTCACTAAAAAGGTTAACGGTAAAAAGCAACAACATTTCGACCTCTCAACAGTCATTTTCAAGTTGAAAAGTAAAAGTTTTGCATGCGCCCAAATATATACAATCGATTATAAGAATGCTAATGAGACACTGACTAAAACTCTAAAATATTTACATAGAAACAATACAAGAAAATTGCGGCATGAGTAATAAAA
>Ga0099801_1235237_pt1 | contig 11494 bp, 7 predicted proteins | sample Orb8nscriptome_4_FD_81145 | JGI IMG/M metagenome (GOLD analysis project Ga0099801, IMG submission 81145) | Coral microbial communities from Puerto Morelos, Mexico - Orbicella 8 T A metatranscriptome (Eukaryote Community Metatranscriptome) | ecosystem: Host-associated > Invertebrates > Cnidaria >...
AAATTCCGCGAGACAAGGTAGATCAAGGTAAGCTTATAAATATTTTGATAATCGTAATTTTTCGGTGTTCATTTCAAGCATAATTCTTTACCCTCTTGCCAGAGTAACAAGCTCCTTGATCTTAGTCGTATATCACACATGTTACAGATTCCTAACACATTACAGACACAAGATCGTGAACTACCGAGACAAGCAGTTTTACTTTCGACTCATCTGCATAAAATTTCCGGCTGTCACTTAGATCATTTCCATTTGGTGGAATTTGAATATATTTAATCATTCGTGCGTAAATTTTCGATTACAAGTAAGTAAGCTGTAAGCTGAAGCTAAATATTCTTCTTTTTCTGCCTATTCTAGGCTGACTTTATTCTTGTGAATATTCTTATATTATAGCGTATGACATTTCTGTTTTCGACTGTATTTATTTGGCGTCTGGATGTTGAAGCCAGCCTGCAGGCATTATAGACCATTAACGCCTGATGTCACGCGCATAATTGCTTGTCCTGTTGGCTGCCGTTTTCAGAGAAAGGAAGAATTTTATTTTATTTGCCAACTTTTAACACAAATAGTTATATTCTTTTCAAAATCTCAGCCTCGGTTTATTCTTAAAATTTCGCAAATTTGAGCGCCGATATTCTTATATAAAAAAAGTGTAGCGAGGTAATAAAACGTTTATATGACGAAGGAAATATGTTATTCTATCGAAAATCCTTGGCTAGCTAGATGTATCTATCCATCTCCAAGAAGAACATGATGGATTCCCGTTTTGCTCGTAAAACGTAGAATTGTTTCCACATTCTTGACCTCTGGGTAATCAGACAATGGGTTCGGTAGAGTATCTCGGTTACTGACGCTCACAAAATTGCTAGAAATGCACTACAAAGTGTTTTGCTTTCTTTCTTGGGGAGAGAGAAAAGTAGTCGTCGTGAAGAAGTGGCCGTTATGGGGAGGGAGGGGTGTAATAGGACACATTTCTTATTTAGGGTGTGCAACATTTTTTTTAAAAAAAGAATGATTGTTGCAGCAAATAAATACGTAGCAATGAAAATATATCAATTAAATAGAAACCAAACAGAAACAGAGACCAACGACGTGCGAAACGAAATTTCTAAATACACCATTCAGTCGTTGACAAACTGGCCGTTGTCGAGAGGAGTTTTGATACGCTTTAGTTGCCGTTGCCGTTGTGGAAAAATGGCCGTTGTAGAGAGGTCAAAATAAGAGTGAATGTTTGGACCGTCCGCCGGGCGTTAGTGGAGGTTCTACTGTACATTAAGGTCTTAGACGAAACTCTAAAGTTTCGAAAAATTTTGGGTTTCGTCCTTGAGATAAAGCCTAATAACCCCAAAGGACATTTCATACCTGAATCGTGAATGCAACAAGCAAATAAATCATGAGGGGCTTAGGTCTCAAAAAAAAATCTCAGCATGCGATCATGAAATGTGCCATGTTATGTCAATCACTTCTCTAAGATGTGCTAATTATCTTTGCGCTTGTGGTCCGGGAATGTCATCAAGGCGGTTTGCACAAAGTCTGCTACTGTTACATGTCAAAAAGAGTTGATAGAGCTGTGTTCTCTGAATGCCAGAAATTCCGGAAGCTCCGAATACATACCGTCAACAAAACAATTACCTGTTATCGGTTTTAATCGTAGCAAACACGGTTTACGAAAAGTTATACTGCTGTCATATTCTAAAATGTAGAGGCTGGGGTTAGCCTATTTTGACATATTAAGAACACTTCTACGGTTGGTTTTACTGATTTTAACTCAACTGAAGCGAACAGTTATTGCCGTCATTCATACAACTTGATAAAAACACGAAACTGGGGCCCGTTTCTCGAAAGCCCCGGAATCTTTTCGGGTCTGAAAAGCCATTTTTCGTTAATCGGTATTTAAAGACAGAGAAGTGTATACGCCCGGAACTTCTTGTATGAAGAGAACCTCTGTCCGTATTAAGAATATATGAATAAAACAGCTCTGTAGTCAAGAGGTTTGAGATTTTGCTACGGCTTTTCGGGTAAGAAAACTTTTCGGGACCTTCGAGAAACGGGCCCCTGGCCCTGCCGCGTACTTTTGAATAGAAGATCGAATCCGGCTAGCTCGAACTCCGAATGTCAACATTCCCGTTCTCACGAACGATAAGCTCGTTTCACGCGAGTCCAACGTGTCTGTTGGCCTGTTCGTGACTTGTTCGTGACACACTATTGTGTCGTCGGAAAATCACGTCGTCACAATACTAGTGTCCAGACTTCCCGGTCGCAAACAATGTTTGTACATTGTACATGGTCACGACGACTCGAATCAAGCCTTGCGACAAGAATCTGCAGGGTATTTTATAAGTTAAACGTTCACTTATTTAATAATGCCCTACTTGAGCGCGAAATTCAAATTATTAAGCACAATGAGTCGGTTTTCGATTCACTCGGCGCGATTTTCGTCATGGATGTGGACGGCGTTCATCGATCGCCTTGGTCGCTTTCGAGAGTAACTGGCAAGAATCTCGACCCTAGAAAGCACTGGTATGTCCTTACGTCAAGTCTGTGTGGTGTTAAACCAAATGTGTTTGCCAAAGATGAAATCTTTCGGCGATTTCCCGAGGAAATACGCTCTGTGGCCCCAGCAGATCTGAAGCCCGCCAAACGAGGTTGTTCATTCAACATGCAGCCAATCAAACTCCATGTTGTCTCTTCGTTTGGTCTCTGCGCTGCACTACTTCGACAGCGAGACCTTTCTCCAGATGGGTTTGTGGGATCGGCTAAATTTATTCCTGTTGTGGATGCACTGAATGGCATCGCTCTAGATGAATGTGAGCCACTATGCAGTTTAGGCGGGAAAAGCTTCCACTCAAATCATGGCTCCCACGAATTGCAAGAACTGCAGTCAAGAATCGCCGAACTGGAGTCCGAACTTCAGGAACTTGAAAAGAAGAGCAAGTACGTGAATTCTTTTCTCCCTTTTTTCACCCCATTGGCAACATCTTCCCCGTCTCATTGCCCAAATGAGAGCAGTGACAGCAGCAGCAGCAGCAGCAGCAGCAGCAGCAGCAGCAGCAGTGTGATCGAGGAGACACTGAAAAGCCCCTCAATTGGTCCAACTCTGAAAAAGAGGAAAGTGTCACAAGAATGCCGAAAAGTCGCTGTGGAGCTGGATGGTGTATTGGCCAAGTACCACGAGACTCTGGCCGGGTATTGGGTAACAGCTTTCTATATGGCAGTGAGAAGGACAAAGGCAATGTTTCTGAAACCCTTTCAGAAATTGTCAACCTGGTCATGGATGCGAAGGGATCAAAAAAAGGACTGGAAGAGCTTCTGTTGCCTGAAACATACCAGCGAGTGGTAGAAAGTATGAGAGTTCCTGACTGGGTATTGTTATATTTCAAGCTCCAAGCAAGATTACCAGACGCTGGTTGGCAAACGCTGCTAAATCTGACTCAGCTTGGAAGAAGTGCGGTAAGTTCAACCCTTAACAAACAAAATTAATGTTATAAATTGCTTGATTAAACTGATCTGGTAAGGGGGAGGGGGTGGGGGGTGTACTCCTGTCAATTTAAAATGAGTGTGTACCTCAAAACTTCTTAAACCCTGATTCTATTTAAGGATTGACATTTCCAAAATTAATGCTTTTGCAAAAGTATCTGTGTATTGGAAAGCACTTATTTAACCTTGTTGTTCATAAAAGAGAGGAACCATTTGGTGGATACCTAAAAAAGTTATTACAGGACATGAAATTAACTTTTTACACTAAGCCATTTGGTTCCTGAGTATTTCAAAGTGGTCGCAAACTCCAAAAACTTAGGTGCCATGTTTTATTGAAGTGGAAAACTACATTCTCATTCAGTATTACAAAAGCAAAATAATATGTTAACGTTATAAGTATTAAGCTTCTGGGCTAATTGTTGCATGGACTAGTGCACATCACTGTCAAATGGTGGAGCATTCCAGTACTACTAAGTGGACATTAGAACTAATGAAATCCAAGATGGCGTCAAAGCAACAGATATTTTCGTAAAGCTGTGCCAATTTCCGAAAACTACTGCATAAAAGCCCATTACGGCCATGGATACTGTCATGGGTTTTGGTTTGAACATTTTGAAAAATTCAGAAGGCCTTCAGGTAGAGGGTAATGAGGAATTCAGTTTGGTGACGAATTCTCAGGATTTGGTCGCCAACGTGAAAAACTTAGGCATTTCCATGCCCTTTTATTACCTCATTTAACTTTATATTTATAAGCTGCCTAGACTTGTCTTAATGCCATGGGGTTACCTTAAAGATTTTGGATTAGTTATGAAATGTTATGTTCAATTAAAGTTAATGTTTACTTTCAGCATTCCAGTGACACTGCAGTACTCTTGAATAAAAATGAAATAAAGGCAGTAAAAAAACTTGTGTTCAAAGTTGTACGGACAACTATGTCCATTCAGAAAATGAACACAGATTTCCATTCCTGTGGAGTGGACATGGCATCTGTCTTGGTGTGGGCAATTAGGGAGCAGAGACTGTGGTCATCTGATACAGATGCCATGGAATTTAACATCAAACTTGATGGACGCCCACTAGGAGGTAAAATTAAGAGTCTTGAAACTTGTTGCATGCTAACATTTTTGTTAAAAGTTTTGATCGTAGGATTGCAGTTCATATTAAGCAATTTTTGATGTAATTTAAGTGGCCATTTCACATTACTTGTGTTAGCTATCACCAATCTTTGCTTTTACTTTAAATGTGGTCAGTTTATTTTTATTTTGAAATATTTTGCAGTGTGAGTGTCTTGATGTATCACCTTTGATCACATCACATGTGCTCTGCCCCTGTTGTGGTCTTGTAGTTTTGAGTTATCATGAACCTTTTGACCCCTTTTATAACTTTTTACCTTTTCAACTTGACTGTAGTTATTTGGTTGAATAGTTAGTGGTAAATTTATCTTGTTAGACATTTTGGTGTATACTATTTGGGTAATAATTTTTTGCAATTCCTAGCAATGCACCCCATAATTAATGTCCATTTTACTGCTATCTTTAGGCAGAAATCAAGTGGCTGTTGGGCTTGTGCCTATTGACTTTGCAAATAAAAGTTCAGAAAGTGCCCTTTCTGTGTATCCTGTAGCTATTGCAAACTGTAAAGAAAAAAGGTTAGTTTTGTTTGCAAATCATTGGTGTTAAAATGTCTCGTTTTAAAATAAATTAAGAACGATGACAACAAACTTTACTCTTCTGTTCAACAAGAAGTCATGTACATATGCTGCACTTGCCAATGATTAATGTCCTGTATGTACATGTACATAGAGTAAGAGTAAGAATATGCCTCTTCAATGACAAGTAGGTATTTTTAACCCCAAAAGTCTATTCTTAATTTTTGTTTCTTTCTTTAATTTTTCTAGAGAACAGCTTACACAGCTTATCACAAATCTGAACGAGCAGAAAAGAAAACTAAAGAAAAGCGGAATTGTGGTAGATGGTAAAAAGCACCACATCAAATTTACAGTTACACTTGATTATAAAGCTCTTCTGCTTTTACTGCGGAAAAAGGATGATGAAGAATATGTTCTTGGTAGCAAGGGGTATGACACTGAGTTCTGTGCGTACTGTGATGCCATTAGGGCATGCAAATGTCATGGAGTTAATCCAGATGAAACATGTCTTGACTGCCTACGATCCAAAGTTAATATTGGCAGATCCACAGGTCTACGCGATGACCTCACATTTCTTCTTGAAGAAGACCTCAGCAGCATTAATCTGTGTTCTCTTCATTGTGAGATGCGAAATTGTGAGCAGCTACTGGGTTCCTTGGGCTTATTTGCACATCGTGTTGGCTCTCTTGATGACCTGAACCAAGCCTTGTCTGACCATGGGCCTGAAAGTGGTAAAGGATTTCCTCGTATAACTATAAAACAGAAACCTGGCCAGCAAACAGCAGTGGAGAGAAACAACATAAAAGTGGCATCTTTTTCTGGGTCCTTTGAGAGGGAAGTTCTGAAGAATTTTGACAGCATTGTAGAGAGATCCCTCCCCATAGAAAAAGTCCAAAACTACTACAAGCAATGCTCCGGCACAGGAAAACAAGTAATCTTGGACTATGTGACATTTTTTGAAGACAGAAAAATGTATGTCACTGAAATCCTGGAATGTGGGGAGTTCTCAAGGGATTATGGGGTTAGACAGGAAACAGTCAAGATTGAGAAAGGCAGCGATTTTGAAAAATTCCTGATCAGCCGCAAGAATGAATGGGAAATGAAGCTAAAGGAGGTCGAGGACAAGTTTCTTGAATTGAGCGCCCTAGATAACCTTGCAGATGTTCCTAGTGAGCCGAAGCGGAAACGAAGGAAGACAAGCTCAGTGCGTCCACAAGTGTTCGTAAAACAAGACCCCTTTGCAAGCTATGCAGCTGAACTCCAAGTTATGTTTTTCAAAAAGGTCTGCTGTGACTGGAGAGATATTGCTCTTACAATACGTGATAGGGTATTTGAGGAAGGTGAAGAGCAGCTTATTGATATGCATGATGTGAAGTGTAAAGAGTGGGGCTTTCTTTTGAAGAAACTATTTGGTGTCCATCTTGGAACAGGCGATTATGGACACCTGGTGATAGACCACAGTGCCATGTTACTGCGCCAGTTCCGTTCCCTTTACAAGTACTCTGGGCAAGGCTTCGAAGCATCGCATAAGCTTCATCGTAATCTATACTCAAAAGCAACAAACCATGATGCATCAGCACCAGGGCAGTCATTGGATCAAATTCTAACTCACTGGTTTTCAACAATGCTGTTGTCATTGCGGTATTCTTTTCGTGAAGCCAAGAATTCCATTGTGTTTGGACGGAAAAAGTTCAGTTTTCGTGGATGTGGATGGAAAGCCATTGACTCAAGAAAGTGGTCAAAAGAGCACCGAGATTGGATACTCGCAATTGACAACTTGTTCAATCAAATTTTTGGTGGTGACTTTTTGGTATATGTGTATGATAAAAACAAGGGCACAAGCGTTGACGAGAATATTGTGTCCGGCCTTTTCGAGTATAACCATGATAGCTGGGAGACCGAATACTTGAAGCAACTGACAGACTCTTCTGATAAAGTAACAGAATCAAATGCTCCTAAGCAGAATTGTGGTCCGAAACAGCTGGACTTCACTGATGCACAAACTGCCCCTGCACCAAGTCCTGCCAAATCAAATTCTTCTGAAGAGAAAGATGAAGCTGGGCAAACAAACAGCTTTAAGAAAGGCAGGGCAACAGTCTTGTACTCAGCTGGCTTCTGCTCTATCCACAGCTTCAACAAGGGCTGAGCTAGCTGCTTTGGACATGTTAATACCTCCAGTATCCTCTATCTCTAGCTTACCTACCTCTTTGCATGCTCAGATAGCATGCAGTCATCTCTCCTTTATAGATCCCTTCTCTCTGGTGCGACGTCCATGTGAAGCAGTTGTCACAGCAGCAGAGAAACTTCTGAGTGAAGAGAGAAGAAAAGGAAACCATCCTTCTGGCGTTGTGATTAAAGGATTTGGCCAGTTCACAGAAGAAGGCTTGAGGACTCTTCAAAAATTTTGTGAAATTCCTGAAACGAAACGTAAGATAGCTGCAGAAGCTAAATGGCTTTCTGGACTCAATTGTACATCGAGAGAACTCACAGTTCTTCAATCAGTCCTCTGGAATCGACCAACAACAAGCTCAGTTCTGAGATTTGATCCCAAATCAATTGATGTCATTTCTTTTTGTGATCTCGCTGAAGAAAGGTACATTGACAGCTTTGTCATTGACGTGTGTATTGGCAAATACATTGAGGAAAGCACCACACAGGGGAGAGAGGACACATTACACTTTCCAACAGAATTTTTTCAGTGGATGCAGGTTAATGACAAAGCTTTCAAGCTGGCACAGTTAAAAGCAAGAGCTTCGCGCATAGTTGCGTTTGACAACGTGCAGCAAATACTTGTACCAGTCTTTATGGTGAACCACTGGGGACTTGTCTATGTCAACCTTGCTAGTCAGCTTTTATATTTTGATGATGGGCTGACTTCTCAGGTGCCATCAACTGCCCTTCCATGTGTCAAAGAAGCACTTAGTCTCCTTCTTGAATTATACCCTCATCACCCATCTCTCCAAGCAGAATTTTGGCACTCTACTCAAAATTTCAAGCGGTTTGGAATGCCATCCCAAGTGCCCATTGATAATAAGATGATTGGAGTGGGTAGCTGTGGAATAGGGGTTATCATGGCTGCCAGAGACTTCATCAGGAATGGCCCTGCAACTGTCAATAATATCAACTGGAGATATTGCAACATGGATAAGCACAGAAAAGACCTCATGCTGCAGATCCTCAGATGGGGCGGACATCATACATAGAAAGGCTCCAGAGTTGCTGGTTGGAACTCCATTCTGCCCATAACATCTTGTGCTCTCAGATTCCTTGAGTCTTACAGTTAATTTGCTGTCGCATTAACCAAGCCTGTACTCTCAGGGGTAGCAGATACCCGAGGGTTACACTTAATTCCCTGTCGCGTTAACCAAGCCTGTACTCTCAGGGGTAGAAGATACCCGAGGGTTACACTTAATTCCCCGTCGCATTAACTGAGCCTGTACTCTCAGGGGTAGCAGATACCCGAGGATTACGCTTAATTCCCCGTCGCATCAACCGAGCCTGTACTCTCAGGGGTAGCAGATACCCGAGGGTTACACTTAATCTCCCGTCACATTTACCAAACCTGTACTCTCAGGGGTAGCAGATACCCGAGGGTTACACTTAATTTCCTGTCGTGTTAACAAAGCCTGTACTCTCATGAGTAGCAGATACCCGAGGGTTACTCTTAATTTCCCGTCGCATTAACTGAGCCTGTACTCTCAGGGGTAGCAGATACCCGAGGGTTACACTTAATTTCCCCTTGTTTTAACCCAGCGTGTACTCTCAGGGGTACTGAGAAATGTTTCCTCTCTGGCGAAACTGTCACCTTGATGTGGTGGAGAGAATTGAGTGTCTCTGTGACCTATGCTGATAATGAGTAATTTCCCAGAAGAAACACCGTAACCAGGAAGGTCAAAGGAGAGAGACCAGACAAAGAGCAGTCTCTCTTTTGGTACAAGATTACTGACTGTAGCAGATAACTTGCCATCACATTAACCAAGCCTGTGTTCCCTTTGGTAGCAGACACATGTACCTGAGGGTTACCATTAATTTTGTTATCACATTAACCAAGCCTGTGCTCCTTGGATTGATGATACCTGAGAATTTCAGTTAATTTGTCATTGAATTAATTTATAAATCCCATGCTCTCATAGACAACATGTGAAATCTTTGCAAGCATTACAGCCGAATGTCAAGTTGGATTTGGGTAAGTCGCTTTGTAGAAACTAGTGCATTCATGTCCTCGCCAATCGTAAGGTCTGCAGCAACTGTTGAGGTGTTTCCTTTACAATTTGAGTATGGCAAGGATGAGCAGCATGGGTAAACATAATGCAAGTTAATTAATTGAGTATAGTAAGAGAACAACATAAAACTTAATTGACCACTCCCCGTGAGGATCTTTTCAGGGACAGTGAAAAAAATTTAATCTTAATGTACTGGTACATGTAGGCAGTTGTTTAAGTTCAAATAAACGACTGTGCACCACCGATAACCGCCTTCCAGTGAAACCACTGGAACACATGGTGGCATGTATTCAACTGCAGCCGCTTGTCGCATGTGAACATATAGTAGGCAATTTTTGAACTCTTTTCTCAAGCCTTTTTATTTGTTTTCTTTTTTTTTTAAGAATATTTCACTATTTCAAAATAATTTGGCCTTACAGAATAAAAGTCACTCTGAGCATAACAATTATGCCACCAGAAATGTGTTTTAACATTAAATTATATGAAATTTGTGGGAAAGTATCTTTAAACTTGATTTCGTTCATTGCAGTAAATTAGGTTATACTGCATCTCTTGAGTTGAAATGTACCAATATCAACAATTTCACAATAAACAACACTTGGTTTTTATAATCCAGACCAGTGTTTACTCGGTGAGTCAATATCAATCAATGCAACTCGAAGAACACCGATAATATTGGCACTGCAATAGGAATAGATAAAAAATAGTTGTGACTTGACTGCTATCAATATTGCCGACAATATAGTTTGTACTGTGATTGGCTGGTCAATATCTATTGATTTTCATCAAAATTGATTCAAGTCCTTTAAACGATAAACCTAAACTTATTAAAGCAATTTGTGTTTATGTTTTCGAAAAACAGCAAATAAATGAAAGTCAAAACTGTTTACTATGCCAGAGTTTTACAGTAATATATGAAAGAAACAAATTATGTTATATACCAGTAGTCATTTTGTGCTGGCCATAAACTTTTTAAAGATGCTGACGATCACTTAAGAGGCCCCACTTTTTTCCTTGTAATATGTATGAAGTGTGTAGAGCAACTGGAGTTGAAAATTGAATTAATGTTGAATATTAGAAGTTTATTACAAAGATTGCACTTGACTTGAGACAAATTATGTTGAGACAAGCACAGATTCCAATCATTGACTGCTATCAAGTTTCCCAAAAACAGTAATGATGCAAAGTATTTTTCTGACTGCAATTCGGTTTTTAATATTGGCTACTTTTTTTGCATGGATTAGGTTTTGGTTTTCCATATTCATTTCTATCGAGTAAACTCTGCCTTGCAAACAGAGTTGATGCACATAAATGTGTTGTTTGTAATTTTTTCTCCTTTTTATAGTTCCACTCGGCTAACGTATAAACGAATACACATTTTTCCCAACACAACAGTATTGTAGAGATTGGGCCACCAAATCAGATCTAACTCGCGAGTAGCTCTGCCTTCCCCGTGCCCGACCACTAAATTGCTTCTACAGGTAATTCTGCCTTTGAATGTTTTTCCACGGGCTCTGTTTTTTGCGGCAGCAAGTGCCTCTCTGGGATCCATTTCACTTGGGTAGTCAGTAACTTGTGTGTCTCCATTCCATTGCACTTGTTCTTGAAGAGTGACAGTGTTTTGTTTTTCCAGGGCAACTTTAAGTACATTCAAGTCGAAAAGGCGGTATGTCACCTTTCTCGCTGACGAGCTCAAAATAGGTGCTCGCCAGTGATGCTGGTTTCTGATAGCATTAGGCTGTGGGTCGTCCAGATTTCTGAGCAGTTGCTGGAAAAACTTTGACGGAACCATATTGAACTCCAATGTCTGCCAATTTCCTGTGAAAGGACATGACCTATTTTATAATTCATTTTTTGCAAAAACAAAAATCCAATGGGATTCTTAAATTGCGAGTCGTCTCTTTTCTTAATGGAAGGAAGCATTTAAATGTAATGGACCGAGCGGGAGGTGGCAGGCTTTACTGAGACGTATGATAAATGATGCACCATTAATACGACTCCCTTAAAAACAATTGCGTGGGAGACTGGAATTTCTGCCCGGTCCCAGATAAATTTGACTTTGCAATGTCTTGACGGTAACATTTTTTTTCATAATTGATTGAAGAAAAAAAATTAAATGGCCTGCACTTTTCCATCAGAACAAACA
>Ga0099801_1075844_pt1 | contig 11465 bp, 7 predicted proteins | sample Orb8nscriptome_4_FD_81145 | JGI IMG/M metagenome (GOLD analysis project Ga0099801, IMG submission 81145) | Coral microbial communities from Puerto Morelos, Mexico - Orbicella 8 T A metatranscriptome (Eukaryote Community Metatranscriptome) | ecosystem: Host-associated > Invertebrates > Cnidaria >...
GTCAGCAAGTGGGGCCAGTGTCAAAGGCAAATTTCCTTGAAATATTTTCAAATCTTTCAATCTTTCAATGGCCCTCTCCACATGAATTTGCACTCTGGCAATTTGGCACATGGATGTAAAAAATAATGCATTTTCCAATGTCATTAAAGCACCATTAAGACACTCCCTCCTCTTGAAGTTCAATTTTTTGTAATAAGCCCTACTCTATTGAACCCTCCTCTATGAATCAACTCCTGCAACCGCAAGCCAGCAAGCCATTTAACGACCACACAAAGCTTATTGAATGTCAGTATAAACACAAGTGGTATCACAACCGCACTGCAAAAGATCTCAAGCCCCTCAAGAAGGGTGACACTGTGCGCACGAAACCACTGTGTCCTGGTGAGAAAGAGTGGCGCAAAGTATTGGTGGTTGACAAACATGACCAATGATCATACACCGTGGCGACATCAGATGGTCAGACATACCGCCGTAACCATATGCACCTGAGAAAGACCCAAGAGCCACTACTGATAATTCAGCAGGACCACTGGTCACCACCGCCAAGCAATCCTATGTTGCACAAGCCAGCTGAAAACCCTGAAACACCAATTACAAGCACCCCACCACTGAGGCTACCAAACAAATCAAGCTAACACAAGCCGCTGGAGGTCAACAGGAACCCCCCACCAGCAACGGTGGGCCCTTGACGTGTTCGAAGGCCACCAGAACGGTTAAAAGACTATGTTTGCTATTAAACAATGCATGGTGTCGAGCTTCTAGCTGAATTTTTTCATTCAGTCGATTTCATTGTTTGTTTCAGTTTTCTTTTCTTTTCAATAAGGAAAGGATGTTAGAATGTGTTATCAGTAGCTTGCTTATTTCATAGGTCCCGCGTCACTTGATTGTAATACAAGTATAATGATTGCATGACCCTTCAGTTGCAATTTCTGCATCATTCTCAAAGGGTGCTATATCATGATAGCTACATTAAACCTTTGGTGTGTCTCCTGAAGAGCAGTTTGTGTCTCCTGGTAGCAGACAAAATAGCATGTGACAGAATTTATGCAACAAGAGCAGTTGTCAAGCTATTAAGCGTTTTTCATTTTTTGACATCCCTTGCTCTTTTTTTGAGATTTTTATAGTTGGTGCGATATCTCGTGATTTTTAACGACTTAACTAATTGTAGATGTGTAGATGTAGATGTGTATATGACTGCAATGATCAATCACTTCTTCATATATTTCTCTACAGTTCAAATATGTCATCTTTTAAGTTTGCTTGTATATAACTTTTAATCTGCATTAGAATTCATTTTCAACCCCCCATGCGTTTGAAGCTTACATCATTTCTTATACCCGTTAGTGTCTTGACAAGAGCATCTTGAGACTAATTAATATTACACTCCCTTATTATATGCCTTTTTTTTTTTGCCCTGTTTTGTGGCTAATGGTTTAACCCCATTACGGCTGTCTTGCATTTGTGGTCTAAATTTCTATTAAAAATTAAACAAGGTATCAACAAACATTTAAGTTGAGTTCTCTTGTGATCAGAAACATCTACCTTCTCACAACCTGCACTTCTCGTTGCACATTTTATGGTAAAAGCTGCACCTAGCATATAGCAAATTCTCATTGTGTAGGGATAGTTAAGTTAGTTCTTAGGCGAAAAATGGTTATACTAAATTAGCAATATAAAATGGAGACAGCTTAATGAAATGAGCCGAGGCTGGAACAAACTGGGCACCAATTTCCTCAGTCTAATTTTCAAACGAAACACATGAGCACCTCATTTATCAAATGTCTCTCACATTTACTTACCTAGATGTTTAACATGGTGTAGCTTAGTAGCAATATTTAAAAATGTCATATCCACCACCTATAGGTAGCATCATACAGGTACAGCTGTAGTTTAATATGCCAAGCTTTTTGATCAATCATAATATTAAATTATCGAATGTTTCCCTCTGGAAATTATACTCATTTGTAAAATTACTTTCACAATGTGCTATTTATACCTGCAAAAAGCATTCCACGCAAGTTAAAGACAGAGTTCCCTTTTTTTTTGTACTTACATGGATTTTATAATTTAGTAGATAACACAGAAGAACCTGGCATTTCAAGAGTGGGATTACCAGAGTTCGTACTCTTTTGAGCTGTCCAAATTCCATGACTTTCCATGACTTTTTCCAGGACATTTTCAAGTTTGCCATGACTTTCAAGGACCAACAATTAAATTCCATTCCTTTCCAGGCCTGGAAAATGAAATTCCTAAATTACATGACTTTCCAGGTTTTCCATGACCTGTACAAACCCTGGATTACAGTCTAGTAAATCAAAGTAATCTCTTGGGTCCGGTTAAAGACTAGTGTAATCCTGATGTTTAATATATACCTTTTTCCTGGGGGGAACTCCAATATGAAAAGGTCACGGATGCTTGTCATCTCATAAGCCATTGCTACTTGACAATATTATTATTGCCGAAGGCTAAGTGAACATGTTAAACTTAATTACTTGTTTGGAGGGAAGCAGATTTGTTTTCCCAAGAATCTCAATGATCCCCAAGACGAAAACAAACATTGAGATTGGAGGAAAAGAAAACTAACTGTTTCCCTAGAGACTAGTAACTCTATAAACAATGGACAAATTTGCCAAAGAACTTCCAGTATCAACACTCTGGAACAGTGAACTGTTTTGCCAAAGTTACCAGTGTAGTGCTTCAATGCGATGTCTTCAGTTATATAATTTGGATCATGTCTACAGAAGGCATCTGGGGTCGAGTGTTGAGCAATACCCTCGATCGACACTTGATCAACATCTTCCTTCAAAGTGATATGTGGGACATGGGGCTCACTAGTATGTCAACTTGATTAAAAGATCACCCTACTTTTTTCATGAAGTGCAATCATCTAGGACATATGTGTTTCACATTGACGGTTTCTCCAACATTCCATGCCAGTTTAAGACAGAGTGCTTTCTTCTTCATTAATTCCCAGATTTTTTTTTTATTTTATAGCTCATTTTAAACAAGATGACATTGCATTATGATCAGTTTAAAAACTAGCAGATTGAAACAGGTCAGTTTAAAGACTGGCACAACCCTGATGTTTAACATATACTTTTTTCTGGGGGGACTCCCATATGGAAAGGTTGGGGCTGCTAGTTGCGTTGCGAGCCATTAATACTTAACAATTAATACTCAAAGGCAAAGTGAACATTATATACTTAATTACTGGTCAAAACAGAAGCAGTTTTGTTTTCTGGAGAATCTTGCATTTCCCAAAAAAGGCAAGAAAGATGGAAACTCTAAAAAAACGGTTGTTTGCCATAAGTTTTCCAGTTACCTGTCTGCTTCTATGTGTTAAATGCATAAGAATGTTGCTTGGCAAAAAGATTATCAAGTAGCAAGTGGTGATTGTCAGATTTTGTAGACGATGAACATAGCACCTTCCTATCTTTTCCAGTGGAACAGATCTGCATGAATGCTTTATTAGAACCTCTAAAAGAACAAAAAAATGTAAATAAGGTACATGTAGCTCTGAATCCCACTAACTTTCACCTAGCATTGCCAACTACTGTGCCTTTCAATTACAGGCAAACTGTAAACAATCAATGTTTTCATGTCTTGTTTCCATTAGGCACCTTAGCAAACTTCTCAGGAAAAAGAAATTCAAAACGCCAAGTTTGTGGACTGTGATTAGTAGATTTAATTTTCTTCAAGGTTGGTTAGTTATGGTCATAATCATGATTGATGACAGCCAAAAACGCAATCAATCGTTAAGTTTCGTGCTTCAGAGTTCGCATGTTATTGAATGGTGCAATAAGTTACAGGCTTCAAAAAGTCTGCCAAAACCAGGGGTCTTTGACCTGTATGGACGCACAGTGGTAATGTATTGTGTCAAAGGGAGCTCAACTTTCCCATTGTTGAAACCTGTGCAGAAGAAGAGATGGAGAAACCAATGCTCAAGCAAGGTCACATTTGCAGCCACACCACTCAACGTCATAAAACAGGCATGTGGTGTGAGACGAAATTGGATAAGGCCATAGAGAAGGGTTATGTCATCCTCAAAATCCACAGAGTGTGACATTTTCCGCAGACCAAAATGGTATTGTTCAAATCGTACATCAAGACCTGGCTCAAAATCAAGGAGGAAGCCAGCGGTTGGCCAAGCCATGTTGGAAATGATCCTATGAACCAAAGCAACATTTAAATGCATACAAAGCAAGAGAGGGCATCAAGCTAGACCTTGCCAAAATTCCACTTTGTAGATAACAGAGAAGACAACAACATGAAGGAGATTGATCTAAGTCAGTTTAAAGACTAGCATAACCCTGATGTATAACCTGCAGGCATCATTTGGGAAAAAAAACTACAGTTCATACCTATTTGTGTACTAACTTCGCAAAGTCAGTAGAATTGGCTCCCAACATGACGCCAAAGAAAACAACCTTGCAATACAGGAGCCTTTTTTAATTTGCATTGGATAGTGGTAAACTTCAGATGAAAAGTGCAATGACAATACCTACAAAAGACTTCCACATCTTAAAAAAAGAACCACAAAATCATGCACCATGTGACCATTGCAGTCACAGTCTAAAATTTTGTGATGAAGTAGTTTCTTTTGTCACACTGGTCGAGAAGGAGTCTTGTACAAACTTAACAAGCGTTAGGCCATATCATCAACTCTGCCAATACCCCACAGCAGTTTATAGTAGGACTGATCAAAATCAACGACATGAATTTTAAATGGAAAGAATGTTGATGTTCTCAAAGTCACTGATACCCTTAGGACTCAAAGCAGTCACCTTTCTGAGGATGTACATGTAAAAATAATTGAATGTACTTTCACAATCCAAAGGAAGAAAAGTACAAAAAAAGATTTTTTTGCACTCTTTACCCAGAATATCACACTAAGCAACATCACTATAATACTGTAACAATATTCATTTTATATGTTCCTTTTCATAACAAATTACCTTAATTTGATTGCATTACATCAGGATATCACAGTTAGACCTTTTCTTATGAAATGGAAGTAAAGATATCAGTATGGCAACATTTCGCTTATGACATTATTGTAACTATATTAGTTTATGATTAATTTCCAGCAAGTTTAATATTTTTTACTATTTTTTACCGTGGATCTCCACTATTGCATATGAGGGTTATTCCTTAATATCTTAAAATTTATAATACAGCATTCTAACCGGTCGCCTATTCTTTCATCATTGTGATGGAAATCCACACTTTTTACATCATTTTGTTTTTTGTTAATTTTGTTACATTATAAAACTGATTCTCTCACATACCCATCTTAAAATTTAACCCTATAACTGGTGTTAGTATGATGAAAGACAATGAAGAACTGGGACTAGAAGGGTCACTCTCAGAATGTCAATTGAGGTCCCTGTGGGCCCTAAATGGGAATTGTTGATAATTAAACGACTGTTCCTCTGCAAAACCCTTTGTTACTCAGTATTCAAAACTTTCTTTAGCTTTTGGCTTTTTTCCTGAGGACATTCAATTGAAAATGTTTGTCAATCTCAAGTTCACCTTTGAAAGGAAGACGGAAATGCACAGAAGTGAAAGGGATTTTCAATTCCTGCCAGCTTGTGTATTGCAGCAGCATCACACTGATGAGCATGTTTAAAACCAAACCATTTCCTTAGCAAGCAAATGAGAGAACAACTTAGTTTTTACCTGGGGTCATCAAATGACATTACACTCAACCCCAGAAATCCATGGTGCTTTGCACAAGATTTCATCACCAAGTGCTGGAGAAAATTAATTAAAAAAATACCTGCCAGCCCTAACACCTGAACAAAAACAGGTCAGGGAGAAATGTAATGTTCAAGAGGTTTTCCTGGTACTTACAGGAAGGTCATAGTGCTGCGTGTCAAGATAGCAGATAAGGATTACCTGCAGCCAATCACAATGTTAAGATATAAGCCAACCTTTCTCCTGACCATTCCCTAGTCTCCTTCCCACCATCTTCTTTACCGTTGCACGATATACCCAAACAACTGAAATAAACACTTTCCTTCAGCATTTGACACACAATTTCAACAAGCTTCCACTAACACTTTTCTTGATCAAAAAATTAACCAGAAATTTGAACCACCATTTTATTTGAGTTATTTGAACTAACAGTTCAATGAAATGACCATGATGACTACTGCAACGATATAGCTTGTTCTGATGCTTTCAGCCATTTCTTTCAGTCAGTGCATGGTCATCAAAATGACAGTGTTGTAGCTAATGGCCTCACTTCTTCTTTACTATTAGTGACAGAAAACACCCTGTCAAAAATTTAAGTCTTGCCGACAATTTTGCCACCTTATTAAGATATATAAACATTAACAAAGCAACAGGCCCTCATAACTTACACCAAACATCATCTTGAAGAAATTTGCTGATGTCCTGGCCCCATCTTGAACAGCTTGTATTAATTTTGGCTTGCAAAATGGTCTCCATCCTACTCAGAGGAAATGTGCTAATTTGGCTCCAGGTCACCAGCAAAATGATAACGATCAGTAATTATTGGTCCATTTTGCCTTTACCAGTAGTATCCAAAACCCAGGAACAGCGTGCTGCCGCCCGTCTAGTACCTTTCATTAGAGATTCTATTTATTGACTTCAACATGCTTTTCAGTCTAGCAAGTCTTGTTCATAACAGTGTTTCATGAGCAAGTGGCAAAGAACATCCAGTTTGACTTCAAAAAGAGTTGATGGAATTCTGCGAGTCAGATAGATTGAACAAGGCTGCCTCATTTTCAAGACAGTATTCCAAAATGAAGCTACATTGTAAGTTTAACACATTGAACCATGCTGCCCTTGCTTCCACCTGCAATTGAGACCTTGCGTCAGAGCTGTATGCAGCCCAACACCATTTCCTCAGAACCCTTAAACAGACTAAGGATGAACAGCAATCACTCTAAAGTCACCCTGGAGTGGTTGCATTGGCAGGAACAGTGTTTTCCAAGGTTCCCAAGTCAATCCCATCTCACTCGACATGCAGCCAATGAGGGTGAATACAGCATCCCCCAACAGTCGATACAAGGCAGACAGCTACAACAAACTCACCAACACCATCTATGAGTTCCACAGTTGTTTCTGGCATGGTTGCCCAACCTGCCAACCAAACTGTAGTGAAAACAGCTGACACCTGGAGAATCATTCAGTGAACAAAGTTTACTGCTGTTCTCAGAAGAAAATGAGGTACCTGAGGGACAAAACACTATAATGTTGTCGAAATTTGGGAATGTCAGTGAAAGCAAATGAAAAAGGACAGAGGAGATCCAGACCTTTGTGGACACTCAACTTTGTAGACCCCTTAGAGCCAAGAGATGCCTTCTGCAGTGGACACACCAACACCATCATGCTTTACCAGCTGGCTGATGTTGACAATGGGGAACAGCTGAGGTACTACAACTTCACATCATTGTATCCCTACGTGAACAAGAATACGAAGTACCACATAGAACACAAGACAGTGTACGGATATCGCCAAGTTCTTGGGCATCGCCAAATGTACCATCCTGTGATACCACTCTGACAAGACAGCAACTTGACCTTCCCTCTGTGTGCCACCTCTGAAGAAGAAGGGATAGAGAAACCCATGCTCAAGGGAAGTCACATTTGCAGTCACACCACTCAACAACGTCGGATAACAGGCAGGTGGTGTTGACCAGAATTGGATAAGGATGTTGTATGTGATACTCGAAATCCAACCATGCATCAACACCTGGCTCAAAATCAAGGAGGAAGCCATCGGTTGGCCAAGCCATGTTGGAAATGATCCCATCAAGCAATTTAACAGCAACAGTAAAATGCTTACAAAGCCAGAGAGGGCATCTAGCTAGACCCTGCCAAAATTTCATTTTGTAGATAACAGAAAGGACAACAACATCATAGAGGAGATTGAACTAAGTCAGTTTAAAGACTGGCATAACCCTAACATTTAACATATCATTTTTTTATCACACATTTGTTATTATCTCAAATAGGAGATATTTAATCAAAGCCATATGTGTTTGAACCTGCAGGCATCATTTGGAAAAACAACACTCCATACCTATTCGTATACTAACTTGGTAAAGTCAATGGAATTACGACAAGATGCCAAACCTCAAAATACAGGAGCCTTTGGATTGAGTATTAGTAAACTTAAGATGAAAAGTGCAATGATGATAACTGCAAAAGACTTCCATGTCTTAAGAAGAGAATCACAAAATCCTGCACCAGTGACCATTGTAGTCACGATCTTATGTTTGCAACAAAGTAGTACTTTCTTTTGTCACACTGGTTGTAAGACAGTGTTCACTTTAGCATTTGTTAGTGGACACCTCACAGCAACATACATGTACATGTAAGGGAAATAGCCTTTATCCCACCAAAAAAAAGTACAAAGTAAGGAACAAAGTATTATTCACAACTCTGCAACAGTGGCAACATAGGCTTAAGAACATCATTGAGATGTCAAACACAGCATCTTCTTATCATGTAGCACCATCATAAATATTTCAGAATGCAGTGACTAACCCATGAAAAAAGTACCTTAATTTTTAACTTAAATGATGAAACAACTCTTGCTGCGTGACAAAAATAACTTATGGCCAGGAAACAAATGCAGTTATTTAGCCAAGCAATTTAAACTCGCGTAATCTAATAACCAAGTAGCCCTGACTAGGAATCCAACATCCCACAAAACAATAACACTGTATTTACAGACATTTTTAGGCAGCGTCACTGGAATTTTGCCACTGATTTAATGGTTACAACTAAATTTATAGGAGTAAGCATATTTTGACAATTCAAGATGTGAATATTGACATGAAACAGGGATGCCAAATTTCTGAAAAAGAGAATAAGGAACAGAAACTATCAGCTTTCTTTGCATGCTGCTGTGGTTATCATTTGGCTCACATGTCTCACTTAGTACACAATAATGAACAGCTTTTACGTACAACTTGATCACAGTGAGGCAGTGCTATTTAAGTTGTTCACTACATGTAGCTTTTTGCCACTTCTTTTTTTCTAATCTGCTTTTGGTTTAGATATACATTAACTGCTACATGTAAATTATTTGTTTTATTTGCAGAATTTACAATAGAAAAGTTGAGTAGTTACTCTGTAGATTGTCAAAAAAGATAGGATGTCATGATTTGTGAGTCAGGATTGTAGTCGCATACAGAGTACATTCGTTCAAACATAATTTTGCATTCAATGGGATGCATGTGCCACCAAATAACCATATGACATCAAACATAAAAATATCAAAATAGCTTTTTGTAAAGGCTTAATAAGATTTTCCTTGAGATTGCAAGTAGAGTGCAATTACATAGAAAAAATTTGTTACTGAAACAGAAAATGCCAGAGATGAAGTGCCTGACCTTAATCAGGCTCATGCTTGACTGTGGTCCCTTAATTAAAGGTTACAAAAGAATTCATGAAAGTCAACCCAACTCCATTGATTTAAGAGTCCAGACACACCAAACTTCTGAAAAGGAGACAAACAAACAGGAAACACCACCAAATACTGGAAAATAATCTTTAGCAAACTGTGAGGACACAAAACAATGAGAAGTTGTCTGAAGGCAGCAAGACAGTAAACCACACCAACAAAACCAGTAGTCTGGTGATAGCTTGGTTTCAGTATTCTACTGTACCAGCAAGACAAGAGATGCAATGGATACAGAAATGGAGAGCTTTTTAGTCAAATGGGTGAGAGACCAATTCTATTTCAATGCAAATAGCACAGCACATCAAAGTTACTGCAATATTTTCAAGAGACAGGGTTAAAGACTTTCGTTTGTAGATATCACATTTAAATTGAAATTAGCTTCTATCATTTACAAGTAATTCTTTGTCATCTGTAGACTTTTAATACAGTCACATAATATTGTAACCATCCTTGAACTGAAGATGGAGTGATACATAATGAAGTATCCAAAACTGGTTTTCTATTAAAACTCAAATGTTTAAAATAAGTATTTGCAAAATAATTAGCAAGTAAAGTTTTGCTTTGATTTTACACACTACATTGTATACATGTATTAAACCAGCACAGTTTCCTTGCAACAAGAATTGTCATTTCCAAAGTGGCATCACTACCACACTTACACCTGCTTTCCAAGATTCTTTATCGACTTGACAAAACTGTAACAACCCTGCCAGAAGGCAACTTGAACAGACAACAATATTAATGTCCTGTGTGTAGGACTGAGCCTCAGTCCTTGGTGGACATGCGAAGGAGTGCAAAGTACCGCAGAAGAAGGTAAAACTTCTGGCCTCAGTTGTTCGAAGGCTGGATAATGGGTAATAGTGAACAAGGGCTCCCATTTTCCGCTGTTGGTAGCCTGTCGGTAAACTGTTGGCCCACAGGTTACTGATTCATTACAGACACATTACCTTGTTCAACACCATGAATGAGTCGAAGAGGCTTTCCAGGCACTCCACATTCACAACAAGAAACTGGCAGCTGACTTAAAAAAAAAAAAATGAGAAATTGAGGAGCTGAACAGTGATGCCCAAGAACTTGCCAACCTCGTAAAAACCAATGAAAAAAAGTGATCAAAGATCTTAAGAAAACCCTGGTCGAGGCAAAAACCTGCGTCTTGGCAATGCAGGAGGTAATACGTATTTTGCAGGCTACTAATGCAGCAGCAGTAGATTAGGAGCCTGGGGAGCAGACAGCCCACTGAGTCAGCACACACAGCTTTGAAAGCATCCATGAAAGCTACGGGAGAGTACTTGCCATCCTCCAAAAAACAACAGTGCAGTATAGCCAATGCCTTCCAGCAAGCAAGATGCCCCCACTGCACCATCAGGGATTTCATCGCGATGGTAAAGTTAAAGATCATCAATGCCACAGAGTACAAGCTTGTCACTCATGACCACACTGGTTCAGAGAAACAGTTAGAGCAGGCATGTCGTAAACATTTGCAACATTGTCTACCAATGATGACTGCCATGCGGAGGGAAAGGAAATTAATCTCTCTGACCTTTGATCCACGCTTCTCTGAGTAGGAATATCATCCTGCTCATAATAAAAAATGGCTCCTTTGGGAGGCACCCACTTTGCAAAAGAGAATGAACCAACAGATCAAATAGTTCTTAACAAATAAAGACTTTCTTAACAGGGTTTCAAAGGCCAGGCATTTAGGGTACTGGGAACTAGAAAAACTTTTTAATAAGGCAGATAAATGAAATTGAACCAGTTTGGGCAAGTTTCACTTACCAATGCAAAAATGGCATATTAACTACTGAAAGTACTGTGCACAGTATCTTTTTTAAATGACTTTTCCTTTTTTACAAATGCATCTAGTTGTAGAAGCGATAGGTAAGTCAATGTTTACGATCATTTCACTTTACGACCCACTTACAGGGTACCGACAGGTTGCCAACAGGTCGCCAACTGTCGGCTGACACTCGGCCAACACTTTGGCACTTTGGTAGATATTTGGATATGTTTTGCCAGGGAGAAA
>Ga0099801_1203870_pt1 | contig 11418 bp, 20 predicted proteins | sample Orb8nscriptome_4_FD_81145 | JGI IMG/M metagenome (GOLD analysis project Ga0099801, IMG submission 81145) | Coral microbial communities from Puerto Morelos, Mexico - Orbicella 8 T A metatranscriptome (Eukaryote Community Metatranscriptome) | ecosystem: Host-associated > Invertebrates > Cnidaria >...
ATAAAGCAACCATGGCCGTGTCAAGATTTTCACTATGTCGAATTTGGCTACGGAAAAAAAAGTGCATTTGTTTGGATAGTGTGATTATAAATCGACAGCAGCTGCTTGACAACATAGAATTTGTGTTAAAGTCTCAAAAGCAAAAGATTTCCCCATTCGATTTGTGTCATTTGTGTGTACAAAAGTGCAAGAAGGGGAATATTGGGCTAAAACAGTAATGGAGTTTTGGTTTGACTATTGAATTAAACACGCCGCAGAGCAAGAGATGTAAGATGGCCGCCATCCACACCCATGAGGAACTGAGAGCCGATTTTGCCGAAAGGTGGAACGAGATAAATAAGCCCTCAAAGAAACATAGACCCGCTTGGAAAAGCTGCAAGATTCTAACAAACTTTTAAGAAGTTTTGCCGCCTTTGGAACGGGCTTTTTGTCTGCGAGGATAGCGATCGCTGTGATGAGGCTAGCTTTTGCCCTTGGCAAAAAAGAAAGCAATTGAAGATTGGCGGAAGAAGAGGGCCAGTTGATCAAAGCCAAAAGAAGCCAAAACTTTTCAAATCCACAAAGGAAAGAAAATATTGGTAGTGTGGCATGCCGCCCATTGATCAAAAATGTTCATTATCTTTACCCGCTGATGTTGTTGACGAGATGAAACGAATGAACCCACAAGAGGTTGCCAATATTCTCTTGTCAAAAAAAATGTAAAAAGGTCTGAGCGAGTAATATTTGCCCTGGGGCAATCAGCTGTTTATTGTGTTTGCTCTAGTGGAAGCTCTTTGTTTTACTGCATTTCATGCCCAATTTTTCCTAGTAAAAAGGTGAAGTGTTATTTTTATTGACCAGGCCAAGGAGAAATGCCGTATTCTAACAAACTGTGGGCAAAAAAGAGAAATCTGCCAGTAAAATTCCTCTTGGCATCAACATTCCTGATGGCTTTGAAAATTCCTGATGACTTCAACTGAAGCCAAGCGGAATGCAACCGGCTTTAACTGAAGCCAAGAGGACGCGCGTCAACAACTTTGCATGTTATATCAAGCATGTTTCTCTGCCATGCAGGCGTGAAATATTCATCCACAAGAAACACGATCAAGTGGAAACTGACAATCATCGCTTTACAACATGCCAATGAAACTTTGTGTTTTCAAATGTCAGTTCCAAGCGACAGGGTCAGTTATTTTTTCATCAATTTGGCTTCAACTTTGCCGTGGATATCTTTCTCTGGTTTGTCAACATCAAAAATCTTTCTGCTCGACGGTTGGCAAAGCAGCTTGGCTCAGACTTGTTCCTTCAGGAAGTTGTATTGGTGAAACTCGGAAAGAATGATGTCAAACTTGTGGCCAGATATGGCATTGTTATTCAAAGCTTTGGATAATAGTCTTCTGACTGTGTCACGTTTGGTGATGGTGAGCGTGGTAATCTCTTGATGCTTTTTAATTTTTGCCTTCAGTTTACTGCTGGCGATAATAAGCCCTGGAGAAACAAGAGCAAAACAGGTGCCAACGCCGCCTAAGGGAATTGTGGCCAGCAGGCCAACCACAGACAGAGCCGAACCAAAGCTTGTGCTTAAAAACACTGCTGAGAGAAAACTGGAGCCTGCTGCACTCCAGTTAACGAAACTCTAGCCAAAACATCTCATCTCTTCCCGTTCAAAAAGTTTTTGGTTTTGTCGAGCAAATCACAATGAATAAAATGTGTTGTTGGACATGTAAGCCGTTTTACGAATGTTACAAACTGCAAGAGAGGAGTCTGATGAAATGAACCTTCGGGATTGGCTGCTCAAAGTACAAAGTTTCTCCGTTATTTTTTGCGACAATCGTAAGCACCACCATTATATTGTAGAAATAAAACATATTCAAAATGGATAGTGCCATGTTCAAGGACTTTCAAAAATGGGTGCAAAGGCCTGATACAAAAGCCAATTGAAAGAAGCCGTGGCCCAGACAAGTGCATGGGCCACCTTCATGAAATGGTTCCAAAATGCTGATAAAAACCAATTCATGGCACAAATAAACATTGATGAAAAGCGGAATGTGTCAGCAGAAATGTTTTTTAAGGCAGGAAAAGGCTCCCTTCAAAGCATGTTTGGTTCAGACAGGTGGTACTGGAGCCAGAAAATGAAAGCCGCTCTTGGTTTGGCAGGCATGGCAGGCTTTCCCTGTCAATTGTCGCCAATGAAAACCAAAACACCACTGCCAATCCCAGCTGTGGATTTCAAAAGAATGGTGTCAGGCCTGAAAAAAATCTTCAACCAAACCATAAACATCTACGTGACCCCAGACACCTTCTTCGTGAGAAAATTCAGAGAAATCTTTCAACAAACCAAGCTCATGCACAGCACAGCGGCTGAATCCAAGAATTGGCTAGGCAGGCCTGACAATGAAATATTGGCCCCAACAGCTCGACTTTGCCGTGTTTTGTGCGACACAGGGTTGTGGAATTTCTCGAGAAATCTTTGACAGCGGCTTGGCACTCCCGCCACAAATAAGAGCGTTTTATAAATTCCATGTGTATTCCACGTTCAGGCGCATTTTGTACCAGCTTGGCGGCATTCAGAGCATCAGTGCTTTGCCAGGCAATCCAACATTAAACAAATCCAACAACCATTATGACGTGGATTCATACAAAAGAATCTGCAACAAGTTTGGCATAAACTCGAGTGATTTTCGCTACACACAAGGGGCAAACCACGGGCTTGGAAGCATATACTTTTATGCGTGAGGCCGCCCAATGAAAACAAAAAAACGCTTATCCAGACTTCAATAAATTCAGTGATGAAGACGGAAAAACAATCAAAGGAAACCTGATTTATTACATAGAGCCTGATGCCGTGCCCCAGTATCACTGGTTTGCCCCAAACACAGCCTCTGGTTTGACGCAGGCAGGTCTGGCACACATAAACCACTCAATCGAGGCGTTCGTGTACTGCATCTTGGGTGCACATGTCAATGTCCGCAGCAGTTTTCTTGGCTAAGGGAGCTGGGCAAAAGAAACCCAGAGCAAGTTTCTGGTGCTGATGGAAGACGCAATCAGACAGCCCGACCTAGCACAGAGTGTGCAAAGGTATCAGCTGGCGGTGGATCAAGCAAAAATAAGACTCAACCTTGCGGTGTGCCACGAGGCATGGCTGATGCCTGCACGAATGATAATCAACACTGAAAGCACGATCGGCTACAACAACAAGCTGGAACAGGCCGTCACCGGAATGAAACTGGGGGTAAACAACGAGGTAAACTGAGGCACAAAAAAAGCCGCACTCAAGCTCATGGCAGGCGGCCCATCACAAATCAACCTGCCCAACAGCCACCCACCTAACCCAATTCAGAAAGCAGGGCAGGCAAGCCAGCCCGCCTCGACTGGTCGAGGCGATGCCCAAACCACGTCGGACACAGAGCCACCAGCCGCTGCTCAAACCAGCCTCGGCAATGCCTCGTCTGAGAAACCGCAGCATGAAATCAACAAAATGGCAGTCATTATATGTGTGGCCATCGTCGCGGCGTTACTTTTCATGCAGCACACTTGAAGTAAACGATGGCTGCGGCAAGGATCAGCAGCCAGGCGTGCTCAGTGAAGAATCTGGCCCCCTGGCCCGCGGTCTGGCCAGGCAGCCCAGGGAGCAGGCCTTTAAGAGTCGCCCCAAGCTCGCACTGCCCTTGGCCCATTACCTGGCCTGTGTCTTTGAAAGCTTTTGAAAGCGTGCCGATGACAGCTCCTATCATAGCACCTGCGGCAAGAAGCACCACCGCCAGGGTGATGCCATTTTTTTAAAAAGTTCTCTGATCCAGTCCAAAAGTGGGCAGCACTCAATTTCACGCTGCACCGCCGCAAGCTCTGTCTCGGATGAAGGCTTCAGTGTCCTCGGTTTGAGCAGCAGCTTCCAGCTCGTTTTTGTGCACCTCGAGTTCTTCCAAAGAACGTGTGCTGTTGTAGGCATCTTCTAAACCCATGAGCCGCGGTTGTAAGGCCGTTTTTTGGGCCTCGGCTTTGGCTAACTGTTTCAGCTGCGGCCCCTATGTGACTTTGGGCCTCCATTTCTTTTGTCAAAACCTGGATTTTGTATTGCAAAGCCTGTTGAAGCTGTTTTTTTTCTTTCAGGGCTGTTTGAATGTTGGAAAGAGCTTCTTGATGGTCTGTTTCAGCATGCTGAGCTGCTTTTTGTAGGCCTGCCAAAGCCCGCCGCTGATTTGCTATTTTATCTTGCAAAGCCTGCAGCTCTCGTGCAGTAGTTTGCACCCCTTGATCAAGGGCCGCTTCTGAAGTCTGTTGTTTCTGTAAGGCCCTTATCTGATTTTTTAAAACACCATTCTTTTCGCGAAAGTCGGCGGCTTTAGTGGCCTCGGTGCGTGCTTCTTGTTCAAGAGTCCCCAAAGCCTGCCGCTTGCTCGCAATATCTGCCTGGAGAGCCTGCTTGGCATCAGCCATCCAGTCTGCAGCATTCGTTTTGTTTCTCAAGGCGGCCACTGTTTTGCTCAGGGCGGTCTCTTGGGCCTGCATTTTTTGAACACAGGCTTCTGCCTCCTGGACCTCTTCCGAAGCAGTCAATTTGTCATTCGCTTTCCAGCTGAGATAAGTTCTGCTGCTGGCTTGCAAACGCTGCCTGCGCAGCCACCAGACATTGTCTTGTTTGTCATATAGCACGGCGAGCTCAGCCTGCTTGGCTGCTGGCACAGCACACGTGCTTTGTGTGGCCTGGCGCACTTTTGCCAAGCTTTGGAGCTTTTTTGGAGCTCAGCACCGACTTCGTTGATAACCTTAGCCGCCTTTGGTCAACAAAAGTGTCTGCCATGGTGCCGTCGTGCTTGAAAACCCACGTGGAGCGTGAAACCACCCTGAGGCCCAAGTCGACCTGATGACTGAGGGCACGTATCTTGGCACGGGGCTAATATTTTAAGAGATGCTCAAAGAACCTCTGCAATAGCGCCCTGTGGACATCTCGATTATATATGTTGTTTATGCTATAGCTCATTACGCGGTCCTTGGCCATTGCGAACCCCTCGGCTGAGATTCAAGAGGAGAGCCGAAGGTTTTGAACAAAATGGTGAGAAGGGTCGGAGCGGGGTTCTTGGTAATCCTCTTCATCTGGGTCACAAACTCTAGTGTCGCCTTCTGTGGTGTAAGGCGAAGGCGCGGTGTCATCATCCTCATTGTCTTGATTTTCTTCTGGATCCCAGAGGTCATGATAGTCCCAGTTGGTTGGGCCGCTGCCAGACATCTCTCAAACATACAAGACCTTTTCAATTAATGTTTTTTGATGTAATTTTCAAACAAAAAGACCACCGTGGCCAGGATCAGCAGCCAGGTCTGCTCAGCCAGATAGCTGATGATCTGTCCAGCTGTTTTGAAAAGAAAGCTAGCGAACTGGCCGATCAGCCCAGGTAGCATCAAACTGAGCTTCATGCCTATTTCTTTGAGGCCAGCTCCCAAAGCTCTGCCTGTAGCCGCCATGGCCTTAGTAACTGTGCTCACGACTGCCCTGATCGTGTCACCAGCGGCGAGAGGGATAGCCATCACTGTGACCCCATATTTTTTGAAAATTTCCCTGATTCTTTCAGTGAGAGGCCATGCCTTTTCCCAAGCCTCGACCTGAGGTTGCAGCCACGTGAGCTCTTAATTTTTTTCGCCCACCTGGGCTTTGGCAGCTTCTCTGTCAGAGGGCGAGGCGTTCTCATCTTGGAGGATCGGCTGCTCTTCCTTGTTTTGATGCTGCAGCTTGCTTTTGCGCTCTTTTAGGTATCTAAGAGTTTTGCGCTGTTTAGCCTTTCTTCCACGGCATTTCTTTCCCTTTCTTTCGCTGCAAGGCTCACTTTGAGTCTGTGGACCTTTTCCTGGGCTTTTTCTTTGTTTTTTACTTGTTTTTCAAGCGCCGCCACTTTCAAAATTGGTTTCATTTTTTTTCAGCAGCTTGTAGCCTTTGTTGCCATGTTCTGATTGAATAGCTTCAATCTGCCCCGAGTTTTCTCGGTTTTTAGTGGAAGCTCTTGCATAGCTTGAGCTTCTTGTTCCCTTTTTGCGGTGAGGTCCTGTTTTAATTGATTTTCAGCTTCGATGTCTGTTAACTTGAAAGAAGGGACAGAAGTGCAAGAGGCCCTGTGCCCAGCTCACATGGAAAAGACCTTGCAGACCATGAAGGCCCTGCGTGCCATCAAATGCATCACCTTTGACTGCACCGAAGCCATCCCTGGCGATACCCTGTACGTTTCGGTGCCCAAGCTGCATGAAAACGAGGTGCAGGTGCCTGGCTTCCTTGCGCTGCACTTTGACCTCGACATGGACAACAGGCACGCCAACAACTTCCTCATTCAGAGCGTCATGCGGGCGCTGTTGGAGAAGCTGGTCGTGAAGTTTGTAGGCATTATCTTGCAAGACACCGTGGGGTACGACATCTACAAAATGTTTGAAGACCTTTTTCTCCCGGACGAAAAACGCAATAACATGGTGTCCGAGGGAATCCAGAGCGAAGACTTGTGCAAAATACGCTCCAAAGCCGGGGACAAGAAAACCTCGGGCGTTGCCACTGAAAACAAGGTGAATGAAATCCATGGAAACAAGTATCGCATCAGGCTGGACCACCAGCTGCTGACAGACAATGGCATTTTCTACCCCCAGGCCCTTTACAATGATCTTGTATTTAATGTGACTCTTGCCCCAGCTTTACAGGTGGTCAAAGGCTCGGACCCCACCAAGCTGAAACACAAGCTGATCAACATACAGCTCAAGTACGAAATGATCCGCAGTGAGATGCTCGCAGACGAGGCACACAGCATGTACACGGGTGGCAAAGAGTTCACATATGACCACGTGATGTACCATAAAGTGGTGCCCTTCAGGAAGGACACAGACTCTCGGCTGAACATCAAAGTCAACTCCCAAAGGCGGACTATGAAAGCGATCCTCCTGCTCTTCGTGGAGCCGTATACTGCAGGCACCAGAGACTCACAAAAATACATCTTCCCTGACATAAAAAAGGTCAGCATCACCATCAACGGCTCACCCAGCATGCTGTACAACAATGGCATCAAAAGCAGGGACATGTGGGCAGAAGCCAGCCACTTCTTTGTGAAAGAAAAATGTAAAACCAAACACTTGACTCTTCAAAAGTTCTACACTGACAATAAGTTTGGGCTTCTGATCGATCTGCATTCCATGGCAGACCAAACGCTGCACAGCAGCGGCACATGGTTTGTGAACACCACCAATGGTGTCCAGCTGGAAATTGAGTGGAAGGCCTCAGACTTGAGCAACGTGAACTGCCACGTGTTTGTGATCTCTGACTCCCAGTTCAACATCATGGACAGAGATCTGGAATGTGTTCAGTTTTGAAAATGTGAACTTTGAATAAAATGGACCCCAGCAACATCCCCTTCAACGCACTCATCCTGGGGCCAACCAACTCAGGCAAAACGCAGTTCCTCTTGGACCAGTTCTGTGGGCCTTTTCGAGGCCGGTTTGATTACGTCATGCTCATCTGCCCAACGTTCGCTTATAACAAGACCCTCTACCGCTTCACTCAGAGAGATCCGTAGCTGTTTGTTATCATCTGTAAGCAACACGAAGTGGAGCTTTGTCTGAAAATAGTGAGTTTTGTTTTTGAAGGCGCCAACATCCTGATAGTCCTTGATGACTGCGCGGCCTCCAAAGATGTGAAATGGCACACCGGAGAGCTCATGAAACTCAGCTTTTCTGCCCGCCATGCAAACATCAGCATGTGGCTGCTGACCCAGCAGCTCTCCAGCATCGCGAAGCCATTCTGTGAAAATGTGGTGGCCATTGTGCTGTTTTACACCTCTTTGGCCAAGACCATGAAGGCGATTTTTGAAGATTACGTTGGAGAGCTTTCGCAAGATGACCTCAAGCGGCTGATTGCAAGGCTGAAAGAGCACCTCGTGTTTTCTCTCTGCCCCCTTACATGACCAAATTTTTGAATTAAAAAAACACAAACGGAGAGCAAATGGCAGCCCAGGTGACTGATGAAATGGAAGAAGTCATGCAGCTGCTCGAAAGCGAGCCCTCAGGCTCTCCCGACAGCAAACCCCTGGTTCAAACAGACATCTCGTTCATGCGTGAACTGCTGGCGATTGTTTGCACAGGCAAAGCAAAACAAGCCATTGGTGTACACCTGACACATGAACAGATGAAGCGCTTTACTGATAAAGAAGTTGAAAAGCACTACAAAAGATACGAGGCTCACGTGGGTGCCAAAACTACTGAAACTTTGACTGAAAGCTTTCTTAAGTTTGCCATAAATGCGCTTGGCATAGTAGTGCAGGTCAAAAATGCCGAAGCTTTGCAGAATGAGCTGCAAAATGATTATATCATCACTAATGAGCTGTCTGACCAGGCAGGCAGCCTTGCCTTGAAATGTGGACGGATGCTCGCAGTGATCAATGTGGCGCTCATCAGAACCAAACATATAGATTTTAGTCCGCCGCATCTGCTTATCGAGGCGCCCCCACCTCTGCTGGTCGAGGCTGCTGAAGTACCTAGCTTAGCAATTCCTGAGGTACCTAGCTCAACAACTGCTGAATAATTAGTCAGCATTCCTCAATTAAATATTGTTGTTGAATAACATAATGGCCCATCCAGAAACTTCTCAAACTGGGAATGATTCAGAAACCACTCAAACTGCGGCTGATTTAGAAACCACTCAAACTGTGGCCACTCAGGAACAGGTGACTTCAAAAATACCAACCACCCGGCCAGTTGCTGCAAAAAACCCATAACAGGTGACTGCGGCCAAAGCCGTCCCTGCAAAAACAAGAGGTGCGCGAAGCACAGAAAAAAGCCGCTGAAGTCACTGAAGCTGCAGGCCTTGTTCCTTCTTTCAGTGAAAGGAAAAAGCAGCCATCGACTGATGAGGTGTCCAATGAACACACATAAAAAATGTTATCAGCATGACTCAGTGGCTCAATATATTCAGCATTTTTGTTTCAATCGTCAGGATCTACTACAAACGCTAAGAGATAAAAAAGGTTTTCAATCCCGCACCTCTTCCTGCCCTGCTAACAGAGCCACCTGTACATGTGGATATGCAGCGGCTCAAGCCAGTTAAAACAAGAGGGCTCCAGTCGATGGATTGACATTTGAAAAGAAAACACACAGCTGAATACGATGTCGGAGAACAAGCTCGTTAAAACAATCATGGATGCGGCCGTTCTCACCGACTTAACCACTGGCATCGGCTGGATTGCAAAAAAAGTGGTGAAAGAGAACTTTACCGCCAACCCCAGTGGAAGCGCCATGAACTATGCAGAATTTATGGCTGTCCTGGCAGGCAGCATCGCACTCAAAGATTACAAAAAGATCCTCTCGACCTTGGGCTAGAAAAAAGAAACATAGCTTTTAACATTAGCGAGCATTGCGATGATGATCAGGGGCACTATTTTTAACGCAGCTGCTTTTACTGGCGGGAACTATCTTGTCAAATATTTGTCTGGCAACAGCGGGAAGGCCACCTTAGAAGAGAGAACGCGGCATGACAAAGCCCTTGAAGCTTATCAGGCCGCTATGGCCAAACACACGCGTGGCCGCACCAAGCTTCTGGATTGGATTCAAACCAACAGAGAAATCAAAGAACAGGCGAAGCAGAACTTCACGAACACTGATTACATGTTCAAACTCTATAACCAGGCCCACCCAGACAAACAAATCACCCCACTCAAAGAGTCTTGGTTTGCTGACTTATCAGCCCAGTGACCAGCAGAAACAAGGCAAGCTGCTTTTTGTGGGCGGTAGCATGTTCGCTCTCGGCTATGCAGCTTTCCGTTTTCTTTGAATAAACACCTCCTGTTACAATATCTGATCCCTCTAGAGAAAGCAAATGGACACCAAGCTTGCCAAAATCTACTACAGGCCCCTGGGCTACTGGAAAGGCATAGCTGCCATCAAAAAATTAGCGGACGCTGCAAAAGTCCCTGAAGAAACTGCCAAACAGTGGTTCATCAAACAGGCCCTCTGGCAGATCTATCTCTCTGCCCCGCGCTACATTCCTTGGCCCAAATTCTACGTATCGGCGCCTAACGCGGTCCACCAAAAGGACCTTTTTCTGCCTTACAACAAGCTTCCGCGTGGGCATAAAATTTACAAATATGTGCTGACTGTTCTCAACGTCGCCAGCCATTACAAAGAGGCTGAGCCTCAGACCTCCAAAGACTCTGCAGAGGTTGCAAAAGCTTTTCAGTCTATTTGCAAGCGCAGCCCTTTGACATGGCCTCAGCTGCTGCAGGTCGACCCCAGGTGCAAGTTTATGGGAAGCGTGAAAACAGAAATGGAAAACCACAAAACAACCATTTGCTGTGGGTGCCCTGACACTCATAGAGACCAAGCAGTCGTGGAGCATTTCAACCGCACACTCGCTGAACGCTTGTTCGGGCATTAGTATGCCGTAGAAATGCTACTGCCTTCTGGCCAGCGGTCGTCTGCCTAGCTCAAAAGGCTCCCCGACATTGTTGTCGCTCTTAACAGCAAAGTCACTAGTCTTATTGGGAAAAAAACACCAGCTGTTGCAATCAAAGAGAAATCTGTCTCTTCCAAACCCTCTACAAAGTATTCCAGACCTATTGACTTGAAAGAAAAAAAGCTACCCCACTCATCAATGAAAGATATTTGTATCAGCCCAGTGAACTTGAAGGGGGAACTAAATGAGCCACAGGCCCAGTCTGGTCTTTGAAAGTATACCATCTTGAAAAAACTGTAACTTAACAGAACAAACTTCTTGTCTATTATTTGTCTGACGGGCCTAAGCATGGCTTTGTTCATGAAGAGCTGTTGGTTGTACCTCCAAATACGCAGCTTCCTTCCGAACAAGTCCGTGCCTGATGATGTCTTTGTGTCCGTATGCCAGTGTGTGCACGCCGTCTTCTGCAATCCCCCACTTTGTGTTGAACACTGACAGTGAGACCTTCTCCATGTGCATCCTGTAGATCTCGTGCCCCTCGCTTAGCAAGATGTTCATCCCATGCCAGAACTTTTTTTCTCAAACAGTGCCTCTTTGTGTTGCTCATGCTGGTTCTCTTTTTCTACCATGTACTTTTTTACTCCCTTGGCTCTCTTGACATTTTTTTCTTTTTCTTCCATGATCGCATACATTTTCGGCCATATAGCTACCGCTTCATTGATCACCCTTCCCGCGCACTCGTCTCTCATCTTTCCCAGCACCTTTTTGTTTACGCTGCTGTAAAGTGGGTGCTCTTTGGGATAATTGCTTGTATCGTACAGGATGAGGTCTTCAGCCATGTCTCTGTAGACGTCGTCCATCTCGATTTCCATCAACAGGCTGTCAGTGTCTGTGTAAATCAACTTGCACTTGGCACCATACCAGGCTTTCATCTGGTTGTAGAAGAAGTCGTACATCAAAATCTTGCTGTTCTCTTAGATCGTCATGCCGGTGTAGATCGGCTTGTCCAAGATCAGCCGCGTTTTGTGCAT
>Ga0099801_1236469_pt1 | contig 11229 bp, 3 predicted proteins | sample Orb8nscriptome_4_FD_81145 | JGI IMG/M metagenome (GOLD analysis project Ga0099801, IMG submission 81145) | Coral microbial communities from Puerto Morelos, Mexico - Orbicella 8 T A metatranscriptome (Eukaryote Community Metatranscriptome) | ecosystem: Host-associated > Invertebrates > Cnidaria >...
TAAAGCGCGATCGTGTTGAACAGCTGAAAGGATGTGCAATGGCTTCCACAGGCAAACGAGTTGAATTTACTGCAATGAATTGATGTTATCAGGTGTCAGGAAGACCAGAGAGGAAAAAGAGGGAGAGGAAAGGTAATTGAGTCCCACGAAACCTGTTTGCCAGGCCAAACTGTCGATTCTTTGAAGACGGGGAAAAGTGTTAATGCAGTGCTAAAAAACATTTCACTTGAAATTCGCCTGATAAAACCCTCGCTGTGACAGCGGGCTGAAGAAGACGCTTGACCGAACTGTTTGATCAAGATGTGGATTCGCTTGAGCTTTCTACTGACAGCCTGTCAGATATTTTACCTGATATCGGCTCTCTCTTCACCCAAGATACTTTATTTACCGCCCGAGTCACCAGACGAATTGTACTTGGGTTGTTATGAAACACAGAATAATGAATCGAATCTTTACAAGCCAAGGCTTAGTACAATAAACTCATATAAGTGCATCGAGGCCTGCGCATATGAGATGTTTCCACTGGCTGCAGTTCTCAACGACACTGATTGCCACTGTGCAAACGACAGCGTAACTCCGCTGATCGAGACTGATCCATGTGGCGGCTCACGTAAATCCACGAACAGATTTGAGGTATACAACACCAGCTGCCTTCTGGTGGAATTTGTTGAAATTTATCAGGAATTGACATTCACAACATTCCCACCCAATATAACGCCGTCAGTATCTTCATCTCTCATGCTTGTCACGCCATCAAGTGTGACAGCAACGAATTCGTCACAAACAATAGTATATTCGGTGGATTTTGGCGATGGAAGGAGTAACTGGACACGGGTCCTTAGACACCATTATCTCGCTATTGGCGAGTTTAACATCACTTTAGTGGCATCCCGAGGCAACTCGACCATCTTCGTATTGTCCCGCAGGATTCGGATATTATCCCGAGCCAAAGTAGCTAACGTGTCGTGCTCCGCCATAAAGCCAAACCATACAGTTGTGTGCAAATTGAATGGTCTGAGAGGAAGTGACATCACAGCTTCGATAGCAATGTACAATACAGGCCAAAACGTGTCGCTCTTAGTTCCAGACGTGCCACGATTGGTAATAGGGAGCACAGGGGTTCCAATAACCAACCAATCAGCTGCGAAAAATGAATCTGGAGCGTATTTACTTCCTTCTCTCCAGTTTATAACGGAGGCCACAGTGGAGGCCTGGGAAGTATATGCTGAGTCTCCTGGTCGCATTCAGTTGCAGATTTACAGGGCAATTTTGAATTTGACGAAATGTAAAGGAAGCCGCTATCAGCACTCGTCTTGTGGGGACTGGACTCCAGCTAACGGTGACTGTAATCAAGTATGCATCAAATTAATTTACCGGCCGAAACTATCCATCGTGTCTTGCGGGCGTACTATCAGTAGTTATTCCAAAGTGTACAGCATTGACACCAATCTTACCGTGGGATATAACTTGATAGTCATACCGCAAGAGCAGAGGTTTATTACACGTGAAGGAGACATAGTAGGATTTTATAGAAACACTTCCGGTGCTGTCATTCAGACAATTACCGCTGGGCAAGATATAGGTGGTTATTTTTTTCCGGCGCAGGATATGTCCAACTTGGATATCAAGAATGGTATAACCTCGAACATCTCTTTTCGCGTAAAATTACACAGCTCTGCTGAAGTCAAAGCCGAACTCGCTTTTTGGTGTTCGACATCCGTTGGGCTGTATTCCCTGACGTCGACTTTCCATAACGCTCTAAGCTCATACAACGACAGCAAAGCTCTCACCTTTCGATCTTTTATCGCAGTACAAAATGCGATTGCACAACTAGACACACAGCGACAGATATATGTTGAAGTGAACTCGACAGAAGTCTTCACTGCAAATGTAACACAGGGCACTAACGTTTCGTGCGAATGGTACGTTCCCAACTCAAGTTTAACTGCCGAATTACAATCACCTTACCTCAAAAACAACACCACTACTGAAGGTGGAGTTTTCCAGTACAGCTTTTTGTATCGTTTTACCGGATATATTCCGCTCGTGGTAACCGCATACAACCTTGTCTCCAAAGAGCGCCGCACCCTTAACCTTTTCGTACGCCAGCCAATCAAGGGTCTAAAGGCAAATATGTGTAACGGAGAGTTTGCTTACAACAACGCTCAAACGTGTTTCAATTCCAGCGTGACACGGGGTACTGATGTCGGCTGCACTTGGGTTTTTAAACAACCACCCAGGAAAAAAGACGACTGCAGCAAAAAGAAAATCGGTGAAACCATTTTTCGTGGATTCACTCCCGTTGGATTTAGGAACTTCACTCTATACTGCTACAATAACATTTCCAGTGTGTCTGTGGATTATTCTGTGCAAGTTATTGCTAATCCGCTGTCCATTGACGTCCCGCTGAAAGTTCCATCTAATGTGCCGGTGAAAGTAACTTGCCAAGTCAACTGGTCCGGGGGGACACCGGACTCGTTCTTCGCGCAGCAGGGGGTGAGCGGAAAAAATGGAACGAACATAGTCCAAGATCCTGTTTTGACATTGCATTCGGGTGGGATCCGTAACAGTAGCACAGGTCCAGTGATTATATACAGGAAATTCAAGAGACATCACTTCTTAAAACAGAAAGTAACATGCAAGGCAAAAAATTATCCAGACTTAAATACTGTTATTCTTGTAAAGGCACTTTACAGCATAACAGGAATCAACATGACTTCCGATTGCCCCTCGAGAATCGAGGTAGGGACGAAGTGCGCCTTCGAAGTTCGGTTGCTTCGTGGGGACAGTGCAAGCTTTACGTGGACTGTTTCCGAAGGCGACACTCGTGTTTCCGTGTACAGCGAGAAAAAAAAAATCCAGCATCAGTTTCTCAACACAGGCCTAGCCAATGTTACAGTAAATGCCAGTAACGGAGTGTCTTCGGGTACAAAGACCTGGCAGTTTTTCGTGTATTCGCTCTCCACGCGTGAACCTCGCGTAACTACGTCACCGTCTATTGCACTCTTCCAGTCGTCCACTATGTTCAAGCCTTCATTGGCTATCACGGAGCATTTATCTTCCAGGTCCAGCAGAAACGTTGCGAAACACTCTAATCACGTAACAGGGACAGTAACATCCATCCTGCCTACCAGTACTACCAGGTCAAACTCTACAGCTAGTATTATCAATAAGATTCCGTCGTTGAAAAACGCTGAACTTCGTCACGCTTCTGTTGGACTTGTTGGTCACGCAATCACCTTCTCCGTGGATCACGTGGAGAGGCCAAACCTCTTCCGCTTTAGGTGGAACTGGGACGGTAAATCAAATTTAGAGGAAGCTAGTTCCATTGTAACACACATCTTTACCGAGCCAGGTCAATATTTCATCACCGTGAATATCTCCTCTACAGTTGATCACGTGGTCTTAGATGGTCACGTGACAGTTCAACAACGTATCGAAGGCTTACTTATCAGAGATTTGGCTGTGAAATCATCTAATGTTCTACACGTGAAATTTGAGATTTTGCAAGGGACCAATGTCACGTACTCTGTGGAATATGGTGACGAAACTGAGGCACAACTGGGATTTTTACGGACGTTACCTGAAATAGTAGAGTTGACCCATCAGTACAGCGAACCTGGTACATACGGCTTGTCCATATCAGTCAACAGTATTGTCGGTCCGAGTACTTCGGTACAAAAGTCAGTAGTTATTAGTGAAGCTCCCTGTGTTTTAGATGGCTTGCGCATGCTCGGCGCTGGAGAAAGTAGTGCTCAGTGCCCCGAAATTCAACAGGAATACGAGTACTCAGTTTACTCTTCGCTGAAAATAAACTGTCAAGCTTTCAACGAACTGAAATACGACTGGAAAGTTGAAAATATATTGAACGGCTCCGTCACAGAAGTTAGCTCGTTTCCGAAGGATATCCTCTCTTCTAATGTCCTGTTTCTCGCTGCTCGATCACTCCAAGGTGGTCTTTACAGATTTACGCTCTCAGTGACCGCAATACCTCTTGGGATATCGAAAGTCGCCACAGGATTTCTACGCGTGCGTACACCGAAACTGCTGGCCGTCATAGACTGCGGGAGAGAAAGAGTAATGTCTTGGAATCACGAAATCATTCTCAATGCATCTTCATCACGTGATCCAAATAATATCAACGTCGGCAAGGCCAGCGACTCTCTCTCGTTTGAGTGGTTTTGTGATGCTAATCGTAGTGTTTCTTGTTTCAAAAGCTCCGTTAACAACAAGTCCACGTTGATTTTTCCACCCGAGTCCCTTGACGTCAATGCGTCGTATGAGTTCTTTGTGGTAGTAGCTAAGGGAATGAGGCAGGCCGAAGCAAGTCAGATCATCAAGGTAGTGGCTGGGAGCTTTCCTCCTCTTTGCGTCAGATGCAAGGAAAACTGCGCCTATAAGGTGACAGCTTCCAAAGAATTCATTCTTTCTGGCGAAGGTTGCCAAGACAATAAGAACACAGACTGCAAGTGGGAACTGTACGGTCCTCCACTGTTAAATGGACAAATCTCAAAACGTTCAGTAGAGTCATCACGGTTGATCAGCGTGTCCTACGCGAAGGAGTTCCACTTGGATCCCAGCAACTTGATTCCCAACAGAACATACACGATTTTCTTCAACAACAACAGAAGCGGCTTCTGGGCACAATATTCGGTGACAACAGACATGCCTCCGACAGGTGGATCGTGTGTCGTGTCGCCTTCGGAGGGCGTCGTAATCGAGACGCAATTTCAAATCAGCTGCACAGAATGGACGGACGAAGATAGTCCCTTGTGGTACGAGTTTTTCTTAAGTCATTCCGTGCACGGGTCCATGTTGTTGTTCTACGGGTGGATGCCGGATTCCGTTGGATTGTTCCTTCCCGCTGGATCGAAAGATAATGACTTCAACGTAGACTTGTTTGTAAAAATCACGGATGTCTTAGGATCTTACAGAATAGTTCCTCTTCAAGCAAAGGTGAAAAGTTTTAGTCCTAAGGAAGGTTCTGTGAGCTCTATTCTCAAAGGAGTAGTCAGCGGACCCGATTCTATGTTAGAAAAACTTCTTGCGGTTGGAGAATTCCAACAGGCGAGTCAGCTAATGACGACAGTCATCACAGTGTTGAATGAAGACTCGACCAAGGCTCATGATTCCGAGTCTCCGGACACCAAAGACCGTGTGGAGGTCCGTAGCAGAGTAATTGAGGGACTTTCCCAGCAGTGCTGCAGCAGTCCACAGAGTATCCAACAGGCGCTAGGCGGACTCTTACAGGCTGTCGGAGTAACCGCTGAACTCTCACCTGATGCGAATGTGGATGGTGCTAATGCGTTCTCGAACATGGCACAAGCCTTAGTGATCAAGTTCAAGAGCGTGCGAGCGGCCAATGAGACCAGAGGCATTATTGATGGCCTGAACATTGTAATGAGAGCTTCTGTGGACACAAGCAATGAAGTGAAACTTGAACAGAGCTCAGATGAAATTAAAGACTGGATCGATGACAGCAACGAGGCAAGAAATAAACAATATCAAGAAAAGTGTGAAAAGGCAACCAACAAATCCCTGGAAGGTGTAAAATACGCTGCGCAAAAAATCCTGGACTATCAACGGAAGGGTGATCCACCTAGTCACGTGACCTCGGGCTTGATGAAATTAACGCTTGCTCGCCAGTCTCCCAGCGACATAGATAACGCGACTTTGGACGGAGGAGAGGTTACTTTTCAGTTTCCGTGGAATGTGACGATAGATAAGCTCAAACAGTTTGATACAGTTAACACTAAGGTGATAACTATGTCCCAGACCCCGTTCATTTCAAACGATGCGATTCCTATTGACACCCCAGTCTCGACCTTAGAGCTTTTGGAGACTTCTGGGAAGGAAATCGAAATCCGGAACCTTACAGAGCCTGTGTCCATATTCCTGTCGCTCAACCAATCAGTGAACGACGATCTCGATAACATGACAGGTGTCATCGATTCAGAAATGAATATCACAGTTTTCAAGATCGAATCCGGGGGAGATAACTCATTCTATTTCACAGTTAGCTGCTCCGGGGCAATGAATACTGGACAAGAACTAATTTTAGTTTTGAGGAGAAACTCAAAACCGACCGCTAACAATTTTGATCTCCGATGGAATCTCACTTTGTGTAACAGCACTTTAAAGAAGCTGATATCGAGAGAGTATTTAAATAATTCGGAAGGGTTGTACCTCGGAGTGAAATTAGCGGAAGCAAGTAATCTAACCAACGGTACATCAACGCGAAATGAAATTCATTATGCAGTGTCAGTGAAGGCTATTGGATGTTACTATTGGAACGAAAGGATGCAAGCGTGGAGGGCAGATGGTTGTGAGGTTGGTCCACTAACCACTTTAGAGCGCGTCGAGTGCCGGTGTAACCACTTGACGTGGTTCGGTAGCCGCGTGTTTGTTCCTCCAAACAAACTTCACCTGGATATCATTCTCAAGAGGATAAAAGACCCGTCCAACTATGCGCCAGTCCTCTCCGTACTCTGTGTTACATTTGGTCTGTACTTAATGGTCATCGTTTGGGCGCGCCGAGAGGATCGAAAAGATAGAAATAAGACAGGATTAACTGTAAGCCCAAGCAACAGGGCAGGAGACGCTCATGCCTACGAGGTCGTCATCAGCACTGGTATGCGCAGACATGCTGGTACAACTGCCAACGTTGCCATGACAATAACAGGAGAACGTGGTGAAAGTCATCCATATCTTCTCAAGAACAGTCGGCGAATGGCATTGGCTCGCGGAAGCACTGACTCCTTTCTCGTGACGACTTCGGAAACTCTCGGAGAGCTCACGTACATCCGAGTATGGCACGATAACTTCGGTAAGGACCCGGCTTGGTTCGTGAAGCAGATATCTATTCGTGAGATTGACACCGATGGAGTCTGGTACTTCGTGTGCGAGTCTTGGCTGGCGGTGGACGAAGGCGATGGTATGATAGACAGGATATTTCCAGTGGCGAGCAACGCGGAGTTGAAAGAATTTCGACGCTTGTTTTTGACGAAAGCGTACAAGGACCTGACAGACTCGCACCTTTGGTTCTCGGTTGTTTGGAGGCCCCCACAGTCCCCTTTCACGAGGGTGCAGCGCGTGTCTTGCTGTTTGTCCCTTCTTCTGTGTACTATGATGGCCAACGCCTTGTGGTACGAGGCTGATAAAGGTCGTTACACTGCAGTCGAGTTGGGTCCGTTTGAATTTTCCTGGGAGCAAGTCTCTATTGGAATCTGCAGCAGTCTTGTTGTGTTTCCGATAAATTTGCTTCTGGTGCAGATCTTCAGACATTGTCGTCCACGGCCAGTGCCAAAACTTGGCCTGTTCAACATGAAAATAAGACCTCGTTCCTTGTCCACACACACTGAAATTACTCTGGTTAAGTTCAGATCACGTGACAGTTGTAATTTCGGTACCAGCTTCCCAACCAGTCAGTACCAAAATGTACATAAAGGGTCTCCTGGAGAATCTCCAAACTCTCGAGATAAAATCAGTCTGTCACCTACGATGCGTTTTGGTCTTATGCCGTCATTTTCAGTCTCTCTGGGAGCTGGTGCCACCACGGATTCCACTAACGATATCAGATCTTTGCTTCCAAGCGACTCTTTATCAGGATCACCGACTAGAGATCATGAGAACACATTTAATACTGCCGGTGAGGAAGACACGTCTCGTGCAAAAGGACTTCCTTGGTGGTTTGTGTATGTTGGCTGGTTTCTGGTTACAGTGACGTCCCTCACCGCCGCCACTGTCACATTACTGTACGGTATCGAGTTCGGTCTAAAAAAGTCCTCACAGTGGCTTTTATCCATGTTTTTCTCACTCACGCAGGACATCTTTGTCAGTCAACCGCTCAAGGTTTTGGCCTTAGCCACCTTTTTCGCTTACATTTTTAAGAAACGGAACAAAATTGCCCTTTCGTCACCATCACGACTTACATCTGATGAGCACTGGCTGCAAAATCAGCTTCAGCACTTGGAAGACGACTTCGAGGAGCACCCCAAGGCCCCTCCTGTCGAGGTGCCGACAGAGGATGCTCTCCGGCACGCCCGGGACAGGGCTCAAAAAGAGCGTACAATGCATACCATCTTACTCGATTTAGGAACCTTCCTGGTATTCACTTTTCTTGTTCTTCTCATCGCCTACGGATTTCGTGATCGAGATGCATTTCGTCAAAACGACGCCGTTGCAAAGGTTTTACTACGTCAAAACTTTAGCGGGAAACAGAGAGGGTTCTTCCCCGACAGATACTCTCAGATCATTCGACAAAGAGACATGTGGGACTGGACAGAGAACGCTCTGTTACCAAGTCTGTACAATCTGCCATCATACTTCTACACAGGAAAAGCGCCGAAATTCATGGAAGGAGAGAGCGGGCTGGTGGTGGGCGTGGCTCGTCTCCGACAACACAGAGTGAAGAAAGATTCCTGTTCTGTGGCACCTGTAGCCAAGGATTTCTTTTTAAGGTGCGTCGCAGAATACGGCATAACGTCAGAGGACAAGCAAGCATACTCCACGCGCTGGGAATCGCTAATAAACGACTCCAGTCATCAAACACAAACTTCGTTATCACCAGGTCCCTGGCACTACAGCGCTGCGAGCGAACTGGATGGCTACCCCTACATAGGCGGCATAGCAACGTACTCTGGTGGTGGGTATGTGTTAGAACTGTCTCACATTTACTACAAAGCTTTACGACAGGTCAAGGATGCGAGGGATAAACTCTGGTTGGACCACTATACACGAAGTCTGTTCACGGAATTCACCTTGTATAATCCAAATAGCAACCTTTTCTGCGCTGTAACGTTCGTAATGGAGACCTTTCCAACAGGAGGTGTTTTTCCGCATTCTGAGGTCATAGCCTATCGCCTGTATCGTTATGTCGGTGATTTTCAATTGTTTGTTCTCGCCTGTGAGGTTTTGTTTTTTGCTTTTATTCTGTATTTCACGTACCGCGAGGCGAAGAAGCTTTACAAAACGCGAAGAATGTACTTCGCAGAGGTGTGGAATCTTATGGACCTAACTGTTTTAATACTCTGCTGGATTGCAATAGCGTATTACTTCATCTGTTTGGGATTGAGAAAATGGACAATTAACCTTTACCATAAAGATCCAACCAAGTTTATTAGTTTCCAACACGTTTCAACTTGGCAGCTAATGTTTGAGAGCGTGCTCGGAGTCACGGTGTTTGTGACGTGCATCAAATTCATCAAGATGTTCCGATTCAACCGACGAATCTTCCTCCTCTCATGTACTTTGAAACAAGCTAGCGGGGAACTCTTGCAATACCTTCTAGTGTTCAGTATTAACTTTCTAGCATTCTCGCAGATTTACCACTTTTTGCTAGGAAGCAGCCACGATTCCTTCAGCTCGTTGTTCAGCACCATGCAAAAACTTCTCAGTGTCCTCCTTGGCAAGTTTAGCTATCAAGAGATGAGGATTAACTCGTATAGGGTTCTTGGAGCAATGACATTCTTTCTTTACATAATCGTGACAAATTTCCTGTTTCTTAATGTTTTCATTGCCATCATAATTGAGTCTTTTGAAGTCGTAAAACAGCAGAACGACAAAATGCAAAACGAATTTGAAATGTTGGATTTCATCACGAAACGCTTCAAGGATTTCTTGGGCATACGCGCACTGAACAAGACCGCTGACTCAAAGTTCCAATACACAAATAAGGCGATATACAAGCACCCAAGCAAAAGGGAGAAACACAAGATGGCTGAAAAACTTGAACAAGCCCTAGACAGACTGGAGTGTTACATCGATGTGATAAACGATATTGAGAATGAAGATGACATGCTTTGTTGCTATGTATCACGGAGGATCCACCTCAGTTCTGCAAAGAAAGTGAAGACCGTAGAGCATTTCTTGTAATGTAAAGTAATGCTTCTATTCTTCCAGGTAGCCCTCAGTAATATAATAAATGGTATACGTATGCAGTATGCAGTTATCTTCGGCGAATATGAATATAGGTCATATAGAATCTAATAATCGTTTTTGTGATAACCGATTTTCATAAAAGCGTCTTGCATATTATTCTTCAGTACAAAGGAAACTGCGAGTGACGCTGCTGAGTTTGGCAGTCGTGAATGGAAAAATTTTGTCTCTATAAATGCTGCAATTTTAATTTGTCCCGTGTTCAGTATTGTTTGTGTGCTGCATAATCGAACTCAGATAAACGTTGTGACAGATTTGCTTTCGGCTCAGCAGAAGTAATCTTATGAAAATTCTGGACAAAGCCCTTTTTTCAAAGAAAACAAATGCCCAAACAAAAGTGTCCATTAAGACGAACAAAGAATGGCACTTGGAATGCCCAGAATATCGTCAATATGGTAACTCTATGACGAACTGGAAAAATGCATAGACCATAAGTAAAGGGGAAAAAATATTTCTTCTGAAATACAGGGCATGCCTGTGATTTGGTAAAACATTACACCTAAAACAGGGAAGTAATCAATCGTTTCCAGGGCTTTCTTCGTCCAATCAAACTTGTCAAAAACACCCATGTAACCTCAAAGGGATTAAACAAATAAAGAGAGGTTTGTTTAATTTTTGTCCTATTTTCCCAACAATTCGAACAAAACAGCTTTCAATACAGGCTACAATTAATTTTCTTATTTTCATATTTCATTGTTTTTAAAGTTATTTCACAAAAGTCCAAATACAGAGAGACGCTGGACTATCCATTCAGTCCTCGCTGAAAAGATCTTGATCCTTGCCGGATTTACCAGTTTTGATCATTGCCAAATGGGTTTTGATCATTGTTGGGTTGGTTTCCGTCGTCTTCGTCGTCCTGGTCCGATAAAATGTCTTTAACTACCGCTTTGACGACTGCAGTGAGCAAGGGGTCCAGGGCCTTAGCATTAGCGCCGGGAAAAATCAACGAGGGGGATTGCATGAACCTGATATCGCCAGCATGTCGATTTGAGTTAAACCAACGGCCTCCCAGACTAGTGACGTCAGAGAAAATGCTTAATATGATAAGCACAGACACCAGTTTGAACATGAACGCCATCTCGAGTAATCCGCTTTCTTATTTTCACTGACTGGACTTCCGAAAAGCCTTTGACTCTCTTCAATGGTCCTTCACGATGAGGATTCTAGATACCTTTAACTCTGGAACTCGAAGGCCCAGTCTCGTAAGTACCTTTTACACAAGTATCGAAAGTGCAGGGATCAACAATGGTTTCATTGCCAACTGGTTCAAGCCTTCTAGAGGTTTACTACAAG
>Ga0099801_1186291_pt1 | contig 11184 bp, 9 predicted proteins | sample Orb8nscriptome_4_FD_81145 | JGI IMG/M metagenome (GOLD analysis project Ga0099801, IMG submission 81145) | Coral microbial communities from Puerto Morelos, Mexico - Orbicella 8 T A metatranscriptome (Eukaryote Community Metatranscriptome) | ecosystem: Host-associated > Invertebrates > Cnidaria >...
TCTGCTAAAAATGTCTGGCTACCCAGTCGTGTTAAATGTCTATGACATGTACTGGATAAATCAATATACGTTTCCTGTTGGTCTCGGAGTCTTCCACTCTGGAGTAGTTGTGCACGGCAAAGGTAAGTCGAGCTGAAAACTTCGGATTTAAGCTTAATTTTAAAAATTATGCAGGATTGACTGGTGAGATTAGCTTATTAAATTATATGTCAAACGGGTAGTTTATTGTTTGGTCGGCATCTCAATAGTTCCTTTTTTCCATTGTCTCAATTATTCAACCATCTTACTTTTAATAAATGGCTGTCTTTTTTTGTCAAGTCCGCTAAAAATTTCTATATTTCGATCTGAAGAAATTAAAATTTTATTCTTGCGCGGGCGTTGAAAGGTGTTTCCAGCTGTTGTTTTTGTGTTTACTTGATAATTGTGAAATAAGTTTTTTTTGTTAGAAATAGAAACGCTAGCACTGTTCATTAAGGTTTTAACTGACGTTCAGAACTAACACATGATAACTTTCATCAAGGTTGATATTAGCAATACAGCTGTTTTCCCAATCAATTTCCATTTGGACTAATTTGAATTAGGCAACAAAAGTAGTCAAGACAATTTTAGAAATGATAGTCTGAACAATATTTCCAGGGCTACTCCCTGCAAATATATTAAGCGATAATTTGCTGGTTCTCCCTGCCTCATCCCACTTCTACCAATGTTGTCAATTTTTAGCAGCTACAAATTATTTACTGTTTTTGATCCTTGTTCTGGTAACACAATATATTTATTCACAGCTTCACAGCTTTACACAGCACTTCATTTTCATGGCTTTCAACATGCATCGTTTTGCAACTCTTGCAAAGAAACACAAAGGAACAACGCAAGAGTCACATGACGCTACAAATACTGTCCCAGGGTATCCATTGGGTACCATTACAAGTCAAATCTGTTCGGTTTCTTACTTAGTCTACCCGTGCGGGTGTAACGGGCTGTAACATTCTCCTCGCCTTATCCTCTATTGGAGAGGGCAACATTACGCTTAGGCTTAGTGATAGGAACAGTTTTACTATTAACACAGTTCGTTTCCAGCTTCTTCCCACCATGTACAGGAGGGTCTTCAGGAATCACTTGTGGGGTTGCTGATGCTATTTCTAATCTGTGTAGATGCTGCACACATCTGTTTAGAACACTCTTTTCCGTTCGCACTGTTGCCGTTGGCACAAGACCATCACGTCCAGGGTGAACTTCTGCAACTCTAGCCAGCGGCCATTTTCCACAGGACATGTTATCTTCTGAGACCAGCACAATAACTCCAACTTGTACAGGAGGTTCTTTATTATGCCACTTGCTTCTCATGGTCAAATGATGCAGGTACTCTTGCTTCCAATGCTTCCAATAGTGATTGAATAATCTCTGAGGGTAAAGGTACCTCTCCATGATTCTCTTACTGGACTCCTCTGGATTGTCTTGACTAACATCAGATAATTGGTTAAGTGGTCTGCCAATTGCGAGATGAGCAGGTGTAATGGGAGACGGATCTCTGTGATCATCACTCACTGCAGTCAGTGGTCTTGAGTTGATGACACCTTCAATTTTTACAAGTAATGTGTCCAGCTCAGTGAAGGTAAGAAGTGCTTTTCCCAGGACCTTGTGCAACGGTTCTTTGACTGCTCTACAAAATCGTTCTCACCAACCACCTCTCCATTGTGACCATTCAGTGATGAATTTCCACTTGATCCCTTTTGATGCTAACTCTGACTCAATGCGATTTTGATCCAGTGTGTCCCACATGGACTGGCTTTGTGTCTCGCGTTTGGAATACAACCTCTGGATTTCATTACTTGCGGCTTTGAATGTTTTTGCATTGTCTGACCACACTGTATGGCACAGGCCTCTGTGGCTTGTCATGCGACTAAAGACCTGTAGAAATGTGTCTGTAGTCAGGCTGTTTGTTAGCTCCAGGTGAACCATATGGGATGAAGCACAGGTAAATACACACATACCTTTTCTTCACACTTGTTCTCTCTTTCACGTATAGGGGCCCAGCAAAGTCTATACCGATGTGTGAAAACGGTGGTGAGGGTGTAACTCACTCTTTGGGTAGTGGTCCCATCTTCTGGCCACAAGGGCCAACACGTTGTCTTTGGCAAATGACACATTTTCTGATGATGCGCTTCACTTCACGTCTTCCTTGGGTTATCCAAATTCTCTGCCTCAAGGTTGAGAGCAAGGTTTCTGGAGGTATTGTCACATCTTTCAGCTGCAACAACTCTGATTTCCACGATGACCACTCCCGTTTGATGGCACTGTCTAATGGGTCATCCCATTCTAATCCTCTCCTCCACAGTTCTTGGAAAAGGATCCTTGCTCTCACAGTGAAAGGAGATATCAATTCCATTGGGTCGAACATTCTTGATGCTAAACTTAGAAGGCTCCTCTTCGTCATTGGATCATGGGATGAAACACTTTCATTTGGTGCAATGAATCTGAAGCAGTCAGAATTCAAGTTCCATGATACACCAAGGGCTTTTAGTGGTTCATGTGAATCACACTCCACTAGTAGTGACATTGCTCTTTTGTCTGGGTCTATGCCATCCATTACGAGCTTTGAATTGCTAGCCCATTTTGTCAAGTTGAACGCTGCTGCCATCATGATGTCAGACATCTCTTGTTGAAGTTTCAGTGCTGAGTTGTCTGTGTCAGCTCCTGTTAAGCAATCGTCTACATACTTACTGACATGAGCATTCACTGTTGCAATGGCAAGAAATGGACTAAAGTTCACTCAAAATGTCAGTCTTAGCATTCTGTAAACTTTTGGTGCTTCCTCTGTCTTTAGATCTCTCCACAGGTAACAGTATACATCTTGATCCTTTGGTGCAAGCTTAATCTGAAGGTACATCCCCTCTACATCTGCTATCATTCCAACTCTGTGGGTACGAAAACGGATGAGGACAGAAGCAAGGTTGGGTTGCATCGCAGGACCAGGAAGGACACAGTCATTGAGAGAAACACTGTCTTACTCTCGGGCAGAAGCATCAAATATGATTCTACATTTTGTTGTCTGTCTGTCAGCTCAGAAAACAGCATGGTGCAGTAAGTACCGGACACCTCCATCTCCACTTGTCAGATCTACTACTTCCTCTGCAAACCCTTTCTCTACATACTGGTTGATCACAGTGGTGTAAGCTTCAGCTTTCTCAGGGTCTCGTTTCAACTTCCTTTCAATACTTTTGAGTCGTTTCACAGCTTGTGCATAGTTGTTTTCTAGCTTTGGATGGTCTCTCTCCTATGGTAATCAAACTTTGTAGTTCTTGCCATCAAAGTTCAGTCCGTCATTGAAGTCATTGACTGCAAGCTCTTCTTCTTGTGACATAGTTGGATTCACAGTTTCAGTAATGTTAATGGATTCTAGATCCCAAAACCGTCTCAGACTTGCGGTGACCTCATTATTCTCTACCATCATTAGCATGGATGATGTATGCTTTGAGTAACTGTCTACAGGCCCTGTAAGTATCCATCCGAAGTGAGATTCCACAGCTACCAGTGATTCAGGGTTCTCTCCTTTCTTGCAAATCCCAGTTACAAATGAGTAGTAGTGATCAGCACCGATAAGAATGTCTACTTGGACTGAGTTACAAGGGTAGGAGTCTGCGAGAGTTAAACCTTGCAGGTGAGGGTTGTCCACAAGATTCAACATGACAGGTCCCAAGGGATTGCAAATCTTGGTTAGGGTAAGTGCTTCCATTTCCACAGCTTCTGTTGGATGTCCCCGGATCGGTGAGAGGGAGAATCGCACCCTTTGAAATCTCTTGGACTCACTAGTTTCTCTTCCTAGTGTTGCAACACTTAATACTTCTGAGGAACCTTGCAGACCAATGGATTCTACAATGTTTTTACGGATATAGGACCGCTGACTTCCAGAATTGAGCAAAATGCGAGCTGTAACTTCTAGGCCATTCACTGATCGCTTGGCTAACGCTGTTTGAAGAAGTGTCTCCTTCATAGTGGTAGAGGATTTCGATGCAGCCAGTCCAGTCAATGTAGTATTGGTCGGATTCTCAGTTGCTGCAATTAGAGGCTGACTATGCAGTAACCTGTGAGGACATTTTCCACAGTTCACAACTGGACACTTGGGTTGACGACAGATTTTAGAGAAGTGCTTGCTGTTGGTTGGTTTTAGGCAATTAACACACAACTTGCTCTCAATATTTCAATGTTTCATTGTAATATAAGAAGCTCACAAAAAAATTTCGCTTTGCTTGAGGATTTCATTTATTCCCTTGATAAAAGACCAGAAATTCTTGCTATTACAGAAACCAGATTAAATGCAAACTCTGTTTGTAATGTGGATCTTTTAAACTATGAACTTTATCATACTGACTCACCTACATCGGCTGGTGGGGCAGCTATCTACATCACTAAGACTCTTAAATCTATAGCCAGACCTGATATAAAATTTAATATGCAGCTAGTGGAATCATGGTGGGTTGAAATCGATCCATGTAATGGCAAGGCACCTATATTAATTGGATCCATTGATAGACAACCTGGTGTAAATATAGAAGAATTTGCTAAACAGCTCGATGATCTAATTAAAAAAAGTGCAGAATAGATACCAACTATGCATTCTGGGACAGTTTATTGACCCATGGCTTCCCTTGCAGAATCTACAACTTGGGACTGCTGGTGGTTTTGCCTCACTGAACAAAGCAGACGCAGTTGACACTTGTTCTTGGTCACTTACCAGTATTTCAATGAACTGTGGATTCCTTTGCCCATCTCTACTCTTATTTGTACTATGACTTTTCAGACTAAGATTTCCTTGAAGATTTCTTTTGCTTGCCTCTTTGGATACAACTTGTCAATTGAGGAACGTAAAGAACAATTCAAGATCAATCTCATCGTCTTGGGTGTCAGCCAGTTCTAATTCCCACTTCTCTAATATTGCAGAGGGTAACTTGAGCTCAAGTATTGGTAACAAAATACACTCATGACTCTTCGGGATTTCTCCAAGAGCTTCCAAAGCTCTAGTTCTGTTCTTTGGAGTATCATGGAGATCACGAAGGGATGGTGTTGTTACAACAGATTTTGCATCTATCTGAACAACTGATTTGACAAGGGATGAGATAACCTCTACTAACCTCTGAATCAAGACTTTTTTCTTTCCAGTTGTCAGCAATCCCTTTCCTTTAAGCAATCCATGTACTGTAGTTGCTCCACTGATTTTTGAGATAGCTTGTCTTCTATTTCAAAGTCACTTGAATATTTGGCAGCCATCTTGTCGCGCATGTGGTTAGGAGTGTTGACTATAATCCACAGCAAATTGTACTTTTGTGATCGTTCAAATCCACAGCTCGAAGGACCATTAATGTTCTGGTTACACAACATATTTATTTACAGCTTCACAGCTTTACACAGCTCTTCTTTTTCACAACTTTCGTCATGCATCATTTTACAACTCTTGCAAAGAAACATGAAGGAAGAACGCGAGAGTCACGGGGTACCCACGAGGTACCATTACAAGTCAAGTCTGTTCGGTTTCTTACTTAGTCTACCCATGCAGGTGTAACAGTCTGTAACAATCCTATACATAGAGGTTGGAAACTTTTTGGAAATTTTGACAGCACTGACCTTTAACTCGGGCGAGTAACTCTCAAAATGCACTCAGCTGGTGTAATTTTCACTTGCCCAGAAAGATGCCTGAAGTCCCATTTCTTAAAAAAAACTCTGCAATGATTCACAAACCATATGTTTTTTCTGGTATCTTGTAATCACAGATGCCCAACTTGCCATTTGGTGTTGTGCTTTCTTGTTCTGGTCCATTTACCAGATGCCTCCTTAGGATTGTGGACCTAGTTAATTCTAGTGTTTTATCCTCAATATTTCCACGTTTCTGATTTCACATGTGTCCCTGGAATCAAGACATTAGAGTAAACAACTTGTTGGCACATGGTAGACTGACATTCTTTCTTTCGATGAAAAATTATACTAAATGACCTTAAACCCAAAGATACATGTAACTACAACAGAGGCACTTTGATTTTCAAAACAGTTCCTATTGACGAATCTTTGTGAGATTCATTCATTCTTTCCTCCATTGCTGCCTGCATTCCCCAAGCCTTCAAGTGGGGATATGTAGAAAGCTATGCAGTACGTTTTCTGCTCTGAAGGTTTTGTGTGGATGCAGCAATTTTTCTTAATTTCCTTCATGATCCTAATTCCATTTCAATTAAAATATTTTATAATGGAAGATCAAGGTCTATTTTTTTCAGAAGGCTTCCAATATTAAATGCAACAGAAGACTTTTTCTCAAATTAAAGTTTACCCTGTCTAATACACGTAAGTAGATTTACTAAGGAAAACCTTTGCAGATACAGTCAAACCTCTCCACAATGGCCACCTTGGGGACAAAGAAAATGGCCCTTGTGGTGAGGTGATCATTAGTGAGGGTTCAACTATGGTTACCAAAACGGCCATCCATATTGTGCAAAAATAGGATAGTGACCCCCATTTTTTATTGCCTTTTTGGTTACATTCATAAATAATGAACAGTCAAGTCTTTAAATTTTCCTTGGTTTTGGATGGAATCACCTTGATTAAGTTCCTGCATGAGACTGCATTTAATTGTTTGTGTCAGACTTTCTCAAGGACATGATCTTTTTAATATATAGACCAAGACACTTGCTGAGACCAAGCCATGCATTTTTTTTGTTATCATTTCCATCCTGTAGAATATGCATTTGGTGGTCATCCAAACAACTGGTCAGGAATATTTGAAATGAGCCCAAAATCTGTGGAGGTGTTAGGAGATGATTTCAAATTCAGGTTGGTATTGTAAAGAACTTGCAAACAATTTTGTCATAAAAATTGAACAGTGTCGGGGTATCAATGGTTTACATGGGTACACTATCTAGGCAAGTGTAATTGTTCAGGTTAGTCTAGCAGATTTTAATATCTAAGAAACAGAACATTTTCAGTGTTTCTATCAAGTTTAAGTGGAATTCTGCTTACAAGCATGCTTTTGTCAATGCATGAGACCGCATGCACCTTGAAAGACCTAAAAATTCCTTGAATTTGAAAACCTTCAGAAAAGAAACAACATTTTAACTTGAAAAAGAAAATGTTTCAACACAGTGGCATGTGCATCCGTGTAAGATGGGGGATTTGTATTTGTAATACAGCTATAATCTTTTCCTTCATTTTCAAGTTTTTTTTGAATGTGTAATATAATTCTTAAAAATACAGTAAATGCAGTGTTTACCAGGACATGGAACTTGATCAGTGCATACACTGTAACTTGCAATGACCTTGACAAATTTCTATCCCCTCTGTGATAATATTCTTGAGTTTTCTCCCTCTTCCGGCCAGTGCATGTTGTCTGCCTCTGCGTGTACTTTGTTTCATTTTGCCATATTGTTTACTGCCATTTTCAGCCTAAAAACTACTTTTTCATGCAATGTCTAAATGAAATCCATATGATGAATTCCTTGTATCTTCACCTAAAAGAATTGTAGGACAAAGGTGGGTTTCATGAGCTACTCTGCTGAGCGGGCACTATAATCTATCATCTGTTACATGTAGTCACCTGATAGTGCCTGCACGTGATCATTCTATGGGATCAGTTTTGGCCATTGACAACAAATTAAAGGAAAATGATAGTGGTCAATAATAAAAGTAGATAGAAAGGAATGGCTTAAATGCTAAATATACCTTGTTTAGAAATTACTGTGGGAAAAAGAAGCTTATTAGGAAAATCACTCAGTACCACACTTACTTTTTAATATCAAAATAAACATTTACTTCACTTGTGGATCTATATATTTCAACAGTTACAATGTAGTGCTTGTCAACAGCCTGTGTTTCTTTTGAGTTTTAGAAGTATGGCTCCTGACACACACACTCTAACAGGGTGTTTTCTTAAAACTGAATTAAGAAAGACTGTGGCAGTCTAATCTTAGTTATGGGGATGGAATACAGAACAGCACATGGCAGTAAGAGGGTGCTTTCCATTCAATGAAAAATTCTGGTTTGAATTTCCGGAAATTTCCTGTGCTAAATGGAGCAGTATTTTCCGGAATTTCCAGAAAAGAGACATTTACCTTGCGAGGTATACCAAAGTTTTGAGAAATTTCTTACCGGGGATTTCCATTCCATTTGACTTTCCTTCCGGAATTTCTGGAATTTTTGTTTGAATGGTTCACCTTTTGGAAATTGAACAATTTTTGGATTTTCCAGAACCTTTCTCTGGAAATTTGCACACCATTTGTCCCTGTTTCAAAGTTTTTGGAATTTTTGTTTGAACAGAAAGCACCCAGAATTTCTTAAGTCTCTTGCTTGATCTGGCTTGCTTACTTACTGTTATGCTTGGAACTCACTCACTAATTCTTTTATTTACATGCGTATTGTCTTGGAATGAAGGGAAACTCTAACAATTGGAACAACAAAACTTTTGCCTAGCGAAGTGGAGGATCTTTTGAGAAGAATGGGAAAAAACTACCAAGGACGCTTTTATCATTTAATAGACAAGTATGAATGACTCAGCTTGTTTTCAGGATTTTCAATTTAGTTAATATTTGCAACTTACAGTTGTTTGAAGCAAGTTTAGACTTTTGCTTTTAAAGGAGGTAGTCAGATTGTGGTAGATGTGGGGACCACTCTTTGACTGGTTGAACTTGTACCATGACAAGTGGTATGATCGGTCTTCTAAATGGTCTTCTTTAGGTCCAAAGGGATATTTCAATTCATTCAATTATTGCTTTATTAAAACCATTCCATTTTGTAATGGGAGTCAAGAAATCTCACTTGCATTGACTTGTGTAGAAGAAGTGAGATTTAAGAGATAATCAAAGAAAATCAAGCTGTTATCTTTGTGGATATCGGAAATAGTGGACCAGTGATTTAGTTGATTTGCACAACTGGATTCCATGCTATTGCACGTTTAATTAATAACAGTGCAAGCCTGCAAATAATTTTTGTCTATAAGCAGTTTATTTGTCGCCCACGGACAAGTTTTGACCTGACAAAAAGCCAGTCTGGTGGGACAAATGTTTTTTGTCATTAGAAACTAAAATAAGAGACATTTGAGACATTTTGGTATTAATTTTCAGTGTAGACCCTTTGCCAAAATGTTGGTTGCAAATTCAAATGGCTTAAAAGTAAAGTCAACTGAGTGTAAAATCAATACTGGCTTACCCATTGAAAATTGACAAATTTACAAATGTTTGTACCCCTAGTTTGCCTTCACTTACTTGATCACACTTGTATTCCATATTTTCCTGCGTATAAAGTTTCCCATGTGGACAGCTTGTCAGAATAAAAACTCACTTGCAATAACATTCAGAGACTTGAAAATTGGCTGAAACGAATTCTTCAGCTTTTTTCTGAAGGCAAATTTCCCTTGAAAATTTTTGGGGTGGATTGAATAAAAATATGTGCGTAGTTAGATGACATTCCATTGGAAGTGGTCGTGACTACAAAGCATGACTAATTTGAACATTCACGCCTTGTCACAAAAACGTGTCTGTGGCACGGAAACTAATTCAAAATATATTGAACCACAGACGTAAAAAAAACTATAAAGAGCTATAAAACTAATTTTTGATCATATTGACTGGAAATACATTTGGTTTCGTTTTAGAGGTTTTAAAGTTTTTGAAAGCGATTGCATTCAGATAAACAAAACATGAGAATTTGGGCCGTGTATCCAAGTTGCATAATATTTTAGTCGCGTCAAATTACGACTGAGAATTAATTCCACAACACGTGCAGATAACAAACGAGTAACAACATATAAGACCTCAGATTTAAGTAGTTTTTTAGACGAACATAATTCAGACTAAATGGGGCTTCACAATCTTTCAAGACACCATCCCAAAATGCAAAAATTAACACGTAGCCTGAATAGTGGCACTGATGTGTCATATTTACAATTCGACGTGACGTGTGAGACAATGCATTGGGCGTGATAAAATTATTTCTCAGAAATGGATTAAAAACAAAACAGATAATAAAGATTTTTTGCTTAGTAATGTGTGGCAGTACAATAAAATAACTTGTTCCATATTCTGCCACAAATTTCCAATTAAGTTATTTTTCATTTAGCAGAAATGCCAGGTCAGAGTGTCCAACCAGGCTAAGCTTGTACCTGTCAAAACCTCAAATTTACCAGACAATTGTCCGATGACCAACTGTTATTTTCAGGCTTGCAGTCAGATTGCTGTGGCACGTGGTGATACATATCTGTACTGTACCTGTAATGGGCTTTTCCCAATAGTGATTATGATGGTACTATGATCCTTGTGATCATATGGCTTACTGCCCTGGGATAAGTGCTCTTCATTGAATGTCAGCATCTCTGACTGACAAGTTTTTCAGTGATCAAAATGACCAGAAAGGCCATGTAATGAGGCAAAACGAAAAAAGAAAGAAAGAATTTAAAGGAACAAGCCATAAAAGGAAATGAGTGACTGCGATCATGACTGATGTAACTCATTTGAAACTGATTGATTAAAACAAACAAACAATCTTGTCAAGTTGGTGTAAAGAAGTACTGACAGTTATTGAACGTAATAGTCAGCGTCACGTTTGCCATGAGGGAATCTGGATCTTGACTGAGTAGGATATTTTCCCTCAAGGGAAGGGACATAGGAAAATATGACTGGGATCAAGATTAGCCAAAGAAAGCCTTTGTGATTACGGGAACATTCTGGTCTGAATGGCGGGATCAAAGAACCATTTGGTGAACATTGTTTTGTGGATACAAAATTATGGCCTTTTACATGTGCCCATCACTTTTAACCTGAGGACACCTTACTCCTGAGAAAAAAAAAACAGTTATGCCAAAGATGAAAATCTGCCAAAGTAACTCAAAAGTTTTAATAATATTGACTGGTGTTGAAGTTCAGTCAACAGAAAATTGAACTTTGGTAGGATTGTAGAGTGCAGTTAGTCCAAAATGAGTTAACTATAGAGAAAGTAATATTTAATAGGCTATATATCTTATCCCGTGTTCTCATGTCAGTGCAATTCCTAGTACTTAGATTGGGCTTGGGCAAATTTATTAGTTCATACTCTGGGGAGATTGTATTAATAAATTTAATGTATATTATATAATAGCAGGATGAAATCTTTAATATTTCATGCTTTGACATTTCTGTTCTAGGAATTGTAATCACTTCACTTCAGAATTTTGTCAGG
>Ga0099801_1257074_pt1 | contig 11076 bp, 9 predicted proteins | sample Orb8nscriptome_4_FD_81145 | JGI IMG/M metagenome (GOLD analysis project Ga0099801, IMG submission 81145) | Coral microbial communities from Puerto Morelos, Mexico - Orbicella 8 T A metatranscriptome (Eukaryote Community Metatranscriptome) | ecosystem: Host-associated > Invertebrates > Cnidaria >...
AATACTCAAGTTTACCAAGAGTGAAATCTAAGTTCCCTACAACAACCTTAACAGGGTACTGACTATTAGATGCCTTTGGAGACTGGTTGTCCTCAATAGGTGCAACACACACCAGTTGGGTCTATCAAAAAGAAAACATTAAATTACTAGCATACCAGCAGGGATATCCTTAAACCATCCAACTTTGGAAGTTTGGAACTCTGACAGGTTTTCTGAGTTGACTTAAAATTAAGTCAAAATATCAGCTTCAAATCCAGAAATTTATTGGTCTCCATGCAGCTGCATCATAGATTCTGGGGGAAATTGGTAAATGTGTTTTAACAACAAGACTGGCGTGAATTTGAAAAATAAACTATTTTTCTGGGCACCCCAAATTGGCAACATATATATGACTAGACTCACAAAAAGAACTTGTTAATGAAAAGTGTATTTCCTTATAGCAAGTGGACCACACACTTTGATTTTACGACTCCTACAAAGTGTTTTGTCTTCTTGGCACAAAAAAAAAATCTTCACATCTTGATGTTAATTTTCATTAAAATCGTTTTCATAAATCCAGACCTATATTTCCCTGGAACAGGACTGAATGACCAGGAAAGGCCAAAACTGAGCATCTTGAGTTCCTGTCAATCTTTCTATTACAACAGGAATCCTGATGATTTCCAACATTCTGTGCAGAGATATGACTTGATTGATGAAAATGGTGTAAATGTAAAGTGTGTTTCCTTGCAGCAAGTGAACTACACACCCTTATTTTGCTATTTCCAAGGCCCAAAGATCACTCCACTAAATAAAATAGGTAGAAGAGTACAAAAAGGAAGGTGAGAGAGTCCAAGGAGAAAAGACTTAATATTCCTTTGAATTTTTATTATGTCTACTTAAGAGGAAAAAAAATTCAGAGGGGTTAAATTTTCATTAAAACCTTCTTCATAAATCAAAACAAAATATGCCTGTACATGATTGTACCCTGCTAAAGGATTCCATTGCTGACTTTCTTTGATAAGAGTCTCCTATAATTACCATGATGATTCAATTTAGCACTAGTGTGCTGCTTTACTTTTTGTCAGTCTATTCTGTGTCAACGTCTTGAATGTTATTTCTGCTATGGGGGCACTTCTTGGTAGGGGATACTTATTGGAATAGGGGAACTTATTACATGGGGGTGCACTTATTAGAAAGGGGGTGCTTATTGCAAGGAGGGCACTAAATCATTGTAGTGCTAGTGAAGAATTATTGTTGAAATTGTGCAACTTCACTTTCAACACACCGTGTCAACACTGGTTATCTTGCAAGGTAAGACTCCAACACTCACAAAAATGTGCCTTCTAAGTTTGTCTTGTAAGTTTCTTCCCTAATCAATGAAAAAAAAACCACACATTTTAAAAACAACCTAGTGAGAAGAAAATTATATCTAACAAGAAGCTTACAAGAAAGCTTAAAACCATGCAGTGAAAAAAAAAATTAAAGTGCAATATCTTGAAATCAACAGAAAACAGACCTCTGAAGCAGCACTAGCAAAACACAAAATAACTCCAATTAATGGCAAAATATCTTAGTGGAAAGATTAAGACTTGATACTCCAACTTGCACCAGCCGCCACTTTAATAAACTAGACCAGCACAGGTTTGTTTCAATTAGGGTAAATCATCTGAATTTCTATTGTGCATCCCTACTGCACACAATTTTCATGTCATTAGCACGTGCACATGAATGCATACACTTACTAAGCTCAACTGGGAAAAAAATGCTCATTTTCTCTTAAATGTGCACAGTGACCTTAATCTTTTATTGCATTCTTTTGGTGAAATAGAAAATCGTTCAGAAGGCAAACAAGATACAGCTGAAAGTGTACACAAAACCGTTACTTGAGGGTGAAAACTATGACCTTGAAAACAATGACTCAAGGAACATTTTATGGTGATATTATTTAAAATTGTGTGATTTTTCAATTGATTATATACTGCACTGTACATTGTTCCAAATGCTTGAGACTTTCCTTCTAGCTACCACAAAATGTATCATGAACTGATTAAATAACAGGCATGATAAGACTAGTACTAGTACAGGCCTAAACGTGGTAAGATTGGCCCACCAAATCTCTTTATCTGCCAGCTGATGTTTGCTATATTCAGTTCTTCTTCAGTTGACCTTCTCCAGTTTAACAGGCCTTCCCACTTCCCAATTTTTTTACCCTGCAGATAAAATTTCAAGGCCTGCTTGGTAGTATCAGTGGCTGTTTTTCACAGAGTGTGACCTATCCAAGCCTATTTTCATCTTGCTTTTTCAGTCGGTATGCACTCTTGTCCTGTCCTGCTCGTAAGTTAGTTACTTATCTTATCCTGCCAGGAATCCTGGGTGTCTCAAAAACTCAGACCCTCTGGATGTCTGAAAACTCAGACCCTCTGGTTTTCTCAAAAAATCAGATCCAAAAAGTAGTTTTTAAGGTCTGATTTTTTGAGACACCCATGAATCTTGAGGATCTTTCTAAGACATTTGTTGACAATGCTTCGTAGCTTATCGGATATGGCTTGAGTCACTTTCCAGGTCTCAGATTCATACAGGAATGTAGCTTTTTACCTTAGAAGTGAAGATGCGAACTTGGTTTTTGTGGCGATATTATATTTCCCCGGAGGGTTACTTACCTGATGGGGAGATGTGGTTCTCCGAAGCCCTCGTAGACTGATATGAGCAATACTGGTGCATATGTCGCGGGGCCGTGGCCTGGATACCACATTATAGAAGAAAAGTTGTGCATGCCCTGTGCCTCTGAGTTGTGGTGTGTGAGGCCATGTCGATTGCAGTACAAGGGTGGGGAGGAAAAGACATATTCCAATGGCCTGGGGACCAGTATTGCTCGTATCAGTCTACCAGGGGTTCGGAGAACCACATCTCCCCGTCAGGTAAGTAACCCTCTGGGGAAATATAATTTCTCCTTCACCCCCTCTGACTGATAGTCACAATACTGGTGCAGTTTACCAAAGCAATACTGCCAAGCGAATAAGACAAGGCAAAGTAACACAACCATAACAATTTAATAATACTACATGAAGCTAGATGAGATCTTAAGGTCCTAAAACAATACAATGCCTCCTGCAAATGGGATAAGGCAAAGTAAAGGTAAAGGTAAAGGTAAACTTTATTTAGCCAGGGCGGCCCATTCAGCAATGAGGCTGATATCCAGAGGGGCCCTGGACTAAAAATATAATAATTAAAAATACAAGATAAAATTCCAAAAAATACAAGGTATAAATTTAAAAATACAGGTAATAATTAAAAGTATAGAGTATAAACGAGCATGCAATAACACAACACAACCATAGTGAATAATAAATACTCGAATGACGCTAGATAGAAACTTAATGTCCTGCAACGATACAAAGCCTCCTGTAAACTGTATAACAAGGAGGTATTCCGTGATTTGATAAATCTAGCCATTAAGCACAGCCCTTGTGAAGGCACCAGCAGATGACTCTCTGTGATAGAACTGTTCAAAGGTCTGCACAGAAGCCCAGTCCGCTGCTTCCAAGATAAGATCAGCAGACAGAGCAGCAGAGATAGATGCTCCCCTAGTTGAGTGTCCAGTGTAATTCAACTCAATTCCAGCCATACGCAAGGTTCTTGACAGCCACCAAGAGACTGACTGACTTGAAATTGCCTTGTGCGGAGAGACAAATGACACTAATAGTTGGGTGGATTTGCGCAATCCTTTTGTCCTCTCCACATGAGCGGTAAGACTACGAACAACACAAATCTTGGGATTCTCTGGGAATTGCAAGAAAAGAAACTTCCAAGCAGGGTGATCACATCTGGAGTTCTTCACATGAGTGGGGAGTGAAAATTCCCATGATCCCTCTTTTCTGAGAGAGTACGTCAAGTCCAACACTGACAGTTCATGAGCTCTTGCTGCTGAAGTCAGTGCTAATAATAAAACAGTTTTACAACAAAGCTGCTTTAGTGTCAATTCTTCTAAGGGTTCAAGGGACTCTAGGAATGACAAAGCAGTCTTCACATTCCATGTAGAGCAGTATCTAGGTTTGGGGGGTTTAATCTTAAACAACCCTTTCATAAAACGAGCCACAGTGGGGAAACTTCCTAACTGAGTAGAGCCAACTGGGTCATGAGCCTGAGAAATAGCTGACCTATAGAGAGTTATAGTCCTGTATTCCAAATTGCCTTGTGTAACTAGGGATGCAAGAAATGCAAGAAACTCTGTTACAGAAGCTGAAATTGGGACAGGAACCCCATTGAGAACACCAGTGTATCCGTTCCCCATGAGGCCTACAAGATGTCAACAACTTCCTTTGAAAGGCCTGTTGCTTGGTAACGGTCCCTGATAGCGGCCAAACTGTTAGATGAAGGGACTTTAACAGGGGATGGTATGCTGTTGGCTGACATGGGAGAAACAATAGAGATTGGCGCTGGGGTAGCAGCAGTGGGTGATCCACCAGCATCTGAATTAGGTCTGGAAACCATGGCTGTCCGGTCCAGTTCAGGGCGATTAGGAGGACTGCAGTTGCTTGATCCTCTTTGATCTTCCTCAGTACCTGAGGTAGAAGGACTATGGGAGGATGGATTAGACAAGTCCATTTGCTCTAGTCCAGGAGGAATGCATCCACAGCCAGAGCCCCTGGATCTGGGTACCTTGAGACATACTTGGGATACAAAGAGGTCCACTTGTGTGTAGAATCTCTGACAAATGGACTGGAAGATCTTCCTGTCCAATGTCCATTCCGTTCTGGTCTCGATTTGCCTGGAGGCTCTGTCTGCTACCACATTTGCTGAGCTGTCAGTGATACTCCTGCCCACAACTCTAAGGCTTGTGCAGTCAGAGAAGGGGAGTGCATGCCCCCTCTCTTGTTGATGTACGCCACCGCTGTGGTGTTGGCTATTCTCAAGTGAATATGTTTGAGCGGCAGATGTTGAGGTTCTTGGGATTGCAGAAGTGCTTTCAGAGCCAGTGTTGCTGCTTGTAGCTCCAAGACATTGATGTGCCGCTTCGCCTCTTCCACACTCCAATGGCCCCTGGTGGAAATTCCCTGGTAGGCTGCACCCCAGCCCTTTTTTGAGGCATTGCTCCAAATTGTGAGATCGATAGGTGGAAGCTGAATTGGACAGCCATTCAGACAGCAGCTGTTCTCTGAGACCCATCAGGTAGGGGCCAAACCACCCCCTTAATGTTTCATGAAGGCTATATTTCCTTGGTTTATATATTTCTGAACCAAGTTTGGCAGATGAGCTTTCTTTGTTCTCCAGTTTATTTTAATTTGGAAGTTGTGACAAAATGTCAGATTATGACATCATAATTGATGACATCATCAAAACGTGCTATAATTTTTTGTAAAATCTGATGTAAAGATTATGTCATTGGAAAGGCCTTGACTTGAGGAGTAAAATGCCGGAAACTGTTTTTTGCTATGATGATTATTTTCGAGATACGGCAAATTAAATATTTTTTTGCTGTCCCCCCCTGGAATTCGCTTAACCACACTGTCCTTCTTAAGTCAGTCTCTGGTTTATTTTTTTCAGTTTTTTTCTAGGAAGGCTAATAATCTAGAAAAATAGAAAGCTTGATGTTGCCAAAAATCGTATCGTTTTAGAAATTTGACTTTTGCCTTTGTTAAGATGATATTAAAAGTAAAAAAACTGGTGACATCACAGGTTATGACGTAATAAAACTAATTTTAAGGCAATAACACTAGAGGGATAGTTTTTAATTCTGATTTTCTTCTTTATTTTTGCTTTAGTCATCTGGCACATCACATGTGCAACATAGCTGCATTTGCTGGAACAAAATTACGGCTCCAATTTGGGGATTTTTCTCAAGGGGGGGACCCCATATTTTGCAGAGTTATTTTTCATGATTAAAAATGCCATATTTCATTTAATTTTTGTTATATGGACAAAATTCTTTTCAGGTTTCAACTTCCCTTGATGTGCTCTTTCGAACACATTGTAAAAAATATGCGTATTAAAAACTTCAAAAGTGGCCAAAAACATGACGTCATCACAGTGACGTCACAACTTTGACATTTACTGACATTTTTCACGTAAATATAATTGGCAATAGGTCTCCTGCTCATCTGCCAAGTTTGGTGTAGAAAGAGTCAATACTTTTTAAGTAATGCGAAATAACGTGAAATACCCAAGAACTGACAAAACATTTGGGGGGTGGTTTGGCCCCTACGTCATCACTCTCGGTCTTTGTGTGCCTGGGAGGTTAAGGGGACTATCACTTTCCTCTTATGACCATGATGTGACACTGCTTGCAGGTGTAGGCGTTCGAGACCTCTGTAATGAAGTCGTGCAACCAAGATCCCTGTTTGTGCTGCATGGCTCATTTGTCCTACTAACATGGACAGCAAGCCTGCAAATAACAGTCGGTCATCGGTCAATTGTCCGGTAAATTTGAGGTTTTGACAGGTAAAAGCTTAGTCTGGTCGGACACTCTGACCGGGCATTTCTGCTGAACGAAAAATAATTTAATTGGAAATTTGTGGCCGAATATGGAACAAGTTATTTTATTATACTGCCACACAATACTACGCAAAAAGGCTTTGTTATCAGTTTTGTTTTTATTCCATTTCTGAGAAATAATTTTATCACGTCGAATGCGTTGTCTCAAATGTCACATCGAATTGTAAACACGCCACATCAGCACCACTATTCAGGCTACGTGTTAATTTACGCATTTTGTGGTGGTGTCTTGAAAGATTGTGAAGCCCCACTTAGTCTGAATTACGTTCGTCTGAAAAACTACTTGAATCTGAGGTCTCATATGTTGTTACTCGATATTTGTTATCTACAAGTGTTGTGGTTTTTAGTCGTAATTTGACTCGACTAAGGCCCAGTTCAGACGCCCAACCTTTCATGAGCTGAACTTATTTCGAATTTGGACCGACCCAAATTATCAAAAGTACACCTGTTGATTCAGACGTCAAACTTAATTCGCCGAACTTTATTTAGTTTAAACCAAATCACATCAAAATGTCAGCGATTTTCAGACAAAGCGAAAACTGCTTGTAAAATATGTTATAATAATTTATGCATTAGGTTCGGCTCACAAAAAGTTCGACGTCAGAATCAAAGCCGTTCCAAAGCCAAAATTCCTGGCTGAGCTAGGCGGGAAGAACGGCTGAGCCGTTCCAAATTCAAATAGCCATTCTTAATTGATTCAAATGCCAAACTTTTCATGTACTTAATTCAATGTATTTGGTTCAGCTCATGGAAAGTTCGGCGTCTGAACTGGGCCTAAAATATTAAATATTATGCAAATTGGAAATATGGCCCAAATTCTCATGTTTCGTTTATCTGAATGCAATCGCTTTCAAAAACTCTAAAACCTCTAAAACGAAACCAAATGTATTACCAGTCCATATGATCAAAAATCAGTTTTATAGCTCTATGAAGTTTTTTCTTACATCTGTGGTTCAATATATTTTGAATTAGTTTCCGTGCCACAGACATGTTTTTGTGAAAAACGTGAATGTACAAATTAGTCACGCTTTGTAGTCACGACCACTTCCAATTTGAATTTCATTTAACTACGCAAATTTATTTATTCGATTGACCCCAAAAATTGTCGAGGGAAACTTGCTTTCAGAAAACGTCGAAGAATTCATTTCAGCCAATTTTCAAGTCTCTGAATGTTATTGTGAGTGAGTTTTGGTCTTTTTTTGCACTGACAAGCTGTACATGTGGGAAACTTGATCAAGTGAGTGAAGGCAAACTAGGAATACAAACGTTTGTAAATTTGTCAGTTTTCAAGGGGTAAAATAATACCTGACTTACTGTAGAGGTCCCCTTTCTGGTGCTAGTATTGATTTTACACTCAGTTGACTTTACTTTTAAGCCATTTGAATTTGCAACCAACATTTTGGCGAAGGGTCTGAAATACCGAAATGTCTCAAATGTCTCTTATTTTAAGTTTCTAGCGGCAAAAAAGAATTTGTCCGATCAGACTGGCTATTTGTCAGGTCAAAACTTGTCCTTGGCCTGACAAATGACCTGCTTATAGACAAAAATTATTTGCAGGCTTGGGACAGGGTTCTCACTGAGCCACTCCCTAGAGCAAGGAGGTGATGGCAGGTGTTAGAATGGTGGTAAGTTTTGGTTGAGGAAGGGACAGTGTCATTGTTGTGGAGTCTAGGACAGCTCCGAGAAAGATTAGACGTTGGCAGGGAATGGGAGAGCACTTCTCCCTTTTCACCAGAAAGCCCAGCTTTTCCAGCAGGTCTACCACTTGAACAAAGATTTTCTGCAGCACCTTGCTCTGTTGGTGGAGTAATAACATGTTGTCTATGTAGATCACAACCTGGATACCCATGGACCGCAACACTGCCAGCACTGACTTCAATGTCTTTGGGAATGCCCTAGGAGCTGAGGACAGGCCAAAGGGAAGGCATTGAAACTCGTATGTTCTGTCCTGATAGATGAACCGCAGATACTTTCTGTGGGAGGGATGAATTGGGAGTGCGTAATATGCATCCTTCAGGTCTAATTTCATCATGAAGTCTCCCTGCTGTATTAGAGATTTCACTACTTGCAGTCCCTCCATCTTGAAGGACTCCTTCGCCAAGAACCAATTTAGTGCACAAAGGTTGATGACGGGTCGATAATCGCCATTTCCTTTTTGTACTAAGAACAGGGTTGAAGTGAACTGGTCGTCCTGCAGCGTGACTTCCCAGATGACTCCCTTTGCTAACAAGTCCTCAATAGCCATTTCCATAGGGTGAGCATCCAAGTTGCATTTCACTCTGGTTACTCTCATGCCCCATTGCCTAGGGCGCCTGCAAAAGGGGATCTGGTACCCCTGAATTGTTTGTAAAGCCCAAGTGTTATTTGTTTCCAATTCTGAACAAAAAACTGTAAACGAGTTGCTGATCAGTTGGTGGAGGGTGTGAGCATTTCGAGACATGGGAACAGATAGTCAGCTTGAGCTGGTCTTGGGGTCAGATTGCTGGGAGGTGGATCCTGCTGTTCTGGCCCTTTTGGGAGGCTGTGGGTTAAACCTGGAGCCATATCCCCATTTCCGTTTCCCTCCAACTCGACTGTTGTCAGTGGTGCAGTAGTTTCCATGAAAGGGCTGGGCCCCTCCTGTGTAGTCCTTTAAAGAAGTGTTTTGAGGCTGGTGTGCTGATAAGCGTGCTATTAGTTGAGCTATGGTTATGTTCACTCTTGATCTTCGCATGGAACTTATCCAGGATAAGGTGCTTATCTGCTGGGATATCTTCCCGCAGAGTATGTTTACAAACTTCAGTGAGGAACTCAGAGAAGCGCTTTTGCCTCCAAGCATTAAGCCTAAAGTTGGCGTTTCCAAGGAGGACTAGAGCATCTTTCAGTAGGTCCTTAATGGCATCAGGGTCAGGACCGTCATCCTCATCCTCTCCCCCGGAATTATAAAGGGCTGTCAAGGTTGCTAGCAAGGGGCGAGCCACAACCAAGAAAGCAGATTGACGCTCAGCCAAGCCATCATCAAAGGTGAAGAGTTCCTTTGTTTTAGTGTAACCATGCCTCTTTTTTAATTCCTCTTTCATCCCAGCTGTCAATTCTCATACGAAGGAAAATAAACTTCAGGACATTCTTCTAAATTAATGAGATAATTACTCAAACCATATGAAAATAATGCCATGTTGATTGATAAAGTGAAGGCTCATTTTACTTTAATAAAAGAGCTTGTATCAATTACAAAGCGGGCTAAAATGTTGCCTTCGGTGGGAAATATCCTTTGCAAAGTCTTAATTCCACAACTCCTGCACCCAGGTTAGTAAGAAAATAATTTTCGCTTCTTTTTCTTATTTTTGATTTTAAAAACCCCAAAACAACAAGAGGGCAAAAGCACCAAGGAAGTAATGCTTAGAGAATGTAAAATGTCTTCCTCATCCATTGCAAGCAACTTCTGCTCCTGCTGTGGTGCTTTCTTTGCATTTGCAAACGAACACGAACTTTTGCATTTCTTTGACGACATATTTAAGCTCAAATCAACAATCTAGAAACGGAGAATGCCCAGGACAGCTCATTGACTACCCAACACAATCTTTTGACAATTGTACCACATGGCAATCTGTCACCCAATTTCTTAATGTAGTTCTTGTGACAACCCATTGACAACTATGATTTAAGGGAAATTAAAGCAAAGAACAGTTTTTGGTTTATAACTTTGCTTAGAATCAATCTTTTTTCATAGAAATTTCTTCAAGTGAAAGATCAAACTAAGATTTATGAGAAACAGTGAAAAACAATTTTTTTGAAAAATGGTCAATTTTGGGGTATACTGATACCTTAAGTATTTTTATGAGGTTTGACATGACCTTTCTCGAGAATGCTTGAGAATTTTACTGCCGGTTCACTTAGAGAATTGAAGTAAAGTGAGATGTTTCAAATAGTATTCAAAATGTTACCATGCCATGAATAGTTTTTTAGTAAATCATTTTGCACGTATTGCTCAAACTTTGAATGGAATCCATCTTAACAGCAGAGCTCCATAACTATAGGAAAAGAACCACATGTATGCATAGAAAAAGAAAACCATACAACTCTTTTTTCACGGTCAACATGGCTAGCAGTGTGGATTGCAGGTGTGTACGCCCTACCACTAAAAACAAAAAAAAAAAGGGGACTATGCACAAAATGGTGGTCATACTCCAGCTAATACATTGACTGAGGCATGCAGCCATGGTTTACAACGTATGTATTTGATATTGGGCATCCCTGTTATGGTCAATTGACACCTGTCAAAACAAGGTATCTACTGACCACTATCACATGACCATATCACACGCTCAGGTTTAGAACTCATTGAGACACATGATTTTTTCAGTTTACCACTCATCAAAAACTGGTTTTCACTTGGATCACAGGCTCAAGCCAGGTTAATTTATTGTGATAGGAGCTCCGCTTTTAGGCTTGGCTAAATCTATACATGTATATTAGTTATTACAACAACAACCCAAACATACCTCCAGGATAAGGTTCTTTGTCTTAAGAACGTAAACACCATCTTCAAAACGCTCAAAATATGGATCAGGAGTCATTATTAGTTTGGTGTAGTTTGACATTAACTTGATACCACCATCCATC
>Ga0099801_1464884_pt1 | contig 11072 bp, 1 predicted proteins | sample Orb8nscriptome_4_FD_81145 | JGI IMG/M metagenome (GOLD analysis project Ga0099801, IMG submission 81145) | Coral microbial communities from Puerto Morelos, Mexico - Orbicella 8 T A metatranscriptome (Eukaryote Community Metatranscriptome) | ecosystem: Host-associated > Invertebrates > Cnidaria >...
AGAGTATCCTCACCTCCACATGTGCGGTGTTGGCATCCATGTTTGATGCCGCAGTGCAGCCGAATTGGCGTGCAGTATGGAAAGGTGGCCACAGACCCTCCGAATGGGGGTGCTGGCGGTGCTGGCGTGGGCGCTTGTGGCATCTTTGGCTCAGACATCCGCAACTGGATCCTCGTCGCAGTCACTGGATGCCTCCAGCTCCGCGGAAAGGCGGCTTCAGACGAGTCCTTTTGTTTCATCCATATTGCCCGCAGGCACAAGCTTGACTGTGCACCTATTTGGAAGCAAGACTTCATCTGCAGCTGATGGTCAGGAACTTCATATACTGGCCGGTGAAGTAATATACGGTATTAGTATCAGCCTTCCTCAAGGTTTTCTTTTCAACGTGGCCGCAGGTCGCTTGCGCATAGTTTTTGGGTACTTGTCTGAAGATGAGGCCAGAAATGGGGAGTGTGCACCTGATCAGCTTGGACCCGTAAGTGATCAGGTTGTGCAGGCTCCACTTTCAGCCCGTTGGGGCACCGCGGCAAATGTGGCACAGGGAGTTTCAACTCTTACTGCTGACATTGCCGCTGGTGCCACTTTCTTACAGGGAGGGATGTATCGCTTGTGCTTTAGTGACGATGGTTCTTTTGCGTCCGGCCGTGCTGACTTATTGAACGTGCTCTTAAATGTACAGGCGTATGTGACTTCCCGGCCCCCTGCTGGAACTGGTCTTTTCATAATCTTTGCGAATGGTGAAGAGAAAGCAGCCATCGACGGTGAAAGTATTAAATTCAGTGCAGCCCAGCCCATCACCAAGATCTCACTACAGCTGCCACTGCTTTCGGTCATTGATTCTGGCTCCGTGCGGCTGAAGGCAATAAGTGCCGCAGTAACACGTGAGGAGGTGCTGGTCGGAGCTTGTGCTGCAGGCAGCATGATGGAACTTAGTACAGAAATGGTGGGAGCCCCGTTATCGTCAGCCTCGGGCGTCGCAACACTTGATTCCCGCGGTAGCAGGCAAATCAACACATCTTTCGCAGAGCCCATACCGTTTAACTCTGCTGGGCGAGCACAGCTTTGCTATTCAGATGATGGCAGTTTTTCCAATGACCACGTGGATTTGGTGAATGTTGAATTAATTGCCGATGGGTTGATCAGCACCTGCGAGACGGCTGGCTGCCTCGCTGCTCGCTCTTTCCGCTGTCACGCTTTGCTGGGGAAAGCCTCAGAGTATGGCAGCTGTGCCTTGCCAATCGAGGGTGTGCAAGGTGACCTAGGAGTGCTGTCCTGGTCTCGAGGCATCGATGGCTTATATGGCGGTGATGGGGCACCCTTGCCGCTTGACACTCCAATGTGTAGCACGACAGCAGCAGACACTGCCGCTTTCTGTGCAGGCAAGACATGTGAAGAGGGAAACCGATCTTTTCAACTAGACTCCGCTTCGCTCGTCACCATGCCGCCTAGCGAGCCACTGGTCTTTTCCCAAACTGCCAGAGCAGCTGCTGTTTGTTATTGTACAGGGCTAAGTGGTTGCGACCTTGTCACCGGAGCCGCAGGATTCTTCCAACAAGTTGGGTTCGTACAGCTCTTTACCGCATCAGTGATGCCCGTGGGAGAATTCTCCTGTGCTACGTCTTCATCCGGAGTCCTCGCCTCCATCCCATTCGTCTCCTGTGTGTTCTGTCCTTTCGGCGGTTGCCCTTTCGAGGCTGCCTCACGCATCATTTTCACACGCCAGCCAGAACCTTGGAAAGCACAGGTCTTCCCAGCGTGGCATCCGGAACATCGCTGCAAGCATGCCGTCCATGAGAGCTTTCTTCTGCCAGTAGCAGATGTGGCCTTGCAGATTGATGGTGGGCCCCGTTCCGATGTGAAGCGCTTTCGGCCAGAAGAGGGCTACACTCTGCCCAACTGGCCGACCTTTGTCCCAAAAGGCAATTGGCTAGACATTTGTTTCACACCGGATTATAGGGGAGAAAACACTAGCGAGTGGTTCAAGGTTGGCGAGGTTGCTGTGCTGGAGGCGTCTCTCGCGGCTTCGTCGACTGTCCCTGGCGGAAGCACTACATCTCCTCCGAAGCAGGTTGGCCAGGTGGGGCAGATCTCGATGTCCAGATCCTTGCTGCCCTACCGCAATCCGGAGAATGTCGTTGGCCTGACTACCGGAGGCGGAATTCGGCTTGCATCGATGATTATTACGGAGGACAGCTCCACCAGGGAGGCTTGTGAGAAAGGGCGCACAGTGGGTGTAGTTGGACTCACTCGTGCAAATGCCTCGGCCTACTCTGCAACGGTACGCGGAGACCGAATTGTGTTTGATGGTGGGGAGGTTGGCAAGAGCATCTATTTTCCTGATGTTGCAACAGCTGTCGTATGCTACTGCCCAGATATGGGTGGACTTGACGAATTTGGTGAACAGGTCTGCCTGGGAAGCCCATATTGGGTGCCAGTCGGCGCACTGGTCGTAGCAGGTCCCGTCGCGAATCAGTACTGGGTGCTTCCAACCATGAAGACCTTCCGCTTCGAGTACTTGGGTGTCAACCTACAAGATGGTGACATGTTGCGTCTGATCTTGGAGGATTCCAGCTGCGCAGCTTTCCCACCTGCCGAACGGATGTGCTTACGGCCGAACGAGGACCCCATAAACGGCCATGCTCTGTGCAATAGCAACTTCCTCACCGCTAATTCGGGCCACATGCGCACGACGACCCTCGCATCTGATCGGGTGCGATGCGACGAGTTAAACGAAAACTGTGAGACAGTTCCTCTGACGAACTTGGAGACCACAGAGACGGGTTTGCAACTGACGTTTGCTGGGACTACCTATTCGGGCGGTGGACTTGGTAACCTTGGGCTGAAGGATGGCGACACGATTGTGCTCGGAGCCGGAGTGCAGTGCGGTGAAAATTGCTCCCAGCCGATGCTGGACATGGCAAAGGGCTTCCTGGTGTTCCAAGGCTTGCAAAACTACCTGCCGTTGGACGAGGAGGACGGTAATTTGGCTGCTGACCTAGTTGGAGAGAGACATGGTACTTTTCAAGGTGCAGGCGTGCAGCGAACTCTAGCGAAGTGGGGTGCCTATGCGCTTCGCTTTGTCCCCGGCTCATCTATGGGTCTGCCTGCTGGAAGTCCAGTTGAAGGAACTGAAGCTTGGAGTGTCGTTTTCTGGGTGCAACTGGAGAAGGATGGATGGTATACGCTCTGTGGGATGGCGAATGGGAACAGCATCTTTGAGGATGGTGAAGTTGAGATAGGCGTCGCCTCTGCCCCGTGGCCTGCCGGCAGCCTCTATCTGCGTCAAGCCGCCGGCGTCTCCGGCGAAGACCAGGCAATGGGCGATGCCGTGCTGCCAGTGGCACAATGGGCGCATGTTGCCGTTGTATATGCCGGCAGGATGAGCGGCAGCTTGCGCTTCTACATTGACGGAGTACTTGCCTACGAACGCCTGGGCGTTGTTGTGAACACGTCTACTTTGCCGCTTCAATTCGCTGGGCATGTGTCTGACGCATTCCCGGGTGGTGCTGTGGCATCTGACGGGTATTTGGAGCTCGACGAGATACGTTTCTACAATCTGCCGCTGAGTTCTGAAGATGTGTTGGCTCTGGCCAATGCATCCGACGGCGGAATTGCAGACCGGAGCCAGGCTCCAGGTGCGCCCATCGGGATTGCCATCGCTGAAACCTCCAATCCAGCAGTCTTCACAGTGGAGCAGGGCAGCTTTGCGTCAGCACCAATACCTCCTCGATTCCACATTGAGGGAGGCCAATGGCGTCGAACGAATCGAGGCGTGACCCGTGGGGAACTGATGTCCAGCTCTGCACGGCGGTTGAAAGTTTGCTGGGAGCGTGATGGCCGCGCAGCGGATGCTGGCATCGTGGAGTTCGTGTCGCAGAGCAGCTTAACGGAGCTCGGGATCTGGCCGACGCAGCGGGAGTGGTCGCAGTCCTCGCCCTTCGTCTTGACCTTCCGGACCGGCAGCGCCGACTCTGCTGGGAGGCGCTACGTGCAGGCAGAAGGACATATGAGCCTGACGCTGACCTTCATCAACCAGGCAGCCCTCCGGCACATGGGGAGCAGTGCGCAGGGGCCCTTCGTGAGCTCATTCAACATCGGCAGTGATGAATGGGAGGAGGCCACGCAGACCGTTTGCGGCATCGTGTTTCGTGAACTCTGGAGCAGCGACCAGGCGAAAGGATTCCCCCTTCCGAAGGGTTGTTTTTACCGCGGCTTGACAGTGGACATGCGTGAGATTGTCATCATCTTCGAAAAGCGGAACGGGTTGTCGCCTGATTCGTCCTATCAGATCGTTATGAATGCCCAAGCAACGAACGAGATGGTTACAGATCAGGAGTTATTCTTCATCAGCTCCAACGATGACCACGAGGGCTACAGATATGCCCCGCTCGAGGTTGGCCATATCTTCACGAATGAAGACACGCTCTACCAGCTAGGCGCCGGCAACAACGATCCTCAGTTTGCCCCCGAGGGCGGCATTGAGATCATTGGAGGTGATCAGGAGACAAATCTCGTCTCGTTGCAAGATGGCTCCACCAGGCTTCGCTTGCAGATGATGGGTGGCGAATATTCCACTGCCAAAATCTCCAGAGGCAGTTATCTGAGCATGTGGCTGGAGCCGCTGACGGCATGGCAGCTGCCTGAAACGTGTGGAGATCGAACAGATACAAGGGTCGAGACCGGCAGCATCCGCATCCATTGTTTCGTCATCGTCGGCAGCTTTCGCCGGTGTGGTGAAGTGGTCAACTGCGCAGGGATCAAGGTTGTTCCCTTTGCAGCACAGGTGCCGATGATTCGCATACAGATGCCACCGAACATGAACGACCTCTTCGGATCGCTGATCTACGAGCTGGATGTCTACAGCCTGAAACTGCCATCTTCTGGCGCTCTACCACACCGTCTCATGGTGCAAGTGATGAAAGAAGATGGAACCAAGCCGCATTTCAGGGTCGCCACCGGTCGCTTTTACAACGCGCCAACTCGCAACTTCGCGACGATTGGGCGTGTTCTCAGTGCACCTCAGATGGGCCTCGAGCCATTCGAAGGGGTGCAAAGTCACGTTCTCTATGTGATGCTTCAGATGGCTGTGCCGCTGCGCGGACAGGACAGGACGCGGCCTGCGCCGAACGCCCGTCCTGGCTCGTACTTCGTGATCAGGGCCCCGCCGGGCTTCCGGATGCTACAGGCCGTCGAGGTGAACCACACAGGGGGTGACCTTGGCATGGTGACTTTGACGCCAGATGGTGATGCGGCATCGCGCCTGAACAACACCATGCCGCAACCTGCTCCAACCGGCTTTGGAACGCCTGACCTGCGGGGTTGGTCGATGCTTGGCGAGGAGGCCACGTACGCCCTGCTTGATCGATCGCTCATTCCTGCAATGTCGTCGCTCGTGATGGGCTTGCGTGTGTATCCTGGCAACACGAGCATGCCTATCACCAACACCCTGAACTTGTGGTCTGTACAGGTATATTCTCCCGGAGACCACAATCTCACAGTGGTGAACTTCAGCGCCACGTTTTATCGCACAGGCTTAGGAGGAGTGCCAGTGCTGGGACGACTCGAAAATGCCTTGATCCAGCCATTGGACCCCATGGTTTCCCCCAGTGCAAGTGCGCCGACCGTTCAGTCGCTCAGTGTGTTCTTCAGAGCCGTGGAGGACGTCAATGCAGGTGGGTCTATCGACGTGGAGGCACCTCGTGTCTTTGATTTCGGTGCAGCCTGCCAAGCCACTGATTTATCCGACGGGTACTATGTGACTGGTCCAGTTCCTTCAGTCCATCGTCTTCCCGAGATCTTTCGTTGTGAAAGTCATCGGAGCAGCGATGTTCAAACAGGTCCATACAATGTGGCTCGCATTTTCATAGAGGGACCGTTGAAGGGAGTAAACATCTACGGCTTCTCGATCATTGCGAGAAATCCAACGCTTGATGAAGTTTCGCAGATCCTCTCCTTGAACGATCCGTGGTCCGATGTGGACTGGAACATCACAACACGTGGGCCTGAAGGTTCGCCGGTCTGCGCCACTTACGGCGGCGCCCCGGGGGCCGCGGACGGCAGCGGCTCCTGGCGACTGGTGAACAAGTCGATTCCACCGAAAGCCTCCGTCAGTGAAGCGTTGGCAATGCCAGGCCCTGCCATTGCAGTGACGCTCACGTCTTGGCTGCCCTTCGCCGTCAGGCAGGTAGCAACATCAGCTACTATGGTCTTCCTCCTGGATGTCGACTTTCAGGGTTCTCTGGAAATTTCTGCACCAGTGGGCTTCGAGTGGCTGTCTTCTTTGGTGCAGAAACAACCGGGAGCACCTTACAACGAGACGTACACTTTCCAGAACTTACCAGAGGTCAGTTCCAGTTCGCAAGGAGCAATGCTGCGCTTTTTGGAAACGACGTTCCTCAAGAACCACCGCTACGGCTTCGAGGCTCCTATTTACGTGCCTGACGTTGGCCCCGTCACCAGCTTGTCGGCGTTTTACATCAGCCTTTTGGTCGCAGATCCTCTCGGTCCTGCGCTTCCAGAAGGCATCAGCTCGGTCGTGTTCGCGGATCCCGTCCGGGCAATCGTAGACTCGATGGCAAGGTCCTCCAATAAACTGCCGGGAACGACTGCTGAGCTGATGCTCAAGCTTCGCATCGCCACGATGGTGGAGATGCCTTCGGTGCTAGAGATCACGATGCCTCCGGGCTACTCTCCCCTTCCAGGTGGGCAGTGTGGCAAAAGGCCATGGCCTGGCCAACTGGAATTCAGTGACACAAGCCCGATCGGGTTGTCAACATGCAGCTTCGAGCGCGATGTCGCAGCCATCACTTACGAGCAGAAGGAGTATGATGTCTTCCGCATCCGGATCACGCCGATGGATTCGTTTCCACTGATGCCTGGGCTCATTCAGTTTCGCATCGATATAATTAATCCTCCGGGAGAGCTGTCATCCTTCTACATCGAGAACGAGCCTGCGCCCGGGGCTCGAATCTGCGGCCCTGCCTGTTGGAGATTCCAGACTCAGATGTCGGCAGGGGAGTTGATCGACGCCCCTCAGACAGTGGCCTCGGAACCACCACCCTTTGAGATGGCCTTGGGCGGGATCATGCGGATATGGCCGCCCGGGCGCAATGATCGCCCGAACAAGAACAGCAGGCTCATCTTCCACTTCAGCCTTGGCACTGCCGGCCCGTACCGTGCAGGGGACATGATGCCTGCCGGCGAGCTTGAGCTTGTCGGACCACCTGGTACGATAATTCCGACGCGTTGCTATCATCTGGTTGAGACTCGGGTCGTGAACCTTTTCGGGAGTGTCTTCAACGCGACACAGCTGGGAGTGAACGTCTGGGACCCCAACTCTCCAGTCACCGGCTGCGAGGGCAACGGCGAGACCGCCCTGATCTCCTTGTCCCCTGGTCTGGTCGCCTCCTATGTCTATGCGTTCCGCATCGACATCGTGAATCCTGGCATCCAGACGGCTTCCAACTTCTGGACCATGACACTCTTGGACCACTTTGCACAGCCAATACCTTCATTCAATCTCTGGGCCTTCCCTGAGATTTCGGTATTGAGCCTGGCTCGAAACTCTCGTCCTAGCTGCTACCAGGGTGACTGCGTCGGGGCCGGGGCAGGAGTGGCCATCCCGGTTCAGCTAACCCTCCGGACGCAGAATGTTGTTTCGACAAGCGGGCAAATGATTATCACTGCGCCCCTGGAATTTGGCTTCGACCCAATTGCGAATGCACCTCTCATCGAGGGAGACAAGCAGACTGCTTGCCTGATTCGTGAGTACGAAAACCACAACATGTCGGCGCTCCCCTACACCTGGCGAATTGCAGAGCGGGACTGCGTGATCGTGGATCGAGGTAATCCGCTTGATGGGACGGGGACCGGTGATACTCGCACAGTCCGCATCATCGTTCGCTACCAATTCAACCCGGCTGATCTCAGACCACCCAAGGCATTTCGCCCGAACGCAACCTTCGTCATTTACTTCTGGATCCATCCTCCAATGACATTTCGTCCAGCAGAGGCCTGGATGCTTGAAAGCTTCAGTCCGACTGGCGAAGAGCTGGACATTGGCAGCGCGTTGGGCTGGGAGGTAAGACGTGTGATGACCCTGTTCGAGCACAGTAACACTGGGGGTATCAACCAGTTTACGCAGACCATCGCTCCTGCAGTGACTGCTGGAAACGCTTTGGTTCCCAACTTTGTCATTGACTTTGTCCTGCCGGCGAATGCATGGCTTCAGGACAGACTTGTCTTGACGGCACCGAGGAACTTTCAGCTTCAGCTTGGATTCATGGATGCCAATTCGCCAGGCTCCTGCATCGACAGGCGCATCTTGCTCCCTCTGGTGGTCGCGGACTTGGAGCCTGAGGCGACGAGGCCAGCATACTGCGCTGCAGAGGTCATGACAATTCCCGCCGTCAACTTCGGTAGAGCCCTGCAGTCTGGCGAACTGTGCCGCTTGCTGCTGAACGTGCGGAACCCGCAGTCGCCACCCCCGGTGGAGTACAACTATTGGAAGTTGGAGCACTATGCTGGAAGCGGGTCCCGGGAGATGCAGACATCCGCGATCGCTCGATCTTGGGATGTCATTCCTGTGATCTTCGACACAGGTTCTGGTATCACAGGCGAACTGAAGGGGCAAGGCACGACTACGACCATTCAGTTCAACTTCACTGTCGTGCAGAGCGCCTCGGAGCTCCAAATCGACGCACTGGAGCCGTTGGGCTTCGAGTTTCAGGAGGCCTATGCTGTCGCGAACATCAGTGGCCGAAGAAGCATACCACAGATCCTTCTGTCCTCCTGGGATGAGATGCGCCTTGTGATCCTTGCAGACAGCTTCGATGTGGTCTCTCTGACCATCGCTGATGTCAAGATCTCCGAGGTTCCTGGGCCCTCCCGTTGGATGCTATCGACTTGGGAGCTGCCGGAAGACGACCCGGAAGGCACTCCCTACAAGCGGGATGAGGTGCACCTGCAGGGCTTCTTGGTGCCCGGCAGAGTGGATGTCTACAATGCCTTCGGCCAAACTGGACGTGAGAATGCCGCCATTCTTGGGAGGAGCTCCGATTTGTTTTTTGACATGACGACGACGGCGCCTGTCCAAGCTGGCTCTGACCTGGTTCTGCAAGCACGAGGTGCTGGGCCGGATGGATTCAAACTGTTCAGTGAAAGGGCAGAATTGTGGATGCTCGACAGTGAAGGGGTCAACGTGGAAAGAAAACTGGGGCAGTGGTATTGCGAAGACATGAGGAGTCTCTTTGATCCGGACAATGAGACTGCCATGAATTTGACGAAGGACATGTATCTGCCGCATCGTTCAGCTTGCGAGTGGGACACTACACGTGAAGCCCTGGTACGCAACTTTGATCGAAGTGATCCAAATGCGACTCGGGTGGCGGACACGTTGGTGCTTCGAATCAACGAGGCAGCTCCCATCGCCAGCAGTCTCCGGCTGCGGTTTCAGGTACAGACGCCGGAAGACAGGACAAACTTCCTCGAAGAACGCTGGCACTTGACTGTGCAGCTGTACAACGAGAGCACGTCGGTGCTGGAAATCATCGCCACCAACGATGGGGCGCCAGTGCCCCTGTCCGTGGTCACGCAGTTGCCCACCGAGCCAACACCAGAGCCCTCGATGCTCGCGCCCCTGGCACGGGCCGAGGTGGTCTTCATGTTGGACCCATTGGACACTGGTGCCGAGGCTTTCGTTCTCACGGCTCCGCTTGGCTACACTTTCGTTCACCCCTGCCGGGTTCCTTTCCAGGAGAACCAAACCAACAACGTGGACGAGATGCGCTGCTTGCCACTGCCGGCCGCCAATGGCCTGAGCCGTGCTCGTGTGGACTGTGAGGTTGATCCAGCACTCCGCTTGGTGGCAGGTTTGGGCACAGAGTGCCTTCGTAATGCACCCACTGTTGTGTACGTGGCGTCGCCAGAGGCAACGGTGCCAGACGCACAGAACGTGTGGTTCGTCGAAGCTGTCGCACTGGTAGGAACCAACTATACTTCGGTGGGGGATCGGCTGGGAAGAGGGACGTTTACCGGTTTTGAGGTCGTGGACATGGAGGTCCAGGTGGTTTATGGTGCCCTTGCCTCGGTGCCAGTGGACGTGGGTGTGGCCTTCACCAGCCGTGTGGATCTCCCCCGCCTCGGCCAGGTGGTCATCGAAGGACCTCAGGATCTGCAGCAGTTCAGCTGCGAAAACAAGCGTGGCCGGGTCTTGCCGGTGTCCCTGGGGCCTCTGGCACGATGCCAAACAACGTCGTCCTTCCCACCAACGGTGGTTCTCACATTGAACCAGAGCCTGCCAAGCAGCCTGCATGTGGTCATCATACCTGCGGAGACCTCCAGACAGGACCCGCAGCCTTCGCGGAACGTCTTCAACGTCTTCCTCCGAGCTCCCGATGGCCGGAATATGGACGTCTCATTGACAGTTCCGGGTGAGCCCATAGTGCAAGGCATCCGAGCAAGCGTTTTACCCTTCTGGTGGACGGAGCTGAGGCAGTACGATGATTTCTTCGACGTGACGGTCCCTGTAGAGATCCTGGACGATGTCGATATCGATTTGTGGGGCATCCTTATCGACTTTCCAAAGGATCCGGACTTCCAGCTCCACGCTCTTGATGTCCAGGTTTCTGCAGCCTTTGGCGAGGGAATTTACCTGCAGCCAGTTTCGCCATTCATTGGGCAAGCAGGTGGCAGTCGACTGCTGGTGCGGTTGGACCCCAATCGGAAGCCTCGCACAGGCATGACCCTGATCCAGTTTCCTGTGACCCGACCGTTTAGCCTGCCACTCTTCAACTTCTGGCGTGTTGCGTTGTGCGGTTCAGCAATGGGCCCAAACGGTGAAGGCTGCGAGCTCGGTGAGGACCGCGAGGATCGGGGAGCCGCGGTGATCTGCGTCTTTGCTAACGGTGGTTTCGACCCCTCCGAGCCCAGCAGCGCTCAGGTGTTTCGGGCCACGACGGGCAGTACCTCGCGAGCGCAGGTCCCGGCCTGGCTTCTTGGGCTTTTGTGCGCCCTCGTCTGGAAGGCGCGCTGCTGACGAAGGTACACAAGCTGTCCAGAAGCACCGAACAACC
>Ga0099801_1060459_pt1 | contig 10953 bp, 5 predicted proteins | sample Orb8nscriptome_4_FD_81145 | JGI IMG/M metagenome (GOLD analysis project Ga0099801, IMG submission 81145) | Coral microbial communities from Puerto Morelos, Mexico - Orbicella 8 T A metatranscriptome (Eukaryote Community Metatranscriptome) | ecosystem: Host-associated > Invertebrates > Cnidaria >...
GCTTGTTTGTTTTTATTTTACTTGAGCTACTTAGCAGGTAAACGTCCGGCCTGCACAGTATGAAAGGATGCGATGAAATATCCTGCTGCAGCTGGAAGCCTCTTTTTATACCGTGCACCGCGTGTATCAAGACTATGTCAATGCTTGACGTGAGCTGCAGCGTGGCTAAACGCTGATGTCCTTGATTCTGGAAAGATACTTGTGTAGGTTCACAGCATAGGGATATTTGCGCGCACGTACAAAATTTATACCAAAAAAAGAAAAAAAAAATCTGCCCCGTTTAGAGAGGGAGGGGTTTAAGCAAGGGCCTATATGTCCCGTATCCATTGACCACTTTAAACAACAACATCGAGCATTTGTGACTTTTTTCTTTTTGTGGGGGGCTTCAGCCTCCACTATGCTATCGTCGGCGGAATTTATTTGTCTATGTGTCGCGTATCGCGAGGTCTTCTGGGAGGAATTGAGTAGGCTTATATGATGTCATGACGTTACGTTCTCATGGCCACAAACATATTGCGATCTCGTTCTTTATGAACACTGACAACAACAGCAGTAAAATTAACAAGAAATTGTCAATACAAACTTGCATGTAATTTCGTTGCATTAAACGGGTTTTGTGGTCAATATTGACAGAAGCAACATTATATTACTTTGGTTGAAAGTAAAAGTTCCAGAGCGGAAAACAAGACGGTGTACTAACCTGGGGTGATACAAACGGCAACATTAAACGCAAAAAAGATTTCCGCTGGCAATACTGGCCTAGCAACGATTACACGTATTGAGATGTTTATCCCAGTCGCCTGTCCCTTTTGTTCCTTTGGTGGGCCGGAGAGCAGGGAGCTGTATTTCCTCGTTGTTTACATTAGGTTACGGCAAATAGACACCACCTCTGACGTCTTTCCTCGACTATCTCGTTTGCACGCTAATAATTGAAGAAAAACTGCCCCGCCACCAGCAATGCCAGGCGATTTTTTTGATCCGCAAGAACAGCTAATATTTTCAAAACCAAGGAAAAACCTTTAGGTGAGATCGACATCTCGAAGTCCTGTCATCTGACCTTTGAATCTGTAACGGGTCACGCCTTCCGAAAACGAGAAAATCGATGTAAACAAGGGGTTTGTCGAAGTCCCAAAATTAAATTCAGGGAAAAGCTTCGCTCACTATTAACTTGCAGTTTGTTCTACTAAACAGCAAACGAGACCAGTGAACTGAGGATCCACTCTGTTTTTCCATGCAGCGTGACGTTAAAAATAGAATTTTCGCGGGAGAATTTAGCATAAATAATGGTAAGGATTTGGCAAGTTTGAAATGTTTACATATGTTAATAACGATGTCACAGCTTAAATATTCTATTCTGCAGTCTAGCTAACTATTTTTTGCAAATATTTTAGTAAAACATGGATAACAATCGCAGAACGTCGGTATAGGGTGATATTCTTCGTTAAAAATTTGGCGGGAAATATTTCTGATTAATGATTTTTTTGGACTTCACGTGACCAATTGCTCCGATTTCCCTATAGATACCAATTTTAACTAATCTAGATATTGATAACAGTGCAAGAGACTATCACAAGAATGTCTTTCTGTGGAAATAAACTGCCGCACTTTTGAAAAACGACTCACTGAAAATGGCTAAAATTTGGGCCACGCTCATTAACGATTCGGCGGCGATATTTGGCACCTCGTGAAAACCATAGAATTAATGTGAAAGACCTCTAATATTTCTCAATTAACTAATAAGGGAACAAACATTACCTCACGAAAATAAGAGTTTCTGGAATTTGTAGGAAGTACCTTTTAGGCTCACATATAGTTGCCCGAAATTTCGGCCATTTTAGACCGCTTTAGAGGCCAAAATCATTATGTGGTGATATCTCGAAGAAAAACGAGCGCCTACCTCGGCAAATGTCATGGTTGTTAACCTTTTCGGATAGCTTTTATACTGTAAAAAGATGAATGTAAATGGCCGACCTAGATCTTTTGGTACTGCCCGGTTTTCTCTGACAATGACACGTAACTTCGAGGATTTGTATGGGATACCGTTTTCATTTGAGAGATACACTTTGGTCAGCATTGAAGAGCTTAAAAACCTATTAAAGTTGGAATTGTGTTGCTCACAAACATGGACTGGTTCTTTCAAAATGAAAGGTGGCTGTCAAGCTGATATGCAACAAGTTAAACACGACCAGGAATGTGATTACAGTCAATGAATGTGTGTACAAGAAATTCTCCTAAAAAAGCCGATGACAGTTGCTTTGTGTTCTTCAAATAACAAATAAATTAACTTTCCACTGTGAATAGCATGATAAAAAATATGTTGTCATCTTTTTGTATTTTAAAACAGATCCAACCGATCAATGTAGTATTGGGTTTGACAAAACAATTATGACACCTACAATGAGAGACATCTGTACCAGGTCACGTGCGCATAAGAACCTAGTAAACCAGAGTGAAGCACACTGAGCAATGTGGAACACTCCTTTAGACATAATTTTGATGTTTGTCATGTAGCAATGACTTTTTATCAAGTCTCAGCTGATAAACCTGTACTGCATACTTTTCACGTGAGTCGTTGGAAGTGCTATTACACAACTCTTTATGCAACTGTATGCTAACGGCCACTTGAAGATTAATATTGAATCCAGAAACAAACATGGATGTACTCTTCTATCCAGAAATTATTATGCAAACTACTAGTCAAACATCAACATACACTTTTAACATCACAAGGATCTACACGTATCAAAAGAAGCATGCAGACTGTATGAGCAATATGTTCCTTTTTTTTATTTTATATATATATATATTGTTTTTAATGCATTTACAGTAACTTGTTACCACATTTTGTATCATCTTAAAGCTGGCAATCAACAAAAGAACCTACATCCTGTAATTTGAAGATTTCGCAATTGAGCTACTAGTATTTAAAACGTCGATCCATATACTGTACATGCATTGTCTTCTCACTAAAGTTTCACTTTTCCGCGTGAAAAAAAAAAAAAATTGCGCAAAAAAAAAGGGAAGGGTAGGAGTTGGGATGATGTAAATAGGATACACACATGACTTTTGGGGCGCATATAGTTTATTTGTTGCTCGAGTAGCATCATTTGCACCCTCGCTCCGCTCGGGCGCGACAAAAGTCATTTCATTATTATTATTATCAATACACAAAGCCAAATCGTACAAAATCATTTAAATTAATAAGAAAAAAATGAAGCTATGATATGGAAAGTTGTTGCTAAAATACGATAAGCTAAACAAAAGCTAAACAAAAATCCTTTCTGTTTACAATAAAAGTCAAATGCTATCTAGTTTCAAAAGATTAGTAACAATGATTAGCAAAAATCAAATGACTGCCTTGTAAGCTCCCGCCAACTTTCTCTGCCGCCGCGAGCAAAATGAAAATACAACGAAAACCAAATAAACTCAACCAACTTCTCCGCATCTCTCCAAACGCCGTCCGTGTTCTGCTCTTCCATGAGGTATTGATTCAATTTCTACCTGTCTCCTGACTGAATAGATGATTTGTGTTCTGGTTTTACATCGTTTTCTTTCGTAAATAGTTTGACCTTCGCTTCAAACATTTTGTTGGCAGACATGAATTCGCTGTCTTGTAAAATGTTTATGTTTCGGCTGGGTGGAGCACAGGTTAGATGGCGATGAATGGCCGCTCTAATTCCACTTAATACACTTGGATTAAAGCTTGGCCTTTCTCTGTTTTCCTTTTCTCTGTTTTCCCCTTAAGCGAAGAATTTTCGCAGAATTTCACTCAAGTCCGTCGGACTTACTGTTTTGAGATCCACTGTAAATTTTCTTTTCTCGCACCATTTCTCGAAATTCTTAACTCCCCCGCTCAGTTGTTTTCTTGGTGCTTTTCGATTGAGCTTGTTGCTCAAATTCATCCAGTTGCTCGTTGTCCTTTTTTTAGTTTTTACTAGAAAAAATGCTGAAAATTTGGGACTTCAAAATCTCCAAACGTCAAACTTTCACTACAGAACTACAACGTGAGCAAGTGCAAACTCATCCACAAAAATTGGCGCCAACTCTAGCATTGAAATGATATCCTCAGGATCTCTTTGGCCAAGCGAACTTGTTTGACATCTCTGCAGCCAATCAGAATCAGGGCGGCAAATGCATTTTCAGTCCGCCCATTAATTTTCCAGTTTGGCCCGCAAAATGGCGCGTTTTACAGAGGGCAGTTTGTCATTTGGCCTCGCGTATTGATAGTAATGGAATTTAGCAATTAGTATTTAAAAGAATGCTCGATGTAGCAACAATATCGAGTTTAAGGGTATATAGTGTAATATAATATTGTAAGGGCTAAATAATAAAGTTAACTGTTATTTAATTATTTCTTAAGACGGGGGTAAACATGAATTTAAGTGACATTTTGGGAAGTTTAAAGAGGGATTAAAAGGGAAAAAAAGGGGATTTGGAACACCACCAGACAGTTGATTGCCCCCAAAAGGGCTCCCCGGGTTGGTGGGCAACTGTTTGGTGTACGTCTACCAATTTCTAACTTCAAATTCTAATTTTAAAACAGCATCAAATCTTCAAAATTTCACATTTCCATAAATTTTACTAATCGTTTGAGAAAAACTATTTATCCCCAACTATACCCAAAAAACACCAAAAAATTTGCAAAGCAGCCCAAAACGTAACTAAGTGAAATAGGTCTCAAATGAGCAGAGAGATTTTTCGTTGCCTGAAACGTGAACGAGATATTTGTATTCAAACCATAATACCCAGCAAAAATACGGCCTTTATGCTAACCTCCGCCTTAATGGTATACGTCAGTATTAAAAGAGTTCCAACCGTCTTGTCTACTGGAGCAATATCAAGGTACACTATATTCTTAATTTCATAGAAAAGGATAAATTAAAGCATTATCTGCGCCAGTGTCCTCAGTTAGTTTTTTCTTTTTTTTTTTTTTTTTAAAGCTAAATATCATTCACTCTTAAATAAAGTCTCTCATTCATTCATCCATTCATTCATTCATTCATCCGTTCGTTTGTTCGTTCTTTCGTTCGTTCGTTCGTTCGTTCATTCATTCACCTGTTTCGAAAGGGCCTGGTGGTCCTCTCTCGTCAGGATCATGAAACACTGACCAACTAAGGTTCCTTTCATAGGCTGATCGTTCAAGCATGCTTTATTAAGTACTTGCTTGTATGCCGGCACGCACTTGCCAGTTCGTTCCTTTTGTTTAGGGTGCTCGCGCCCGGTTTGCATATGATGAAGAATTTTTCCGTTATACACAGGCTGCATTTCTTTGTCACATTTGAATATGGTATGGCACGAGCCATTTTTTTCCAGGTCAGAGTTTGGTAAAAGAATATCAAAAGATTTTATGAATATTTTTACCTAGTTTTCGTATAGAACTAGCTGGTTGCACTACTCATTATCTATTTTGTTGTATATAGCGAGTAGCCTAGCAGTGTGCGGCTGTTAACAAAATGGCATTCGCTTCTTTGCGTCTCGAAGTGTTTGTAAAGAGGATTCAGATTACATTTTCAATAAATAGTATGCTAAAACAATTAGGTGATTCTCTCTGGATCTCTTTGCGTGATATAGATGACTCCGACTGTGCCTTTAAGCGATAATAATTCGAGCTCATAATCTAAAATAACTCTGAGCCGTGTTGTACTCTTTCAAAAGCCTCCTCCCTCCTGATAGCCATTGCACACAAACCGTTTTTTTTTTCGAAAAGGAAAAAAAACAAGCAAAACAAAACAAACAAACAACGAAAGAAAGAAATAAGAATAAACATAAAAAATAAATAAACAAATAAGAAACAAACAAGATACAAAAGAGCTGGAGAGAGGAAGAATCAAAAATTACCCTCCACCCACCACTATCCTGGCCAGTTTTGGGGAAAGAGAACGGGGAATAAGGTATTTGCTTGTAACAGCTCTGCTGAAATTTATATCCGAATTTTAGTGCATTTTGTTAAGGATAAGATAAATTTGATTAAGAAAATGACATCGATGTGCGAACTTTTACTACAACATAATTTATTATATATGAAAGGCCAGAATTTGTGGTGAGTTAGACTTAAGCTTGATTAAACGCTTTTCTTTTTATTTTATTTCATGCTTTCATTAATGAAAGTGTAATGTTACTATTATAAATTTTTCACCCTCAGTTTGGGCTGTTATGGCAAATGCTTCGTGTAACTTTTCGAGTTAAAAAAACTCGGAGTTTGGTGTTGAGTCGATTTAAGTAGAATTAAACAATGTTGCAATTTCGATAGTACGCTGAACGAACTGTTCTGGATCGTCGCGTTACAATTGAAGAAGTGTGGAATTTCATAAAGTTTAAGAAAATCAAAAAAGGTAATTTGCGTCACTTTGCTTGTTTTATTTTTTTCTTGTAAAACGTTCTGTCAAGTGTATTCTGTATATTAGACAGTTTATTTTACTCGGACAACACACTTAGCCATGTTAACGGTGCGTCCCATAGACTTGATAAGCAGCCGAGTCTACAGTACGCACCAGCTAATTTATAGGTACGCCAAGAAAACAAAATAACAAAGTAAAAATGTATGTACAATTTGTTTATAAATATCAAATTCAAAACTCGGCTTAGGAGAAAAAATAGACATCAAGTCGAAATTGAAGGATGAGTAGATAATTTGTTTTGTTTTATTCCCCTAAGCCTAAGAGCTAAATTAGAATTTTAAGATATCACAATTGGCCCCTTTATTTTTTTAAACGTTGATCGATACACTTTACAAGTATAGCAGGCTCACTAGAGATTCACTTTTGCGAGTGGAAAATTTGTGGAAAAAAAAACGATGGAAAGGGTAGGTCTACTGCGTACGATTTTCGTTTTTTTGCGCCCGCTTCACGAATGTGTGTATATACACAACATGAAGAGAGGTCCTTCAAGTTAGTATTCTCTTAAACGAGCATGGTGAACTATATATTTTTTATTACCGACGTTTGGTATACAATTATTCTATATAACTAAACAATGTTCGGAAGGAAAAAAAGATAAAGCTTGAAGTGTGACCAAAACCATTACTCTAGGATGCAAATTATGACCTTCAAAACTACGACTGGAGAAACGTTTTAAGTCGATGTCGTTTTAAATTGTTTGAATGTTCCATAAATTATATACTGTATTGTTTCATGTGCCTTAGACTTTCTACCTATCAAGTTTTTATGAAGTCTTTCGTTGAAAAAAATTTCGCCTCTATCGACCGCAAAATGTAACGTGAACCGATAAAATAACACACGTGATTAGGCACAAAAGGGGCAAGATTGGCCCATTATATATCTTTTGAGAGACTGGTGACCTTCTTTTTAATTGTATCTCTTGAAAGAGTTCTGGGTAGGGAATATTCAGAGAAAGTTTCAAAAAAATCGTTTGACAACGTTTTTTTTTTTCTGAGGAATCACCTTAAAACGTTGAAATAAACAAAGAGCAAAAGCGTAATAATTTCTGCTCCTAAAAGAAAGCACGCAATAATCGCCATACTTCTTTTATATTCCATAAAATCAGACCGTTTTTTTACTCTTTTTTTTTTTTCGATCTGATGATCTACTGCACCCAGAATAGCAATCTGCCAATCAGAAGCCATTACTAATGTCCTGACGCCGTGCGATATGAAGCCACTGACATGATATGACTACGTTTTTATGGCAACTCGGGTGAATTTGAGTACGGTAAATACGTAATCCCACCTTTTTTGGTATGCTTCGACAACACATCAGGCTTGTTTGGCCTCGGTCACCATGGGTATTTTAGAGAGACTTCGAAACATGGGTCGACGAAACTCGACTAATATGTCACCAAAGCGTAATAAAAGTGACCAAAATTGGCTAACAGAAGGCGGCCTTAGACAGCTCAGAAGAAATCTGGTTACCAATCACTTGACTACACAGCACACCGGCATATGCTGACAGCTTTTGTTAACCCTCTTCTGCTACATCAGAGCGATTACTAAAAAACTTATTTGATAATAAACACTTTCAATATGTTTTTTTTTTTTGGTTATGACAAATAATCTTGTCGTGTCCTCGTAGAAGAAACAACAAAAGATGATTTCATCCTCCAACCACCATCCTCCAACCACCATCCTCTTGACCAGTTTTGGGGGAAGAGGGACTGGAATGGCGTGGGAGTTTGTTTGTTAATTATATTACGTTTGTCCCGATTTTAGTTCATTTTGTTTAGATCAGGGTAACATTGATAAAAATAACATTAAGAGTGCATTTAATTTGTAGTTTTTTACTTTTTATTTGTAGTCTAATTGTATTATATAGCGCAGCTGATTTCAATTAATTCGTCTGTCAACGGACGTTTATTTTTTGGCTACTAGTTATATTTCTTACAGCGCGCGATAGCAGCCAAAAAGCGGGGGCAAAGCAATTTCATCTTTCTCAGGACCGAGCCTAGTGTTCGAGCTTTTTCAATTCCAGAGCGGTTAATACTTTTGCTTGGGATCTAGAAGAACTCAAGACAAAATAGAGAGTTTGTGGACAGACTAAGAATTAATGGGACGCCAGACTTTAAAGAAAAATCGCTTTCGCTGAGCTTAAAACGACAAAATAAATAAGCAACAACAAAAAAGAACACCATGGTAATTCCTTTTCAAATAGACTGTAAGAAAGCGCGCAATAAAAGCTGTACTTTTACTTCTATTCAACAAACTCAGGCCAGCTTTGCGTCCTTGCTCGATTTCATAACAAATTAGCAGGGCTCAGCCCAGTGGATCTATAAACACCAAAACTATCAAGCGTATACTTAAAAGATGGAAAATATGCTAGGTAAAAGTGCAAGAGGGACTGACTTTCCTCTAGTCAAAATGGCGAGTGTTGTCCATTTTACCCAATGGGAGTCGAGTCGTCTAGCTTTGTGGTCAACTCGAGTTATCGGAGGTTATGTCGTGAAGAACAAGACTTAGTGGGCTAAGGTTGTAAATGACTCTACAAAGAAGAGTAAAAACAATTGCGAACTGACGACTTATTGGAAGGTGTTTAGAAATTGTCAGGGAACAGTAGTTATTAGATAAATTAGTTTATTGTCATTGCCCCAGTGCTACTGCTGCCGGTTTACAACTCGTTTGTTTTTATTTTTGCTCGAGCCACTTAGCAGGCAAACGTCCGATCTGTAGAGTATGAAAGGATGTGATGAGATGTCGAACGGGTTGCATCTTTTTATACCGTGTACTGGGTGTACCTTGACTATCTCAAAGCTTGACTTGCGTGGTAAAACGCTGATGTTTTTGATTCTCGACAGATAATTGTATAGGTTTCAAGGGTTATCTCATCGTTGACATCAATGACATCAATGAGTAATCGATAGGTAATTATAATCGATTGGTAACCAGTTGATTAGTTATTGATTATTGCCAATGAGCAATGAGTAATCGATGAGTAATCGATAGGCCTCTAAATTTTCAGTCATCGATTAGTTATTGATTGCATCGATTAGTCATTGACTGCAAATTTTGCAAATCTCTATTTGCTGTTACTTATCTTTATAACCTTAGCGAAGCGCGCGTTCTGATTGGCTAATACTTTCGATCCATTTGCCCGTTGGTTGCACGCTGACGGCAGCTTGTTTATTTGTACTTTTTCTTACTCTTTGTAAAACATAATTCCTAGTTTTCTTCTCCTAAAATATGGGAAAATCTAATAATTCTTCCGGAGATAGATGAGCAATATTATTCCTGTGAGCCATCAAATCTCGAGCTAAAGTTTTTTGCCGGGGCTCCACCTAAGGAATTTGCGAAGGCAAGCAGGAGTTGAATCAGCTGGTTGAACAAAGGCATTCGGTACTCGGAGACGGGTCGGAACAAAAAAAACAACAAACTAAGCTTGTTGTTTTGAAACCTGGTCTGTATCAGCCTTTCGAGGTTAGTAACGCATTGCGGAAATTTAGCGAGAATTTTCTAGCGATTTGATGACAATAAAATTCAGCAGAAGCTTTTATTGTAAAACTTTTCTAGCATCGAAAGCCATTTAAACGCTTTGACATATCTCTGTTTGTGAAGTCTTACATATGAAATCCTTCTGTTCCAAAAACGTCATGAAGGCGACAGTTTCATCAAATATTGGTAGCCTCTGATGAATTATTTCAGTTCCCGGGTTTTAGTTTAGCTCGTAAACTCGTCGCTCGATCGTGAATTGAACTCTTGAAGAAACAGCCGCTCGAAGGAAAGACTGGATCGTGCACAAATATAAGCTTATATTTCTGACATTTTCCTTAAGGTCACAGTCTTCTGTTCATGAGCTTATTTTACCAAATAACGAAACTGACAGAGATCATTTTTAAAGGCCATTTATGTGTTCAAGTTCAGTCTTAGACGCGCAACTCAGTAAACATTTAAAAGGAAGTGGAAAAGAAAACATAACCCACAAACCGGCTATTGAATAACTGACATCTCAAACAGCTCAAAGCCAGGGGTGTTTTGTTCGCTTTCTTCTCCACTCTCGCTTTTAAGAAATGTCTGGTTCCATTTTGTTCTTTTCTTTCGTCGAAGAGGCCGTGAAGGATAGAAAGCTCAACCACCAAAAGCTTCAATCATGTGCAGTTTGTTTTCAATTCTTCGGTAAACTGATCTAAATTTAGCTTAACGAATTTTTGAGAAACGCTTTTACCGACTGCCATTTCCGTTTGTTGTCAGCTTGATATTTAGGTTAAAAGAGCACTTTGAAATTGTTTGTTTGCCCGTGAAACTATTACCTCGCCGCTATTCAAGAAAAATTTTGATATGTCGACTTGTCAGATTGTTGAATACACATTTTCGCGCGGTTTATCGCGGTTTATCTCAAAAGTCTCAATGTTATCAAAGAAATGGTAACCGTGCAGCGCGCAACCACCCAGCCGTGGATGCACTTGGGTGGCTGGTTAACCACTCAAGAAGCTAGAGTCGCACTCGGCTATCGCCCCGTGCGACTCTTACGATTCTTTAGTGCTTAGAAACCTCCCGCGTGCATCCACAAC
>Ga0099801_1200647_pt1 | contig 10952 bp, 4 predicted proteins | sample Orb8nscriptome_4_FD_81145 | JGI IMG/M metagenome (GOLD analysis project Ga0099801, IMG submission 81145) | Coral microbial communities from Puerto Morelos, Mexico - Orbicella 8 T A metatranscriptome (Eukaryote Community Metatranscriptome) | ecosystem: Host-associated > Invertebrates > Cnidaria >...
ATGTTTAATTGATCATGGAGCAGATGTTGCAGCTGTTAATAATGAAGGGGAATTACCTCTTGATCTTGCTGAGGAAGAAGACATGGAAGATCTTTTAACTGATGAGATCGAAAGATTAGGTAAGTGACATGTTCTTCCTTAATGGGCAGCTTAGCCATTTTGAAAGGTAAAATGTAGCAACACTCAGTTCACATGGCTACCTGACTACCATTTGAAATAGAGTGTGACATCACACAAATAAAATTGGTGAACTATGCAATTCTAGAAAAATAGGTCTGCAATGTGAACATGTGTTGCTTACAGTTTTTTCTAAGTGTCATTTTGTCATTCTTCTGTCAACAGTAGAATTAAAGAACACAAAGTAAGCCAAGTATATAATTTCTTATTGCTGTATTGGTGAAATGAATTTCGTTAATGGCAGACAACTCCTCTAGTAAAGGGTTGAAACATCTACTTTATTTAGTTTTGATTTTACATATTTCGGAACTGAAATGTGAGGGGGGAAAAAGAAGAAGTAGTAGAAAGAAAAGAGACATTGAGCTACATCAAGATTGCAATGTAAAGTTAGGCCGTGTTTACAGTACCAGTCACAAGCAATGCATCAGAACATGTGCATCAAGTGCATGTAATTTGCATGCTCTGCATGCGTTTAGCCCACAAATGGCTAAAACACAATCAGGGTGGCAAAGTAGGGGTCACTCAGGTCAAGAAATCAACCTTACAGTGTCTTTGTTTTTCATGCATGTAAGGCTGCTGCCTAACAGGCACCCGGTTGCCTGAGGTGCCTAAGTCACGAGTGCAGGTGACTAAATTTTTGTTCAAGGAGCCTGAGTGGGCGCCTAAACATGGAGTTTTCATTCCTATCTTATCTGTCCGATGACTTCAATCCCTTGTAACCAGGAATTGCAAGCGATTCCTGATTGTAACTTTGTTATGCTGGCCTAAAAATTACCATTAACAGGCCTTCCAACCATCGCTGGTCATCGATCGTACATTTGGTTTTCACTGGCTAATGCTCATTCTGACCGGCCAAGATGTTTCTCATGCAATCAGTCATAAAATCAGTCCCACAATAAGTTAAACTGAAAACAACAGTTGCCTTAGTCTTGTTTTGCTTTTATTGTGAGAAATATGGGCCAAACCACGGCAGCAAAGATACTCCCTGCTCACAAAACAGTCGAAAACAGCCATTTGAAAATCACCCTATACTACATTGGGAACTCAGTATTGAATAAATGTGCTTCATGTATGCCAATGCTTGTGTCTCTGTTTAAACCTTACTGGTGAAAAGGCAATATTCCAGTTGCAAAATAACTATTTTGACAACAAATATTTTTGGAAATGGAAAAAACAGAAAATGTGAAATTACATAATCATTTTGTTTCTGTTATAATTTATCATGCCCTGACAGGGAGAGCACATTTCAAGGAGGCCAAATTCAAGTCCCCCAATTGCCTCTTTCATTTTTATTTGTTTTCATTTGCAGCTTGCATTTCATGATTTGTACAGTGTACAGTATTTTGTTTTATTCAAATAGAATGGCGTGTATGGCAACCCTCCCAGATTATCTACATTGTGGGAGTCTCCCAGATACAGAGCTAATCTCCTGGTCTCCTGTGTAGGTTACCAAATCTCCTGGATTCGAAGGAAGAAGCTTATTTTTGCTGATTTTTGGCCTTTTTCAGGGGAAAACTTTGGAATGTTTGATGCATTTTTTTGGTTGAATTGGAGAAGCTCTACTTTGAACAATTTGTTTTTTAGGATTGAGAAGGCAGAATTGGCGATCTCCCAGATTTAAATTTAAATTTGGAATGGCAAAACTCAAAAACAAAAACAACAACAATATAATTGTAAAAAAAAAAAAAAACAAAAAACAGCAGCACTTGCATGTACAGTGGAACTCTGCCTTGGGGTCGTCTCGTTAACATACAGTCACTGCATCATTATAGCCACCTTTTTTTGTCCTGACAAAACACCCATAATTTTCTTACAAGAAAACCCTGTTTTGTTAATTTTGTTTATTTTGTTCAAATAATTAACAACATAAATAATATTCTTCCTCAGTCATGACCTGATGACTTTTGTGAATACTTGATTCCAAAAATTTGATTGATATTAGTGTCTAAAGGAAAATATCAACAGGGAGAAGGGGGATGTCCCCTGGGCTGCTCCCCTGAATTTCCCAAGTCACTCCAACCTCCTCCCCCTCCCCAACGCCTAAACCCCAGGGTTGACAACTTTTTATTCTGGGCTGCAAAAAAAATGGCGTGGGCTCCTTTAAAATTTCCTTAGGCAACAGCCTTGTGCATGGCTTGCAAGTACAACATCTCTTCATTACTCCTCTAAAGTATCTTGGGGCATTCGCATCTGGTTTGCGAGATATGCCTAGTCAATTTCTGGTGTATATTATGCCAAAAATTTGTCTGTGACTCCAAAGAATTCCTACAGGGAGTCACTTAGACTCCAGTGTAGGGCCAAGAAATTTGCAGCAGAATTTTATTTTGTGGCAGTCAAAAATTAAAAATTAAATTGTCGGATTACTTGTGGAACAACATTTCTTGATCAAATGAATTTTTTGCATAGCTGTTTGTGTACCACATTTGGCACTGCTCATTGTTTTGGTCACCTCATTTGAATGTATATCATTTTAGTCAGCAGTTCTCCTTTGAAGACATACTTCATGTAATGGTAGCATAAAGAACCCACCTTCCTTGTGCACAAAATGGCTTCCTTGTCTCAAAAAAGGGATGTCTCCCCAAACGTCACAATGCTTAAGAACTCAGGAGCACTAATGGAACTTTAATTTTTTCAAAGCATAGATGTTTTCAGATTACAGTGTTCTTGTGTTATGCCTTTGGCTTTCGCCTTCCTGTAGAGAAATGTTCAAACCTGGTTGATAGGTTGTTGTTTCTCTTTAAAAGTGTAGTTTGATTTGTTGTGTTGACTGTGCACACCTCAAGGCTGCTTCCTAACTGGCACCCGGTCGCCTGAGGCACCTAAGTTACGAGTGCAGGCGACTAGAGTTTTGTTCAAGGAGCCCGAGTGGGCGCCTAAACATGGAGTTTTCTTTTCCATCTAATCAGTCCAATGACTAAAATCTTTTGTAACCAGGAATTAGCAGTTCCTTATTGTAACTTTGTTCCACCAACATCACAATTCCCAGTAAAAAGCCTGCCAACCACCGCCGATCATTGAACATTTGTTCGGTAAATTTAAGGGTTCCTGGCTAATGCACCTTCTGATTGGCTGGGATGTTTCTCATGAAATCGGTCAAAAAATCATTCACACAATAAATTAAAGAGGAAATGACAGCCACTCTAGTCCTGTTTTGCTTTTATCACGAGAAACATGGGCCCAGACACAGCAACAAAGTCTCTCTCAGTAACAAAACAGCCGAAAACAGCCATATTTGAATATTGCCCTATAATGCACTGCAAGTGCAGTATTGAATAAATGTACAGCATGTATGCCAATGGATTGTGTCTCTGTTGATACCTTACTGATTCCAGTTGCAAAGTAACTACTATGAGAACAAATATTTTTTTGGAATTGGTGTTATCTTTGTTAGGTAATAGCAGGGCTCCTATTGATAGCAGAGATGCTTTGTAAGCTCCTTGAAGGGACTACCCTGAAATTTTTACCTTTACATTTTTACTTTTAAATAAAGGTGTCTGTCTATCTCATGATGTTGCTGACATTATATTTACAATTGAATGAAGATAAATTTGTTTAAATTCTTGGGCTTTTTTTTTTGCTTGATACTTTAGAAAACAGCACTTAAATGTACTAGCAGGCAAACAGAAAACATCATTTCAATTCTTTGTGCATACTAGGGTTTTATATTTTAAATTATCAAACAAATTGTAATGACTTTGCCAATATGAGAATACATTTTCTCCAAAGTAGCTGCCAATATAATGCAGTAATGTTGTCTCAAAATCACCTTTACTTTATACTAATATCCCAAGCCCAGGGGAGGAAAGCAAATTTAAGTGAGGCCAAATTCAACACTCCTTGAAGGCCTCTTTCATTTTTATTTGTTTTCATTTGCAGCCTACATTTCATGATTTGTACAATGTATTTTGTTTTGTTAAAATAGAATCACAAAACTCAAAAAAAGCAGCAATATATATTATTGGTAAAAATAAAGCTGCAGCAATTGCATGGATACACCAGCTATTGAATTTCGTTCAGTTTGACCATAAATGGTATTCTTCCTCAGTCATGACCTGAACACTTCGCTGAAGGCTTGATTCCAAAAAATTGTTTGAAGTTAGGAGCCCAAAGGGCTCCTTTAAAATTTCCTTAGGTAACAGCTTTGACACGTGCAAGTGAAAAATTTTTTACTATGCTCCATGACCTCGCATTTTCAAAAATGACGCCAAAATTTTGTGGAGAAGGAGTCAAGGGGACTACAAAGGGAAAAAAAAATTTAATCCCTGGATGGGGCATTCACTCAGTCACTCCTTCGCTTCCTGTTAGACATTTTGAACATCCCCTTACCAGTGTATAGGGCTTTCACAGTTGCTTGTACACTGAAGTGGTGCCAAGTTATTCTAGAGGTAGAAGGTGATATGATTGTACTGGAAAGACTTTATGGTTCTTCCTTGGCGATTTGATTGTAAGGGAAAGTCTTCTGGTTTTTCCTTTCACAAACCCATGTGATACTAGCAGTAACTTCGGGTGTGACAAAGGCTAGCAAATTTTGCGTGCAAAAAAAGTTCAAAAAGTTGACTAAGTATCAAATGATTAAAAGCTCCAGATGATTTTTGAAGCACGAGAAATGGAAAGGCAAATGCTACCTTTTGGTAAATGGGTTCTTGACATAAACATATGGGTTGACAAGAAAACTATACAAAAGAAAGAAAAGAGAAGATATTACAATGTGTTGGATTTGAACCTCTGAACTCTCACATTGGAAGGAAGGGATTAACCCACTGTACCACATCTACAACCCTTAAATAGTGAAGGGAAAATATTGATGAAATAGGTACATGTAGGTTCAATTGAGTGTTAAGTATGTACAAAAATATGCTTAAGTCATGAAATGTTGTACCGAAGTTTAAGTGAGTTGATGGCTGGTTCTGTCACAAAGTATTTGCCAAACAGGGCTAAACTTTGGAGACTGGATGAGATACGTTGCTGTCCTTGTAGTATAATGATTCCAAGCTGGGCAGAGTACAGTATTATATTTCTGAGATCTCTCAAAAGATAACAAAGAAAGAAACAAAATAAACAAATTTGAAACCCCATACCTGGAAATGACCCCAGGACCTACAGTCATAAAATTATGCAAACTAAAGATCGGTTTTCGATTGCATCAAAGATCTTTGGTTGTAAGTCGTTTCGATAGAAAGTCGTTTCGATACATGTCGTTTCGATACATGTCGTTTCGATACATGTCGTTTTGATACAAATCAAAGTCGTTTTGATACATATCTAAAGTCTATTTAATAGCCACCTAAAGTTGATTCAATACAAATTGAACTCATTTTGTTGGCAAAAGTAAACTTGAGGAAATATTTAACAAATAGATTCCATGTTGCCATGCCTCTGTTCAGTAATAGATCACAGATGAGGGCAAAGTGTGATAAGAACAAAAAAGTGGCACACAAGGCGATAGCTGTGCCTGTCACTCAAATATGCTTGGAAAACTTGCGGTTGCCGTCAACACTCAAGGCCATTCAATTCAAGTTTTGAATGAAAGGAGTGTTAGTGACATTGGAAATTTGTGTCCTCTGTGGTTGGTGATTCTTAAATCAGTTCAATATAGTGTCAGAGATACCTTATAGCTGCGATACAGTTGGCAGTGAGCTGTTGTGAGCTATACTGTGTTAAAGTTGAGTTTTTCTAATAAATTAGTCTCATAAAAATTTTGTTTATTGGGTTTGTTAAATTTGAGACAGAGCAATGGTTTCTTACCTTAAAGTAATTTCAAGACCAATTTTGTGTTTGGTTTAGTCTTGCTCAACTGCATACTGAGATTGCTCGAGTATTTTTTCTGAGTCATTTTCTAAAAAAGAAATGGTTTTTTCTTTGTTCTTCATGTTTCTCGTACCTGTTCAATGCTTTGACAAGACTCTCTTTGTTCCTTACCTTTCGCCCAGTCTTGTAAAATATTTAGATTCCCAAAACTTTCTGCTATTTTAAAGCACAGAGGGAAAATATTTGTTGTTGACATCATCTGTGTCTGTCCTCTAATAGATCCTAGGTGAGAACCAATCAAAATGCGAGAACAATTTGACTTATTATATAAAATTCCAGTTGAAGTGTTTTTTTCTTTGTTCAGTAAGTACAAACAAGAAATGTTTCTTGCATATAGTACCAAATATGACTGATTGAAGGAATTTTATTATCCAACTTGATTGAACTGTTTAATGTAGACATTCATTGTTGGTCATGACTATTAAAGATGTGGCCATTTGTGGCCTGTATTGTGGCATGCAATGTCAAATGTGATGAGTACAATTTTGACTTAGGAAGCTAGTGGGCCATCAAGGGAAGAGCATGCCTTCAGGAGTTCTCTAGTGAAACTAGTGCAAGTAAACAATGTTTTTATTGAAACAACTTCAGTTTATATCAAATTGACTTTAAATGTGTAGCAAATCAACTTAGATTTCTATCAAGCGATCGTGACTTTTGAAGGACATTGTGTTCAGGAATCAATTCTGATATTTTACATTTCTGTGATAATCGAGTCATGTAAACAAACTTGATAAAGGCTTTTTATATTTTCAAAAAATAAAAAAAAACATATTTGAATTCTTCATTTATTAAGCTTTTAGGAAATGTATATTTTTATGGGGGTTTATTTTCAAAGCCTCCACAAAAAGTGTGCTAACATAAGACGGTATACTGATACCTTAACTTTAGTTTTTGCCTCTATAACTTGACCTACAGAATGAATAGACAGCAGATTTGGTTAGAACTGACACTTGTTTATTTCACAATCTGTGGTAAAATGTTTTGATTAGATTATACCTTGTTATTGAAAACTCTCTTATGTATGAACAAGAAGCTTATGAGGAAAGTTAAAACGGTGCTGTGAAATTTAAAAGTAAATTCCAAATCGATGGAAATTAGTTCCATGAAACAGCACTAGTCAAATTGCAGCAAGGCAATACCTCTATTTACTGGCAAAACCAGAAGAAGCAGCTGCTTGCATTAGGTAAAAACCCAGTCTTCTCACCATAAAGTTCCTGTAACTTCAATGCCCCAAAGTCTAAAATTGTCATGAATTTTGCAACAAAAGTGTTGTTCACACCTATTCCAAAAATCATCTTGCTTTTCTAGTTTACAAATTTCCCAAGCTTAAAGCCCAGTGGGGGGTGGGGAGGGTGAGGTGGAATACTTTCTCTAATGACCTCTATGGGGAGGCTCCACTCAAAAGTGTACGTTTCTCAAGCTTCAGGTATATTCAAAGGAAGGGATTTCAGAAATTGAGGTATATGGAAGGGTACATAAAGGTTTTTTGTCAAAAATGGTTCACAAAAGGGTGAGCGCAGATGCACGTCTGGAAGGGACCTCCCAGTATACACTTTCTAAAGTACACCCCTGGGGACTTAGTCATACTATAAAGATCCCTATGTTAACTAGAAAATTTTATGGTATGTGTAAACTTTGTCAGAAAATTTGCAAATTATGAAACCTGCAAAACCAAAATAGTCATTGGAATCTCTTGGCATTTCTAAAAAAAAAAAAAACTCAAGCAATACAGATAGGTTGTATCATTGAAACTCTGTAACAGTTTCCCACTGTTGGGAATTTAGTAAGTAGAGATCATAGCCTTCATCTTGCAGGTTACATTAAATCATGTGGGTGTTTTGGTGGTATACCCTAACCAAGAAGTTTCATCTACAGCAAAGCCCAAACAGAATTTGGAATCCTGTACTATTTCTTAATAAAGATCAAGTAATCTTAGAACGTTTGAAAGAACCTTTCTGTCAAAATTCTGTAATATTCGCAGAGTTTCAATCTAACCATAATTTTCTTTACTCAGCGAGCTAAAATTATTGGAGCCCAAGCTCTGATAATTCATGAACTAGAAAACCAAAGTGATGTTAAGGAATTGGTTGGCCTTTCCAAAGAAACATGGAATCCTTTTGAAAAATTTCCATCAAGGCTTTAACTATTGTAAAATTCATACAGCTCACCAACTGTTTGATTTTCATGTGTTCTTTTCCTGCACTTTGTTTTCATCATTTTACCATGTCCATATTCATTTACAGTGTGGTACAGCAAAAAGCAGCATGAAAACTCTCCTCAGTTCTCCTGTCTGTTTAATTCCCTGCCGAAAAATCTCAATCAAGGCTGTAATCATGAATTCAAAACTTTCTTTTTCTTTTTTTTTTAATTAACTTTATTTCCACACTAGCAGACCAACACAAAAAACAAAAACAACAACAACAAAAAATACTACTTACAATGAAAAATACTTACAAAACAATGCTACAGTACGACATTTATCTCCTACTTACTTGGTTATAGTTACAGTACTTACATTCCAGAAAACTTTTTCCCCTCCTCCTATTGTATGCATATGATATTATTTAGGCACGGTTAACCCCTTTAATAGTTTTTACAGTAACCTCTTGGATTTCTACCTCACTTAATGCTGATAATTTCACATTACTTATGTTTCTACCAAAAAAAATCAAAACTCTCCTCAGTTCTCCTGTCTGTTTAATTTCCTGCCGAAAAATTTCAATCAAGACTATAATCATGAATTCAAAACTTTATGCAGCTTATTAATTCTGGGATTTTCCGTGTCTTCCATTTTCACACTCGAGTATGGTCAAACATATATTTAGCAGACATCTTTGAGATATGCAGTATTATATTTTCATAGCTTCTTTATGACTTTATAGAGACATGATTTCCACAGTTGAGTACTTGTGTCACAAATACTAAGAACAAATGAAAAACATTGCCAATAAAAATTAACACCAATCACTCGATGAGGATGACTATGAATAACTTGAACTTCAGTATGACTGAGACAGCATTATACATAGGTCAGCAGATTCACATAAAAGGCTAACAGGAAGCAAAGGAGTGAAGGAACAAAGGACTGAATTTCGCCACACATACCTTACCTGAAGTTGGAAAATGCTCTTCTCCTAGTTAAAAATGGTAACTGACTATTTGGAGTTGGTGACCAATTTGAAACATTTGGGACCCAAATGGTTCCTAGGAAAAAAAGTTAATTTGACAGTTCATACCACACACAGAGGATTTATGTGCACTTGCCTGATTGGAGCAGTGAGGATAAAAGAATGTTGACTGTTCGATACTGAAAGTGCCGTGTCATTTTATTTGCGTGCATTTGAAATCTGTCTGGGGCGGGAAAATCAGTGTTAAATGGAAATATTCTACTAACCCATAAGAGCTTAAGGCTAGATTTAGTTTGAATTATATGAAGATCACTTATAAATTAAGTTTTGTTTTTCCCAGGAATTGATGTAGAACTAGCAAGAAGTATAGAAGAGAGAATAATGTTAGAAGATGCCCAAAGTTGGGTGAATGGTAGAACAATAAATGAAATTAAAGATATTAGATCAGGTGAGGTTCTAACACTGTTTTAACTGAACAAGCTCATAGCCTTTTCTGGCTGTGAGTGACAGCCTACAATTTCACCCCACTATTCAGCTACATTGTAGTTTTTCTGCTGAAAACAGGATTGAGTACACAGAAATTCGATCATGTTTTGAAGCTTACTGCATGTGAAAGCTCTCTTAACCCATGTACAGTGAAAGCCCCACCCATTCCTAATATGCGAAGCCGAGCTGTAAAATTCTGGCACCCCTGCACAATTCCCCCAGCCACCCCAAACTCACTCTGAGGGAGACTGCTGGCCAGCAATCTTGTGTTGTGTTTAACGTAGCCTAAATTACATTTAGTCACATTTAATAGCAGAAGAGTTGTACATGAATCAGTCCATCAGATTTATTTTTTAAATCACTTTTCATATGGTTTCAATGGAAAAATACAGTTTTGTTCATTGTGGCATGGCTATCGACAATTTCAAAGAAGCAGAATTTATGAAATAATTTTTCTTTTAGGTGCAACTCCATTGCATGTTGCTGCATCAAAAGGTTATTTACAAGTTATTAGGTAAGCACCTAATGCTCTTCATTGACATGAGAGGATAATGCCGTGAAACCCCAAAGGGAAAAAGAGCAACTGCTTTCAAAACACAATTTAGGTTTGCCCATGGTAGCCCAGTTGAAAGTCATATATGGTGATAAACAGTTTAGTATGCAGTATCACAGTATGCCGTTCTCACCCCTTGAACTTTGACCTACCCTGTCTGCTGGCCAAAATACAACACAACTTGTGAAATACAGTTGTAGTTGATGTTGTTGTTGTTGTTAAAGTTGTCCTCTAGTAGTCCTGGGCTTGCTAGCTACCCTTGTGATTTTGCAAGAGACAAACATTTAATGTGCGTAAGAAAAAAAAAATCAATTTTTTTTTTAATTAAGACTTTTTCACTACTTCTCCAAGCTGAAAAGAATGAAAATATGGCTGCATGCTCAGTGGTGAAACAAGAATCGGGCTGATAGTCTGTGAAGTACTCTTGGTTAAATTATGGTCAGCAAGTTCTGCTGTGCATAAATTTCTGGGATAGTGATGCTTCATGGTGTTTCATTGGTGCTATAGCTAAGCTTACTTTTACTTGCACAATAAACGTTTATCTTATCGTATTTTATCATATTGTATCTTATCTGATGAAAACTGGAGTCATGTTTACCTTTTTTGGTTGGATGGTTGTTTAACAAAGCAATCCTTAATAAGGCAATCTTTGTAAATTATAATTGATTTCGTTTTTGCAGTCTTTTACTTCAACTTGGTGTTGATATCAATGCAAAGGACAATGATGGCTGGACGCCATTACATGCGGCAGTCCACTGGGGGCAGAATGATGCCTGTGAAGTATTAGCTGATCATGGAGC
>Ga0099801_1263489_pt1 | contig 10839 bp, 7 predicted proteins | sample Orb8nscriptome_4_FD_81145 | JGI IMG/M metagenome (GOLD analysis project Ga0099801, IMG submission 81145) | Coral microbial communities from Puerto Morelos, Mexico - Orbicella 8 T A metatranscriptome (Eukaryote Community Metatranscriptome) | ecosystem: Host-associated > Invertebrates > Cnidaria >...
GTAGAAAGTCGTGAGAATAGAATAAAAGATGATTTTTGGGAGTTTTCCTCCTATATCAGAAACCTTTGTACTCGTTACTCTTTTTGGATTTTGTCTGAATGCGCGAGATCTTTTCGTTATTACGTAATGATTTAGGTTGTAAAAATTCGCCTCGGTCATAGTCGGATTAAATGTACATGTTTCATGTGATCAGTAAATTGAATCTACATCACTGCTTAAAATAACTGCAGAGAGGCTGAGGGTAAATCAATCTGGTAACAATGGCACGTCCCATAACAAATGTCTCTCTCACCATCAGAACGATTAACTATCTAGCTTTTTCTAATTGTTTTCAAGCCTTGTTGGACTCGAACAAAGTTCCTTTCCCGTGATGAGTTGAACCTTGTTAATAGATATAATTCTAGCAACTCTGCAAAGACTTCTGGGTTCCTTTCATCTTCAGTCGAAGCACTTGTTGCGGGACTTTTATTGTCATAGGTAATTTTAGAAAGTTCTTCAAACAGATCACAAAGTTGCTTAAGCGAGCCTTCTGCTCTTTATTCTAAAAGCCGCTTATTTCGAATAGGTTTAGTTTAGTTTAGTTTAATTTAGTTGCGACCAAAGCTCTTGGGTTTAGTCCCTTTATATAGGCAACATTTAGCAACTGGCTCATTGGACTATATTTGGCCCGTTCGGATGTCCGATGTTACATGCAGGCACTTCATCCAGCCACTTTAAAAAGCTCAGTGCTCGTCTAGTGTCTAAATAAACAGTTACCAGGAAATTAAAAATATGCCATCAAGGTGATAATGCTTGAGCTGAACGTTTTGGGAGCCCCCAAGGGCATGTACGATGGAGTAGGCATCTGCGATAATCCAGGTAAGGGGGCTGGTGAGACTTTAGCCACTTAACAAGTCAAAGAAAAGTCTCTAACTCCCCGGCGGCTTGTCCAGTAGACTTGGTTTAACTTCCTCTCCCATCTTATCAGCTTAATGCATTTGTTAAGCTTAAGTGATAACGATATGTTAAATGTAGATTGGTGATTTCATGTTGATACTTTAATTAGCTTGATGTCGGCACTTTGAGTCAATCCTGGTTACTGAATGCTATTTTTGGAACGAAAGGCCTTTGATATATGTTGTTTAGATATTCTTCTGGGATGTCAAGGTCGTCTGTGTCGTTCACTTTATTTGTTGTTGTGAATAGACCATGCGTGGCTCATTTTACATGAATTTTTGTTCCTTTTTTTGAGCAGGAATTTTATTTTGGTAATTGTCCAACGACCCAACACCCTATCAAAATTATAATGGCTTATTCGTTACAGACAGTATCCTCTGACTTCATGGGAATAATATTACTTGCCAATCAAATAGTGACGGAGCTGTCAGCTACTAGAGGCGGACTGGGCAATAGAAAGTGGAATTACACCTGACATGTTTGTCATGAAAGTAAACTTGTCAAATATTGTCTTGTCGATGACAGCCATTTACATATTGAAGTTTAATACAAAGAAAAAAATTGAATCACTTTCTTACCCACAGCCAAAGTTCTGAAAAATATAATCCACTGATCAAAGTTCAATAGGCCAATTTCGATCTATTAAAATTTTAATTTAGCATGCACCTAGGCTTTGGGGAATAAACCAAACGAAATCATTTGTTCTCCCTTAACCTCTGTTGGTTTCTTTTCTTTTAACTTGATTACGTACTCCCCTAAGCCTCGGCGCCAAGTTACAACTTTTTGTTTATCGAAACTGGCTTATTATAGCACACCTGGGCTGGCAACAATAGATTGAAAGTTCCGTTCTATTTGCAATACACGTTTGTTTTAGCGTCACCATCGGCACTTAACTAAATCATTTGTTCTTATTATCACTAAGCCACCTATGTAAGCATTAATTCTTAGTATTTGACGTTGCGCTGTTGTCACGGTATCTAATACCAGTCACCTTGACGAACTATGTACGCTCTTTTAAATTGCATACTGTACATGTACTGCTTGAACTCACAGTTGATATAGTGGTCAATCGTAGCAGGGCATTTTGGTTGGTGTTTGAAGAATTATGTCTCTGACCTAAGAAATATGAAATAAGCCCGTATATATAAGCATGGTAGACATGTCAGAGAACGGACACCTGTACAAAGGCTAATGGTATATTTCTGGTAATATCAAGATTAGATACCCATCACAGGGCCCCGTTACCTGGAGCACCCTGAGACGGGAGGGGCTGAGCTAACCCAAGGTCATTTCCACGAGATGATCTTAGTAACTTTGTTGAATGATTTTAATCCATCCTGCTATGAGAATTAATCTACAGCACTCGCGTATGTCAGTCTCGTTTCTTTGAAAATGGAATAGCAACACCCACCCGACACACGTCATTTACAAAGGCACATGCAATTGTGGACAAACATATTTTGGCGAAACTGCATGCAACCTTGAATCCCGCGAACACTACAATATCAACATCGATCACACCACTGTCGTATAAATCTTAAACAATTTACGATACTCTATCAAGGTGAGAAAATTTGAAATGCTCTGCCAATATCTATCACTGGTTCAACAAGCTTTACCGGCTTTAAGAAACAAAATGATGAAATCTTTATTCAAGCCTTATTTATATCTGCACCCAGTTGTTTGCAGAACTGACCCTGATTTTTTTTTTTTTATGAAGATTTTTTTTATATGAGATTATTTTGGTTTAGCACTTTAAACCTTTCTCGTCCGGTACCCCATTCATCCCATTATTAGTATTGAAGATATATCCGTTTAATTCCAAACTGGTTGAGATTTCTTGTATTTGTCCTCAACACCAGTAGCAAGCAGTACATCAGTAACATGTAATAAACACTGAACGAACAAACGGCAGAAATACCCATGTCCTGTCCTGTTGCTTACAAACACCTAACTTTTTTTCGGGTTCTGATTGCGTGAGTGACATCACCAGATAGCTGTCTATTTAAGAACCTTATTTAAGGATCGGCCCTTTTGAGTTGCGACCAAAGTTCTTGCGGAGAAGATCCGTATAAGCGTTTAGGAAGATGTTATTTGAACTGCTATTATTTATCCCGTCTTTCAGTAGTAATATGCGTTATATTTACGTTACTTTTTCGTTGTGCCATCATGTTGGTACTACAGCAGAAATAAATAGGTTTAAAAACGGGGAAACGACTGGACTTTCAACAAACGGCTTTTGGAGAAGCTGACCATTGAAAGGAAATGAAACTGTATAGCTGTAGCTTTTCACTTGCTTTAGTTGGTAAATATGTATTTAATGACCCCAATTATCTAGTGACTGAAATGGAATTTGTTTGCTCACCAAATATTGATGTTTGCTTAGATTTTAATAATTCCTCGGAAATTTCCATGTTTAGCTTTTTGTTTCCCTTAGAATTCGATCAATTTCCGGTCCAATCAAGAGCGTCCGACAACAAAATTAATACTTTATCAGTATAAGTTTTCAGTGTTTCTAGGGTCAATTCGTGGTTAAGGAATACTATGTAGATGAAACATGTGTCAAAAGACACTGATATGAGTTTCCGCTTGGAAGCCATTATACCCACTATGAGAGTTCGTCCTCTTCTTGTGTTCTTGACAGAACTGCGAACTATCTCGTGGGAAGTGCAAATTAACAGCTTAATGTCGGGGGATATAAACGCCTCACACAAATCGCACCGGATTGCATCACGGATTACGTTGGATTATGTCCTATAACATTATCTTGTTGTATTAATTAGCACATCACTTTTGGTTCAGTTTTCAAATGTTTGTTAAAATTAATGCACTGATTTTATAACAGTGTTGTGTCGATACTACCAGCCCTACAGTGTAGTTGTTAAACTGTCCAAATACTCTTTGGAAAGTTTTCCTTAGCTATACTTCTTTAACGTATTGTTAGCGTTCATAACACCTCTTCATTCCAAGTGATTCGAGAAAGGAATACGATGCCCGTGTTAATCATAGGTAGACAGGAGAGTTTCGCGCTGAGGTGAAACTAAACGTTTGTGAACTGTTACCTGAGAACTGGGAGGTGAAGTGTGTCTCCGAAACTAGTTAAGTTAACACATACAAAACTGGCCGGTAGCCTCTTCTGAGAGAGCAAACAAGCGCTATTTTTGACTCGGCTAAAGGAGCTGAAGGATCTTGTACTCAATGGGATGAAACGTTAGAGTAATACTCAGAAAGCCGTTTGTTTTGTTTATGTAAAACAAAAATGAGACATGGCGGAGACTCCTTGAAAATGAAAGTGAACTCAATACGCCGAATGAAAGACCCCTTCCAAGTTGTATTTCCGGTGTCTTAAGTTACATTAAGTTTGAAATGAGTGAATAGTAAGAGGTTAGTTGGATAGATTTTAAACAATCGACACCCCACAGATGTTTATTCGAAGAAATTCCCTATTTAAAATCGTACGAGGCTGCCTTGCTGTCATCTGAAGTGATTATTCATAGCCGACAGCAGCCATCGACGGCGTTTGCCAGTCAATAACTTCGGTGTGCCGGCAAATATTTGCCTGATAAAGTCCAACAGCTTCTACAAAAAAAAAATTCAGGTAACCAACATATTTTGCAGGTATTGTACTCTAAACTTGCATTAGATGTTCTGGCAAACGTGCCGTGTGGTTTTGGCATCTGCTAGCGGTTTAACCTTTCGTTTTTAAAGAAAACGTTTGCTCTATCCTATAGATACGTATTTCGCAGTAATTCTATAATTTGGAAGGGAGTACTTAAGTTGTAGGCACCTACAGCATGGCTTTAAAAGTAATGATACTCAAATCCGGCAAATGTTCTATCAAAGATGTTTAAAACCTAAAGGACGAATCAATGTCAATAACGTTTGGGACTGCACTGTATAGAGACTAACTTTGTTTTAGGACGGCAACGCCTTTTGCTTTGCACTTTTCTGTTGTTGTTCATACTGTTCCCATCCCAATATTAACTTTTTTATAATCTATTGGTCTTTTTTATTATAGATAAACATGACGATTTCAAGAACATTCTGGACGAAATTCCTTAGTGTAATTTTCATAGTTCTCCTTCTACTTGAGGCTATCGACACCAGAGTAAGTAAAGTTCTACATTTGTGGCTCTGTATTATGTCACCGCCTGTGGTCCTCAAACTTATTATTGGAGGATTCATCTCCTTCTTAGACAGAAACGCAATATTGATAAGACGTTTTATTGGTGGTTAATTAACGGAACATGACTGACGCACATGAAAAGCTCTTACACTTCTTGAATTTCTATTTTTGACGCTAGGCGGAATAAACTGCATTGTCGTTTCTAATTCAAGAACAACACAGATTCTCTCTGTGTTGCAGCATTAACGTTTCTTGTATGATGCAACTTTACAAATTGTGCAAAATTTTGTTCGGCTACTGGGTCCTTTCAAAGAGTTCCCTTAAGAAGGGGTACCTGATCGATGGGGTACCGTTCTGTCAACGAATTCTCCTTAAGAGGAATCGATCGTCTGATTTTCAACACGTTTTTTATTCTTGCGAATTGTAAGTATTGATTAACACTCTGTGGTTTTAATTTCCTCTTCGTTTACTGAATCCTTTTCGTCAGTATTGGCAAGTAATTAAAATCGATTGTAAAACAGCAGTAAACTCAACAATAAGGCTAGGGTGGTATCATTGTTTGAACATGTTACGGTGGTATGATTGTTTAAAGCATGTAACTAAAGTTCAAATGCCTATTGTTGCGTTCGCCGGTAAATTTTTACTTCAGCTGCTTGGCCATGGGCCAAACACAAACTGAATCTTTTTTACTGTCTTTCGGCAGTAACTTTGATTAATCTGTCAGTTATTAAATGGAAATGATGATAGCTAACAAGACATGTTGTGGTCACCAACATAAGCAAATCTGAAATTCACCTGAATACGCGCACGTATGCCAACTAGAACGCCAACTAGATGATGGCCCTGTGCCTTTTTTTTTCCTACATTCCTATCATTTTATTCCATTTCAGATTACATGAGACCCCGACCACACTACACCGGAAAATCTGAAAACGCAGCTTTTATTTTTCTACGGTTAGGCCTACCGTCTACACTAGTCTGTCACGAAAAACGAGCTTTTCAAACCTGAGCAATTTCAAAACGCCGGCTTTGCGTTTTAGTGTGGACGGAAAACATTTGAAAACGAAGCTATTCGAAAACGATGACAGCACGATAATCACGTCCAGCCCGAGTTTTCCACAAACACAAATCCAAAATGACGAGGTGATTGTTTCGTTTTCAAATTTCTCTGGCGTAGTGTGAACGGGGCCCAAGCTATCAGTGTTGGAAATGGAGAAAACAATTGGGGTCGCCCACTTCGTTTCAGTCTTTAAGACATAAATCGCGTAAATAAAACTTTGATGTTTTGAAAAATGGGCGCAGGTACCTCGGCATTATCTACAGGGTTTTTTTTTATAATAAGAATATTCAAGATGAGTTAACGGAGGCAAATTATCTTTGCCATATGTTTTGTAATTGGGTCTTTACCGTTGACGACTCTAAGTTTTGTCATCCTTTTCATATAACTTTTTCAAACTTTTAATATTTATTTTGTTCATTTTTTTTCGGAAAACGTAGAAAAACCACAGATAAAGATCTCTATCAAAAGAAAAATGAGGGTCACCGTGTGTCTAAGGTCGTACGTTAAATCCACGCCCAAAGTAAGTCAGTGGCCTTTAGCACTATTGTTGTTCATTTTGTTCAAATCCAGGCTGTTATATCAGTGGCCACAATCACAATTGTTGTTCTTTTTATTACTTACGACCTTAATGGTGAGAATTTGCTAAAGAATTCATGTATACCGTGCATTTCATTTTCAATGAACCTTTAGCGTGTTGACCTGCCTACCTACCCGGTGGTCTATTTTTGTTTACAGTTTTTTGGAACAAACATATTTTGTTTTCGATCTGCATGTCCAGTGCCTGTATCCGTGATGTGCCCAGGGGATCAATTTCCAATATTTCTATACTTGGCTACTTAATTTTTAAGATTTCCGACGACTCGTCTTCCAACCTTAAAGAAAACGGATATGAAGAAATCATCACGGAACAACAGTCTGCGACTTGTTAATTGAAGACGACCAAAACGCAAAGCAAAGTTCAACCGGAAATCCTTTCTTGTTTCTTTCTTTTTTCCCTGAACTTGTATTTTAGGGTACAAGGGTACTTTCTCTGGATAATAGCAATCTCTGGATTTTGTTAACTGAAGATAAGCAGAAAAAGCAAAGTTCAACCGGAAATAGTATTTTTTGTTTCTTTGTCCTTTTTTTTGTGAGCTTGTACTTTAGGGTGTTAGAGCTTGAGATCTTGCCCTTTCTCCGCATAACCTGTGGACGATCAAGATTTCAATTTAACCCGCCCGGGGAGCAGTGGTGTGAGCGCTCGCTTCCCACCTATGTAGCCCGGGTTCGATTCCGGCTCGGTGTCATATGTGGGTTGAGTTTGTTGTTGGTTCTCGCCTTGCTCTGAGGGTTTTCTCTGGGTTCTCCGGTTTTCCTTCCTCCACAAAAACCAACTCTTCAAATTCCAATTCGACCGGAGTAGAGGACCCGCATAAAACCAGCTAATGCTGATGTAGTTTCCTCTCTAAATACTGTAATTTATTTTATTTTATTTTATTTTATTTATTAAAAAGGAACAAACGCTAGTCCCATATTTTGGACGCAACTTTAGTTTTTGTTAAGTCTCAGAGGAACAATTAACTGTTGGAAATTGCGCCCTAACAGAGACCAAATCCAAGAATAAGAAAAGGATAACCAGGAGGGGATGTTGCCAAGGAGCAGGCCAAAAGTTGTGTGAAATCCACTAAAAATATAAAGGGTATTTTCGTGATGCAAATTCCGTTCAGAAGAACGATCGGGGGACCTGAAATAGTCACTCTAGTAAGGAAATGTGGCATATGTCTATGACGCTATGTTAAGAGTCATGCATAATGTGAAGTGTCGAAGCCTTCATATGTGGGGCCGGCCCTGAGTTTTAAAGTGAGAGCTTGTTATATATCATATCTAATAAGTAGAAAAAGGAAATCCCCATTGAAAATCCATTATATTTGTTAGCAGACTTTACCTGTAACTAAACTTCGCGGGACTGTGTTGATATTCATTATTGTACACGTAAACCAGCGCACGGCTGAGACTTAGCAATGTAATAGATAGAGGTAATGTGCGTTACAAAGATCTACAGTGGAACAAACAGGAACAAAAAATCATGTTCAAGAACAGCTTGTTTTAAGACGGTGACATTAGGTTATAACTTAAGGGAAATTTTGTCATAAGTTGATGGGGTCTTTGCCTTTGTCTGTTTGTCATCAAAGGCAACTTTTGCAAGGCTATGACAGCTCAGAACATACCATTTATATGAGTAGAATATTTCTGAGGACTAGTGCGCGCCTGTCATTACTGCTTCATGGATTACCTTACGCTTAATCCCATACAGTTTTTGAGGATTATATCGCGTTTCCTTACCAAGTACCGCGGGAATAACTTCCTATGATGGCGTCAATGTTTGTACCAACAGATTCTCTCACCTAGGAGGATGTTTCGTAATATATCAAAGACGAAAAACGGTGTTTGACCACAATTCCAAAAACCGAGAAGAGAGTTGAAAACATGACGCACAGCGGAATAGTTTTGATGAACTGCAAGGTGTTTGGAAATGTGGTCAAACCCTGTCTCGAGTATTTGTCATATACACTCAATCGAAACTAAAAAAAAAGTGAAAATAGAGAACTAAAATTGTAAAAATCATTGCTAATTACGATCAGATACCCAAACACTTTCTTTCTTTAAACAATGAGTTCGAGGAAAAAGAGTAACCCTTAGGCCTAAAAGGAAGGTTTTTTCACCTGTATTCCCAAGAAGGACTTTTTCTTCTTTCGTTGAGATTACAACCAATTACAGACTAGAACTATCATATAAACGCGAAATCTCATTGGCTACACAGTGGTCGTTTAACGATCGATAGACCTGGTCGATCTTTGAAAATGTTTTACATTTCGACTTTTCGTGAAGTTCTCGAAATAGAGATTTTTTACTCGATATACCAGTTGATGACCATTTTCAAATTTCCGTTTAAAAATATGAGCCGGAAATCCTTATTGGAGGAAAGGAAAAGATTGGCGTAACGTTGGGACGGTTTAATTACCTCATACATGAAATATGCGTTCTTGACTGTAGAAAATCTATAATAACCAAGGAAACGGGGGCTTATGTGGAAACTACAGTGAATTCGTTATTTCTCTTTCTTTTGGGTGGAATTAACAAGATTAGTAATTCTCTCAAACGACTTAAGCCAAGTATTTGACTCAGGGTGGTCCAAAATTAGAACCTTGTGTCACGGTAACATTTGCATGATTTGAAGTAATTTTCTAATTATTTACCCCTCGGTTTTCTCCAAGAAACAATTTTTGTATCATTCAGATGACCGCAAAACCGGGATAAGGATGGATTTTTATCAGAATGTTTCGATGGACTAGATGCATTGATGACTACATCCCGGCTTGTGTTCGCATGTTATTGGAACTTCAGGGAGGCAAACTTCCCTCACTCATTGAGGATTATCGCCTTATTCCTGATGAAAGCCGACACGAATTGTGTATGAAATTCTCAATTATAGCTAGTTATTATATACACTTCATCAGGATTAAAACTTATCTTCCTATTTTTGGTAGAAAAATAGTGACTGCAGGATATGGTTTCCTTAAACTGGCCAAATTTAACAATTTTGGGGTTGTACCTAGTAAAGAAAAGAGAATATTACTCAGTAAAGTGCCCCACAAGAAAGGACGTATAAAAACTGAAAAACGAAAGAGAACCAGCAGAGTTATTTGTTCCCTTATCGTCGAAGCAACCACAAACGGTGTAATAGACTTACGTTCCGTTATTGTTGCCCCTGTGCAAGATAAACTACGGAAATCAACAAAACAAATAACCTCAATGTTGTTTATCAATAATCAGCAATAATGTATCTGTTGTCCTATTTTGACTTGTGATATGTTCTTATAAACCCAGCAGCAAAACGTTGGTATGCAGTTCTCGCGATTACTCTACTTTTTCTTTGGTGTTTGCGGGAAATTGGTGAAGGGCTATCCGTTTCTAAATAAGACTAGGTTCAAGTTATGTAGTTTAAATACACGTGTGCTACCTTGAAGGCTGGTTTCAGTTAAACTTTCTTATTAGAGATAATCTGTGAACATGGATTGAAGTTTAATTCAACACTACTAAAGGTGATGAATAACTATCTATATTTGTAACCAATATCAATGGGAATAAAGACAGAAGGTACAGTTGATTCTGCTCTGTATCTACCGTCGTGACCTTTCTACAATGTCGCGAAGCTTTGCAAAAAAGCCCCATTGTTTTAGTTGTACAAACTGCTGTCCTTGATCACTGCTGCTGACACAATTACGAGTAGAACTAGAATATTAAATAAACCTTACAAATTTGTACGTAGTCCTTACCTGATCGAAATTAAAACTGTGAGGCTATGAAATGGCTTTAATAGATACAATTGAAATTTTATGCAACTGAAAATTAAAATACATATATATTCTTTAGCTGGCGTTGCATGATATCAATTTATCAAGAGAAATAAAATTTGGGCTCTAGCACAAAAGTATGCAAAGTAAAGTTCCTTGCAAATCACACGCCCTTCTTGTTCGTTTTCAAAGGACTGGGTTCAAAGGACGGATTTCAAGCTAAGCCCTTTATCCAGTCTCCCTCCCTCCTCCCTTCCGCTAGACAGTCCTTATCTAAATAACCATGCCGGTTTATTGACGTTTGACCGATTTGTCTTTAATAGCCACCCAAGAAAGCAAAAAGCAGACCTCGTGTAAAGCATTGCGGAAAGAAGAATCATCTG
>Ga0099801_1214413_pt1 | contig 10802 bp, 5 predicted proteins | sample Orb8nscriptome_4_FD_81145 | JGI IMG/M metagenome (GOLD analysis project Ga0099801, IMG submission 81145) | Coral microbial communities from Puerto Morelos, Mexico - Orbicella 8 T A metatranscriptome (Eukaryote Community Metatranscriptome) | ecosystem: Host-associated > Invertebrates > Cnidaria >...
AAATTGAACACGGTTTGCCGAGGTAGGAGAACTGTTTGTTCGATAACCACAAGAACAGCTTGAGTAACTCGTTTGCTTTGCGAAAAGAGAAAGAAAAGAAACGAGCGAAAGACTTTGCCAGGTAGGTTGTTATGTTAATCCGCTCTTTGTTAGCCAATAACTCACAGCAAGTTCTGGGTATTGTGCTATATATGTTCGAAATGCACAGAAGTAATTAGAAGTCAATATGAGAATGCTTTAAACACACGCATTTTAAATGGCTGTGCAGTATGTAAGTCTTTGTGGCTTGAATCATTCGCAAAAAGCGACAAGACCACAAAAAAAAACTTCGTGGCAAATAATTGTTTATCGGAGCATAACACGAAGAAGGTGGTAAACATCGTTTTATTTTACTTAATTTAGTATTAACGAAAGTATCTGTGCTGCAAAGTGTCTCGCGAAACTTTATGAATTGATTCAGCGAAGAATTGATCGAAACCGAAACAAGTAAAAAGCCAAACAGCGCGCCAGCTTCACCAAACTTTCCGGTGTAATGGAGTGGAAACTAAAATTCATTTGAACTTCATGAAAAATCTGAAAATACTAATTGCTCGTTTGCATTTTCAATACAAGTCTAAAGCTCTCTCAAATAAATATTTCCGGAGAAGCAGCCCCTCTGCTTAATCGCCTCTTTACCTTGCTCATAGTACAATTTGCATGGAAAAATACAGTAGGTTTCGGCGTGATTAAAACAGCCAACCATTAAAGCGATTAAGGGACAATTTAGAGGGCTAATAAATGAGCAGCTTGCCAAAGCGGAGTTTACGCTCAGCCGAGCTTATTGTTAACGAGTTAAGCACCAATAATAAAACAAACAAATTCGTAGACACAGTGGCGAGTTAAAAGAACAGGCGAACAATTTATAATCATCTGAGCGAGTCCGTCTGTCGATGAAAAGCAATTTCAACGAGGTCGTTTACCATATATAGGGATTCCTTAAATGACTGCTCCACTTGGACTGTTTTGTTTGTTTTGGAGTCGGACAAACTTTCCGGCCGTCGACCAACTATAACAGCGCCATCGAAAGAGGCCGAAATTCCAAACGTATGTATCATAATTTGGTGTTTCCTCAGTCCTCAAATTGAATCACGCTTGCGAAAATTCAATTATTCATTACGTATTGACCACGAGAGCATTGCTTTGTACATGTTCCGGCGCTTGATTGTACGGGCATCCATCGATATATACCGGTCAATAACCAGGTTATTTCATTGTCTACCACAAAAGCCGGACAACACTACAGCTATTTAAAATCGATTCAAATTTTCACTGTCTTTGCGGTCTTAAATACGCAATTTCGTTCACAAAACGAAAGGGGCAAATCAAACATAGAAAATTGAAAACGCCAAGGTCAACTTTAGCTATACCTCATTCCGACAGCGGTTCACTTATAGTAACTCTTTATTATTAACATCAGTGGATACATAATTTGAAGTTGTTTGGTAAAACACAGATGAAAAGTGTTGCAAGGTTTTGCTAACCTGTTTTCACTCATCTTTAGTTTAATTAAGTTAATTTTCTCTAAATTGGTTTTCCTATTTCCAATTAAACACGCTTTACTTACAGAAAGGTTTAGGAAAGCTAATAACTTTATCACGGCGACTTAATAAAAATATCGAATTTTCAAGGCCCCCCAATGCTAAGGCCATGAACAAATAATTTAGATGACAACATATTAACAGTTTCTAAGCCTCTTGTTCTGTAACCTTGGCTTAACTGTTATCAGCAGAAACAGCTCTCGAAGCAATTTATTTCATTTGCAAATAAAATGGTTATTTCACGTTTATCCTTTACAGAACTACAAAAAGTATAATAGAAGATCTGGCATCTTTTTATGACGTATATACATCGTGTATTTTACAATTTCGATTATCAATGGATGAAGACATCAGGTCTATATGTACATTATTGACTCACAAGATCCTATAAACGACGGTCCATAAGTTTCAGTGATATTTTCTTTAAATATCGCTTTCTTAAACAGCACAACAGCATATACTTACTGAACTAAACGTTCTGCTGATTCGTAGCTTTTAGCAGTGCTCATCGCAAGATAGCCTAGACATTATTTCCAACCGCATGGTTATCAGATTAAAAACAAATCTTTATACATGCAGTTCTTCATGAAATCGTAACAGAAATACAAAGAACACTTAGATCACGAACTCAAACATCCTTGGTCGCCACACTATTTCCCCTCATCTTCACAACAGAGAAATGAATATGGCTTGATTAACGAAGAGTCTCAAACATTTGTAGTAAGAGCCGCGCAAGCCAACATTTACGCATAACATAGTTATCCTAATTAATTTTTCGTCATTGCTTTTTAATTGCGAAGCAATCCATCAAAGTGGCAACATGTTGTATTTAAATTTAATATTTTAACCTCCCTTTTAGTTAATAAAGTCAATAGTAGACTACAATCGCGATTTACATCGTTGCACCAAAAAAACATTAATGACTGCATGAAAACTCCTCTAAAGATGGCGCGATTAAATCTGCTTAAACGTATCGTGTTTATAAACAAGCGAAATTATTCCACGTTTTAATATTCACTCTTTCTAGAATAGAAACCCTCCTGAGTTTTCTGTCATACGCCTTGGTGGCTTTAATACCCTTTAATTTGCTTGGCGATTTCAGAGCTTTTTGGATTAAGTATGCAAATATTATGAAGTTTCCTAAGAAGTTCAAGAGTACATATATATTCTAAGTTGTAGAATAGGTTATAAATACGTTATAGTATAATAGTGAATATATGAAAGATCATATATATGTTATAGTTAAGCTATAGGGATTTTGAATGTACTGTAGTTTAAAATTTCAAGGTGCATGTTTTATAGCAAAAGAGACTGATACAAATTGTACTGTTCTCTTCCCGATGATCATAAAATTACTCGAAACCTTCGCATTCAACGTCGATCGAAACACTTCCTAATTCGCTGAATGAGTCAAATGGTAAATTCGTATTGTTGTTTCTATATGCATGTATTCGTGTATCATGCAAGCTTGCTTTTGTCAATGAAGACTCTCGCATGTACAGAAAACTCCCACTAAGAAAGACATCACAGGTGTTATCGGTATTAGAAGTTGAACTTTGCTAATGAGACGGCTGCTCTGGTGCCTAATAGGACTCTGCAATATCAGTAAGGATAGAATTCATCAAATGTTTTGTCTCTGGGAACCAAGTAAACCGCGGTCATTGCAAGAAGTGTAGGTTTACAATGGAGTGCCTGTAAAGTGTGACTTAAGTGAAGTCTCTTTCAAGTATCTTTCGAAAAGAAATTCATACCATGAAAGGTCGGCATCTTTCACGACTTTTGGCTGTTGTCTCGAGAGTTACAAGTAGCTAAGAGCGGCGAAGGAACCGAAGCGGAAAAGGACCAATACCAACTGTAGCAGCCGGGTTATATGTCATCTAAAAACAACCGCTAATCGCCTCGTTCATTTCAAATTGTGCTGAGTAATGCTCCCTACGGTAGGGTCATTTTATACGTTCGAAACTCTTCCGTGTAGGAGTTGTTCGGACAAAAGGCTGGAACTCGACACAACATATGGAAACAAAGAGCCACCAGTGATAACAGGAATTTGTCTGTGCTATTATGTAAAATCGTGTTCGTGTTAGAACTCAACCATGACTAAAATTATCAATAACACCACGAAAATTTATTTATCGTTATTAAGAATTCAACATGTACAAGTTATTAAAGTTATGGAAAGTCGAGATTGTGACAAACAAGACTATTCACAGAAAGGCGCGTTTTCTAGTTTGTACCTTCCCTTAAAAAATACGATACGTAGATTTTGCAAGAAATCTTTGAATGCTATTTATTCTTTTGAGTAAATGGAGTGTTCAGGCAGTTTAATTCAGTTTTTTTCTGAAAGAACTAGGCGTATGAATGGAATAAGCAGCTTTCTTGACGTGCAATTCAAGCGAAGCATCGTGATATTCATCGGTTATGCTTAAGAGTACCACGCGCTTTCATTAGGATGTTTTGTTGGACTTCTTTATAAGTGCATTCACTTGGCGGTTTTCCTTCGACATGACAAAAATAATGGGTCATTCAAGCCTCAAAACAATCCTTCAAGAAAGTTAATAACACTTAAATGTGGGCGGTTGAAAATCGCTGAATCATTTCTCGTAAAGGAGACTCGACAATTTTGGTCACGGTAAATGAGTTTGAAGAGTTGTTTTGATGAAATGGTTCCGACTATATTTCGAGAATTCTTGTCCAAATTTTGGATTTTAGAAAAACTTCTTAGGATTCTTCGTACCACCTTTTTACCTCTAATGACTGAAGACACAAATGCACTCATTCTCCAAGGCGACAGGTTTTGTTGATGTTTTTCTTGTGAGTAACGTATTTGCATAATTGATATCACACGACAACATAGGTCAAATATGAAGGTGCGCTGATACCGAGAGACAGTGCTTGATATTATGTTTATAACCACTATGGTATAAATAGCGTGACTATCGCCTGAAAAAAAAGAGACTGACAACAAAGTTCCTTCAGCATAGAATCTAAGTTCCTATGTCTAAATTGCACAAAAATGTCTCAATACTTTTTATCCATCTTTTTATTAGTGAAACTCGAGGGAGAAGAACATAAAATTTTGCCCTATTTATGTTTTTATATACTGGAATCGTTACGATCTTCGTTCTTCTATAAGTTCTCCAAAGACGTTTTCCAGTTCTTCATGCACTTGAAAGGACCATAGTTATTATGAAAGGACCAAAGATGATCTAAAAGAATTTGCATGACCATGTAGCTTGCACTCGTGAAAAAAATCAATTGTGATGGGATCAACAAAAAGGTATTTATAAATCAATTATTAAGAAGATTTATTAATTCGGTGCGAAGGGTCATGAAGACTTGATTGTGGTTGATGGTCTAGTGCTTCGACAAATAGTTCGATTATACAAGGATGGAAAACTATGCAAAAAGATAAGACTTTTCATAGTCATATGAATTAGTTATCAGGAGCTGTATATTCAGTTGCGTTAATCATTTAATTATATTTCGCCCCTTGGGTGTAACAACTTCAGTGCATGTCACGGAATGGCCTATATTTAACATTTAACGTCCATTTTCTTCGTTCGACGCCGGTTCGTGACCCCGTGCAATCTCTCTCCAACTACCTTTGTTTTCGGGGGTTTAGCAAGAACCTACTTTAGTTGTTTTTCTACCTCAGTAAACTATGATTTGGAATTCTCCCTGGTTTCAAAAGGTAGTTTTGTACATCACAAAAGGATTTAACACTATCTGTATATCGTGACTGAGGTCTTGCAGTCACAGGTATTGTATTGAAGGGGCAGCATCTTCAGTATGACTTACGAAGATAATAATTGTAATAATAATAATAATGCAGCTGCATTTAGCCACATTAATGGAGACCTAATAGTAATTGTCTAGTTTTGTTTCGATAACTGAACCAACGTAGAAAATATCGAAGGAGTGGTACCATGGGTTAGGTAAGGGTTGCTGCAATAACTATACCAGTGCAGACATTATGGAAGCAGTCTTATCAGGGGTCAGGCATAGTCGTGGTTTTGATTTCAAAATGGAAAAGTCCGGCAGACTATTTCATACCGCGCACTCTTGCCTTGAAAAAATTTCCAGCAACTAGTAAGTAATCATCCCTTGCTCTCCAGTGATCAATTCGAGTAACATCATCTAATGCGTAACGTTGGTGTTTGATGTGCATTTCTTGTACGAGGTAAGGTTCTTAGTCATGGTTTTAGCACCGTTTGGACCTAAAAAGACAAAGCAGCAAAATTGCCGTGATAGTGCTCGTTTTTAAGTTGAGTTCAATTCAGGTTTTAAGTGCTTTTTAACTAGCAATCCTAATAGATTTTCTTTCAAAAATTCTATCAGTTCAGTAATGGATGTCAATACTGTGCTTGGTGTCGGAGAGGAGTCAAAGCCAAGTCAGTTCTTTACGCTTCAACTCGGAAAAGGAAAGAAAAGGTGTTTGGGGGCTATTTTTAAATTTTAAGATATTATAGGAATGTTCGTCAAAATATAATCTTTATCCTGATTTATTGCGACACTAAATTGTGTCTGAGTGATCACCAAGTTTCTATTTAGAATGCTACATGTATGAACCTGATGGCCATGCATAAAGTACTGTAGTTCTCTAACAGATTAATGAAAACTATTTCAATAAAAATCGGTAATTGCTCTTTTTTACATCATTTCCAACCAAATACATAACTTAACTTGACCCTTGCTTAGTGAAATTTAAGCGAAAGGGAATTGTTCTTAAAGTGAATCTTATGTACTATGCCTGCCAAAAAAGCTACGTCAATCTACAATATCCAAGCTTAAAGCTAATAAAACAACTCCGACCTAAAATGCCTAGAATACCGGTACTTCATATTATATATTGTCCAAGCAAACTAACAGATGTTTTCCTATTGACGTAAACGTCCGAGATCGGTTACTTTTATCTCTAGACAAAGAGCAACAATAGCAAAGTTATATTGAACCGTGTGTCAGTTCAACGCAGTCATTAAAATCTACCCCGATATTAAACAACAAGAGTATGCAAATCACATGGATTCTGTCCAGAGACAGTGTCAACATGATATTTTACTTAGTACCGCCGGGACGAAGATAGTAGATGTTTACGGTGCATAACGCCCTTAGCAATGTAAGCAAGCACACAATCGAGGAACCAAGGTTCTCGGTTAGCAACTTTTTCAGCAAATGCAACAGAGAAGATATTTGTCTTGGATTCCAAAGAACCTGGAACTAAGGCAAGTCATAGTCATGTGATAGCTTCGGATTTTCTAGTGACACCTATTTGCTTAATTTCTTTCTTAGTTTGCAGAATGATTCTTAGAACTTTTGTGCCTTATGTTTCAAAACGGTTGCTTAATGCTTAATGGTTAATTTGCAGAACGTTTCAGTTTTTGTACACTGATTTTGAGCTTGCTTGTTTTACTACTCCGCGCGAATTCAGTGCAGTCTTCTTTGACCGTCTACCGTTTAGCGAGTAATTTAAAGCATGTGCTTAAAACACTTGTTATTTTTCATGTGAATTTTGCAAGATTACATTTTGTCAATAGCATTGTAGAAGATGTAACGAGGTTCCCAGTTGAATAATATCTCTATAATCAGACCCGTTGCCGACACAATTGCGTATAAGTCAGTCCCTCTTCTATGCTCAAACCGCAGAGATTTCTACGTCAATGTGTCGAACGCAAAGTAATGGTAAAATATTTTCTTCACAAAAGGGGCCTAAAACCGAATTGCTTCAAAACAAACACAAATCCTGGATGTCGAGTTCAATAAAATCAAAGTGTCAGGAATGCAGCATGTTCCGCCGGTCTCAGCTGAGCCAATATCGTTAAGGTCTCAAATCAACATAACAGGGCAAATTCTGAAGTTCACACCACATAAGAATCCAAAATCGACATCCATACCCTCGAAGCTGCTTTATACATTTTGTTTCGTTCTTGCTGGAAAAATTTGGTATTCAGTAATGCGTTTTATTGATCAATTCATTCATTTTCTTAAATTTCCCTTGTGAATTTATTACAAAGAGATAATGAATAGTTAAGGATTAATCACCCTGGATTAAGGAATGACCCTGGGGCGTTTTATTTGGCTGAGAATAAATTAATTTCGCGTAAAGAAGCCGGAGTGAACATTGCACAGGAAAATTACTCTTGCGATATTTAAGTGAACAAATAAATCAAAGTTCAGTTAGACGTTCGGGACTCTCCTTGAAAACCACAATTTGGTGTCTAAGTTATGAGATCAAAAGAACGGTTCACCAATGAGAAATTGTCTCGATGCGTGAATATACTCTCTCAGCTCTAGTAGAGGAAATATGTGGAAGTCGATAAGGAGAATTTGTACATTGAAATCTGTGAGGAATGCTGTGGTTTTCACCTAGAATATAGCCAGGACAAGGTGCTAGTTATGATTCACCGGGAACGATGAAAACAAAACACATAGTTGTTTTAGCCTAATGACAAATGTCGTATCGACTTACTGGTTCCCGGCGAGAGTGTGTTATTGATGTGATATTGCCCGCCTGGAATTCACTGACGCTTTCATCTACAAAGAAAAGAAAACCACTCAAGAAAATAATAGAAGAAATTCGCTGACAAGAATGTGGATTCATTTGAAAAGGAAAGAGACTAAATGAATGTTTAAAAGTAAAGTGATCGGTTGTACAATCACGTTTTTGAAGCTATCATTTTTTTTTAGTAGTTTTAAACCTTCAGTATGGGGAAATTTTTGCATAAAGCTAATGGGCATGAAATTGTGAGTCAAGAAGGCAATATATTTATTTTCTCAGGAAGGTTTTCTTGCCAGTAATGGTGCAAAAGGGGTAAAGGGCAGAGGGCACATAGATTTTTTTTCTTGTTGTTGTTGTTGTTTTTTTTCTTTCAACGTAAATCCGTTTTAAACCGGACGCGGGGTGGGGGCGTCTGCTAGTTACGTAGTGTACAGGATATTGTTCGGATATCAAAGTGGTTTTCAGTTTTCACGTAAAAAGAAACTAGACCCCACGGCGATACTTTCCTTGTTCAGTGAGGCAAGAATGCCTGAACAGAGAACTCAAATGCTGGTAAGAAATACGCTGAAAAGTTTTTCTTCGAAATGCCCAAACGGAAAATTATTCATTCCTTTGAAAAGAGTTTTGTAGTGTAATTTGGATTGTGTTTTTCATTTCACGTCAATCCTTGTCACTTCCTAAGGATGACTTAAAAATGACTCGCAAGAAAACATTTTCTCTCTAGGACAACGAAGGTTTCGCTGAAATTGACACAATCCCTGCAGGTTTATTATACAAGGAAATCTCTAAAAATCAACATTAATAACCAGCCTTCTTGATTTTATCCGTTTTTATTTTCAAATGATACCTTTCCGGAACATGCTTAAAAGCATACACGCCCACGGAAAGAAGTGGAGATCAAAGAGCAAAAAAAAAAAAAAGAAAGAAAGTGTCACTATTGAGACAAGGGGCAAACAAATAAACGCTGTAAACTTATGCAAAATTGTAACAAAAAACAGCAGTGTTTTTATGGTCGTGTGTAGGCAGTGCCCAAACGACATTTGATGCAATAACAAATTAGATATAACGACTGTATTCATGCTGTAAACACACTTTGTAGTTAAAATAACTTAAGCACGTGAGCTGTGCGAGACGGCGACGCCAAGGACGACCATAGCAAATCATAAACTCAGACTACACCATGGAATTCCGTAGCTAGATGGATCTGTTCAGTACGTGTATCGGTCTTAAAACTTGCGCAAGCTCAAGTAATAAAGGCGTCCAATTTTCTAAACGGAAATACGAAAAATTATTCGAAGTAGTTAATGGTCATTTCACTTCTTTGATTCGCGGAGGATGGCCAAGAAATGTTCCAAAGTTTATAACGCACGTGCATAGCTCTTGTTCTGCTCAAATGACCTTTTGTTTGGTGACTGGTGTAAGGTTCAGAATACAGTCTTGGTTTTCTCAAAGCTCCCTATACATCATTTACTGCAAGCTTCGCTTTCAATAAGTGGAAACTTTTGTTACTTTTTTCTTAATCTGTCAGTTTTTCAATCTTGTATATAAAGTTGGAACTTCTTAAGAGTACGTTCAAAAAGAACGAATAGTTTACCATTCAGTATTTATTGCATTCACTGGGCTTCCCTCAGCTGCATTATATTTATAACGAGGTCTCTTTTTATGTTCCTTGATGAAAAGAAACAAGGAAATTATCGAAACACTACAAAATCTGCAGCTAATCTTCTTGAGCTATCAACGATTTAGCAGCTTAGCTACGAAAAGGCGTCTTCTAATGGCATTAATCCTTGAAAACCCGAAAAATAAGAATTCTAAAAGTGCATTAGGAACGATTTAGCAGCTTAGGTACGACAAGTCCGTTCTAACGGTACTTACTCCTTGAAAATCCGCAAAATGAGAATTCTAAAAATGCATTAGGTTATCAGTTGATGTCTTTATTCTAAATCATATTGAATATTATAATTTCAAAGCTTGCACAAAACCATGTTATCGACGCGAAATTAAAAATGTTATCCGGTAAGGACCGACAAAGCAGTCCGCTCATTGATTCATATCCTTTTGCCATCCCTAACATAAATTATAAGGACTCATTCGCTTTGCTGTGGTTTTCTTTATTATCCTTGGAGTAATTTAACTTCGTTTGCAGCGCCGCCGTGGTCGCTAAGTATGATTTGACAAAATGAGAAGGAGAAATCATATCAACCTAACAGGAAATCCTTTCACGGCCATTAAACTACGCAAATCTCTTGAATGGGATTCTTTTGTATAAAGCTAAGCCGCAGGCTGATGAGTTGGCTAATGTAACTGTCAGTCGGAAGAAACAATGAGAACACTTATACATTTATTCTGATACATGAATCAAAAGATACTTATCAGCTGAAAGAGTCACATCAGGGTCGCACTCAGAGTCACGTCCAATATCTTTTTAGTGTTATGAAAAAATAACTCTTCGCCGACGGCGAAGATTCGGGGCCGCAGTTACGAAGATAAGCAAGACTGGTAAACTATTCCACAAGGTAAATATTTTAAGATTCGTTCTGTTACGCCTTTGTGCGCTGACATGATCATTTTTCAAAAAGTTCAAAGCCTTGGCTAAATTCTGCGGTTGGGAAGATTGGCGAGGCTGATAAAATATTCCACAAGGTAAAACTTATACATTTATTCTGATACATGAATCAAAAGATACTTATCAGCTGAAAGAGTCACATCAGGGTCGCACTCAGAGTCAC
>Ga0099801_1281659_pt1 | contig 10711 bp, 11 predicted proteins | sample Orb8nscriptome_4_FD_81145 | JGI IMG/M metagenome (GOLD analysis project Ga0099801, IMG submission 81145) | Coral microbial communities from Puerto Morelos, Mexico - Orbicella 8 T A metatranscriptome (Eukaryote Community Metatranscriptome) | ecosystem: Host-associated > Invertebrates > Cnidaria >...
CGCCATCACCAAAGTGACCTCGAACTGCAAAATGCAGAATGGTTGTACTTAAAAATCCCATTCATTTCAGACCGACTAGATTGCAAAATCACCAGAATCTTCCACAAAGGCCTCCCAGTACGCGTCGCTCACAAATCCTACATGCTGAGACAAGCTCTCTCACCACACCCAAAACATATGCACAAGAACAAACTGCCTTATTGCAATCTCCAACCTGTGCCTATGAAGAAATACCATGTACCAAGTCACCTGCAGGAGATGTAACAAGTTCTACATCAGAAGTACCACACAATCTGTACATGATCACATTAAAGAACACCTAAACAACTCGTCCGTACAAAAACACATTTCAACATGTCAAGAGGCAACTAACCAAAAAAAAGCCAAGGTGTTGATGTCAAAATAATTACAAAAAAAACAATCCTGTCAACTTGCAATTATTCGAGGCATTCTACATCCAAAAGTACACGTCCGAACTTAATTCCCATGAAGAATGCATCAAACTCAGAGACCTTCTTTTTTGAACTATTTTGAATTGCTTTATCACTTGTACTCATTAACGATTGTCCATTTTATTGTATATTTCCGAAAGAATGTATCGAACTCAGAGAACTTTTCTCCTATTTTATTTCATTTTACCTTGAACTGCTTTATTTTAAACAGCTTTATCACTTATACTCATTAGCTATTGTCCATATTATTGTATACTGCCATCACCATATTTGCACTCATTGTCCTTAATATATTCTATCATTCGCATCAGCTACACCACTTTTATATCACACTACGGAATATTTTCTTTCATTCCCTGATGCTGCTGTAGAACGGCAAAAGCTTGAAATTAAAATACAGTACAGTAGCCCAAGACCTCAATTGAATCGAGAAATTTATCCATTCCCAAATGCTACTGAAGGACAACTTCAAACATTTATAATACAAATGATTGTTATTAAAAAAAAAAGAACTCCTTTTTGGAATACCAAGAATGTATCCACAAATCGTATGCATCCTGCCTGGCATAGGAAGACTGGGCACAAAATGGATGATGCAATAGAGGAGTTGAGCATCACTGGGAAAGAAAATGTTATTCACCATTTTGACTGCATTCTTTGACGTTCATTGCCAGGTGTGCCTTTGATTATCTTCGATCAACAACATGAGCCTTTTACATTTTAAGTTATGCCAAGGAGTAAAGAAGGAACAGACCAAGAACAGCCAACATCACGAGAAAAATACATTTACAGAAAAGGAAGATGACTGGATGTGACTGTTTTACCAAAATCATATTCAATATTCTGAGATATCTTATTTTCTTTAAAGAAGAAAGTAACACAGGTCTCATCCACTCGTGGGCCAAAAATTGTGGAAAAAGCATGACCCTGTACTTCCTTAGCAAGTTACAGGGTCTTGCTGCAAGGCAACACCCATTGCTACTGTCAAGGGGTAAGCAGAGTACATTTGACACTTCTGCATATGTATCATGATCATCTTATAAACAAATTCTGAATAAAGTCTGTGTAATCCATGGTTCCGTTTTGGAAATTTATCTAATTATTAATTTAACAAGCCTTTAAGTTAACAGCTGTTGCATCAGCTACATATACACACACCTGGAAGAGAAAATAAATAAAACAAATGAAGATCAGCTAGTAATCTGCTGTTAAATTTGATATTAAGTTTTTAAAGATAATATTTGACACTACATGTATATTAAATCCCTAGGCTCATGTCTACCCAAAAGTCTTCTTTTTATGTTGGGCTTATGTGTTTCAGCTCACATTTGCAGGGAAAACCTTTTTTCACTTGCTAGTTTTAGTATTTATCATCACTCCCTTACCCTTTTGGTCTCACTCCCATAATAACTATTATCAGATTTTCATTATGTTATTCCTGTTACCCTGGTGGAATTGAATGTGTTGTAGTGTTAACCATACCCATAAGTGTTTCATGAAGGCAATCAATAACTAATGAGTACTTGATGAAAAGCAGTTATATTAATCAATGACAGTAATTGTCATTGATTAACATAACTGCTTTATTATGATGATCAATTACTTATCAATTGAAAATCACAGGAAAGTCATTCATTGATTACTCATCAATTACCAAGGAATATTAGTCAATTAACTTACATTGATTATTATTGATTAACATTGATTTTCATGAATAAATTTTTATCAATTAATTCTGCCAAGTGTGACTCATGACTGAAAGTGACACAGAACTTTTATTTTTTCAGGAAAAAGATTCTTGAAATTCTGTCGCAACCGACACTTATCATGATGATGGATGACCCATCAAGGTCCAATAACCTGGGGGAGTTCCTTAACCAAATCCAAGGGGACTTGTCCAAAGTTTCGCATCTTCTGGGATGTATGCGCCCAAAGGTAGCATTGTAAACACATCCAATGACCCAGAAGATACAAGGTTAGTTGCTTTGGAATATTTGCTTTTAACCAGTTGAGGAATAAGTAGTAGTAAAGAATTGATTGGGTAAAACAGTCTTTAATGTTCTTCATTACAGAATTGAAGGATGAGTGCAGCCATTCACTTTTGTTCATGATGACAACTTTGAATTAGATGAAAGGCAAGAGAAACAACTAATGGTACTTGCTGCAGACAACAAGGTAACTATCAAGTCAAGCACATTGAAAATTCTGGCAAAAAGATGGGAAGTGTGGAACATCATTCAGTTCCCACAAGTTTGAAACGTACAAAAACTTTCCTTGAAGATGAAAATTTGAAGGATATTGAAACAAATGAAGATGAAAATTGCTTCTATTTTAAATGTAGATGTTATCACAGCTATAAGAAACATGAAGTTCCTCATACGATAGAAGTTGCTCTTCGCATTATATCAGGACATGTGATGGATGCCACCTGTACATGTGCTGCGGGTAAAGTTGGCTATTGTAACCATACATTGGCACTCATGTTGAAAATTTGCAAATACTCTTTGTTTGAGATGTTATCACAGCTATAAGAAAGATGAAGCTCCTGATATGATAGAAGTTACTCTTTGTATTATATCAGGAAATGTGATGGAAACCACCTGTACATGTGCTGCGGGTAAAGTTGGCTATTGGAACCATACATTGGCACTTGTGTTGAAAATTTGGAAATACTCCTTTTTTGAGAGCAAAACAACTGAAGATCTAAATGATGAATCAGATGAAAATCCAGCTCTGGAATTTGCATCAAAGTTACAAAGCTGGCATACGAGAGGTCAAGGTGATTCAATTCATCCCCAGCCAGCGATGGAGTTTGTTATCAAAAATTAGGCCTGACGATGAGAAATCTGACAAGGCTGTCTGCTGTCAACTTTATGAGGCCCACAAAATAACAAATTACGATTTAATAGTTGAAGAGAGGTTTAAAAAGCCCATTGCAGCCATCAATCCTAAAATGGGAATTGCTACCCTTACCTCAAACACACCCAGTGAAAGAGTGCAAACCAAATTTGGTAGCAGCCCGTTTGGGTCTACAAACAGTTATCAGTTTTCATATACTGAGGCCAGCTTACCTGTGTACGTTAATATAAGTTCCATTCCAAGATGTCCTGATTCAAATTTTGATATTAACTGCTACCCAAGATTTCCCCTTAAAAATGCTGAGCGTAGATTATACCCAGACAATCTCACTAGTGAGGAAAAAACCTTTTTATCTTCACTTGAAGTTGATGAGGATGAACTCAAAAAAATTGAACAGGAAACAAGGGAACAGGTGAGTACTAAGAGATGGAAGGTAGAAAGAAAGTTCACATTTACAGCCTCAAGGTTCCATTTGATTTCCAGAATGCAAAGAAATCATGATAATTTTGCTAAAGAAATGATGCATCCAAAGGAGTTTGTAAATAGACACACAGGACACGGAAGAAAATATGAAGGAGTGGCAATTCTTGAGTATCAAAAACTCATGAATGCAAGGAAAACACCAGAAGTAATGCCGAAGTGTGGACTTGTGGTTTCAAAAGAAATTCCAGTCTTTGCAGCTACTCCTGATGGGAAAGTTATTGATTTTGGTCGTAGTCAGCCATTTGGTATTTTAGAAGTTAAATGCCCATCAACAAAATCTGCTGTTACCTTACTCAATGCTTATGCTGATCCCAAATTTTTTTGTCAGCAAGTGGTTGTTTAAAAACTGACCATGAGTACTACACTCAAGTTTAAGGCCAAATGGCAGTGACTGGTGCTGCTTGGTGTGACTTTGTTGTGTATACATTTAAAGGATTGTCAATTCAAAGAATTCCATTTGATCAAGAATTCTGGGATAACATTAGTCAAAGACTCAAGTTATATTATTTCCAACATTTTCTAGCCTTTGCTATACAGGAATACAAAGCCCAAGATAATGATCCAAGGCCAACGAGATTGCAATCCCTAATAGTGGACTGTTCAACTTTCTTTAAATTACACTAACTGTTATTAAAGTAAGATAGTGTTTACTTTTTGTAGCTTGTCAATGTCTTTTCCAGGCAAACTGTAGCATATTTACTTTCTTGCAACTAAGGGTAGTTTAATATATTGCTAAGATATAATAGGATCCTGGACATAACACAAATGTGTGCAAACAGTCCACATCTGGTTTACAATGCCAAATAGTCTGAAAGGTAAGATACTGTCCCAGATGTGAAAATTCTTCATGTTGTTTATCGCTCTCTCCACGTGAATTCTGGGAGATGCAATTTCTTGTGTTTTTATTACATCCTCAGCAGGCATCTGGGCAAAACTGCCTAAAAATGGGGGGATGGGAGACACACCAACTGGTAAAAGATCTTGAATGGTGAAACCTTTGTCAGCCATAATTGAATCATTGGCTCCAAAAGGATGGTCTAAGAATCCACTTCTCTCAGTTATTTCCCGGTCAGATATACTGCCAGTATAGAGCTGACTTATAAATGAAACATGTCCAGCAGGAGAAATGGCAATCAACCCTTTAAGTGCTGTGTGGTTCTTGTAACTGCTGAAGAATTCACTGTTTAAAAGTAAACTAATTGGCATCTGAACCCGGATCTCAGTGCAATCTATTACAGCCCTGGTATGTTATTATCCACTACTTTTTGGGATGGCCAGATGTTCAGCTGCCCAAACCTACACATGACTAGGAAGAATTACTCCTCAGAGTTTAGTTTTCTAGGCCTGCCTAAAGCTGGTCCAGCACCAGGTTGAGTATCTGTTTTGTAATATTCAGGGTCAACATCATTGCTGGCAGAACTCCCAAAGTGGATGTTCTCCCCATTTTCTCCTGGATTTAAGTATGTGTATGTCACCATGAAAACGTTATACGTAGGAAAGCCGCTATAAAATGCGATGTCTTCATTACAAGTAAAATTATCTAATGTAAAAATTGTCTTCTCCAAATTCAAACACTTCTCCGAAAGCCCGACAGCATGAGCTCTAATTTCTTCCACCTCGGCCTCTTGTTTTCGATTTTCAAATTGCTCTCTTCAAGTAACCGCTCCAATTCCACAACCTTTTTTCAAAGATCATCATACAATGGCTGGTTTTCTGTAATGCTAATTTCCGCTAATTTCGCCTGCTGCAAAATTACCTTCAAAACAAAACTCATTCACTGAATTACTGAAATCCACACTTTCTGAAGATGCACCCAGAACTGCACTCAAATCGAGTGAGGTTGGAGTCAGTTTTCCATCATCATGACTACTTGCTCTGGGTCTAGGCGGTGGTCTCTTCCGAGGGGAACTCCTTTCCAAGCAAAGACTGATGACTGAGACTGAGATTTTCATGTTCTCGTACTGTGGCTTACCCAAACAGTCTGCCATTAATTAATTCGGTGTATAGTTTACTGCTTTAAGATCCAAGAAACATCCGTTCAAATGATACACTATCAAAACATGCAAGGTGAGTTTGTTTAGGACAGCTTGCTTCATTATTCTACCAGTGAGCGATCACTTTGCCGATCCCATTCTCACACACGGACCATATATTTTTCCAGTCTTTCAAAATCAACTACATGTGCGACTAACATTTCATCCTTGGTGACCAAAAACTTCCAAATGGCTGACAATGTTTGAAATTGCCCTATAATTGCAAACCCTTAATCATTGGCTACATCATGTATGCCTACGGATTGTTCTCTTGTAATGCCGAGATCCTTCATACTAGCCCAAGTATCTGAATCAAAAGAAACTTTATTGAGAAGAAACACTTCAAAAAGCACTTACTATTAAATTTTATCATAAATTCTACTAAACTGCTTTATTTTCCTTGGTACCCTGACGCATTTTTTTCTCCTGTAACTTTCCATTTATTAGCCCCTGTCCTCAAAAATTGCCCCCTAAAAAAGGTTTTCAGGGGCCATTTTGGTTCTCAAGTAAAATTTTCTGGTTGAAACACTGTATACCAGAGTGCCAGTGCAAGTGGTGCAGTTGAAGACTGAGTTTCCAGCAGAGAAAACAATGCCACTACCAAAGGTTTCCACCCACATTTGGTTGGAAGCAGAGGAACAATGCAGGCTTGTCGTGGTCAGCAGTATCAGTTACATTTTGAGTGAAACAAATTGTCCTCCTTTGAAAAAGCTTACATTTTGGCAACCAAATTTGTCTTAGTGGCGACCATTGTACAGAAGGAAATGCCCAAAGGGGATTTCTGAAAACCTTGAGCTTGGAGCAATGTACCTAGTCACCTTGATTTGATGTGTGCACTGATTGCTTCAAAGCTAATATCACACAGCAAATAAACAATTTTCAATGAAATTTTACTTACCAAGGCACAAGTCAGACCATAATAGCCAAAAGGACACCACCAGAATTACTCACCAAAGCACAAGGAAAGTAGCCAATATAATTAGGTCAGATCTTTCCACACTCAGATCTTTCCAAGTCAGATCATTCCACACAAAAAAAATAGGTCCGCAATGCAAACTTGTGTGGCATTTCAGTCAAATAAAAGTTGATGTGCTATGGATATATCAGAGAAATTGTAGCTTTACAGTGAATATTCATACATTTTGTTGTGTTGTAGTGATGAACGTCAAGTAAAGATACTGTAGAGTCCTGGTTATAAGATCCCAAGCTGCAGACGAAATAACAGTTACAGGAAAAACATGTTTGGACTTCCAGGAAATTCACTCCCTTAGGATTCAGTTACACGGAACTCTTTACCGTGGTAAATGACCCTTTTACCATGGGAAACTGCATTTAGTGAGCATGACCAATATTTCCGGAGGTAAATTTCCCATGGTTAATATCCATGGATACATAAGACAGATCACATGCCGCACCCTTGACATTTAATGTGGTAAGTTGCACTGGTGTTTTGATGTCCAAGGTATTACGAGCAAATCACACTTCTCGGTTTGTAATTAATATGTAACCAAGAAGGAAAAATGGTTTTCCTCCATGTGCCATTTTTGTTACCTTGGCAAAATCCTGTGTAACCATTGTTTCACAACATATACTAAAACCCAGCGGAACAAAGAACAAAAACAAAAGTCAGCAAACGTATATATAGCCCAAGTTATTGGGGGGGTTCATTGAAAGAGTCATTAAAGTAAACACATTTTGCAGGTTAAGCTTGTTTTTCGCAGCAGGGGTGAAAACAAATGACATCATTGAAAAGCAAGCACACACAAGATGGTTTAGTTTTTGGTTGCGATTCTGGACCGTGCAATCAACAATAACATGGCCTGTTTTGTCGGGATGCCAGATGACGTGCTACACAACTGGGACAATTAATGTTCCCAAACACAATTTTTGAATCGCATTGGCTTGGGGATGTTTACTGTGGAACAGCTTTATTTCTTTGGCTACATTTCTCCTGGGATTTGTTGATTAGTTCCAGTGGAGACAAAGAGTTCAGTTAGCCTTAGCTCTTATGCAGACGGGTTAGTACTTGATGTAAGATCACATTTATTGTCTTGAACTTTCTTTTGATGTAAGATCACGCATTGTGTTATTTCATATTGTCCTGAAGTTTCCTTTAAGTCTCTCATGATGTAAAATCACGTATTGTCTACTTAATGCTTATGATCTTCGCATTAAAGGTACACATTTGAGAATGTATAAGAGAAAATACATGAAACGAAAGATATTAGGAATGCATGTCTTTCTAAAAGTAGTTCTTGCCTTGTCTGTGTTCTTGTCTTTGCAACAATCTAAGGCAGCCACCTCTAGGCCGCCGCCACCTTTTGGTCGTTCCGAAGATGTTTTTCTATTGTCTATACCCCCATTTAGCGGCCACCCAAAATTTAATTCAGATGCAGTTCAGTTTTTTTTTGTGGGGGGAAAGGCGATGACAGATAAGAGTCCAAAATAGAAAGTGACCACTAATACAAACTCCATGTTCCAAAGTAACAGACGCCAGACATGTCGTTTTTCCCTAACTCCCCCTCCCCGGCTCATATCACCTGAGGTATGTGAGATAGTAAGAGTCCCTTGTATAACAGATGCTCCAAGGACAAAGAAAAATGTAGTGGCAACTATATATTAAGTGTTCTGTAACCTTCAACTAAAGCAATGAGACTGATAGATAATTGCTTGGGTCAAGTGGTAAGGCCTTTTTGAATTTTTTTTTTCTTTTCACTAATACCTGCATGAGAAGGTTGCAGAGAAATGTCCTCAATCATGTCCAAATCCCCAGGCTCTATAGGATTTTTTCGAAGAGAACGTACCACAGATGGTGCAAAACTATCAGAAGGAAGAAGAGAAGTGGTATGAACCTAGTGCAGAGGAGAAATCAACCACGGAACCTGATTTTGTAGAAAATATGTGAGATAGGCAGAGTCCCTTGTATAATAGATGCTCCCAGGACAAAGAAAGATTTAGTGGCAACTATATTTTAAATGTTCCATAACCTTCAACTAAAGCAATAACACTGATAGATAATTGCTTGGGTCAAGCGGTAATGCCTTTTTGAATTTTTTTTTTTTCACTAATACCTGCATGAGAAGCTTGCAGAGAAATGTACTCAATCATGTCCAAATCCCCAGGCTCTATGGGATTTTTTCGAAGAGAACGTACCACAGACGGTACAGAACTATCAGAAGGAAGAAGAAAAGTGGTATGAACCTAGTGCAGAGGAGAAATCAACTACAGTTCAGCTTGATTTTGTGAACATCTACTCAGCGCTCTGTCCTTTATGGACACCAACGAGGTGAGATAACTAAAAGGGTACGCCTTAAGGTTCATTTGCACAGCAATTTTCAGTGCCATTTCTGGGGAGATTTTCACTGCAATTCTTGTCATGCTCGCACTAAATCCAAATTCAGCAGGATTTAAGAGGGATACCACTAAAATTTCTGAGAAACATAATATGGAAAACAAGGTTTTGTATCAGCATAAACACATTCCCCATAAAGAAGGATAATGTTGTTTTTGACATAACTTCGAAATCTCAGTTGGTCATGCCATGGTAAGAACTAAGGGGCTCAATGTTTTGTCGGATACTGGAAGTTCACTTACCAGACAAGCCATACTGACTGCAGTAAAGGAGGGTGGTCTGGCTGAGACGAACGTGAACCAGCAGTTCTCCTCGGACCTTGCCGGCCAAAAAAACAAACAACGGGCTTTCACTTTTCGAAGGACTGCTCTGCCCTCACATTTGAGGAAAAGACTAGACTCTGGTAAGTTTAAACTATATCAAAATTTTCACATGCTATCAACTGGCCAGACCAAATTTTTAAAAAAAGTGAAACATTTTTTGGTCAAAAATGGGCCTGTTTACAGTTTTCACCGTAATATCATCAGCAGCAGCAGCCTCCTCATCATCATTGTTAATGTTAATCAGAATCATATAAGCATAAACATATATGCTTCTGTAGTGGTAACAGTTTACGACCTGAAGAAGGGCTACGCCCAAAACATCGTCGTCGCCTAAGAACCTCTGAAACTTTCATATAAACATTTCACTTTACTTTCCAAGTTTTATTTTTCGTTTACAAACAAGTATTGTACAAACTGTCTTCCATTATGATCGCTCTCGCGGGTGTATGGAGAAGTAAAACAGTGATCTTAAAAAGATTATACAGGAACCTTTGTTAAAGACTATAGTGACTACAGAATTAGAGATGAAAAGTGAGGGTTTGCAGAACAGCTAGACTGAATCAAATTTCTTGCCAAGATATCTTTATTACACAACCTCCAATGCAGTGCAATGTTAAATACTGTGGCAGTTCCACTGATTTGTTCCTCTTCTTTCTGTAGCCCTTGGCTACGTGCCTGATGTTGAAGTTAGTGAGTTGTAAAAATTTAAAAAATCTCCTAAAATGTATAAATATATATTTTTTCAGTATGTTGGATTGTTTGTTTCATCAGGGATTTGAGTACGTTGAACTCGCTAGGTAAAGAGGTACCAGGACTTTGATCGTAGAATCTTTTTTTCCTTATTCTACGAAGTCTTACTAACTCCTGAACAGCTACTAATGCAATCAATATACCTGTTGGGGTATTTCAACAATATCTTAAATGAAGCAGTTAAGGTAGATTGAAGTAGTTAAACATTGCCATCATGTCTAGCCTACAAGTTTTGCAAAATAAAGCGGCTAAAATAATTTTAGATCGACCGCTGTATTTATTTGCATCACATCCGTTAGCGACTCTGAAGTGGATACCATTAGAGAAAAGGCATTTCCAGCGAAGATGTGTGCATATATACAGATGTCTAACTGGATTCATAAATCACGAATTGACTTTAGTAACACAACAACATCAGCATAATTATAACACCAGACATAAAGTCAATCTTAGACTCCC
>Ga0099801_1212820_pt1 | contig 10706 bp, 3 predicted proteins | sample Orb8nscriptome_4_FD_81145 | JGI IMG/M metagenome (GOLD analysis project Ga0099801, IMG submission 81145) | Coral microbial communities from Puerto Morelos, Mexico - Orbicella 8 T A metatranscriptome (Eukaryote Community Metatranscriptome) | ecosystem: Host-associated > Invertebrates > Cnidaria >...
CAGCTCTCAAGTCCGTTCGATCGACGGTCGACGTTTCTCAGAGTTAGCAAGGACAGATCAAGGTAAGGTTAATTTTCCTTCTTATTTCTGTCTTTCATTTCTTTTATGATAAACTGATCATGAGCACGCGTTATAAAACGCATTCTCGAACTGACTACTGTTCGTTTAGATACGGAACTTTCTATGGATACAAGTCGGTTGACAGTTGCACAATTGCATTTATTTGAAATTTTTGTCACGCGCTCTGCGACTCATCCAGGACAGGAACACGTTTTCTCTTGTATTAAGTGAAGTTGATTTGACCTGTGGAAAAATTGTTTTCCTAGCTAGAATTATATTGAACTCAAAAGGGTGGCAAATCGCATGAGTTCGCTGTGGCGAATTTACATGATATTTGTTGTTCATTTAGTTTGCTGACTCAGGGAAACTATTCTGAAAAAACCTGAATCAGACGGGTCACGATTTTACTTTAAGACTACCCTTGTGTGTTTCGCACGGAGTTAATGTTTAAGGTAGGAAACGTATTTTTCTTTCGTTAGAGTTTGAAACCATTCTTTGTTTCACTGTCACTTTCGTTCACGTGTTTTGATATCGATATACTAATACAAGGAAAATTACGACACTGTGCAACGCCAAGCTAGTTAGAAAATAGCAACTGATGCTCAATAAACTTTGACCTGGTACAATTAAGACAAAACAAATAATTGGCTCCGTCCACACTACGCCGAAGCAATTTGAAAACGCAACAATCACTGGTCGTTTTGGATTTGTGGTTGAGGAAAACTCGGTCAGAAGAAATACATTATTCTCGTGAAGCCATCGTTTTTGAAAAACTCCGTTTTCAAAATGTTTTCGATCCACACTAAACCGAAATGCTGGCGTTTTCAAATACCTCCGGTTTCGAGAGCTTTTTCAAAGAGCTAAGCTCCGTTTTCGTGTCGACGCCGGATTACTGTGTGTGGACGGCTGGCCAAACCGTAGAAATAAAGTTGCTTTTTCAAATTTCCGCGACGCACTATACGTAGTACAGTGTGGACGCTACGTCAAAGGCATTGATGACAAATTGACTCATGAACCTAAACAACACGATGCTCTGTGGACTTTCCCTGTTGCTTCAGTGTGGACTTTTAAGTCTAACTATAGTAAAGTCGAAAGAGGGCCGGTTACTCCGAAACTTTTAAAAGCTTCGTTTCTTGAATACAGTTTCAAAATTCAGGACGTGTATGGGATCGCAAAGACCCAGCCATCCTTGCGATTCAATGCAGTTCAATTCTTTATTCACACTACACTCTTTTCTTTTATAAGAACGTTGAGTGTTTTTTTATATGAACGTTCAGGCTGAGAATGACCAGAATTTTAAGAACGTATTAAGAACATTCCTCAGACTGAGAGTCGATTAACAACGTTTTTATTTTGCTTATCTGCATATTAAATGACAACCATAAAATAAAGGTAACAAACATTAACAATAATGGCTTTTTTATTGCATGACACACATCTCGATTTTTAGTAATCAGCAGTTGTTATTTATAACTGTTACAAAAGAACTTGTTTGAAGTATTATAAAGGTAAATTGAAGAACATCTTAAGAACGTTTTCAGGCTCAAATCGCAAAAAAATATAAGAACGTTCAGCCTTATCTCCAAAATTAGACGTTCTTATATATAACAAGACTGAAGAGTGTATGGGACGATGCAGACTTTTGAAAACAGCAGGTTCGATCATTATATTTCTGCCTAGATGGGCAACGAGGGACTGATGCTAGATAGTAAAATGCGTTGGAAAGGAAGTACGAAAATAAACTGCTGTGCCTCGCTAAATATAAAGAGATACAGCTAATAAAATGGATCCTGAATTCTGCCATAACTTATCTTATGTTACCAGACCGTGAAATCACCGACGGACCTCAAATCGCTTGATCGGTCGTAAGATCAAAATCAGTCCAGCTTTTCTCAAGAGGTCTAAGCTAGGAGTGCGTTAGTTTTGGCCAGCCATTGAAACTTTCTGCAGACAGACTTTAGGTCTGATGGAACAGGAAAGAAAACAAGGGACCTTTAGTTAGCTTTTAAACAATTCGCCGGCGAGAGAAATCGTTTCTAATATAAGCTCGGAGATCGGGTTATATGCTTTGGTGGGGCCTGAACGAACTGTTAAATTTCTATTGAGCCTCTAGTGGCGCTTACTGACAGCTTAGAATTGACCCAAATTTTGATCGTTAGCTTAGAAATAAAGAAGTTTTTTCTTTTTACTAGTTGCTTAGGTATAGATCCGGGAACAGCAAAATGTACATATTGCGGTCCCTTGGTACACATAACTTAGAACCGGGCTGAAGTTTTATTTGATGTCTAGAAATGGTTAAAAATATAACTGAGAGCTGAAATTACAGTCCTCCATCCACGGCCCCTTTCTAAAGTCAACACTCGAGGAATTACTGAAATGAAATGGGCCATATATGCCTGGCAATGCCTTACTCTCTAACCGATGAACAGACCTTGCTTTACAGTCACTGGATTACTCAGTCTTTGCCGAAAATTTTGCCGTCACGGATCGGCTTTTGTCTTGATTTGTGCCGTCTTTAAAGACCACTGAAATTCAGTGTTCTGAAAACCTGCTAAAAACAGATTGAATTCGGAACTATAAAAATGAGACCAAAGTAAAATGTCTACTCGCGTACGACATGAACGCATGGACATATGGCTGAACCGGCAGCTGGGAATATTTTTCCAATTTCCTTTGATATGCCAGCATGTTCTTAATAGTAATATTGAAAATATATGGCAGCCTGTATGGAGAGTATCAGTTTCGATTTCGATTGAACAGCTGGAGGTTTCAAGAAAAGAGTCAGTTAAATTTTGCTTCCATGCAGCCGGTTCTAAGACGTGTGTGGATTACTCTTTAGCGCTGACAACACTGAAGTTTTCTCGATCGAAGCCAGCTTTACGTAAATAGTGGAAAAGTGAAAAATATTATGATTAAAAGGAAGCTCGTTATGATACGAGATGAAAAATATGCAACACATGGAAATGATTTAAGTATATTTTCACTTATAACTTGAATATACACGTCCCGAATTTGCGAAATGTATTCATGAAGTGGCTTCCTTTGTTTTCGATGACACGCCGATCACGTGATTCATGTAATCAATATGCAATACAAGGCTACGCTCTATGCCTTCAGAAGATCAATCAAAAACAACAAATCGGCAAGGACAAACCACAGTGGAAAAAGGTAAAATTATCTTCTTTGTGCCTTCCTTTTCTCTCAAAAGGCTACACATGCTTTAGGAAAATATATTCCGTCGCTGCCCGTGTAAAAACGTTATCACATAACCGTTTTCTTACGTTGAAAATGGTCTTCGAAGCTGTGTCGATTCGTTGTCGATTTCGCAACTTCAGTCTGCCGATCAGTAGTACCCGTTCTAGCTTGTGGCTCTTGGCGCAATTCTCATAATTTCTATCCCTATTTGACGACTGTCAGACTGAGGTGTTGGTTGTTGGTTTAATTGGGTCCTTTCTTGTCAACGAAAGAATTTCGAACTACACTTCGTTTCACGGTAGATTGTCCCTCTTAAGACTACTAAAATTTGTTGCTCCGGGCATAATCCACGACTCGATGTTGGTTGCCGGTTAGAGCTGAGGAATCAATGTATCAGTCTGTCTGTGATCATTAAAGTTAGATGATCAGCATTCGCCGCGAATCACGCTTAGATTTGGGCCGCTTAGTGCAAACTGAAGCGATGGCATAATTTCGTTGTTCACTGGGAAATAACTGATCCGATACCCTCACAGTGGTTCTACACGGATACACTAATTCAGTTTATCGTTGGATCTCAGCTCTGTTTCTTTAACCGAGTTCGGTTTTCTGGCTTTTCTAAGTTTGGAACACACACACAAACTTAAACTGTGATCACCTTGAGTGGCAATGAAGCCAAACAAAAGCACCAAAGACATCAAATGGGTTTGATTATAAACATACTTTTGGTAAAAATCCGGCGGAGAAGTGTTATCGGCACTACAACAGCCGTGACCGACTGAAACTGGACTTCTCGCACCTCCCGTATATCCATTTCTAAATTACGGGTATAAAGAAAATTTTTAGAACATCCTTAAATTTGAAGTCTACTTCATCCACGAGCGACTCACGAACAGTCTTCCTGTTTCTAACAACACGTTCATCGCACACTTGAATTCGATAGCTAAAGGTTGTGAAAATCCCTCAACTGAAGTCCGTTTAGGTTTCTGTGGAGTATCTCTTCAAAGGACGATTCAGCCGGTCTCGTTTCCCTTTTATTCGACCGCTTTTAATAACCAAGAATGCCTGCCTTGGAAAACGTTAAATATATACCGAAAGCGTGGCCATACAAATGCACAACTAAAACGTAGATTGCAACATTGTAGCGAGTTGCCGTGTCCAAACACATGCACCCACGCAACAGTTGAACGCAACACATTGCAACATTGTTCAGAAGACAGCGTGTTGAACACGTTTGGCCAACCTGTATAGAAAAGTATTGGATGGTAGCCGAGCATGTTGAGCGAGCAAACTCACGACAACATGCAACATCCAAGAAATAAATCTTGGACGAAATATTTGGCAATGCTCCAAAACTACCTAAGTCCACAGCAAAAAAAAAAAAGTCCTGATGCTCGGAAGATGGCGACCTCAAATATAATTTGCCTTTTTGCAAAATAATTGTGGCAAGCAATAGATAAAACTAAGGGAAAGTACATTGATTATTCTTCCCTACGTCATTTCATTTAACCGCCTTCTATTCTTTTGGTCTCTACTAGTTTACTGCATCTTTTCTTTCTATCAAAAAACAAAAAAACAAAAATAAACAAGCGTTATAGTAAGGGACACGTTTTCGCTTTACGAAAGTAAAAATAGCGACCAGAAATGGCGAACTTGAGTGAGTAGCATGACAAAAGTTGAATAAAAGTAAGAAAATAAAAAAAAAATGTTGAATGGATAGGCATTTAAGAAGGCGCTGTTGCTAAAATGTTTAGCTCTGTGAAACACGAAAGATTTAAAGTGTATGTTCTTGCGAAATTTCTATTAGTTACTCGAAAAGCCTAGACTAGTCCCACAGATTTTCTTATTTCTTTCTGCTCGGCGTTTCGATCGCGACTCAAAAATTATGAGATAGGGAAAGCAACTAGAAAACCTCTGGAAGCAGGCTAGGAAAGCCAAAAATAATTAAACAGTTTTAGATATTAATCGTCTGATGATTTGAAATATTGCTTGACTACAAAATCGGTGCAGGAAAAGATCCTATTTATAAAGACCACAGGAGGTTGACACGATGGACGTAAAGGTCTGAGTGAGGTAATTTAGCTGCTCCACTGCGGTGTCTACTGCATGCCATGCGTGACTTCTCGCATTAGCATTGACAGTTTTTCTGAAAGGATTATGTAAATGCGAGACTATATCTCACCTCTCTTTATAGACCTTTACAGGTCAAAAGGGAGGTACGGAGAAATACGAATCTCGCCTTACGGCCACCCTGTTCAAACGGCCACCTCGTTATTACAGCGACTTTATTTTGGATTGACCAAAAACTCAATCAGTCACTTCCTTGCTTAAACTATGGTTAAAAAAAAAACATTTTATAATACGGCCGCCCCTATACGGCCAGATTCTTGTGGCCCTTTGGTGACCGGATAAACGGGGTTGCACTTCATTTTAAATGATGATTGAAATGCTGCTATGAATAAATTTATATGCTATAAATAAAACTAATTTTTTATGCTATCGTCGGAGATCAGAGTAATAGCTATAAATAAATTGTCCAGTTTATGTTATTTGTATTAGTATTTCGTTTTAGCTGGACTACTACACATACCAACGGTATATCTGGCAACACGGATTATTTTTGTGTTCTGAGTGTGTCGCCAGAACATTTCAGTCAAGTTATATCTGGCGCAGTTTTCGTTTGGTTTAGTTTAGACTTCCTTTATATTGGGCAAAAGCGCGCGGTTGATCGATCAAAATACAGGAAGATGAAGACAGAACTCGGAATTACTGCTGTGTCGGTCCCACGCTGATTTTAACGTTACTTTCTCGTCTTTATCGTATTTTTTATTCGCCCCTCCGCCCTGTTCTGCAAAATACACACACTTTGATCCTATACTCGTTGTCGACGTTTTATCCGTATAATTTATGTACAACCGAACAATTAATCAACTGCGTTGTCACCAGAGTTCATCATTTGGACTATAAATACTGTCTTACTTTTAGAAATATCCCTAGCGATTTAACCACGGACCGTCACACCTATAAGTGCTTTTCAATTTCTACGTATGTTATGCTAAATAACGCGCTACCTTAGTTAGGTAGCTATTTGTTTAATCAAAATACATGTAACAAACCCCTACAAAACCGCGAACTCAGCTTTTATGATCGTGAACAAACCGAAACAAACCGCGGTATGGTACGTTGCGATTGGATTAGAAAACTACTGAGTTTTATAGTGCTATCACTGATGTCAAGTAGTTTAAAGAGTACCTTTAATTTGCATGAAATGGCGCAATGTTTCTTGTTACACACAATGCCCACTCTTTGAACACTGCACTTTTTAATTGACTCTCTCGACACCCACGCTTCTGAGATGACTCAATTAATCGTACTCAAAATGTTGCTTGCCGGCACACCAACGCTGGATGGATTTCATAGGTGCACTGTTCAGTGAAACGTGTCGAACGTGGGAAAAACTTCACGATGCTAGCTGTATATGCAACGATATTCTGTTTTCAATAAAAAAATTGCACATCTAGATAACCGTCGTGTGTTTTATTTTATTTTTTTTTCTTAGAACAGAACGTCTTTCGTTGTTCTGAAAATAGGCTGACTAGAGTAAAATAATGCTGTACAGTAATGAGTATTTTTGGCGACGAAATCTAATATAGCTCCGGTGTTACGAGGAAAAAGTGAATGAAGGCATTTTCAGTCGTGGGGGTTTTGGAAAAAAAACGAGTGAGTGATTTTACGACTGAGTGACACGAATTAATAGCGGTCTGAGAAGGAATTGTAAAATATTCATTCCACCTCGCAGATCGAAATCGTATGACACTCAGCTAGCTCATGTGGGCTTATATGGTAAAATGGAATAAACCCAAGCATTTTCAAGTTCCTCTCCGCGCTTGAAATACTTTACTAGAACCGAGAGACGAATTTCAGTTCGCCTGCCAACTCTCGTGTTAACTTTAAAGCGAGAGCAACCGTGAATTCAAGGAAGAGATAGAGCCGCGATAAGAGACCTTAACAGCAGGTAAGTTTCCTTTGGGTTAAAATTAATTCTCCACTTCACTCTCTAGAGGACAGAACTATGAAAGCAGCACCTTCATTTATGCGTGTAGTTCTTGTGGTAAACGTATAGAATTGTGTGTTTACTGATTCGCCGGTCCATTTAGTTCGGTAAGTCTACAGCTAGTTAGGTCTTTCACTTTTTTGTACCTGGTTATCGGCTGTAAATTTAGAAGCAATCAAGTCTTTATTTTGTGTTAATATGTGGAGGAAAATTTAATAAGTAGCTTCTCATTCCGTTTACCAAATACTCTACACGGTTGGCAAACGTTTAATTTCAAAATGGCTTCTTTCGTCCCCATTACGTTACCAGCCGTCCTGGCCGCGCGAGTCACGGCGGAGAACGATAAAATTCTTCAGTATTTTAGTGTATTACAAGAATTGTTTGGGAACTGCGCTGACATGTTGGGTGAACCTCAGCTTGTATCAGTGAATTATAAAGGTGATAACCAAGTTGTTTTTAAGCGTGTCACGTTTAAAGCAAGCATACTTGAAATTCATCCGAGATCTATTACCGGCTCATCGAGCTATTTTTGCCACAAGGCAAATCTGAATTCCTTGTTCCGTCAAAACTCAAATGTAACTTACTTTTAACTCCAAGGAGACACAGGAGTATTAAGGGTTGAGTGTGTAAACCTATTTCTGCAGTTATTACTAAAGACCTCATCGTGTTCAAACATGTTTAATGTTCTATCACGCTAAAGAAATGGTAACGCACTCTTAATCTTGGTAACAGCTAAATTTCGGGTTATTTCTTATATTGTTAGAATTTTAGCCCATTTCTCAGCGGCAACTGTTGCAGATCTCCGATCTCACCAATTGTCAGGCTTATTATTTAAAACGTCCAGACTATGACTTCGCCTCATATTAGTGTTTAGACAAATTCAACTGAATCTCACCATTTAAACACCCTAAGCGGTTCCTTTGTCTTCGAGTTGACTGACACAACAGATCACGTGCTCAGTGTAATCAATACAAAGTTACGCTCTCTGTCTTCACAAGATCAAATACAACTGACAATCGGCGAACTGACCACGAAAGAAAAAGGTAAAATTTTCTCCTAATTGGCTTTGTTTGCCGTTAAGACTTACACAAACGTTAGAAAAACGTATCCCGTTGCTTTCCATGTTAAAACGTAAGCACTTAGCAGCTTTCTCGCGCTGAAAGTTGCTTTTGAACTTGTACCACTTCATGGTTGATCTAGCGAGTGAATTCAATTAGCCAATTTATAGTCCTTGCCTTGTCTCGCTACTCTCTCATAACCCGTCAACTTTTTATTATCTGTTTTTCAAATGATTCTTTCTTGACTTTACTTTTTTCCATTTGGATAAAAAATCTTTGCGGCTATTAAAATTTCTTCAATACATGCTCTTTCGTGAAATAAGAAGAAGTGAGGCCCGTATTAAGTGATTCATGGCCTCCCAGCGAATATGAGTCGTCAGTATCGTAGCCAACAATGTGACACTCCATAATGTAATTAATTAGTTTGAGGTATTGGTACGGCCTTGTCTTGTTTTACCATTTCCGCGTTATTAAACGGGGCACAAAAAATACTGAAAAAGATTGTGCTGCTAGTTGATCGACTGACCATCGAGGACGCTACAGTAAATGAACACAATTGATGATGTGAAAAGATCAGACAGAACAACTTAGTGATGGAAGCCAAACAAAATACAACGCAAACATTAAAATGGGTTTGCAATGTACAGTGAAGCGAACTTTAGGAGAATAGCGATCGACGACTGAAGAAGCTTTATTTTTCCGGGACTACAAACCCGTCTCGTCCAACGCGGACGTGAACTATGGGGAAAAAGGTTCAGAAGCTACTGAGTTAGCCGTGAATTAAATAACTTCTATCTCTAGCTTTTGTTTTACGAAGGCGTAAACTGGGGCAGGAGTTCATTTCAAACAGCCAAACTATAAAACCTGATAGCAGTTGATAGAAAGTGACCAAGATTCCCCCCCCCTCCACCCCCCGGCACTGATCATCAAATAAAAGGCGGACTGTCTCTTATTATCAGTGAAACAGATAAGTGTAATTTTTATGAAATCTTTCAGTTTGCGATCACGGTTTATTTCAAAAGTTTGTTCGACTGGTTGATTGTCTTCATCAAAGTAACATTCATGCTCTAAAGATTTGGTCTAACAGAAAAGTCGCATTAAATCCGTACACTTATCTGCAAGAGATAGTTGGACAGAAATTGGAATTAAACTCGGCTTAGTGATCATCAGTTCATTTAAATATTTGTACGTCGTGGAATGGAATTTTTAAAGAACTAGCTCCACATTGTAAAAGGGACAAAGTGTTCGGCTAAAGTTCGACACGAGGCGTGCATGAGTTTTACATCTACAGGGACAGGCTCGGCTTCAAATGGTACACGTTGTGATAACGTAATCAACTAAGATATTCCTCGACTTAACAGTACAAAATTTATACCGAAAATCCTTTCAGTTACGTGAGTAAAGAAAAACGCGCGGTACTCAAAACTGTTCTATTTCTAGCCAGGATCTAATTGTCTATAACTGTGCTAATTGAGGGATGTCAGGGAACCGATCGCTGAATTGCATTTCAGCATGACTAAACCTTCCAAATCATGCATGCAGATATACAACACCAGACATTTTCATCTGTGACACTTGTTGATCTTCACATCTTTATGTGGGTAAGAAGGAGCAGATAATCGTGTTATTTATTTTGATGATTTCAGCTGGGGTCAGCCTATTTATTCACGTTAGCTGTTCGCCCGTACACGAGGTATTCTTCATCGCGGCATAACATCTTCTCAAAAGCAACGACTCCGACACGCTCTCTTCATGTATACTTTGTTGCGTTCAAATCCGAAAGACTTCACCGTACAGTAATGCTCAGAAAGTCTGACTAGCAAACCACTATAAGTTGCCACTGACTAAATGTATTTATTAGTTTATTCACAAGCATTTTCGCATCATTTCGGTGAACGTTTCTCTAAATAGTTAATTTAACGCTGAAGTTTGTAATTACTGCATATAGTTTTCTTTTGTGGTAGTGTCAGTGTGTAGTTGATGCCCCCACCTCTCAATTTTACTATATAAACAACTCGTATGATACACAATTTTGCGGTTTGAGACTATACGATCTCACCCTAAGGTTTAAGATGAAGATCTCGCCAAAAGTTAAAATCCCGCTACACAGTTTACCTCTTTCTTCATAAAGACGATGAAATGCATAAAATACCGTACCTTATTTAATGAGAACAAAGTAAGCTAAAGTAGTTATTGAAATAAGAACGTTCTCTGGTTAAAAATATATTAAAAACATAAGCTTTCGGTTATCAGTCTATAGCCTTTAACGAATGAAAAATGTGGCGCGCAAGCGAAAATATATACGAATGGGGTGCGAAAAATTGAGAATAAAAACAAGCGTG
>Ga0099801_1087491_pt1 | contig 10619 bp, 5 predicted proteins | sample Orb8nscriptome_4_FD_81145 | JGI IMG/M metagenome (GOLD analysis project Ga0099801, IMG submission 81145) | Coral microbial communities from Puerto Morelos, Mexico - Orbicella 8 T A metatranscriptome (Eukaryote Community Metatranscriptome) | ecosystem: Host-associated > Invertebrates > Cnidaria >...
AGTTTATAATGATTTGTTTATGTTAATTTATGCTGTTCGTTGTTATTTTGTCGCGTTATCAACGTAGATGCGTAGATTGTTACACGCCCCCTTGATCTTATGTTGCGTAAGATTTCAAGAAAATTGATTAGAAATTTGTTATATTGTTATTTCAGTTTACGATCGTTACTATTTGAAGCAATAAATCGCCATTCACCGTTAACTTGGTTTTCCGTGATCCTTGCTTCCTAACAGACGACCCGTAAGATAGTCCCGACACTTAGCAGACACGCTTGACACATCTTGAAGTTTGATTCATTTTTAAGTCGCCGCCAGCGTTACATTTGGTGATGTTCAAATTTGTTTGATGCAGTCTAGTGCTGAGGTGTCTGCATTTACCAGTCATCTTATAATTTTTTTGTTTAAACAAACAGTTCAGTATCATGATGGACTATATTTCTTTATTATTAGTGTACATAATTTTTCATGGTTTGACAAGAACGATTTTCATTGCATGGTGTCATCACATGTACAATCGAGAATGCGTGACATTCTCAAAAAGACAGCAGGACTTTCCCTCCGCTTATGCATAAGCAGGTTTTTTTAATCAACACAACTACAAAATGCATCATATTTTGGCTTACACGTAAACAGGTTTTTTAATCAACCCAAATACGAAATGCTTAATATTTCAGCTTAAGGGTAAGCAGGTTTATTTCATCATATCTCTTCTCAAATTCTGCTTTATTTGTTTGATGCTTCATTGTTAGTTTATGCTTGACTATATACGCCAACAGATAATATTCTAAACAATATGGATAGAACCAATGTATAACTTCCATATATATTACTTGAATAATCACTTCAGTTTCTTCAAAAATGATTCTTTTTTGAAAGCAAAGTAGAACCTTTTATTTGGAAATTTACTTGATACAAATGAGTATACTTTATACTTGTTCATACAATATTAATGTGTAATTTTATCCATTCTAATAATATAAGTCAATCATGGGAAACAAGTCAATCAAGCCAAAGGATAAGCCAATCAAGCCAATCGAGCCAATCGAGTCAATCAAGCCAAAATACAGGTCAAAGTCTAAGTCAATCAAGCCAATCAAGTCAGAGTTCACCCTGGGATTCTCAATCCTCAGGTGAAGAATGGTTACCATCAGCCTGCGAAGAAACTGATTCAGACTAAAAATACTTGGAGAGAAAACAATATATATTTTTGGTGATGGAATTGAGTGAAATAACTAAGTTTAATTGTGGAAATGTTATCCACGAAGAAATGATCAAAATGGACTACATCAGTTGTCCATTTTGCGATGAAGAATTACAACAACCAACAATATACCTTTCATGTTGTGAAAAACAAGACATGATAAATAACAAGGGTACAAATGTATGCCACAATTGTGGAACGGTTAACAGTTATGATACAGCCAGTGAGTAAGTTGATTTTCATGAAAACAAGTACAAGACTGTGAAAAAATTGGTTTACCCAAAAAATATCATTTAGACAATGTGCTACACGTTAGTAAAAATGGATGGAAATTATCAGTACACAATAAAAATAGAATACATGGTATTTTCCGAAAAATAGACAGGATAATACCACAAATTAATGGTGATCGTGAACGAATGATTAACATTAATTTTATTCTAAAAAAAAATTTTCGAATTCTTGGATTTGCCGTCTGATAATATACCAATAACGAGGTCCAAAAAAACTTTGCTGGTGTATGTATAAAACCTGAAAAAACCAAGCCATTAACTGAGTGATACTGAGCATTGATCTCTATCACTCTCCTTATCAGCAACTGATGGGATCTAGAAGGATCAAAACCGCAGTATTGCCTGAGTTTTTATGGCCATGAGCCTGCTAACATCAGATGGTCTATTTGCTGACAACACAGGAACCAGCAATCACTGAATTATGAATGAATATCACGGAGAAACGAAGATATATGTGACCAACCACAAGGCTGACAAAACGAATTATGCGGACAAATCAGACCTTCCATCAACGGATACAGAGGAAACAACCCACACTGACGAACGTGAAGTCAAACGAGAGAACTACCGCAATGCAAACGCAATCAGCCTGACCAACTGGAACAGTAACTGGAACGTTCCCAAGCAGTGCTGAAATCCCTTAAAAAACACCTGGATAGAAAGACTTGCCCAGAAGTCACTACAGCACAGAGCCAGAGCTCGCATAAGAGTGGATGACAATTTCAGTAAAGACATTAAACGTCTTCGCTCAAAAGCTGAGCAAGACTATGTACAAGCGCTAATAAGGTTTTACAATCAAAACATTGCAGGCCTCCGTACAGCCATAAGACAAGGAAAAGGAGTTCAGGCCAACAAAAACAACAAAAGAACACTGCCGCCAGAAAAACAGCTTTCACACACTTGGCGCCTAAGGAAACTGTAACGAAACCAATGTAACCAGAGTATCGAAAAGGATCGATGACCTAAGATCCAAAATTATGTCATTGTCGACATTATTGGATGTTAACAATAAACAGAAGAGAGATTATACCTGTGTACTCTTTGGCTCGTAATAAAAAATGGGGACATGGGAAGAAAAAGCCATCCCAAATAACAAACAAAAAGCAAAAAGACCGCAGAAAAAAGTATTGAACCCATCATATACATGCATAAAGGCAAACAAAAAACACAGTCTTTTTGATTTTTTAAATTTATTTTTTCGCTTTTCTTTTTTCTCCTTTTCCTTTCTTTTTGCTGCAGTGATTGACCTTCCATTGGGCTTGCTTCCAGTTCGAAAAATTCTGAGAAAGCATCTCTGAGACAGGCAATGTTTTACCACGGAGTAGCCACATGTAGTCGCAGGAAATTTTACTCAGAGTTTTTTACTCAACTTTTTGAGCATTTTCGTGCACATTTCAGGCTCCATTGAGCCAATCACTCTGATCTGGGTATCATTGGAAAGATCTTTTCCTCCTGCAGAAGTTGAGCATAGATGGTGTCAATTTTGGTCAAAGGTAATGATGTCAGAAGTGGAACGAAGGCCAAGGCACGTCAAGGCTGGTTACAGGCGGCAGAGGAGAGAAATGGGTTAAGGTGCAAATGAAGGTGGCATGGAACCTTAAGGATGGTGGCATAACAGGATTTACCGTGGCTGAAGATGAATTGCCTTTGTTACATGATGTTCTCATCTGCCATTCAGAGTGGTTGCCAAAGGGCTAGTTCTATTGTCCAATTTCTCTGGAGGGACCTGCCTTCAGGTTATGATATGATTGGGTCCTATTTTGACCCTGCTTAAAATCCTATGCGGGTTTCCAAGAGCAGTACTGCCTGTGAATGATGATGCACAAGATTTGAGCAGAAAATATTTTGTAGATGTCTTTTACCAATCCAGAGGATCCACATGACAATCCAATATTTGCAATGATTTGCCAAAGTCATCAGGTACTTTAGTGATATATGGCAAATTCAGATTTTGTAGTATGTAGTAGATATTTTATCTTACATATACGCTAAATTAGCTGAATAGTAATAAGGTTAACTGTTTAGCTGCCTAAAGAGAATTAATTTGGTGTTAATGTTGTTGCCTGCGAGGAAGGGCAATTATATTCAGTTGCATTGTGCTATGCTCAAAAACATGTTACCCTCTTCTATATTAAGCACGAGGGATGGTTGAAGTAACAGAGACCCCATACCCCAGCCATTCTTTCCAGCTAGGAATTTCTTTTTAAGAGTAAGGTACTCTTTCTACATGTCCAGTGCACAATGTATCCTGAGTCGTATTACCCAGTCCTGAAGGCCTAGGCATTGGAGAAGCACATACAGCTTTTTTGATTCTTCCAAAAGTGGCCTTGGTGATCCACCTCTATTACACCTGGTCAATTAAATGTAAAAATAGCACTGAGTACATTTGAAATTAATTCTTGGTATCTCACAGCTCAAAAACATGACAGCTGCCCTGTACAGCTCAAGAAGCAGCAGTTCAAAGAGGCTCACTCTAGATGGAACCATGTTTGGATGGAACACGATCGAAATGATCTACAGGCAAGAAATGGAATGAGCAGAGAGGGGTCTAAGCTGCAAAGTCCCTGGATTGAAATATACGTTTGTCTACCATGACAACTGGACATATCTCAATGTGAGACCAGTTAAGATCATCCAGGTGACTATACTGTGATTGCCCAGAAATAATAGTATTGACATGTGGGCTTCAAATTTGCTTATCTCTTATCTACACTAGAAAGAGTAATAATATCTTTCCATGAAAGGCCCCCTTTTGGTGCTGACCAATCAGGGTTGTTTAAATAGCGGGGAAACCCCATTTGCTTACAAAAGTTCCTCCATTTGGATTCTTAATTCATAGATTTCTACCATAATTGTTCATTGATCAATAAATAAATAAATAAATATTATTTTAATTCATAGGAACATTACATGATTGCAGCAATTCAAGACCTTACCAAAGAAACCAATCAGGAGAGTGATTGATTTCATGGATGCTTGTCACCTCATCTTTGGGAAAGGACTCCTGGGGAAACCCAGGGTAAACAGTTTGAACAGCCCTGTTCTCCATAACATCAAGAAAGGAATGGCTTTCTTTGAAAAATGGTGTCATAAACATGAAAAAAAGGTACAGTTTTGTCATATCTAGCATGTTATCTTCAAAGCAACAGAGTTTTCAAACTGAAGTTCAGTCATAAATTTACAGACTATTGTCTTCAGGAGTCTAGTGTATACAGCCTTCATTGTATGTTGCCTTCATAAGGATCATAACATACCTTCAAGCATTAGAGAGATGTCTCTAAGTTCCCAGTTTAACAGTTTTAAGCTACATTTACTAGGGTGGATGATTCTGCATTGTACAAAATCACGCCAAGAAATAGACACTTCAATAAGTAAGTTACACTTTGTTGTTATGTCCACAGAATATCCTGACAACACCAGGAAATCGAGACAGAAAAGGTTTCTTGCATGGCAGGTTAGTTGGGGAGGGATGTCACAATTTTTAAATAAGTTTGGTAGTTGAGAAAACTATTCTTAAACAGTGTAATAATATCTTTGCATGAAAGGCCCCCTTAGATAGATAGAGCGCCCGCCCGGTGTTCGGGAGGTCATGGGTTCAATTCCTGTCGGGACTCAGAATTTTGCTTTGTCCCACGCTCATATCATGTTGATTAATTCACCTTCACACTTCATTGTTCAATTTTGTTGCTGTCACAATAACCAAGGAAAGTTGTGGGTTGCTGTCAGGGCCCAAAGACATCAATAGTAATAAATATCCTAACTTCTGGTTGATGTTTTAAGTCCTGCACAGTAAATTTATGTGATTACAAATTTATGTGGCTACTCTGACTATAAGCAACTTTCAGTAGTCATATTTCAAGAATTTCAGCAAATGGACCCTTAAAACGCTAGATATAGTCTGGTAAGGAACTCTGAGTGGAGTTTTCATATTGAATCAATAAAGAGGCTTACAACAAAAAAATTAATCCCAATAAATAAATGTGGAATCCAGAATAGGATAATACCAATGAGGTGGTGCTCTTCTTCTCTCAGTTGCCCCCTTTGAAGCTAATCGAAATTGTCAATGAGATCTCAGTGCACAGCACATTCTACAGTAAATAGCTGTCACACAGTGTTGACTTATTGTTTCATAGTTACTAAAATTAGGTTCAATTAGTTGGCTGTGAATCCCATTGGTACCTAGGAGGATGGTTAACATTATTGATTGATGATGTAAGCAATTAAAGGAGTTTTGCTACAAGAGACTTATCAAGATTAAAAAAAAAACTGGATCCAACTGACAGGGCAAGATTATGCTAACATCTGCATCTTATTCTAATTTCAACTTTGTAACTATTTCATAGTTGTTGTGTTTCTTTTTTGAAGTTTTTTCTTCATACAAATTTAACCCATCCTTTTTCGAACATAGCATATTCAGGAATGATGATGTATATCAAGTTAGAGTGTATGTATAGGACCAAAGTAATAATACCAGGACCTAAGTGTTTCAAGTGGTACCATCGGTTTTAAACAAAATCTTTTTCCTCATCCAGGCCTGAGAATAACCTTTGCATAGTGGTTTATTTAGTCCAAATTCATTTCAGGCACTGCATAAGATGTAATAGACACAAGGTGTGACCAATCTGTATGGGTATTCACCAATGGCAACTGGAAATTAAGCCATTGCATAGATAAATATAAAACCAATTTTACACCATTAGCTGACAAGAAGTCTGAATATTTTTTAATTTTATCTTTAAGGTGATACAAATTTTTATAAGGACAAATGGCAAACATTGCTGATACATTCTTTGTTACGACTATGTTTTTTTCATTCGTTCTGTTTATTTTGCCTTTTTACTTAATATACAGTATTGATAAATATTTTAATGTGAGGTGAGGTGACCTCTAGAAACCATCAGGCTTTTAGTTGATGCCACCTCGTAAGTAAGAATACGGCTACATAAATAGTGCAACAGTGTGCGGCTTTGCCAGTTCAGTAATTATTTTACCCGAAACTCTAGCAGTTTTTTCTTAAAATTGGGAATACTTGACAGTGGTGGTCTGTTACTTGCAAAGTAAGAGCAGTTGTGTCTTCGGTCGCTCCCTGATCAGATTGAACTTAAGCAGTTTTTAATATACCTAATGCCACTGTAACATCATTGAAAAGGGAAAATGACAGCCTAAAAGCAGAAATCACTACCCTTACACGCGGATTTGAAAATCTGCAGTAAACTCTCATGCATAACGATGCACAGGAATCTGGCAATGGTGGTGAAGCAAGCTGCTCCATCACGAAAGACGAAGCAATGAACACTCTTCAATTCTATGGAAAAGCTTACAACAATCTCCACTTGTGGTCACCTTCAAATGCTCTAACTTCTTGAGTAGATGATATCAGAAATCCAATCGATGAAATTCAGCATTACAGCTACCAGTACAATGTCAAGGTAGTTGGTCTCCCTGAAATCGACCCGCAAGAATCGGCATCTGCCACTACGTCTTTATGCATAAGCCTCCTAAAAGCTTCAGGAGTGGATATAAATAACCAAGATGTCAACATTGTGCATTGTGTCGCGACTAGACAAGCTATTGCTGGCCCAAGACTGGTTATCTGCAATTTATTCGCAGAATCGTTAAAGATGTTAGTGCAACACATGTAATTGGAAAAGTTACAAGCAATAAAAATGATTGAACTGGGCCCACTTTACCTATTCACAGAATTCTGAAAGGAAATAACTCCAAAATAACAATAACTTGCATTTTGTCACCAAAGCAAAAGCTTTAAGAGATGGTCCAAGCATTTCATCGGCATTCACCACTTCCCTTGGTCTTTCCATTCTAGAATTCATAAATTCATTTATCCTGGTGTTTGCCAGTTTTGATACCAGTACATGGTAAAGAGCATTACAGTCAAAACAGCTCAAGCATTCCTGCCAAGGGTGAATGAAAGAGTTCATTATTGGAAATTTGATTTCATTACTCGTTTTAATAGTCCATTCTTCAACTGAAAAGTAGAAAATTCAAGACTCGATCCAATACTCGAATTTTAACTGGATTAATGAATACGCTTAAACCATATTTGGACTGCTAAGAACCAGGAACTTCTCCCATAGTGGCAGGAAAGATATCAAAGATGGTTGACATCGAAGCAAGTTTTATGGATGGGGTAGAAAAGGTAGGTTTACATCAAGATACCTAACTATTTTTTGGACGGAAAAATTGTATTACTGGACTTCAATGGAATTAAGAAAGTTGCTGATATCAAAGAGGCGACAGAGAAAATACAACTTAGTGAATCCGTTTTCGGAATAACCTTAGACCAACATTCCATGGTTTCCCTTCAAAGATTCGATGTCGAATGGGGGAAGTTGACGTGGAAATAAAAGAGGTCAAGAACAGAGACAAGCTGAAAGCTGAAAGCAGAAGCACTCTGCAATACCGCTTTGAGATAGCTCAGCCAACCCTGTCATCCTTCAGCGAAAACCCAAGACAAAGAGAGCCATTAGGCGAAAACATAGCTGTTACCTGCAGTAACTGTCACTATAGAGGCCACAGAGTCAACACTTGTCACCAGCCACCTTGTCAAGGTTTCTTTGAATGTGGGATGACCGCCTTGCACAAAGAGCACTGAGAGCAAATTAAAAAGGTACAAAACTTATTTCCTTTCTCAACCAGTTAAGGCACAAGGGAAGAATAGGGAATGCCTATTTATTACACAGTCCTTAAGCAGAACAAGCGCATGTTAATCAGTTTCAAATATAATTTGCTTGTTCCTATCAGAACAGGCCAAAAAATTAGAATGAATAGGCCATTTCTTGATTTCCGATGGCTCACTTTTCTTTGGTCTTAAATAACAATTTTTTTTCTTGAATATATTTGACACTGTCTGTCTGTGACCTGTTTAATTAATAAATAAATTTATTATGTATTAAAATAACAGAATGCTTATTTTGTGTTGGGACTTACAGCACATTCATGTGACTTTTAATACGTGTTAGTAGCGCCTTTTCATTGGTTCCATTCCTTTTACATTGGCAAAATCAGTAAAGATTAAGGTTTGGGGTAACAGCAATAGCACACCTGTTTTCACTGTTCAATTGACCCCTTTTTCAGGCTGAAGCAGAAGTGAAGGAAGTCTCCAAGATGCTGAATCAGAACAAAGAAGAGATGACTAACACCACATTACTGAAGTGAAAACAAGATTTTGTTACTATCTTGATCACAGAATAAAACATACAGAGAGATTTCCTGGCTTCATTGAAAATTGCCTAAGTTTGGTCTTTTATGTCTTACACCAGGGAAAGGACAAGAGCCAACTTCTTTGCTGTTGTAACAAAAAGATTACAGAATTGCCATCCCATCAAGTACTCAAATAGAGTACGTTAAAAGAGAAATGAACTTAAGAGACAAAATGCTCAGGAAAGCTCGAAGAACAAGCTGTGAAGTCGATTGGTCATCTTACAAACTGCAACGGAATCGGGTGACTGGCTTAATCAAGAATGCTAAGAACAGATATCATCGAGAACTTTTAAACAACAATGTGGATTCCCCAGATAAGTTCTGGTCGGCAATTAAAAAATTGTATCCCATGAAATCACCCTCAGAGCTAGGCTCAGCATTGTTAGTAAATGGAACAAAAACAACAGATAAAAAGCTTATTGCTAACACCTTCTGCAATTATTTCACAAATGTGGCTTGATTACTAAAGTCAAGTTCCTTCTTGCTTCGTGACTTTATCTGGAGCCGTCCTACGCAACAAAATCATCTACAGCCAGTGAAAACAAACTTTTTGTTCAAGGAGGTTCACGAATCGCAAATCTACAAAGAGCTGAGAAATCTCAAAAGGAAAAAAGCTACTGGCTTAGATAACTTTCCGCCTGCCTTGCTGAAAGATGCTGCTTCAGTGATAGCAAAGCCGCTGACCTACATTATCAATTTATCACTTAGATCTAGAACTGTTCCGGCTGAATGGAAAGAAGCCAAAGTATTACCACTCTTTAAGTCTGGCTCCTCATCTGAGATAGGCGATTACAGACCAATATCACTTCTTCCCATCCTATCAAAGATCCTAGAGAAAGTGGTGTTTAGTCAACTGGTGTCCTATCTAGAAAGTAATAACCTCCTTCCTGATAATCAATTTGGTTTTCGTTCTAAACGCTCTACTGAACTGGTTGTTACATACTTCACAGACATAATAAGGAAAGAAGCTGATAATGGCAAGGTATCGGGAGCAGTTTTTATTGATCTGTCTAAAGCTTTTGATACCATTAGTCATTCAGGCCTACTAAACAAACTGCCCTTTTATGGGATTTGTGACAATGAGCTGAAGTGGTTCACAGATTACCTGTTTTTACGAAAGCAGACTGTGCAATACAACGGTGTTCTTTCAGAACCAAATCCCATTTTTACTGGGGTTCCACAAGGAAGCATTCTTGGGCCGCTGCTGTTCAATATATATTTTGCTGATGTTCACAAACCTCTTCGATCATCCAGAATCATCATGTATGCCGACAACACGGTAATCTTTACTTCTTCAAGCAATTTTGATGTTATCGAAAGGAATCTAAATGATGACATCAACAATCTGGCTACCTGGTTTCACAAGAATGAACTCATCATAAATCTCAAAAAAGGGAAGTCTGAGGCCATGATCTTCGGAACTGCACAAAGGTTGAGTCGTCTCCAAGGTAAACAGCTCAATCTGACGGTAAATGGATTACCTATAAACAGCACAACAACCTACAAGTACTTGGGTGTTCACTTAGATCCTACATTGAGTTTTGAAACCCATTTCAACAAAACCTACAAGAAAGTGGCCGGGAGAGTCACCCTACTGCGGAAAATTCGCTCTTCCATTCCTTGTGCAGCTGCAGAAAGCATTTACAGGGCTATGATTATGCCTGTTTTTACCTATTGTAGTCTAATCACACTAAGCTATTCAAATACGTGCAGGCAACTAATTCGCAACCTCGAACATCGTGGACTAAGCTGCATTTCCTCAGGTCTGCAAAACAAGACTGGCATTCGTATTCCATCAGTTGACAGTTATTTGAAAAGAAAAGTCTGTCTGTATGTTTTTGATTGTCTAATTGGAAATGTATGCACGCCTTTTAAGAACTATTTTACAAGGGTAAGTCACAATG
>Ga0099801_1065302_pt1 | contig 10585 bp, 4 predicted proteins | sample Orb8nscriptome_4_FD_81145 | JGI IMG/M metagenome (GOLD analysis project Ga0099801, IMG submission 81145) | Coral microbial communities from Puerto Morelos, Mexico - Orbicella 8 T A metatranscriptome (Eukaryote Community Metatranscriptome) | ecosystem: Host-associated > Invertebrates > Cnidaria >...
AGGTCGCCAAAGTCGCCACAGAAGGCGTGTGTTCGAGAAATACTGTTATTGGAAAGTTTCTGCGCATAGAGGAGATGCCATGTTCTTTAAAGGTAGGAACTGAGTTATTTTAGAAGTCTTGAAATTTGGATGAAAGTATACGCTTAAACTTTTGGTGGAGTAAATGGTATTGGTGTGCAGATAACTAAGACAAGTTAAAGCAACAAAAGATGTGTGTATGATCAAGGGAAAGGGCGGCATAGATATATCTCGACAATGATTAGAAGAGCTGACTAGTCTGAGAGCAATTATTCTGTACTAAGTTAAATAAGTCTTAATGTTTTTTGATAAGTTTATTACGGATCTGAGCTTCACATTATGGTGAGATGAAATTCAAAAACTCTGCTAGCCCTTCGGGCTAGCTGTAATTTCATCTTACTGTGCCAAATCTCTGAGAATCTAGCCCGAAATTATTTTATTAATAAGGATAATTAAATCAATTTAATATGCAAAAATAATGTTACTTAATAATACGGAGTTTATATGAACTAATTCTCTTTGATTTTCCTTTTGAATGAAACCTTATACAATCAAACATTTAGAACACTCAATGTGTGGTTCTAGAAAATATCCATACCCCCCATGGAGGGTTGTTTTCCAGTTTTCAAGAATTCCCCCCCCCCCCGCCAGGATTTTCTGTTCCAGGGGGCTTTATAGTACTCACCCCCTCTCCCATCCACTGGAATTTCCATGATTTTTCTACTTGGGTCCCCTTATTCCTAGGAAATTCCATATCCATAAATAACAAGATCCTTGGTACTGTTATAAAATTTAGCCATTCCATGGTTATATTATAGACAAAGACGCAAGGCGGCATATATTTTTCGCAAACAATTGTAATCCTTGATTTGGTCACACAACATACACTATTTTATTGTACATTGTTTACGGGGATATTTACTAGGTCAGGATCAAAGTTGCTGGGCAATGGAAGATTAAGGCTCTGAGATTTAATTTTCCAAAAAATGACCGTGGAAAATTCGAGACGTATATTCATGTCATGTCAAACATAATTTTGAACTAACAACTGACTTAGAAGCCCTTCACTCCCAAATGCCATACCAGCTGACTTTTTCTTCATTCAAAGAAGTTTTCATACAAGAATCTAAGAAAGCAGTCAAAGTTTTAGTTTACGCATAGTCAAAACAACATATCAAATTACTTAACACACGCAGTTGTAATGGGAAAGTAAAGCTGTCACACAAACATGTTTTTCAAAACAGCTGTTTGCCAAATATCAATGAAATTTTTCTTTCAGGAAAGCAGTACATTAATAAAGTCATGCGCTTTGTATTTGTAGTTTGTAAATGCCATCATGTTTTTGTTTGTCACATGTTTCAATTATGTCGTACGATAAATAATTAAATGAAATCTTGGCTATGGCTTCAGTGCTCTTACATATGCTTCAAGACAATTAAATAAATAGCACTGAATCGACTTTGCTATCAAACTATTAACTACATGGATATATAATGAAAAAAAGGAATATGCGATAACCTTGTTACAGCAAGTTTTTGTCTTGCGCCACCGCTGCGCTGTCTGGAAATGCAGTCAGGAGAAAAATTGATTTCAGTCGCTTAAATGTTACATTTTAGTCTATCTTAGAAAAATAAAAAAACTTTTGTATTGTTTCACTTTCTCTCACGAACTGTCTGCTAAACATGATGTCTGAAGTTTCTCATTAGAAAAAGAAAAAGGAAAAAAATGTTGTTTCAGTCATGTTGACTTTGTGCTTGCCCGTCACGCAACCTGTGATAAGAACGTGCTAGCTGAACCAATCATTTCAGTAGTACCAGGGTATTGGACAGCCTCTTTGTTGTGCCCTGCATGTGCAAAAAAAAATCTTTATAACCTTAAGCGCTTGTATCTAAGCTTACCTTCAGAAAAAAAAAAATACTGTAGTAAGAAAAATGTTTGTAATTTCTCAATAATGAGGACTTAATTCATATCAATTGATATTAACTGTCTTTTGCTACTGATTGACATCCTTGACTGATAACTCTATGGAATAATAATGTTATGGACAAATAGAAAACAAAACTGTAATAAACAGCTGTTTATGCAGTGTCTGTCCACATTGAATGACCTGTATATATGGTATTGGACAGCTGAGTATGCAAGATTGTTTTGGGAGATTTAATGTACACTAAAACTATGAAGGCAGCTGAAATTAAATGTACTGAACCAATAAACTAGTTAAAAGGGAGGTTTACCTGTGTACTTCACATTTTTTCTCCTTGATTCTGAAAATGATGCATTAGATGACATTAGAATTGAGAGATGCTTTTATGTGTGAAGCTAAATGTACCTTTTGAATGGTTGACAGAAACATTTTATGGACTGTGGGAAAATCTATACAAATAAATTAAATATTGTTTTTTTAAGTCAGGAAAAGATAAAAATCAGTTAAGATATTTCTCAGTAGTGCTTGCTGTTTAAATAGAAAGTTATAAACTTTTGAGTTCAATTTGGAATTAATTTGCATGAGTGAGTTTTTCAAGAAGCTGAAATTGCTTGGAGCCAGTTTAGCAGGTGGGATTTCTCAGCCTTTTGAAAAGCTCGGAAGTGCAAATTAATCCCAAATTGAGTGAGAAAATCAGTATGATTACTTATTAACAATATAAACATGAAATATTCACATGAAGATCTTTCTTGAAGCCATTTTTTCTCATTTGAGAAAAATTTTTCAAAGTTTCTGCACAAAAGTTTTGTCATCATGTTACGTAATATTATTGGCTTAAAAAATTTCATGTTGTCTTTCAGCAAATCATAATCCAGAATTAGGATGTGGAATTTGCACTGGTATTACTCTTTTTGCATCAGTGTTATACTTGAACTGCATTGCTCTCAGCCAATCAGAATTGAGTAATTTTTTCACATATATTATTATTTTGGAAATATTGGAATGATTATTCTTGGTCAAATAGTCTATATCTCTTGCGAAATTGTTAAAGTTTTATTTTTTCCCAAAACTTTTTGATTGATAGTTCTCAAAGGACATCTCAGTATTATTTTTTGATTTGGGATAGTCTACAAATTAAATTGTCATAGAATAGGCTTTGTAACATGGTGCAATACAGAAATGGAAATAATACAACATTATCATGGGAGATTATGTGATAAGAACAGGCTATTAATTTGCGATAAATTATCCAAATTGTGCGTTTTTCTCCTCAGCTGTTTTAAAGCCTATTTTACGAGGTTTTGTTTAAAGTGCTACTGAAACGAAATTTTTGTATGTGAGATTTTTGCTTAGTAATAAAGTTTCAACCTTTCTTCAAAACGCTGCAGACTTTTTTTCACATACAGAAAGTGAAAACTGCTTTTTCAGCCATTCGAAGTTCAATGGCTGTTTAAGCCCAAAATTGACAGCCATCTGAGCATGGCCAAAACAGTCTAGTGACGTCACTGGTTGTATTACTCTTACGCCGTGCTGAAAATTTAGAGTGATTATCAAAGAAGAGAATTCTGTTCAAAGTCGCCCAAAAAACATCTTAAGGACATCTCAGAGCTGTAAAGCAGATAATAACAGTAACCTTAGACATGAAGAAGTGGAGAGTCAATCCTGGGGCATTTCAGTCTATTTAATTGGATATTTCTAGGACATTTTATGTAAGCAAGCAAAGGAGTGTGAGTTCTTAAATTGCAAAATGATCAGGATACTTGGTCACATGGCCAGCACTCAATTAAACAATATCTACACTCATAAAGTAAAAACGACATGAAAACAAGAGAAACCGGCTTTTGAAAATATTATCCGGAGTACTGCTGCAAGAATCGCAGCAACAACGCTTCGAGTTTTTGAGTTGCTTCACTTCAAGGAAATCGGACGCTTTGCGAGTTTCACTATGGACAAGATTGTGGTACAGTGACCTTACGCCCAGTTGTATCTGCTACATCCTACAAGTTATCACAACAGCAACAATTTAAGAAACCCTCTTCTTTTATATGGAGGGAGCTAATTTAAAACTGTAAAGGTAAACTAAGCTGCCATGACCCTACAGGTATGTTTTCAGGAAACAAGAGAAAGTGTGACAATGTCGGCGCGAAAGGTCATATATGCAAATTAGTTCAAATTCTTTTTAAGGAGTGTAAACTAGTGACGTTTTAACGAATTGCTTTGAACTTGGATACTATTAAATGAAGATCATAGACATAAGTATGCGCTAAAGAACTCAGTGTAATCCATCGGCTGTGAAATATTGCAGTTGGGAGATATGTGTAAAAGAGAAACGAAATTTGCACTTTGTTTACTCTGATACGTTTATATGTAGCAATAAAGGAAACCCATCTGTGGATCACATTTTTCAAAGATACTTTTTGTCTACCACAACAACTCTCACTTATTAGTATCATAAAAAGATGCCCTCTGTGTGCGAAGAAGTACTTGACTCAAAGCTTGTGGACCGTTAATAACTTTGTGATTGTGTGGATGGCTGATGCGCTTACCACTTTTTCAATGTAATAAAGTTGCTGAAGATATATTCAAACCTTGTTAATAGACCTTAGATAAATGTGAGAATCCAAATTTCAGAGCCAAGCTGAAAACAAACAACGATACATTGTTGTTAGGCTTCAGGACGGGATATAAAAGTTGCCACACTCGTCTTCGAAGTCTCCAGTCGAATACTCAAGATGTTTGAAAAGTATATTGAGCTGTTCTAATCTGGTAGCATTCATTTTGGTGAATCTACATTCTTCAGTGCCCTCCAACATTTATGATGTGTATTTCCTGTCAAGGCTTAGGTATCAACATCATGAAGAATAAACTTGAATAAATCAAGTGAAAACGAATGAGAATCTATAGTGCTTCCGATCCTGCATGAATACAACCAGTGACTTCACAAGGTCCTTAAACTTGGTTCCAGAGCCCTGACAGTTTTGCTCCAAAAAGTTCATTTCAGCAGCTGAAAAAGCTCTTTCCGTTAGGATTTGACAGAAATAAAGTTCACCATTATTTCAACCACGTTTGAAACTATAAATTGGGCTTATAAAAGAGAGTATGGAAATTTTGTTTCAGTAGCACTTTAAGCAGAAAACCACTTTTGGGGCTGCTCCAAGGACAAGTTGAACATAAAGGAACAAAAATTAAACATCTTTGGATAAATTGTGGTAAAAAAGAGTAAATCAGGTGCTTGTCCACTACAGACATCAAAGGATGATCATTCACAGTGTTGTATCTTCGACTTACTGTTAGTGTGGAAAGTATATTTTCTTCCTCAGACTATCTTTTGCAACTGAATTTTGAAAAAGGTGTCATTTAGTCTTTTCATTTGAAGAAACAGGATGTGTTTTCAGTACAAACTTATCCACGAGGGACATTTGTTTTGAGCTACCTTTGCCATCAAAATAAACATTGCTTGGATCATATCTTGTTGATATATACCATCAATTCTAATTGGCCCAAGCAAAGAATGCGATTATGTGTGTTACACCATAGTTAACCCATTGACTCCTGTGCCATGCATAAGCGGCCTTGACAAGCCTTGGCATTTGTTCTACTTCTGATGCCATCACCTTTGAATAATCATCTATACTCAACTTCTGCAGGAGGAAAAGATCTTTTCAATGATACCCAGATCAGAGTGATCAGCTCAATGGAGCCTGAAATATGCCCAAAAATGCTCAGAAATTTGAGCAAAAAACTTGCAGCAAAATTTTCTGGGACTACACGCAGCTACTCCGTGGTAAAAGAAGGTCAATCACTGCAGCAAAAAGATAAGTAAAGGAAAAAAAGGAAAGGCGAAAAAAAAAAGGACATTGAAAAAAACAAAAAGCTTGCCTTAAAAATGTGAGTCATTTTCTTAAATCTCAAAATTTTCATTTCTGCACATGCCCAAGCAAAACTGTCGTAAAGGTGATGCTAGTGTAAAGAATGGCATGATGTCACATTGCAAATGCCTTTTTGAGTGGATTGGAGCTAATTTGGCTCATATCCAGCCTAAAATTAAAGCTCCAAAATGTCCAAAAATGTGTTTTTGGTCAAAAGCTCTGAGAGTCAATGGGTTGATAGAGGAGAATAGTTATGAAGCCTGGCAAACATCAAAGGAGCAAACAGGGATGCGAATATTTATGTTGGAAGGTCCATGATTGGGCACAATGTTTTGCGTTTACACAGTATCCATGAGTTAAGTAATCTAAATATTTCTATTGGTTAATTCTTCAATCAGTAGTAAACAACTATTGTGTTTTGTGTACGCTCGAGGTCAAAAAAGAGAACAAAAATATACAGCAAAGAACTTTGTTGAGTTTCATAACCATTCTCCTCTATTAACTATGGTTACATCAATTGGCAATTCTTTGAGAAAGAAAACTAATATCACTCCCTGGACATCCAAGAAACACCTGGGGCTTTGATTGTTTACTTGACAGAAATTACGATTGATACTGAGACTTGATATAGCCTGCAAACAGGCTCCCAGCTTGGAGGAGTAATGCAAATTCGGTGTGAAGCGCTGTCAATGAGGCACAAAAGAGTAATGCACAAGCACAGAGCAACCATGAACACAAAGCAAAAATTGAAAAAAAAAATCCACCAGTAGTTACATGATTGTTTATGCTCTTCCAACTGTTTCCCTGGCACACAAATTTTGCCATTAGCTATTTTAAGCCATATTGTGACATCAGACATGAGAAAAAACGAAGTGCAATCAACAATTAAAGTGTATCAAAGTGCCATTGACCCCCAAAATTTTTATTTCTTGAATAAAATCTACTAGTGAAAATAAAAAGGAGTATTATCAATATTTAAGTTTCAATAATTTCCCAAAAATGAAAATTGTAGTTGCCAAATGGGTGACTGATTGATGATTTGTACTTGGGCGATTTTTTCGCACTATGCTTGTGATTGGGCAAGTGCTGATTTCTAACATATAGTTGAAATGAAAAATTAACTAATGCTTACTTACACTGAGAGGGCACCTGGAATTAAAATGTAATGACCTAATAATAAAAGTAGTTAAAAGCGATTTTTACCTGTGTGCTTCACTTTTTTTCTCTTTGATTCTGAAATTTGTACATTAAAATAGATTAAAATTAAGAAATCTTTTTATATGTGTTACAACGTATACAGTACTGATCAGAAGAGTTCTAACAGGGAATGCGTTTGCGAACGCGAACAGAACGGGAACAGAATGGGTACAAGAATGCGAACGGAACGGGTACAGAACGGATACAGAACAGATACAGAATGGATACCGAATGGAAATGGAATGGATACGGAATGGTTACGAATCACAAAAATGGAAAAAAGCGTTCTCTAGAACGCAAACTATAAGAGAATGTGTTCTTCAGAACACATGGTAGTAAGTTACACTGTCAGAGTGCTTACCAAGGATTTGGAAACGATGTAACTTTAAATACATGTTCATTCAATTTTTGCCCAGCCTGGCGATCTTGAGGAAATGACAGAATGAATCATCTTATGTCTTTTTTTATTTCTTTTTACACATCACTAAGCAAGCATCTTCCTTGCATCTTCTTGTCCATTCTGTGTTCATCACAGCCATTTTGTTATTGTCAACAAGCTCAACTTATATCCAAATGAAATGGACGGACGAGTCGAGTTAGACTGGGATTGAAAGGTTTCCTCGCAAAGAGAAACTAAACAAAACATCGATGTCTTGGTTGACCTTTATTACAGTGTTGTTCACCAACTTTGTGGAAGGATCGGTGAGGATAACGTTCAGTCTTAACTGAAAATTCACCTGTGAAAATAGCATCAGTCAAAGTATCACAAAATGCTCACTTTGGCTTTTTGTCAGTACTTTGCACTGCTCGCGTCCTCCAGCCAAGTTTCTGCTGCATTCACCGAACAGTTTTCGGCGATACGTTAGTTAAATCTCACTAAAAGTATTTGTGTAAATACAGGAGCCGAAAGTTCATCTTTTGCTTGCATTTTTTCATTGATGGTGTTAAAAATGCTTGGCAAGCTGCTTTACTTCTTCCTTTCCTCGGGCAATCACACAGATTATCGGTCACTTTGTATCATTTGAGAAAAAGACTATAAACTGGCCTTGAGGTTACAATACCATCTTCCTGTATTTTTCGAGTAACTGGACTCATATTTTCACCACGAAAATTTAAGTTTACTGTCCGTATTCTTGCATAAAGGTGACAGTTTTAACCCATTTTATGAAATGCACATGAGTGTCGCTAATCTTGTAAATGAGTTCTCCGAAACCTCGTTCCTCTGAATGAATTCCAAGAACGCTTACCAATGGAATGCTAACAGAACAGGAACGGATACAGAACAGGAATGGGAACGCGTGTGGAACGGAAACAGCGCATTCGGTCAAGCATTCCCTCTTAGGTTTCTTCTGATCGGTACTGTATGTACATTTTGTAAGATTTTTGTGATAAATTTTTCTACATTAATTTGCATGGTTAACAGAAAATTAAATAATTAATAATAATTAACATCATGTTTGCATATTAAATTGATTTAAATTGATTTAATTATCTTTATTAAATAAAATAATTTTGGGCTAGCTCCTCAGAGATTCGGGCTAGTAACAAGAACTTACAGCTTGCCCAAAAGGTAACTGTAATTTCATCTCACCCTGAAAACAGCCTAAAAATTACTATTTCGACCAAAAGAATCACTTGTCTAGAAATTGCATTAAAAGATTTGCAGCTATTGTCAATTGAGTGAAAAAAATGTTTGTAAAAGTATTTGAAATATGATGTAAACAATTTCTTCTGCCAGTAAAAGAATTTAAGTTTACCTGTTTGAGTTCCAGTGCTCATAGTAGTGGCTGAAAAGTTAAAAAATATATTAGTATTAAATATATTGCAGGTGAGTTAGTTATATTTAAAATACTGATTAGAACTAAAAGATATACAGTTGAGCCTCCTATGAGCGACTACACGAAATCTCAAGCCTAGCTGCAGGTTGCTTGTAGGAGGTAGTCACTTATGAGAGCTTAGACCATATTGAGTCAAAAGTTTGCCTGATTAGCCTAAGGTAAATGCAGAGACTTATTTATCTTTTAAACGTGCTATTAATATGAAAAGTCTATTTTGAAAAAAAATCTGCTTCTTCCCATTGAGAAATTTCTGTATCTTCTACTATCCAAAAATGTGATAATGTTACAAGACCTTATTTCCAATGATCTGTCCATTGGTGCCTTATGAGAGGTTAAAAGGAAAAGAGAATTTCCAATTTTTAGCTCTAAAAGTGATCATGGTGCTTACGAGAGGTGTTTGTGTTACAAGAGGTTCAAAATATAGTGATTTGACATAGAACATTTTGTTGCTTTCAAAAACTGATCATTGAGGAGTTCTAAGTGGTTGCCTACAGGAGGTGGTGACAACTAAGAGTTTAACTTTATAATTTATTGCTATTAAGAGAGTGTATTTTTCATGTTGTGAAATATCTTTGTTGTTACTCAATTTGTAAAGGCTCGATACCTCCATGATGTCGACTATTTTTTGACCATATTTTGAGCCCTAATTTATCTTTTGGAATATAGATGGAGATATAATGTTTAACACACATGTAGAGGTTTTAGAGAATAAAATACACTGAATGCAAATATGGTGCACTACTCGTTGGCACCTGGGAGAGTTGCATGGGGGTGATGCTGGTCAGGCTTTGATGTTTTGTTTTGACAATGTCTCCCCGGAAAAGTCTTGCTTTCGTCGTCGCTTTGGTCCGTTTTCTTTCACCCTCCCTGGGAGTTTTTGTGTTCCTGAATGCTACCAGAGGGGAGTGAAATCTTCCACAGCAGTGAAAGTTTTATTTTTCAGTTTCACATTCACCCCTGAGGGGAAAACAGATGAAGGAAAGGAGTTCACGATCACCAAGGAACTGTTTTTAAAGTTTGTTCGTTTCATTTCAGGCTGGAAGTGTAAGCAATAATTACATTTAGCTCCAAGTTGTTGTCATTTGGGTCAATGCTTTCATTGGTTTCAATGATGTGGGCAGTTGAAGTTCATTTGTTTGGTCATTACACTGTAGTATTTGTTTCTTATGATTCCGTGCGAGTGGACAGGGGATGCCTTTCAAGAAGAGCTTTTCTTTACCATGGGAAAAGTACTGGCCATGCTAAACGTGTTGGAATACCACCAGACACCTTCTAAGCTCCTCATTTAAATGATTTTTCCAATTTCTAAGATCTTCTAACCTGGAATGTATCAAACAAACTTTAGTTCCCCCTGCAATCGTGAACTCCTTTCCTTCGTCTCAATGAATTGCATTGGTCCACTATTTTCCGTTAGAGGCAAACGGTGGAAGATTTCTATCTCTTCTCATAGCATTCAGGAACACAGCAACTTGTAGGCACAGCGAAATAAAAAAGACCAGATTGACGACAAAGCAAGACTTTTCTAGGGAAGCTTTGTCAAAACAAAACATCAAAGACTGTCTAGCCTTGCTTTCATGCAGTTCGTCCTGGGTGCCGACTGAGTGGTCCACTATATTTGCATTCGTTGTATGACTTACAGTAAACTTTGTTCACTAGATAAGTGGTACTACCTGGAAGGAACATGAGAGTGAAATACTGAGGCTAAAAAGCCAAAATACTTACTTGGGTGATGAAGACCA
>Ga0099801_1221932_pt1 | contig 10444 bp, 1 predicted proteins | sample Orb8nscriptome_4_FD_81145 | JGI IMG/M metagenome (GOLD analysis project Ga0099801, IMG submission 81145) | Coral microbial communities from Puerto Morelos, Mexico - Orbicella 8 T A metatranscriptome (Eukaryote Community Metatranscriptome) | ecosystem: Host-associated > Invertebrates > Cnidaria >...
AGGAGGCGTTTCTTCGATTTGAGGTCTCACCATTTCGGATTCGGAAGGTAGATGTAGTCATCCAGACGACAGAAACGTTGACAATCCTTGAGAAACCCCTTATTCAACTTCACGAAGTAAGACTAGAATACCATTTAGACGACACAAACGACTCTGCGGAAACTCAAATTTTCATCGCGGGAGGTTTCACCCTTGTAACACTTCGGTTGGATATCACACTCAAGACGAACGTTGGAAATCGAGGATTGACACTGGAAGGTCGTTTGCAGGGTACAAAGAACACAGACAACCTCGATTTTGAACAAGCGGCCAAACAACTTTCTCCAAACGTACCTTTCAGCCTGCCTAAGAATGTGGCATTGAGCTGGTTTCTTTTGAGGCTCGACAGAAATGAAGACACAGTTTCTCTTGCATTGGAGGGTGATTCGCCCATGAACTGGTCGATTGATGCAGGTTTCAGTACCATCACAGTTGAAAACCTTGGTGGCAAGCTGAAGTTTGAAAAACACCGAACGTCCGATGAGTGGACTGGTTTCGTATGCCTGACTGGCGAGATACTTTTACCTGAGTCTGTTGCTGCGGCTGTAGATGTCTACCACGACAGCAAAGGGGAAACCCTTGTAAGGGGGACTGTGCGTCAGCCAGAGAAAATTGATCTTCAAGTCATGACTCAGAAATTTGGAGCTAGTTCAGATTCTTCGAAATCTTGGAATAGACTTGTTCCTCACGAGACGGAGTCTTCGGTACGCTCACCAAAGTTCAACAGTGCATCTTTGTTTATAAATTTTTCTAGAAAATCACTGTTGTTCTATGGAGATGTAGCTGGATTTGGCTCAGGATTGTTGATTGTCACGAACACAAATGACAGTGAGAATTCCCCTGAATATGGCTTTCTCTTCGGCCTTAGCCTCGGAAGAGATTTCAAATTTGCCTCACTCAACAGAAGTCTCGGTGTTGTTGATGAGATTCTCTCGGTACAGCAGGCCAATTTGTCCGTAATTTCGATGGATCATGTGACAGTCGAAGAAATGTGTAAGGACTTCTCCAAACTTCAAGGAATAGGACTCAAACAGCAAGAAGTCGATGTGCCGTTCAGCGACCTAGACATCCAAGCCATTTCAAGACTACAAGTGAAACCTGGGGTGACAGCCTTTGCGAAGGTGACCTTTTCTGGAGGGGAATCAAAACTTTTATCAAACGTAACTCAGATTCAAAGGGGAGAAGGACTTGCAGATATCGTGCTTTTTGCCCATATTGCTGTAAAAGGTATGGACACAATATTCAAAGCTCAAATGAAAGAGATGAAGCTCTTTGGAGGAAGCCTGAGGTTTCAAGAAATTTCTCTGACTTACCAGCCCTCTGAAGGTAACACTTTAACTTTGAGTGGAAAGATGTCCTTGGCTTTAACAGACGATTCAAACCCAATTGTCTTCAATGGAAGCTTAAAGATCTCAGAATCCGAGGCGGAATTTTCCATGACAGTGGGAGGCAATCCAAGGAACATACACGAGCCATTTGGAATGTTTGGAATTACATTTGACGACCCACAACTTCAGTTGAGTTGGATATTTGATCAGGATGAACATTCTTCCATTGTTCCATTTTGTGCTATAAGTGGCAAAGTCAACTTCTCCAAATCCTCATCAAGCAGTGAGAAGCAACCTGTGATAACGCTGAAGGGATCGATCCTGTTTCAGGAGGGCAAACCAGTGGTGGCATTGGTCTTCTTTGATTTGAACCACCCCCTGAGTATCGATGACATGTTTGCCACATTGTTCAAAGAACAGTGGCCTTCAGGATATCTGGACATCAGTTTCAAAGAAGGCGAAATCTATTACGCGAAAGCTCAAGTTGAAGTAGACAAGAAGACGTACAAAGAAGGCTTTCATGGTCAAACTGGAATACAGATCTTTGGCAACGCGTTTGGTGTTGAAGTATCCGTTGATCGAAAAGGTATTACCGTCAAAGGATACACCAAGTTTGAAATCGATCTGGTCATTGCTACCCTCACTTGCAAAACCTTTGAAGACAGCAAGGGCCCAGAAATCGAAATCGCACGCTACGATGGTAAAACAAAGTTTGAATTGTCCACTGGCGTTACACTCCTTCAAGAGCAAATAGGCACCTGTTCATTGGGCTATGACGTTCAACAGAAATGTTTCCTAGGAGGAGTAACCTACCATGGTGAGCTCCTTGGCGTCAGTCACCCTTCTGTCGACTTTGAATGGAGTCAGAAAAATGGATTCAAGATTCGAAAATGGCCAGTAATTCTTGATCTACAGGCGCTTATCGACTTCGCCAAGGCATTTGATGAGCTGAGCCAAATGATTGATAGCCCGTGCGAGAAACTTGTAGGTCTTGTGTTCGACAAAGTCATAAAGACCAAGTGCAGGCTCGATGTAAAACAGGTTTCGGTTAAGGATTCCGGCAACCCAGATGCATGGTTTGCATTAAGGCTGGAGGGAAAGGTTGACATAATGATTGTGACAGATAAGCCTTCAGTAACAGTCGATTTCCCTGAGATGGTGGTGGCCATAACGAAGCCATCAAAACAATTCAGACTTTCTGATTTACCCGGGTTTTTAATCAGCGAGATTGCAAAGAATTCACTAGTACTGGCAAAGCAGGTCTTCACGCAGCCAAAACAACTGACGAAGTTCATGGCAGCACTTGGCAGTATTAAACTCTCAAGGAAAGTCCTCTCAGGCCTTATTTGTCGAGGTGCACACAATCCAGATCTTACCAACCAGGCTGAAACTGAGCTGGAAAGCATGGAAGGAGAAGCCAGTAGTTCCGAGGGAGCTTTGGAAACGGCCTTTAAAGAATTAATTGAGACGGCCGGAGAGTCGGCAGTAAGCATAGCAGAACTTGCTGCTAGCGCCGTTCCCATTATAACTCAAGTTGGCGTCGTGGTTGGTGCTCTGGCGGCTATCATATCTTTCATAGCAGGCATCATCAGTTTCTTCACTGGAAAGTCCAAACAGCAAGAGGAAGCTGAGGAACGGATGAAAGAAGCCAAAAAGAAAGAAGAGAAAGCGAGAAAACTTGTGGAAGATCGCCTAGTGATTGTAGACCTATCAATCGCCTTAACAAAGGAAAATGAAGTGGAGGTTAGCTGGAAACCACTAGAAAAAAACGTCAAGTACAGTGTTACACTTAAACGAATTGACCTTGGTGGAGTGGAGACAGCGCTTTTAGAGGCAACAACCGAGAACAACAACGTCAATGTCAGGAGTGATGCAATAAAGTACAACAACAAACAATTCATGGCAACTGTCCAGGCAAGCTTCCTCTGCAGTGGAGAATCGTTCCAGGGGAGAGAGCAACTATTATCAAAAAGTGTAGCCCCTCTTCTCCGAGCGCCGTCCAAAGTTGAACTCGAATCCAAGCAGGAGGGACGGGAGGTAAATGTCATATTCTCTCAAGTTGAATATGCAGTGGATTACAAAGCTGAAGTTATCACTCGTGATGGTAGCGTCATCGGTGGTGCCATCATTAAGCGACCTCCTAGACACAAAGATGGAATTCATGTGTTTCACGCTGAAGAACTGAAATATGGAATTCCCGGGGAGACTAAAGTTCGAGTTTGCGCTCGAGGGCACGACAAAAAAGTAAATGAGTTCAAGTATTCCTCTGGTCTTTATCTTGTAGCGGTCCCATCTGACCTCCGTCACTCTTACGAGGAACTGTCGCAAGAATTGGCCGTGAAATGGAAAGTGAATGACACCCACAATATCTCAAGCTATGTCTGTGAGATATATTCAGTTGAGGGCCATGCAGTCGTGTTTACAAAGGAGGTTCTCAAGTCAAAAGACGACCGCCTGGAGGCTAATCTTAAAATTCCCCTCAAAGACGTATCTGACAAATCCAAATCTCCCTATAGCATTCGTGTTTGTTCTCTTGGAGTATCGACAACGTTGGCAAGTCCCTTCGTCAATAGCAACGGCTTCCTGTCCTTTCTGCCTCAGGTTGACGGCATTACACCTTTGTACGACCCTCAGGGCAATCAACTAACTGTCTCTTGGGTGACTGTTACTGGAGCCACCACGTACAGAGTTGCCATTAGAGAGGATTCGAGCATATCAAGCGTGGTAGGAAATCTAAGCTCGGAAGGCGACACAAGCAAAGTGGTGTTTGATATGGGGAAAGTACGTCTAAAGACTGGAGTAGAGTATGCAGTCACAGTGATCGCTGAAGGATCAGATACGCTCCATCTTCCAGGTTTGCCATCTGCAGCGGACACCAAGTTCACCCAATTGCAAAAGCCAGCCTCTGTTAGTCAAGAATACTCCTTTGAGGAGAAAAAGGTGAAAGTGAATTTCCAACCCGTTTTCCTTGCATCTGCCCACCTGATAGAATTCTTCGACGAGAGTACCCCTACCAATATAGCAAGCAGATATGTTGTTTCAAAGCCAACCGGCAGTGACGATTGGCCCTCAACGGTCATACACTCCTTTGACGTTGAAAACATGAGACTTGCTGGTGGTGATTGGTTCAAGTCGCGCCTTACTGCCCTGGGCAACGCAAACTGGATAAACAGTCCCTCTTGTGTGAGCGCTACTGCGTTGAAATGTAGCGAAGGACCGATCAGCGTTACCCTAAAGTACAGCACCGAAACCAACAATCTGTTGATCATCCTCTCCTCAAGACCGGGGCACTTTGCTGCTAAAGTAGAGGACACTTTCCACAAAGGCAGAACAATCAACACACAACAATTTGTTGTTCAACAATCCACGGGAAGAGAGTCTGTTCACCAGACTGTGTTGAAGATTCCTCTCGTCTCAGATGAAGAACCTCGGGGAGCAATATACCAAGCTTTCGTTCAGAACACTGGTGATCAACAGCACTTGCCAAGTGAGGTTAAATTGTCCAATCAGGTACCTTTGCTCAATCCACCAGACTCTGTGACACAAGAATACAAAAATAATATCTTCACCGTAGCCTGGAAACCTGTTCACTTGGCAGCCGGTTACCACATCAAGGTTTACAACACTAAGACTGGAAGCACAGCCTCAACGGTGAACGTTATTCCTGACTTAGGCTCCACTGGGGAACAGATGAAGAAAGAGTTCGAGGTAGATACACTGCAATTGGAATCTAGTGGGATTTACGAGACACTCGTGATGGTCTTGGGAGGTGAATTAAGTATTGGAGGAGCCAGCACAAAATCGATCGCGACAATTCCGTCTTGTCCTTCTCCAAAAGACGTCCAAATAACCTTTAACAAAGAAACGTTCCATGTGGTTGTACGCTGCTCTTCTATAGAAGATGCTCTTGTCCTCAGACTTGGAGTGGTCGATGCCGATAAACTGGAAAACCAAGAAGCCAATATGCAAGGAGCCATTTTGGGAGTTAAAGATCTGGCAGTGGCCAATCAGTTGGTGCCATTTGATAGTTCGAGTGATGGCGGTAGACCCGAAGAAGCAGAATTTGACAATAATGTGCTGATTACGTCCTTGGATGGTTTACACAGAGGTGTGGCACAAGTAAAGGAAAGGCAGAGGGAGATTTCTCTTCCAAGTGGATATTCCATTTCTGAAGGAGTTTTGGCTTGGTTAAGACCAGCTCTTCCGATTCACCTGTCTTTCGATCCTGTCAACACAACATTGAAGATTATCTGGACTCAAGTAAGCCTAGCACTTCAGTATTCGGTAGAAATCCTTCAGGAGAGAGAGAGTAAGGGTGGAACAATTACTTTGATTCCATTTTCTGACGTGTTGCCTGGTGATGTTCTTTCTTCCAACTTCAACATGGAGAACGTAAACATTCAAAAAAGTGATACGTTTATCGCAAAGGTACAGCCGTTGGGAAGTCCAGGGACTGTGATAACACTTCAAGCCATTGGATATTCTACAGAGACACTCATTTGCGAGGACTCTCCTACCGACGTTGAAGTTTCACAAGTAGAAGACGAAACGGTGAAAGTTACTTGGAAAGGACAAGCTGTTCCCTTGTTCCAGTTAAGCGTTTGGAAAATTTTGGAGTCTGGGGATCAAGAACACGTCATTAGCAAGCAAACAGATAAGCTCCAGTTGATATCCACATCACAAGCTTTACGCATGGTTTCACCAGGACGGTACAAAGTTGGTGTTCGAGCTCAGGGGTCTATCAACAAGTTACACAGTGTTTACAAAGACGCTGATTTCCTGGCCATCATTCTCAACGCTCCCGTTGTTATTTCCTTGCGGCAACGCCCTGCAGTTAGAGTGATGTGGACTCCTGCTGACAACAATCCAACTCAGGATTTTACCAACTATGTGATCTCGTTTCTTCAGCGCGGTGCAGGACCACAATGGACTCAAGTTCAAGCTGAAATAACGGCGACAGAGAAAACCATCGTAGATTTGGAACCCGGCAGCGAATATCTCTTTTGTATCTCCGTTGCTAGTTCCAAGCGAGGGAATGGCATTAGAAGTCCAGCCACAGTTGTCCACACAGAGTTTGATACCAGATTGCCAGGTAATTTGTTGGACAATCCAAACTTTGCGCCTGTGGATGGCTGGGAAGAGCAGGGCTATACTTATAACATCGTCACGCAACCTTGGCATTTGATACAGCTGACAAACAAACAATATAGACTCGAACCTTCTACAGTGCTAGGAATTGGTGACAGCTGGACAGACCTTGATGGAAACAACGCCTGGTGTATTGCGGCACCTGGTAATGCGCACGACTCATGTTGGAGGTTTCAAATTATCGATCTTCTCGCCAAAGGTTTTACAGCTAAATATCTAGATGAAGTGAGACCAGATATTGATGTTTGCGAATGTTTTGGGATCGAAAAAGGTGGCTTGGGTACATTTGACATGAAAGTGTCCCTTCTAGACAGCAACAAGAAAGATCTTCCAGGAAATAATGTCTTTTTAGCTCGTAGCGGGAAAGTTGCGCCAGACGATGGCTGCTGGAAATACCTGGGACACACCTTTACCAATTATCCCCCTGGATTAAGGTTCATTCGATTTGAGGATAGCATGCAAAGCCTTGAATTGGATGGACACGCCTATGAAATCAAGGCCTTTGGCGCAAAAGTGAAAATTACCAGAAGCCGGCCCGGCGAAGATGGTCAAAACTACAGCAAAGAATGCGAGGCGGCCGTCAACGAGCAAATCAACTTAGAGCTCCACGCAAGCTACGTCCTCTTATCCATGAGTTGTTACAAATACCATGACGTCGTCGTCGATGACGTCACCCAGTCGGGCTTCAACGATTTCCTGTTGATCCAGTCAGATCTGTGTGTTTCACACGCGCAAATGTTGATGCAGTACCAGAGAGACTGCGGAGGACAAATTGAGCTCCGTGACATAAAGAAGCCAGAGCGTGACACATGGGGTACTAAGCTCGAAGCCTGTGAAGCTGCCTTAGAATTGGCCAAAAATATTGATGATTCGTTGCTGGCCCTGCACAGAGTGGCTAGGAAAAACGGCGATGGTCACATGATGGCCTTCATCAGCGACAATCTTCTCATAAACCAAGCCGAGTCTGTATGCGCGCTGTCGAGCTTCCTAACCAAGTTGAAGACAGCTGGCGACGGATATGGTAAACTAGACACCAAAGTAGAATGACTCTTAACACATTTTCTTTTATAATGATTTTTAGAAGTACGTATTAAACTCGACAATTATCGGGATAGAAGCGAGTGAGTTATGTGATCTTGTAGGTTATTACACACTACCAGCTTAAAGAAACCGAGGTATAAGGATTTGTTTCTTATTTAGAGGGTATCTCACTACATAGCAAGGAAAGTTTCCACTGATAACACACGTAAAATCTTAAAATTTGATAAGATATGTAATTCGCAAAACAATTGCTGCTGGAATGATAAGGATGCTAGTAAAAGCAATTCGTATTATGACATTTGGGATTTAAAACTGTGAACTAGGCGAAAGGCAAGCATACCTTACGAGAACTTTGGCTCAGTTCTGAAAACTGTCTGGAGAGGTGCGTTAAAGCCTGTAGTGAATATAAGGTAATATCAGATTTTGCTTTGTAATTTTCATCAATTGAACACGATCATGGTCTCTTGTTTTCATTTTTTTGTGGGACTCAATCACATACACCACATACATTTACGGACAAATTTATAGGTATGCCATGGATCCCTGGCTCCAGCGAACATAGGAATCCTTCTATAAGTATCTTTAAACCGTATCTAGACTAAATGAATCAGAAGTCTATTTTTTGGAAGTTCTTTGGCATTAATTGCGGTTTGTCATTCAAGATCTTTCTTGTGCGCCATGTTCGCCCTCTTTTCAAGATGCCGAGGACCGGGGGGGGGGGACTCACATATAAAAAGAACGGTGGAGCTCGTTGTCCCTTTTCGGGTTAAAAAAGCGGTTTGGTAGCTCTTAGGGTGTTCAGCTTCAAAACGTCCACAGCAGGGCTTTCGCGGCACCTTTTAAGGTATCGAACCAAAAACTATTCAATTTATTTAGTTACCGTTTCGTTTAAAAATTGAGTAAATGTAGTCAGGAGATGACATAGTCGATAAAAGTTATATTGAGATTTCAAACCTTAGGAGGAGAAGGTATTCGAAGCAGTCGTCTTTGTCGCTATTAAGAAATATGAAATTGTCAGTTAATGTGCTGTTTGAGAATCGGTATATCTTAGGGGTGAATAAAATCCAAGGCACGCCTACAAAACAGGATCTTGGTACCTCTTAGGGGTTCTTTTTCAAAATTTCCCACGAGTACCCCCGTCCTTTTGAGTATGGGATTCCCCCCGAGGGGGGGGGGCGGACTTAAATAAATGAGTTCTATGTTGCAATTGCCAATTTAGCTTCCCTTTTAGCCAAAATTGTGTTACAAATAGACCAACAAGTACTTTCCCTCTTACATGAAATCTAACTAGACACAAAGATAAAGATATCTGTGGATTGCTGAAGGGATGTCTCAAAACGGGTTTTCGTGTGAAACCACGCTATGAAAATGCGTTCCGCCTGTAGGTTCATTTTCATGCAAATCAACTGATTGTCACACGGAAGGTTTTGCATGAGTACTAGTTTTGAAACAAAGGCACAAGGTAACTCGGAAATGGTCTATTCTAAAACCTCTGTCCCACTTTCAATTCATTGAATTTGGGATCAACTTGCCATGGGCATTCATTGTTTACCATTGTGTACTTAAAAACGTGATAAAGACCCTTTTTTAGTTTCAGCGTACTAGTAAAGTTAATTTAATTAAAACTAGACAATAATTCGTTTTCAGGGTCTCCCTGGGAACGAGATTGGATTTTTGTCACTTCGCCTAACAGAACCCCGGGTCCCCTTTATATTCTGTCTTATGGTGATAAATAAATTACGATTTTTGTCTAGCCAAGTTTGTTTATCGCCAAGAAGAGGCGTTTTGACCGACATATTGTTCGTGTTCTGTTTCTATTTTAACGTTCAATTTAGCCTTCATGTGCTTTGAACTCTAAATAAATATGGAGCTAATGTACAATTAGTTTAGCAGCCTAAACAGGGTTTCTGATACACACAGAAATGTTAATAAAGAAATATTTACTCGTCTTTAAGCTCAAAAAAGGAAAACTCTCTTATTCAAATGCCAGGAAATATGTCATTAAATGAATAGCACAGTTTCCGTTGTATTAGTTGTACGTTTTTATGCCGTTAGCCTTTAAAGCAGAAATCTGTCTTAATTATATTCAAAAGTATGCAATATTCATAAGCGGTTTTGTTATTTACTCAACTGTGGATATCACTCCAGCATAACTCTTGAGACTCTATTTACGCCACGCAAAGTTTCACTCTGATCAAACTTCAGTCTTCCTTTTTGAATGTTTCTCGTAACACGCCAACAAGACGTCTTTTATTTCGTCATCTTCGACAAATTCTAACGGCGAGTCGCCGTCATTATTCTTCACGTAAATGTCTCCTCCACACATGATCAAGTACTTTACGATGTCCAAATATCCCTTGGCCATGGCATAATGCATGGCGGTCCAGCCATCTTCGTCTCTCTTTCCCACTTCAGCGCCGAGCTCAACAAGAATCTTGCAGCATTTCATACTTCCCACAAAAGCGGCCGTGCTTAAGGCAGTATGGCCATACTCATTCAAGCAATTCACGTCAATCTTTTCCTCGCTCTGTGCAATCATTTCAAGCTCCTTCGATGTATCTTGTCCCGGGACCGTTTCTCGAATAATTAAATCTTCGGGGAAGCGGGTGGAGATTGATTTGCGTGGCTCATAATTTTCATTTAGATCTGTTTCAACATTTGACATGTCGCACGCTTGATAGTCGTCTTCAAGAGACTAAAAGTGAAGGACGATTTCCATATCTCTTAGCAGCGCCGTACTGAAACGTGATTATACAATGCAACAAAGCAACACACCTATCCTGGTTTAACACTCTCCCGTGCCTACAACAACTGTCAGACGAACGGGAACTTATCCAAACGATCCAACTTCGCTGACACCGTCGCAGGAACGTCAGCACTCAAGAATT
>Ga0099801_1225082_pt1:2500-10413 | contig 10413 bp, 5 predicted proteins | sample Orb8nscriptome_4_FD_81145 | JGI IMG/M metagenome (GOLD analysis project Ga0099801, IMG submission 81145) | Coral microbial communities from Puerto Morelos, Mexico - Orbicella 8 T A metatranscriptome (Eukaryote Community Metatranscriptome) | ecosystem: Host-associated > Invertebrates >...
AATGAGTCGAACAGCCAAACAAAGCTAAATTAGAGCATAAATTGATCATTTGATGTGCAGCACTAATCTAGACATTCTTAACCTCTGCGATTTCACCTAAATGACCTCACTATGTCTTTACTGTGGGTTAAATTAGCCAACCATGGTGACAAGAGCATTGTAAGCAGTGGAAGTGGTTATTTACTTCTATATTTCATCAAAAAAGTAGCCCCTTACGTGACATTTAATTTCAGTATCTGTCTGGATTCGCAAAAACATAGCCACAGAATTCGACTTGTCACTGATAATCTTGATTCAATTCTGTCCTAGAGCTAGCTTTCCACAAGGCTTATCGTAGCTCAAATAAAAGGAAATAACTCTCATGTGTGCCTTTTGAGGCCAGGAAGACTAATTTCCCCGTCATTTCTTTGAATCATGAATTGTACAATTTAATTAAGATGCTTTTAACACGAAATTGGAGTCAAAATCAACACAAAGCTGCCGATGTCAAAGTCACGGCAGAGAACTGATCTATAGCTTTCTAAAACCTGCATCGTCCTAAATGGACTGAACAAGAGCTTCCTACATCGAGAACCGATTGAACTTCAAACAAACTAGGCCATAATTATGATAATTATGGCCAACACTCAACATGTTGTTGTTACGTCAATTATGGCCTGGAAGCCACGTAAGTAAATTTCTTCTGCGCTAGCGAATCACAGACAGTTCCAATAGTTAGCTAGGCTGAGAACGCCTAAAATTGATAAAACAAGGAAATTCTACTCATGATCAGCGCTTGACCTAATGTTCTTCACTCTGCTTGTGGCCATGTTTTGCTTGCAAATAGCAATGTCCCGGATGTATTTGAATTTTGTTGAGCGTGGAATGGCCCTATCCACACTTCACAGATTTTTTCCTAAGTCTTTAATGACATCAAAGTTCAGAGCAAATAACGCCAACAGCATCTAGAAATGTCTAGTCCATTGCAGGTCTAAGCCCTAAATTGATGTGGCTAAAGATTTTTGCTGTCTAAAGCAAGCGCAACATCGCCACAGGGCAGACGGCCTACTATTACGGGGCTCAATGTCTACCTGTTTACACAGCTCAGGCCTGCCTCACATACATTAATGGACAACACTTGCTAGCAAATCATTAGAGTTGTGCCTTTATCAGACTTAATGGTGTCCTCGGGCAGACTTCCTTTAGACAGCAACTACAGAATGCTAATCGCTCCATGTCAGAGTCACTGTGCGAACTGAATTCACATGAGTGTAGCCTGGGCTAAACTTAACACAAATTGAAAAGGGGAGATAAATAATGAAAAATAAATAGATAAATAAATGAAACACGCGGCAAGAAGTTCTCCATAATATTATTTCATGCTAGGTAAGTTTTACAAGCTGCTGGCATAGCAAAAGCAAAAAAAAAAATTAATAAAAAAAATTCATTAAAAAAAACACTTCATTCAGTTTTTAACACGGTTTTGATAAATCCAGACATATATATAAATATATCTTTATCAAAATATTTTTATTTCTTGGATTAGTTAAGTTTAGTTTTATTACTCCTAAATGTTGCGTGGGTAAATAAAGGATTGTATTGAATTGATTGTATTGTATTGCATTGCATTGCATTGCATTGCATTGCATTGCTTTGCATTGTATTGTATTGTATTGTACTGAATTGTTACTAGCCACAGAAGCTTCTACTCTTATAGATATATAATATCTCTTTATTAGCTCCCCTCTCTTTAATTATTGAGACCTCCCCTATAGTCTCCCCAGTCCCTCAAACAGGAACAAACCTTTTATTGTTAGGCAAGAGTTAAGTTTGCTTCAGAGAAAGCCTCCACCCAAATTTATTTATTTTAATTACTTGTGGTAATGTTATGTAAGCAATAATAACCATAACTGAAATTTGAGGCCCTTACCTCTCCCCACTTTAGTAAAGGAACCAAATACAACTAGCAAAATTTTGTTCCATCATTACAATAACATAAATCAGTAAATAACGATAATTTTTCATCCATGCAAATAACTGTACACAAATATAGAAATAGTTATTTTTTATAAATGATGAATGAATCAATCAGACTAGTGGGCTTACAAATGTAATGTGGAATCTCTACTTAAAACAAATCAAACATAAGAGGTGTACAGAGTTACATTAATATTCCCATAACGAAACTATCATGTCCTTTTTATTAGCCTTTGAAAGACTATTTATTTCCTGCCATTATTTACTATTCCTTGTTAAATTTCAGACCAAAATAGTGCTACTTAAATTCCTCGAAAGATGACCTTATATGGATAATTCAAATAGGAATGTTGCTCTTGCAGTTCAATAAATAGTACTGAAAAAAAGGAGATGGAGATAGAACCATCGATAATAGTAAAGGTATGTGGTTGATGTTCTGATCAACCACAAGAAGTATCTAGAAAGTATGCATTCAAGATGTGTTGTACTACATGGTTGTATAACAGGGTAATGATGAGTCTTTTTACCCTAATGTAAAATGAATTGTAAAAGAGCAATGAAGTCAATGACATTGCAGTATTTCCTATTCATCTTGTTCATCCTGTTTCAGACTTAGAGCCCAGAATTTGGCCAGGTTTACTATCACTGTGTGACAATTGCTATAAAAGTCCATTACAAGCTATGAAATGAAATGCCAAATGAATGCTATTACTTTTTGTAATATAGATAGGACCCTGCGCACCCTCTGATTGGTCAAAAACCCATGTTTTATCAGAGTATAAAACATAGAAAAGCGTGTTTTCTTGTTTTTCGCCACATTACCTCTTAATCATAAAGCAATTGAAGAAGCCTAAGCCGTGTATTACACTGTGATAAAACACGACAGGTATTTGACAACAGGTAACCCAAAAACACTGAACCCCCTGTCCATGGACCCCCACTATGGAGCAGGTCCGCAGACCACCTATGGTCCGGTCTACAGATTTTCCCTACAGAATCCTCTATGTACCACCCCTCAAAATGGAATAAAAATTAGTTACGGGTTGTCTAATAGATTACTCATGTCGGAGAAATTTCGAACATTGCATTGTGCAGATGTAACTGACTTGGGTTCAGGCTCAGGTGCAATTTATATCACTACACATTGCCATTTCCTTTGCTGTGGCCATACAGTATATGAAAGACCAGGAGGTCTTCAGGAAGCCTCTGGGAAGCCTCTGGGAATCCTCGAAATTTGTGCTCTTTCCCCTCTGCCATTTTGTCCAGCCCTTTTTCCAGTGGGTTTGTGAACTTGTTCAAGGCTTCGCAATTTGCTCAGCAGAATTACAGATGCAAACAAGCTTAAACGACCTAAAAACACATCTTCCATAGCCAGATAGAGCCACGAATGGAAGGTAAGACTGCGGTAAGAACTTTCCTTCTTTTTGCTCGGCATCTCCTTACTCTGAAAGCAGCTTTTAGGTATTTTTACGGGGTGTTAAAAACCCAAGTCTGTCACATTTACATAGTGTGGCACTCTAAGTTTCACCGACACGAGTAATCTATTAGACAACCTTTAAGTGAAATCTCCATTTATTATTTTTGCACTATTTTGGGGTGGTCTAAAGAGGGGGTCCGTATTTTTATTTTTGGCTTTGGTAGCACTTGTGCAACCAGGTGTAAATTTCTAGGCACACTTCAAATACTTGGAGCACCTACTCCAAAAGAACACTTAACGTTCCAAAAAGAGCGACTTGGGCTTTGTGTTGCAATATGGGCCTATTGTAGCAGTATTGAACACAATAAAAACAAATAAAAAAATCAGGATATTTCACACAAGAGTTAAGCTTAGATATTACCTACTGAGGTCACTTTGTTGAGCATCCTAACTATCCAATTGCTTGTTGTTTGCCTTGCCTTTGAAATTCTGTTCACGAAGATTGATTTTTTCCAACATCTGGGTATTCGTGAGAACTAGCTCGAACTTTGCTCATTTGGCTAGCTTTCAAGCCACAGAATTTGTGGACTGGCCTGTTCCGAAAACGCTGGACATTTTTGTATGTCAGACAAGGGAAAACAAAGCTTTCTTTACAAAACGCAGCATTCTGTAACTGTTGTTCGCGAAGAACGAGCACACAATTTAATTCTCATCCACAGTTTCCACACTTTCTGTTAGGACTGCCTGGCACTATGACCCCCATTTTGCAACCAAGAAAAAGAACGATCTGCATTTTCTGACTTGGGCTAGCTTTACAGAAGCCCCAGTAAAAACAGAAAGTAATAGCTTTAAGACATTTATTAGTCATCTTTAGTTCAGCATGTTATTTTATTTCAGACCTGTGTTTTTTCTTTTCAGGCTCTGCTGATTACTTTACTTGAACCAAAAGATAGTGACAAAACTATTGTTTTTTACGTCAACTTTTCCAAATCCCACTCTAGCCATGCAAATTCCTGCAACCATGATCTCTGAAATTTATATGCCTTTCTTTTCTTAGTCGCTGGCTCATCCTCATTCTCGCTGACTGATGAAGTACATGTGGGATTGTTTGAGGATGTACTCTCTGTATTTATATTTGAAGGCAAAAGGTGGCTGTTTATAAGAAGTTATTGTCATGCAAATGAGCATGTCACAAGAGAACAAAAGTAATGTTTTATGAATTTGTTGATTGCAGAATGACTTAACTGTGATATATTAACTAATTGTTAATTTACTGATTTTCTTACCTTGAAGAAAAAAAGGCCCTTAATCCAGATTGGGTTTTTTTAGACATGCTCTTGACTCCCTTGACCTTCGAAATAAAACTTTGACATGATCATTGATTGTGCCAGAAGCACGTGCTTCATTCCTTCATTTGCATGTGTCAGCAGAGTTGTTTACAACACAGAACGTAGGGAAGAAATGAACGCTTGAGTTCGGAGAATCCACTGGGAAATTATGCTTAAAGATGATGAATAGAACACACACCAATGAAAGGAAAATGGTGCAACTTTATTTTTTGGTGCCTGGTTGTGTTACATCTATGTTGATGTTTATATTTATTAATCGGAGTACGTTAGTATAGTCAGGTGAGTAAGCACTAGAGAAATCGCACTGTACTTTGGCTTTTAAGGCACAGTGGTGCGACCACACATGATTTATTAGGTGCACAGCCAAAAGTCTAGTCACATATGCGACCAGTTGGTCGCTAACTTTGGGCCCTGGGTAGTCCATGGACTGGTCCATAGGGTAGTCTGCAGACCTGGCCCATAGCGGGGGTCTGCAGACCAGGGGTCAGTGTTTACGGGTTACGCCTGTGGCTCGTGTTTTCTACATTTCCCATGTGTTCTCAAATGCCCATTGTGTCTTATCAAAGTGTAATACACAGCTTAGGCTTCTTTGTTTGTTAAATAATAATGGCCTCGAGTCAAATAATAGATGATGTCCTGAATTTCATAAAGAAGAAACTGTACTTCCTTGCTGATTATCATCGCTTGTGTGTTACACATGTACAGGCCCGGATCGATGAGGTGAATTAATGAATCTAACCATGAAACACAAACTGACAATCTTATAAGCTGTGTGACATTTGGTAACCATGACTGTCACCCAAATGGGATCAAAATGCAGGTGAATAATCAATTCAATGCCTATATCTTAGATTGTTGGAAACGGAGTTGATCAGAGTTATCTGCAGTGTGTGTTGCTTTCTTAAAATCCTGTCCAGCTAGGCCTGAGTCGACTAAACAGGGATGTGCCCTATTTCTGGTGACTTCCAAATTATTTTTATTTTTATCTTAACATTTTTTATCAATTGAATTTCAGGGGCAGCAGTTAATGTTACATCTGTTGGATTATTCCTGGCTACCCATAATAGTTATTTAATAAAAAAAAACAATTAGTTATTATTTTAAACAATGATACAGTCAAATGAATGACAATGATGACTCAAGAACTTCAATGATAAATGCTTCGGGTGCAGGGTGGATTTTCTTCGTAAACTGACTTCATCAGACAAGAAGCTTCCTTCGAAAACCAAGCTTGCACACTTTTGACTTTATTAATGGATAACTGATGTACAGGTAGCTCACTATCACAGCTTCAACCAACTCAACTTAGATATTGACATAGTCATTAAGACTGTCTCGTATTCATTAAAATATAAATATAAAACATATTGTTACAAATAATACCACTACAACCAGGATTAATAGACACTGAAATGGTGTGTTGAAAAATTTCCACCACCAGAAATCAAGACTGTTAATAAACTGTCAGACTACCTAATATCTCTGTTGTGAAACTTCTTCACTGCCATCTTGGAATTATGATCAGGTTAAACTTTTATTAAATTGGAGTTTTTTGAGGAAATGGTTAATAGCCAATCTGAACAGAACTTGCCATCTAGCATTTTTGCTTACCATTTGCTCAAATTGTTGACAAGCTGATTTTTCTGTGTAAATGATAAACAACCCACATTTCTGGAATGCTGTGAACAAGACATTGTGCATTTGAATATCATGACATGATAATATGTATTTAATGGACCACAAGTGGCACAAGCCTCAATAAAAACCCAAGAGAAAATAGCTTCAGGGCTCCTATTGATAGCAGAGGTGCTTTGTAAGCTCCCTGAAGGGACTACCCTGAAATTTTTACCCTTGGATTTTTACTTTTAAAAAAAGGTGTCTATCTATTTATCTGCTTCACACCGTGCATTCCACTAAAATAACAAAATAGGCTACATATAATGCATATGATATAGAATATTCACCATTAATTTTGACCTGTGTTTTTTGTAACATGGTACATGTATAAAACAGTTACAAAAGCTTTCTCAAGGTCAGTTCTGACAAATGTTGCACTAATCACTTGCATTTTCTTTGAATAAATTACCATACATAAACTGTAACAAGCAAACAGTGAAAATAAGGCTTTCACTTCGTATTGACAACACAACATTTAATTTGCTGAACAATGAACACAAATGCTTGATAACAGAACACAGAACAATGCTATATTGTCCTAATCTATTGTACAGCAAATGATTCATTTACCCAATCAACCAGTCAATGGTAAGCCTGCTGATAGCTAAGATACATGTCAGGTAGAAGCTTGACGCTTATTGATGTGCCATGAACATTAATAAACACTATAATACACAGTAAACACTTAATCATTTCATGCTAAGAGCATGAATGAGTTGGCTCATAGAGCCCTTTGATTCATCCTTTTGGCTGACAGTATGGCCCAACCCTGGGAAGAGTTATTCATTTCAACAACTGTTTATTGTACTGAAAAAAACATAACGGGTGACTTGCTAGCTTCGGCAGCTTATAGACTGGCCTTGTTCCCAGGGCTTTTCCCTCACTGGAGGTAGGGTGGGAAAAGGTGGTGCCTATACGTGATGAGAAAACTAGGAAACCGGTTAAAGGTAAGAGGATTTTTATCCATTACAAGAGCTCTCACTTCACTCCATGCTTTTTGTTTTGTATTCACCCACCAGAAGGTTGAACAAATGCAGTTTTCCTTCCGTGAATAGTAAGCAAGTTGCGAATAACTTCACCGTCAAACTACCAAAATGACCAAAATGCAGGGATGTATAATGCATACGTGCTTGAGATAAATAAACACGCTAGATGGATGCAACTTTAGTGAGTGTGACCAATAAAAAAGGGATCTAAATGCGGTATCGGTATTTTGTCAATTTTCGACACAGTATTTCGGTATTTGCCAATTTTGCTTGCGGTATTGCGGTATTGGGTGCCCCACAATGTCCCCCTCAATAAACCGAGGACTACTAAACAGCAATATTTTTCTTGGATTCCAGTGCCTACAGAGAACAATGTTTATGTTTAGATTACTTAGGTATTTCTAAATCTACTGATAAATCATTGTTGGTTTGTTTATTCTCAGAACGTATGTGACCATGGCTCTTTTTGCTTGCACCTTTCTTGTTGTTGGTGTTGTTTTCTTGCTAGTTGTAGCTGAGAAGTGTGTG
>Ga0099801_1077277_pt1 | contig 10407 bp, 8 predicted proteins | sample Orb8nscriptome_4_FD_81145 | JGI IMG/M metagenome (GOLD analysis project Ga0099801, IMG submission 81145) | Coral microbial communities from Puerto Morelos, Mexico - Orbicella 8 T A metatranscriptome (Eukaryote Community Metatranscriptome) | ecosystem: Host-associated > Invertebrates > Cnidaria >...
GAATTTTATTTACAGCCTGAGCACTTACACTACTTACTACTTGTATTTCTTCTCTTGCAAGTACACATAAAACGGTGGCATGTTACCACAGTTACCAATGGCTTTTGGTCCGTTGTTCATAGTAGTTTTTATTCAGCCTTATGCCTGAATTCGTTGGTTAACGATCATTTTACATATCTTTGATCACACATGAACTCTATGGCTCTACGATCAAACATTTCTAGCTAATGACCTCTACAGCTCTGTGGCTCTACGATCACACATTTCTAGATAATGCACAGCTGTATGACTCTACAACACTACAACTCTATGGTTCTACAGCTCCAAGCACAGAATAGGAATCGTTTATTTTAGTTTTTTTCTTTACTTTAAATAGTACCATACTAAGTATTTAATAAAGTGTATTATCGTTTGTCTCACGATGTAGTCACTTGAGATGTAGATCGCAACATTTCGACTGCTTACTACTAGTCTTCTTCAGGCAATAAGGTTAACTGATTGCACGGTATCATTTATATCACAAAGGTCGGCTGTGATTGGTGCATTTCGATCCTCCTATTGTTCCATTGTTCCGGTGAGTAGCTGTTCCCTCAGTGGTCCGCTGTTGTACCGTTCTCCTGTTGTTGTGTATTTTGATCGTGGGCATCCATGCTTCAGGAATTTCAATTCCACTATCCCTGTTGATATCATTAGGGTGAAGTCTTACGTGAATAGCTTCCTTGACCCTATGCGTGTACCAGTGAGGATCTCGATCAATAAACTTGAGCTCATTCCAGATAGGATAATGGCCAGTCTCGTGGGTGTGTTCAGAAACGGCAGAGGTCTGGGTATGGGTGAGTCGTATATACCCGTCATGTTCTTTGATCCTCTCCTGCATAGATCTCCCTGTTTCCCAGATGTAGACTTTGCCACACTCACAGGGAATCCTGTACACAACACCACCCTGTTTAGCTGGGTTGACGGTGTCCTTTGGTTGCACCAGTATGACCTGTCTGCTTTCTTGGCTAACACATTATCTCCTCTTGCAGGTAAGTCAAACTTCACAGTGAAAAACTCGACTGACTTCACCTCCACCATCGCCAGTGAAGAGATCCAGGACCATGAGATCATGGTGTCTTTTGACGTAGAGTCACTGTTTACCAACATACCAATCGAGGGTGCCGTAAAGCCATGCTAATAAAAATGGAGACCAACGCAGGCCTGGCTGACCGCACGACACTTACACCAGTTCAAATCGTGGACGTCTTGGATTTTGTATTAAGATCTACGTACTTCCACTACAACGGATCGATTTACAAACAACGAGATAGCGCAGCCATGGGGAGCCCTGTATCCACAGTTATTGTTAATCTCTACATGGAGATATTTGAAGAACAAGCAATAGAGTCTGCACCTTGCAAGCCTAGAAATGCTACGTAGATGATACTTTCACCATCCTGGATCGGGATAGAGTTGACATCTTCCTGCAACACCTAAGCAGTCAACGACCATCAATCCGTTTCACCATGGAGATCGAGAAAAACAGCAAGAGCACCTTTCTCGACACGTCAGTTTAGAGAGAACCTGATGGCCCCCTTACCACCGGTGTCTACCAGAAACCAACACATACTGATCAGTACCTAGCATATGATTCACACCACCCTCAGTCAGTAAAGCGCGATATCATGAAGTGTCTGTACGACCGGGCTAAACGTCTCATGACCAAACCATCAGTAATCGCTGGAGAGAAGAAACATCTGTCATCTGTACTTGTTTCTAATGGATATCCCTCCTCTTTTGTACAGAAGATCACAAGGGTACAAATTGACTTAGTTTAACTTCACAAGAATAAGGTAGTTCGATACCCATAATTTTAGGATTTTGATGTATTTTTTGTGCCAGAATTTCTACACATAGGATGAATAATAAGGGACTCACCGGGAATCCTTGCCTTACGCCTCTAGACACCCGGAAATAGTTAGTCATGTATCCTCCATTGTTAACCCCACTCTCAACATCACTATAAAGTACCGAGATCCATTTCCGAATGTTTGGGCCAAAATTGAAAAATTTTAGTGTGTGTTGGATAAAGGACCATTCCAACATATCAAAGGCTTTTTCAAAGTCTATGAACAGCAATATACCAGGAGGTTTACTTGATTCAGTGAATTTCATTAGGTAATTTAAAGCCTCACGCTTTGACGGATAGATCGTCCTTTTACAAAGCCCTTTTGATCTGAGTGAACCAATTTTGGCAGCTTCAGTTCTATTCTTTTCGCAATGGCTCTAGCAAGCATTTTGTAGTCAACATGAAGCAATGTTATCGGCCGCCAGTTACTGAAAAGCATAAGATTATTTTCATCCTTTGGTATAAGCGATATAATTCCTCGCCTCTGAGATATAGATAGCTTGCCTGTTTGAAAGCCTTCATTAAAAGAGTCAATGAGATTTCTCCATAAAAGTTCAAAGAAAGTTTCTTAAAATTCTTTTGTAAAACCACTGTCACCTGGAGTTTTGCTGGGTTGGAAGCCTTTTAAGGCATTTAACAATGCGTCTTTCATCAGGTCATGTTCAAGTTCACTTACTTCGTCTTGGCAAAGTTTGGATTTTGTAGGTTCAAGGTGAATAAAGCAAACTGATCCTCATAGTCATTATTTTCTTCTTGCGGGATTCTAGAGGTCAGGAAATTTTTGTAACAATTTTCTATTTCCTTGTTTATCTTAGTCATATCAGAGATAATTTCACCATCTGTTGTTTTAAGCTGGGTTATAATCTTGTTCTCATAATTCTGTTTTTCCAAATTGAAGAAGTATTTCGTCAGTTTCTCACCATTTTCGATCCACCTGGTTCTTGATCTGAACATTGCCTCTTTTCCCTTTATAGAATAGATTTCAGTCAGTTCTTTTTTAAGGTTTTCAAACTCCATTAGAATATCGTCATCTCAATTTTCATTATTACAAATTTCTTTACCTAGCTCTTCTAATTGGCGTTGAATGATAGTTTCGCGGTTTCTCAAATTGAACTTTTTATTTTTGGAACAGGTAATTGTCGTGCTTCTTATTTCCATTTTCAGTAGTTCCCAGTACAATCGACAGTTCTCGACGTTTTGGTATTTTTCTTGAAAGGAAGGGCAGTTACTTTTAATTAAGTTAATATACTCATTGTCTTTTAGTAGCATGTTATTAAATTTCCAATTTCTGGGCCCGCGTGCTGGTGCTTGGTCAATCTCAATACTAAGGAATATAGTCTTATGATCGGGGGCGATTGAGGTTCGTGTTTCTATTCTCCTTACTTGATTGATTAATTGTTTTGTAATTATAAAGAAATCTATCCTGGACTTAAGGTTTCTATTTTTAGTTTCATAGGTATATGTTTTTGAATTTGGGTGAAGTCTTCTGTAAACCTTAACCAAATTAAGCTCTTTCATCAGGCTCAATAGACCGTTGCTATAACTTGCCTCTCTCCATGGAAGCCCACCAGTCTTATCTAAGTGGCCAAGTGTAGTATTCCAATCTCCTACCATAATGACCTAGCTTAGAGATACACGTTTAAGATAGTAGAAGATGGGTGAGTTCTTGCAAGAAAGGAATTTGCAATCGGCAGTCAGTCGGTGCATAAACAATTACTACAAACAATTTCTCTGTTGTTAATTTCAAATTAGCAAAAATATACCGCCCCTCTTCGTCACTTTCTATGGTTTCTAAAGGATAACCGTTTGGTTTTACTAGTATACTTACACCTCTGGAATGTTCTGAGCCGTGAGAGAATATAACCTGTCCACCCCATTCAGCACGCCAAATTGTTTCATCTTCCTTTTTAGAAAATGTTTTTTGAAGGCAAAAGATTGATGCTTTTTGTTTCTTTAGATAACAGAAAATGGCTCTTCATTTTTCTTGTTTATGAAGACCACGGACATTCAGTGACAAAATCTTCAATTGTGACATGAATTTGCATACAACAATAAAGCATAAGTTATTCTAAAGGGAACCAAAGTAACACAGATTGCAAAACAACATTATACCAAGACAAAAACAAAAACCAAAAAAAACAAAAGCACAGTAACACTTAAACCTTACTCTTCTGGGATTTACCTGCGTCCTTCCGAAAACTCAACACAAATAACCAAGGTCAAGTGAAAATTATCAACAAAATCCTGAAAACGCCTAAGTTGTTGAAGCAAAATTAGTATAATGATGACGATTATGTAACATTGAATTCTATGAAAAAATAAAATGCCATTTACCATTTGCAAATATCTGCATTAGTTCTGGAAATATATAAGTTTGAAAAATGTGTAAAATATGCAAATAAGATGACTGATGATGTCATACACTCAACCCAATTTTCTATCAAGCATATAAATAGAGAGCTATCTTGGCCAATTGGCAGCACAGACCAGTGAAACTTGGGGGCTAATAGTTCTACAGGAAACACACATACAGAATGGCTATAAAAAATTATGTTCCCATGGCAACTTGCTCTTTTCCAGTCCCCACCCACTTGATTTCAACATGTTAGTGATTTCGATCACAAACTTGAGCTTACATATTTATATGCTTGCTGGATCATGCATCTGTGGCACCATTAGCAAATATCAAAATGGAATGTCAAAGGTGGCCAGAAAAACCTTCAATATTGGGGAGGTCTGGAACCCAGTAATATTGGGGAGGTCTGGAACCCATGGTAACAAAACCGTTGAGCTTGTATTGTGGAGCACATTTAGTAGAATCTTACTCCAAAGAATCAGTATTTCTGATACAAATTGGCTGAGATATCCTTCTTCATCTTATTTGATCCCAATTTGGTTGAATGTACGATGTCATCACTTCCAAGGCAAATTTGCATATTTTGAAAACTTGAATATCTCTGGAACAAAAAGAGAGATTTGAAAACAGTTAATAGCATTTTTCTTCTAATACAGACTACTAGTCTTAAAATGGCTTAGATAAGACAGATGCAATTTTCATCATAGTTATACCACTTTAAGTAGGATGGTATAGCATGTCTGAGACCTGCCCATACCAAAATGTTTGCTTTTTTCATCTTTTTTTTGTAATAATATTATAAGACTCTGTAATATTTAAATCAAACCAAAGATCAGTTACATACCTAATACCGGACTTGAAAAACGTTTCATAGAACATTGGTTTATTATCTGTACGAATATCTTTGTCATTCCATATATTATATTGTGCCACGGTTTCTCTGCAGAAAACTTGTCTCGAAAATCCGCTCTCCACTGAAGCAGCTCGGTATAAAATTGAGAAGAGATTGTGAGATTCTTTATATTATAATTACAATGAAACAAGAAAGTAGGTGATCTAAGTAATTTTTCCATGTGCTGTCATTTTCAATGAAAATTCTCTTTAGCCAGGTTAGTCTTAAGGATTTAACCTCAATGATTGTTTCTAGATTAATCACTTTCAACCCATTCTTTTGATAATCCTTTATTGCTGACAAACCCGTGTCTTTGTCTACACCTTTCCATAGAACTTAAAAATCAATCGGTTCAGTTCTTGAATAACTCCCTTGGGGGTAGTTAATAATGACGATACATAAACATAAATCTGGCGACAATCAGGATATTATTACTCTTACCTTCCCATAGAGAGAGAGACCTCCTGCAGACCAAATATTTATGAGTTTCTTAACACTGTCCAGGTTTTCTATGAAGTTTTCCTCGTGTAGTAATTTTTGATCCTGAGAGTAATAAACCCCTACGGCTTTAATTAGTTCATTTGGCCATTTAATACCAAAGGCTTTTGTTTTATTTTCTCTTGAAGATCCAATCCACATTCCTTCAGTTTTGGTTGGATTAACCTCTAAACCTGAAAGCTTCTTAAAATTGTCAAGCAGCCTGAAAAGAGTTTGAGCTGAGTTAATGCCCCGGGCAAGAGGACTGCCATTGTGTCGTCTGCATATTGGTCAGAGTAACTTTGTTTCTACCTTTCCAATAGTGATGCCTTTTATCGTTGAATATTGTCTAATTGCAATAACCAAGGTTTCAATGGCCACCATATTAAGATATGGAAAAAGTGGATCTCCTTGCAGCCTAACTTCTCGTTCAATTGTGAAGTGATTAGAGGTGATAACATTGTTAATAATGCAGCTTTGTATGTTTTTATAGAAAGTCACTACCCAACGAAAAAAATTTGGACCAAAATTAAATGGTTATAAACATCTTTGAAGAAAATTACGTTCCAAACTATCAAAGGCCTTCCAGAAATCAGTGAAGATCAATAAACCAGGAATATTATTTTCCTTTGGCTGTAAAGTCCATTACATCGAAAATTGATCATACTGTTTCAACGCTATAGTGGTCTTCTATAGAACCAGTTTGATTGTGATGGATAATGTTTGGCAGGACATTTTTTATTCTAGTGGCTATAACTTAAGACATAATTTTTGCATCCACATAATTTACAAGGGAGATTGGTCGCCAGTTATCCAGAAAAGAGTGGTCCTTTCCATTCTTTTCAATAAGTGTAATGACTGCTTGTTTCTGCGAGCATGACATTTTGTCTTTTTCAAAGAATTTATTTGTACATTGAATAAAAGGTTCACTAATTTATGGCCAGAATTTTTTTTAGAATTCAATGGGAATTCCATCGTTCCCAAGGGTTTTGTTATTTTGAAAACTTTCTAAAAGCAAGGTGCATTCTTCTGAAGTAATTTTACCTTCACAAGACATCTTTTGTTCTTCCAAAAGTTTGGAAATTAATGGATCTTTTAAGAAATATTAGATCACTTTATTGTTCTTGTTTCTGTTTATGTACAATTGTTGAAAAAGCATCATTGTTCAGACAAGATACTGTATCAAATGGATCTGTGGTAATCAAACCATTGATATTTGATTTTCTCATGTGCTTTTTAATATTTCTCTTTTCTAGATTCTGGAAATATTTGGTACTTTTCCCACCATATTCATGCCAGGGGGCTCATCCACAGATAATTATTCCTTTGGCTTTTTCTTCATAAAACAATTCTAAAGTATCTATAGCAGAATTAAGAATAATTGCATTTACTGTAGGTTGCTGGGATCTGTTTCAAAAATATACTTCACTTTAGCGCATTCTTCTTGAAGATTTTTTCTCTTTCAATTCTCTTCCATGCTTTTCTTTTCAAATACCAAATTGTGTGTGCTCAGTTCCAGATCCTTCAACTGTCCCAGTGTTTCAGCCAGAAAATTTAACTTGGGGCCAAAGTGGCCCCTGAAGAGCTTTTAGGAAAGGGGTAATACTGGTAAATTGAAAGCTACAGATGGAAAAAAATGCATCAGGGTACCAAGGAAAATAAAGCAGTTTGTTAGTTTGCATTTAAGTGGTTTTTGAAGTGTTTCTACTCAATAAAGTTTCTTTTGAATCAGATACTAGTATCAAGGATTCATGCATTGCGAGAGAACAATCCATAGGCATACATGACGTAGTCAATGATTAAGGGTTTGCAACGCATCATAGGGTGATTTCAAGCTTAGAAGTTTTCCAATGTGAGAGAATCAATACAGCATTGAGCAGAGCAAACGGATGGATTGACTCCTTTTCTTATCTTCAATGTTTTAGAAGCAGAGTTCTTTCAATAAAATTTTCTACAAGAACATATGTGACAAAATGACCGTTATTAATCGTCAACTAAATGTGACTAAACCAGAATTTTTGGTTGACAAAGATGAATGTTAGTTGCATTGGCAACCGTATGGGTCGCAATTTCAAACCCTGAGATGGCTTTTAAAATACTACATGTATGCCTGTGTTAAGGACCTTCACACAAAAATTTTCCAGTTGACAGATTTTTTTTAAATTTTTAATGCAGTCAGATAATGAGTTATTTGTGTCAGAAAAGCATAAAAAAATCAGGGTCACCGACTTCATTGCAAAGATAAGCGTGTGGAAAACTACCCTGATTTGGAAAAATTGGCGCACATAATTCTGCATGGTCTACAGGGGTTTATAGTTAAAAATATTGACAGTGAGTCAATGGAGGCAAACGATCTTAGTCGTATTTCGTAGAAGTGGATCTGTTGCGTAAATATTTCCACATTTTACCAACGTTTTCACAAAACGTAACCCTTCAAGAGGCATTTCAAACCATCACACAGATAAACAAAGAGCTTAAAAGAACAGAATTTGATGGTGCATTTTGCAAAAAAATCAAACTTCTTCAAACTTCTCAATAGATTTTCTTCATTTTTGCAGTAAATGTAGAAAATAGGTAGAGAAAATGATCCATCAAAAGAAAAATAGGGGTCACAGAACATCCAAGATCGTTAAATCCAGGCAAAGCTATAGCAATGGCCATCTGCCTTATCATTTTTCATTTTATTACTAGCGTGCGTTCTCATGCATGATGTGGCGTGTGAATTTGCATGCGCAGAAACAATTAGTGTGAACGTCCGTAAGCCTGCATCCTTGTAAAAGGAAAGGGCCAAATTGGCCTTTCTTTTATATTTCTGGGGGCCATCTCTGATTGCAACACAGGATTCCTGCAATGGCGTGGTCTAGTGGAAACACTCCTGTCTGACAATGTTCTTTACAGCCTTCTGCTAACCAAAAATTGGTATCTTCTCTGTGATATCATTACATGTAATATAGTCTTCACCATATAATAGAAGACAATTCATTTTCCAGAGACCAGGTCCTTTGATAACATTAGAATTGTCTACAAGTTCCAAGGAAATTGCAGCATGATCTGTTTTAAGGTGGCTGAACACAGTTTTTGATACCTGTGTTTCATTCACCTTTTTCTCTAAAACCCTTGACCCCTCAGTCGTCAAAAATGGCAGCAAGCAAGTTAACAACACAAACCTTGGTTTTTCGATGGTTAAGCTGACATATGTGCTGTTTCCATGGCAACACGAGTAAATATAAACAGGCCTTTAAAATCGGTTTTGTTTATTTGTAGAAAATCTAGTCATTAGATTTTCTTTATAATTGCATGCAACAAGCTTGTAACGATTCTCACAAGTTAACACCATTTTTCTAATAATTTAACAGAGAGATCTTTAATTATCCCTTGTTGAAGGTTCAGTGGAATATCTAGAATTTCCTTTGTTAAAGTTCAATTATTTTCAATACTCCAGTTACTTATTTCCTAAAGTATTTTCCTGCAAATTTTGTGAAATTCTAATGAGTGGTTCTTGAGAAATAGGCGTATTTCCAAGAGTGCAATTTTTCATTCAGTCGCAATTTTTTGACTTACTACACATGCACTGCATTTAACTGGGTTCTTTCAGTAACAAAGAATAAGCTGAGAATTGCTGGGTTCTTTGCATCATTACCTTTTCTAACATATTTTTATAATAAAAGACTAGAGCCATTAATATGCTGCGTTGAGAAAAATAGCACAGATAGAGCGGGTGTTGAGTGAATAAAATGATCGCTCTATTGACGGCATGTTTGTTTTTTGCAATCATTGTGCGCACACTAAATTGCATCAGCAAAAGCATGTGTGAAAACTGTGTTTGGCCACCTTTATGGATGGAATTGTATCTGATGTTTTAACTACATGTAAATCCAATAAGGTATTTGAAATCAGTCAGTAATCTAAACAACAAAAAATCATTGGAGAATTTTGGCTCCATGTAAAAGTTTTTTTCAGGGTTCTTGACTCTCCATAATTTATATCAACAAGATCAAGCTTCTTCTTGCATATTTTCAATTGTTACCACAGATTTTCTTGGATTTAATAGACCTCCTTTCTTATCAAGAATTGGATTAGAAGGGCAGTTAAAATCTCCACCTAAAATAATGTTTTCTTCTTTACCAAAGTTATTTTTTTGCAGAGTTGTAAGTAGATTGTTAAGAAAGTTAACAATATTTGTGTCCTTGTTAGGAGCATAAACATTGATCAAAACATACATTTTACTATTAATCTCTGCTTTTAGTACAACATGCTGTCCCAAGGGATCTAGAATTTTAGAGTGGACAGTACAATTAACACCCTTTTTGACAAGAATTGCCACCCCAAATGAATTGGAGCTGCCATAAGCCATGATAATCTTACTTCCCCATTCATTTTTCCAACGAGTTTCTGAGCCTTTTTTGAGTGGTCAAGTTTCTTGAAAGAAAATAAAATCTCCTTTCTGTTTTCAACACCAAGTAAATACCATTTTCCTTGTCTTAAAGTTGCATATGCTCCTCACATTTAACAAAATTAATTTACCCATACTATCGCTTATTCCATAGAAATATGATAACTCTAGGATTGCAGAAGAAAACAAGAAAATATAATTTGTATATGTTAATTAGAAAATGCTTCAATGGGCCTCTGCTGCATTTAATTACTAATGAACTAAAGATTCTATTCAGGTTATTGGCACAACATACTTCGGCAATATGTATCTGTCTGGATGCGTAAAAACATAGCCACAGAATTTGACTCGTCACTGATAATCTTGACACAATTCCGTACTAGAGCTACAATCATGGACAA
>Ga0099801_1153314_pt1:0-5000 | contig 10083 bp, 3 predicted proteins | sample Orb8nscriptome_4_FD_81145 | JGI IMG/M metagenome (GOLD analysis project Ga0099801, IMG submission 81145) | Coral microbial communities from Puerto Morelos, Mexico - Orbicella 8 T A metatranscriptome (Eukaryote Community Metatranscriptome) | ecosystem: Host-associated > Invertebrates >...
AGAATCCCCCACCTTGTCTCGGCCTGCCAGTATAGGAGACAAAGAAACATACTATGAACGAGACACCCACGAGGAGTTCGCCGCCATTGAAGAGGAAGACAGTGACGATGTAAAAGATAACAAGAATTCAGGACAAAGCATGTTTCGAGTGGCTGCTGGTAATTTGATACGGAACTGGCAACGGAGGTCCAAAAAATGGCGGCGGTCCACAGAGGAACCGCTCAAACAAGAAAGTCAGGGTGAAATGGACCCCCTTTCAAAAGAAAATGACAAAAGCCAGGACTGCATGGAGGAAAGCAGGACTGTGCCAAGCCAGGAGAATGCAGAAGATGAAAATGGAAATGTCAAGAAGGATGTTACACCACCATGTAGTCCATCCAGGAAATGTTTAAGGAAAAATGCTGTCACATCTCCAAGACCTCGGCCAGTTTCTTTAGGGCACCTCTCTACTTTGCAATTAAAAGAACACGAAAATAAGATAAAAGACAAAGTGTTGTCAGATCCTAGTTTGACAAAAGAGAAGAATAACTCACTTGAGCATTCTTCCGAAATTTGGATACCAAGGCAACAATTTCTCCTATCAAGGAGAAGACCATCTGAAAATGCTCGACATTCGGTTTGTTCAAGGACCTCTAGTGTAGTTTCCGGAGGGTCTTCACCCTTATCTGGAAGCAAGAAGAGTTTGTCACGTATTTCTCAAGAGAGTCTGGCAGATTCTGGAGTTTCTGAAACGCCTGGTAGTTCACCTTCCAACACCCTCAATAGAAAGACTCGTAAAACCTTATCGGACAAAAGAAACAAACTTAGTCACTCGCTAACAAATGTGTCTGGCACAAGTGAACCCAAACGAAAGCTTTCTCAGTTGAACAGGAGAAGCTGGGGCGATTGGGTGTCTGCGGAAATGGAAAACACACCTAACGAAGGTTCTGTTGAAATAGACAATCATGTTGACGATGTCAGCGTAAAACAGAAGCGCAAGTTTAAGGACGTGATGAAACAGTTCTTTTCTCCCAAGAAAAAGAGTGGTCAAGCAAGTTCATCATGCCCCGGCGAAACAACCGCAAACGCGCATTCTTCTACTAAGAAATCTCCAAAGCCCACAAAGACAGAAATTGGTGAAAAGATTTCCACAGTTTAATGGCAAAGGTGTAAAATCTTCCCTAGAGTTTGTCATGTCACCATTCTAGGCAATGGATATGCTGTGTTGCCTGCTTGGTCCAAGAGTGTCTTCAAGAGAGTCTCCCGTGGAGGTATTCATTTCTCAGTGGATTTGAGATCGGGAAGTCACCGTCGTGAGATACTCGAACTAGAGCACGGTCAATAGCCTCGTGTTTCTACCAACACTTTGTTAACGCAAGAGACTCTTGGGTAACGAGTGTAACCTGTAACTGCCACGGTATACCATCCCGGCAGTCTTAAACTAGTAGTTCATGTTACGGATAAGAGTTGAGCGCCGAAACTACTGACTAACCATCTGGCCGTTAGAATCCCAAGAAATGACACACTCTTAATCCTCGAACAACTTAACCTTTCTCTATGACGATGAGTCTACGATTCAATCATTTTGAAGTCTGACGCCTATAAGGCTATGTCACGTTACGCCCTAGCTGATTCTTAGGATAAGTATGGATAATTTTATGGTGTTTGAGGATCTAGAGATTTAAAACTGCTGACAGAAATCAGTAGAGTTTAGCAAATGCGATCCCCTTCAATATCGTTCCGTTTTTAATCCTACCCTTTAACGGCTTCGTTTTTATCCATTCGAATTGCGACCTCAATTGTACACACTCAGAAGTGCTTAACATTTCGTTAACTACCCCCCTTTATTTCTCTGAAATGCTCGCCCAGTAAACACTGATGCACATAACAGAACGAAAATATGTGTTATCGCTATTTATAATATACACAAATGCCGTAAGAAATGATTAAATTCTCGCTTTAAAAGTTATTTACCGCACAGTTCGTCGCATTTGTTTCTTAAAGTTGGTTTCTTTATAATCAATTACTCACAATATCAAACTCTTACCAGAATTATTGTTGAGACTGAGTGAATGTTCTTTAGCCTATTTTTGAGATTAGCTATTAATTGGCTAATGTGTACAAAAAAATTTACATTGTATTCACTTTAACATAGAAAAGTTACACCCCATAGTCTTTATCAATCAAAAACATTACATCCTAATTTGACATCGTAGCTAGTTTCTGAGGAAGCGAACGGATAAGCGAGCGAGCAAGGAACAAATAAACGAGTCAACTAAGACAAGAAAGTGAACGATTGAGCGAATATATAAGGGTGGGGGGCGAGGAACAATATGTGATCAAACACGGTGAAGTTCTGATCGAACTCCATTTTGTGCGTTCCATATTCTCTTCGTAAAGATGATAAACTAAACAAGGCTGAATTTTATATTCATTTCAAAGTATCTGACAAGTGACCTCAGTTAGACAAACTCTCAGTAACTGTCTTAATATTTTAAAAAATATATATACATCTGTACTTCTACAAATCGACGAGGACGGGATTCGAACCCAAGCGTGCAGAGCACATTGGATTAGCAGTCCAACGCCATAACCACTCGGCCACCTCATCTGGACAATGCATATCCCTTGAAATTTTAAACCAATGACGTGTTTCCACGCGTTTCACGTTTACCGGCACTTTGGTGTCGAAAAGATTGAGTTTCTCCTTTTTACTTCTCGATGGATTCCCAAATGTGCTTTTTTCTACGCCGGTTAATGCACGGTAATTTTCTTTACTAATGCGATTTTTCCTGTCAGACCTTTTTGAGACAGTTTTTTCTTGGGACGCAGATTTGCGCACGTTTAACCGCGTGACACACGTATCTTTTTTTCTTTCGTCAAAATGCTACCCTGATTAATTCTCTAATTGTTTTCTATTTAAGCAATAGACGTCTGTTTTCATGGGTTTACCGTTGCAATAAACCACGCGAAATGTTGGGAGGGCAAGAAAAAAACCTTGCAAATCGCGAACCGTTGGGCGAGTCACTGACAAGCTTTTCGAGTGTTCTTCCAACATCCCAAGTGCTTTGTTGCGCCGACAAACCCATAAAAAGAGCCGTCTCTCCCTTTTTAAAACATAATTATGCAAAACGTTTGACACAGAGAGAAAAATTTATTGAAATTTCGTGGTCAAGTTACTTATTCGCAGCAAAATCATGAAATGACGGGGCACACCAATCACAGCGACTGAAAGAATGAAAGCCCAGACTCAGCGCCGAACACAAAATCCGCAGATCATAGCGACGAAAACATTTTGTGGTCTAAAAGGAAAGGAAAAGGCTACGGCGATAAGGGGCAGAAAGTGCATTAGTGTTTTCAAAAGTACTTTGACGGGGAAATGCAGGATTGATGGCCGGAATCAAACCCAGTCACGAAAGTAAAAGGCTTTATTATATGGCTGTGTCTCACAAAGACTGAGAACTACGGAATTCACGAATTTGATTGGCTGAATCGAAATCGATATTGCGAGCGGTCCGGATTTTCCCATCTAGACTTGCATCTAGACCGGTAATGTTTTGCGGTGAAAAAGTTGCAAATTAAAATACAAAAATATCAACTACTTTCTTCTAACAATATTTAGTTATCGAAGTGCCAAAAAGCCTGATGAGAAAACAAAAATGTAAAAAGGACAACCAAACTTTGGCAGAGTTAAGTTCAGCTCATCGCCATTCGCAGGAAAAATGTCAGTTCCCTACAAAACAGATACATTAAACGAATTAAATTGTTCTTTTCTGTCATATAATAAACATCTTATTAACCGAGCCTAGTCAGTCTGTATGGGGAATCTTGACTTCGGTCGTGTGTACAGACCTCACTGCACTCAGCCTGTACTCACGACCTCGGTCAAGATTCTCACATACAGACCTCCAGCTCGGTTCACCAAAAATGCATGAACTCCTTCATCGACCCAAATTTTGCTCGTTAGAGGCTAAGAATGGTGAATTGGACGGAATTATGGAGAAAAAGAAAGTTTTGGAGAAAATTTGCTCTTTTTTTTAACCCTTTGAATACCAAACTTTCGCCAAATATTACCGTTTTCAATCGTTTAGTCAGGTTTTTTGGCTGCCATGACGCTAAATAAGCCTAAGTTTTGCTAAGAAAACTTTTTTTTTTTTTTTTACCAAAAGGAGAGCTTCTTCGAGGATTAGGTACAAAATTGAGCAATATTTCAATTCTGGGCATGCGCATAAGCCAAAATTTGGACTTTTTTGTAATTAACCGTTCTAAATTTTGTTTGTTGCCCCTTTCCTTTCTTATTTTCTCGGTCCTTTTACTCTAGCTACCTTTTGCGTTGCATGTTCTTTCTGGCTGACGTGAAAAGTTGGATGTTAATTATGGGCGAAGCCTAGAAATAGACCTTGATCAATCATAGGTATAGTGAACCATTTTACCACCGTTTTTGAACCAAAACTGATAACGTTGTTTTTCGATTTGCGACGTCGGAATGTCGTCGATATCTAAACCTGACCATTGTGGGGAAAGGCCTAGCCTAGCACTACCATCTGCTTATCAATAATATCTGGTGACATTTAAATTGATGACGTCACAAGTAGTACAAAAAGCACGACCATTAAGTGACCGTATATGGCTACTTGGGCGTCAAAGGGTTTTAATAAGAGCTAAGTACAAACTTCATAAGCTTGGCAAAGTGATTCAACGTTATACTGCTCTCAAAAGCCAATGGAATGAAAGTTAGTTCCACAAAGTCTAGAAACGCTGCCTTTGAAGTTTATTCAAAATTTATTGACTGATGTTAAAGGCTATGAAGTCACTTTTAATGGCAACCAAATTCATTCATCGTGTTATGCCGACCTGCACACACTAAGCTTAATTAAACTTAAAGCTATTGATAAGCTTTAATGTCAACTCGTTAATTATCTTTTCCCTGCTTTTTATCAACCAAAATCGATCAGTCTAGCCCAGCTGTAGTCAAAAATTCGTTCTTCACAGACAGTTGAAAGCACCGAGCTAAAGCGTCC
>Ga0099801_1078466_pt1 | contig 10059 bp, 7 predicted proteins | sample Orb8nscriptome_4_FD_81145 | JGI IMG/M metagenome (GOLD analysis project Ga0099801, IMG submission 81145) | Coral microbial communities from Puerto Morelos, Mexico - Orbicella 8 T A metatranscriptome (Eukaryote Community Metatranscriptome) | ecosystem: Host-associated > Invertebrates > Cnidaria >...
AACTGAACTAAACAAACTTTGAAAACTTGAAAGTCAGACTCTAAAGGGCCATTAGAAAAGACGTCCTTTCTATCTCCTTAGAAAACTCAAATCCGGAATATTACAATGAATCAAATCGATTGACGAGGTATTACCAAAAGACAGACAGGACATAATATTAAAATAAACTTGGTGCTCTACTCTGAGAGATGTTGAAAAAAGACAATGTGATTGTTTTTTATTGAGTTTTGTCAGAGTGTACTTAATCTCTATAACAAAACTTGCGTTACAGGTCACGAATAACGGGTCGACGATTGGTATGCAAATTTCCACACATTTGCAAAGAGACAGATTCAGGTCTGTGATGGAAAACAATTATTGCCCGTTCTATTCTGTTAAAAGCTTTTGGTGTCCATTGCTAAGTTTTGTCAAGTTTTGAAAGCAACAATGAAGTAGTGTGTAATAAGAATTGCAGCCATAGACCTACAAAAGGGGAGCAAAAACACATCCTTTATCAAAACATCAAGATTTCCTGCATTTTATCTGCTGAGCTGTTCATAACCATTCGTTCAATACGAACCCTTTCCTTTGGCCGTTCGAATGCTGGAATCATATGTTCCAAATGTTTCTTTAGCAGTTCAAATGGCTGGCATCATCTGTTTGAAATTTTTCCAGTGTCGTTTGAACGTTTACAGAATCTGTTCGAAATTTTTCTGTGGCTGTTTGAACAGTATTTGAAACTGTTTTGAATGGATGGAACATCCGTTTCTCGTCCATTCGTTAGCCATTCGTCACGCAGTGAAGAAATTTCTTGATTTCTTATTTTAGATTGATTTTTACACGAGTGCTTCGCTTTCATTTTTCGTTGTTTTCTCTAATGTTAGCCGTTTATAGTACAAGAATGAAATTCTGTTGTATTTGGTTTCGTTTTTGTCCTCCGAAATCAACAATTAACTCATTTTTGCATATTCAATTTTCTCAACTTCTGTGGAACACTTTGTCGTGCAGTAAAGAAAATAATAGTATAATTTCTTGTAATTGTTTTTTTAAATATTTTGGCCCTTCATTTATTCAACTTTAAATAAATGATGTCTTGAAATCTGATCTTGTGTCTGTGGTTATTGCGCATACGGTTTATTTCCGTGCTTTCGCTCGCTCTGAAATATTCCAAAAAACGCCAAGGAATTAGGGGTGGGTCGTGGGCAATTTCATTCAGGCGTCAATGGGTTAAGTGAAAAAGCACCTTTGCCATCACCTTTTGACGTGAAATCAACATGTATGTGTATTTTTTAAAAGTGAAATCAACATCTCTGAGCTTTCCCGCTGACATGAAATCACCATATAAGTGTTTTGTTTAAAAGTGAAATGAGCTCTGCGGCGGCGTGTCTAAAATACTGGTAGCTGAAATTTAATACACAAAGGTAAATAGTAGTGGGTGGTCATATTTCACCAGGGTTGTAATAAGATCACACAGCGCTGAATATTTCTGTGTCGATTCTGTGCACGTCAAGATTGGAATGGTTGTCGCTGACTGCACCCTATAAGAAATGAGTTTCGACTACAAGGTAAGTTTTATAAACACATTGCCATTGAAACAAATAAGTGTCGGCTTAACTTCAGAGTAACCTGTCTACGTATTGGTTTTTTTCTCAACATTCAATTATGCCTAAAAAGGGTCGATCACGGGTCACGAAAATATCCTTTAGCACCCTCAAGCTACAGAAAGAGTAAAGAATGGTCTCTTTTCCCATAAGAACTTACCGCAAAACAAAATAAATTCACCAAAATGGACAGTATTTACGGAAAAGTTCATCAGAAGAAAAGAAAAAAAATCTGAAATGATAAGAAAAGCACAAATGTAGCATCACACTTTCCCTAAGTCGCTCGTATGTATGCAGTGTATGTAGCCAACAAAATCAAGGAATGGCTTCGAATGAGCGACGTTTGTCACTTGTAGGAAATCAATTCGTGCTGACATTTTTTGCTGTGAAAAATTGCATCAATTCATTTTTTTTTATCATATTGACGTCGGTACAAAACCACAAGGAACGATCGACAAACTACGGCCGTAAAACTGTAATTTGATTTTGTCAATAAAGAGAATGAAAAGTCGCTTTATACGTTTTGTGGTATTTATTTCACATTTGATAACTGCAAAACCCTATTTTACAATAACTGAGTGAATTTCCGTGCGCTGATTGGCTGATTTCTATCATCAATAAGAGTACAGACACATGAATGATGCAATCTGCAAGGATCTTGAAAACTTCACCAAACTATTTATAGTTCAGCGCTGTTTAGTTCTTGAAAGCATCCAAACTGGACTAAATTAGATTCAACTGTCAAGGGAAAAACGTGAAAGTTTAACATGGAACTTGATGAATGGAATCTGTTTAATTTTGCTTTGTTCAAAGTGAACTGTGAATGTAATCTGGCGGACATTCCTTCACCACTAGAAATTACTGCTTACATGACACGCATGAGGTTTTTCATACAAATGCTAGGAATAACATCTTGCAAATTGTGTGTTGGACTATTGCATGTGATCGTGTCGAGTATAGGGGTCGCCATTCTTTTAGGCGTTATGGCACTATTGCTAGTGGGTAGACTTGTGACGTTTCCCGTTCAGCCAATTCAGTTAAAATGTCATTGTGATTAGTTTTACTTGTTTGTTACTGTTAATGGTAAAGTCATTTCAAAATCAATAGATCACGTTTCAGATTAATCAATTTTTTTATAACCAGTATAGAATTACAGGTTGACGTTTATCAACTTCTGATTCTATTATACGGAATAATTTCTTTGCCTCAATAAGATATAATGATAACTACACAATTGCTTTTAGTTATCTTAGGTTCGTTTTTACCAGCTGAGTTCTCATTTGGAGGATATCTGCTTGTAGGATGAGTAACGTCCAAATGTCAAACGTTGTGGGTCATAGTCTGGTTAATGAGAAAATATCTTGTAAGTCGTTTTAGATACATGTATTAGTTACTGTCAACGGTTGGTTGGGCTCTATTGTTGTTATTTTTTGTTGGAATTAAAGTTTTTGTAAATTGATTGGAAATAATGCGTTTTGGTCCTACCTAACCAAATTCCTTTGACCACTTACCAGTTACCAGTTACCAGTTACCAGCTACCAGTATTTTACACACACTGGCTCGGTCATGCATTCTAGTGAAATCAACATTATTTTTAACTGTTTCTTAAAAAACAGCGTCTTTAATATCGTCTGTTGACCTGAAATCAACCTTTTGCCATTTTTTGTACTGAAGACAAAATTATTGCTAAGTGAGACAAAGTTGTTTACTTTGTTGTGGAGCAGAAACATGTTTTGAGCTTTTTACTGGCAATTCAGAGCGAAAAAAGCAAAATATAACCTTAAATTCAACATATAAGGTGGATATGCATACGGCACTTCAATTGCTTTTTAGACTGCTAAAATTCTTTCTGTTATGGTTGGAATCCAAGGAGCCATACGACTTGCAAGCTGAAAGAGCACATTTTTGAAACTTGAACAAGTACCACAGATTTTAAAATTTTGGACATTTTTTGCTTCTAAATGCATTTCTTGGCTTTATCTTGAATGATAATCAATTTTAAATGCAGTTTCTTTAAGATTTCTTTTAGTTGGCCATCTGTTGTTGAGATTTTTATGCTATTGTAAGTGATTAGTATTGTAGTTTATGGGAGCTCCACTTTTGGGCTTGGGTAAATCTGTATATTACAGACTATTCAGAGTGATTTGAAATACACATAAAGAAAATCCTTTATGAGATATCCCAAGCATTGATAAAAGCACTCAAGGCAGAGTCAGGTGCTTTACTGCATATTTGATTTACAGCGACCTGTGTGTGCTTCACTTCTGGTCAGCATGAACTGCTTTGAGAACAAAAAACAGGGCATTTTGGGAATTTCAGTATTACATAAATAACATTTCCGACAACACATACTGTTAATATCCCTGACAAAGTTTCCTTATGCAAGAAAGGAACTAATTAAAGTAGCTCACAGTGTGCAGAGGTTCCCTTCTCCTTAAAGCAGAAAGAGTAGAGATCATTTCTGTACACGGCTTATGTCAATCTTACCTTCTATAACACAAGAAGCAGGGAAATTTCCTTTGAAATGAGCAGTATCAACTTCAATCTATAAGTCAGAATCGTATTGTAGATACAAAAAGTGAATTATCATAGTTTGGATTGATAGTAATCCTAAACAAAACATAGCACTTAATGTATATATTCTATTGTATTTATTGAGAAGACTGCCCAGTTAACCTGCTAAAGGAAGTAAAAAAACAGGTCGCAATGGTAATACACATATTGGAACAATGAAAACTAATTTTATCATGGATTGGAAATGCTTCACACAGTCACTAAGGCAGTAGGAGGTTATCTTTTCCCATGAAAATTAAATGCTGCATCGATATCCAAATAAACAACACACTTATCAAAGAAGAACTGGAATAAGCTGGAGGAGTTAGAGACACACTGAAAAGACAATGCTGCAGATGTTCATTTTTCAATATGGGGAGCATTTTTACAGTTATACAATGTACCCCTCATACAGTGTAACAAAGATAGCAAAAGCCACTAAAAGCCTTTCAAATTTTTTGGTATTGAGCATGTTTTTGGCAATATGTGGGCATTTTGAAAAACTGACAAAATTCTTGGAAATGGCAATCTTTCCTGCTTGTTGATTAGGTCAGGAGCCAATGAATCATGGGCTCCTGATTAAGTGCAGATCCAGAGGTTGTTTCATGTCACTCAAGGATCAGCAGAAGGTACCCACAATGCAAATGGAAATAAATTCATTCCAGTCCATGATTTTACTTGGAGGTTCAAAACAGTTTGTTCCTGTGGGCTCAGGTCAATGACAAAGTGTTTCATGAATAGAGAACCAGAAAATCTTCCCAGTGACAACAGCCCAAATTCCATGACTAGCATTTGCCAGCTTGTACTATAAAATCAGTCTGACCAGATATGAAACAACACTCCAGTCGTTCTGTTAAAAGTATTCATCCATGAAAGAAGTCGAGCTAATTAAAGTAAATAGCTGCACATATAAAAAAAACCACAAGCTTTCAACGGTCTTAACTAGAGTCTTCAATGGGGGAATAGTATAAAGGTGCCAAAAATTCAAAAATATTTAACATATAAAGAAGCCTCGAGTGTGCTCTGTTCCGTTGTAAAGCACGCAGGAAGTAGTAAAGCACGCAGGAAGTGGTAGAGCATGAAAGAAGCTTTGTTTGTATTACTTGATTGTTTTTAACGTTGCGAAAACAGAAGCAATGTGCATCGGCTTCCCCCAGAACTGTGAAAATGAACCAGTTGGAGTCAAATGGAAAACTTGGGTTACGGACGGTGCCTACTAAATACAAAGGTTTTTGCGCCAGGTAAGGGCCACACGGGAAAAGTAGATCTTTGCAAGGGCTATTGGAATCCACAAAGAAAAATGGGAGTAGCTACGCATTTTTTTGAGATAATTAGCCTTGAATCTCAACAAAAATGCTGACATCAGCACTTTCCTGAAAAAAAGAAGGAAAGGATATTTATTCACAGATTTCCATAGAATTCGCCTTCACATACAGAAAAGCAAACACATTTAAAAGATCTTTAAACTACATGGCAAATGTTGACAAAAAAACATTTTTGATATGTTTTTAATAACAAAATCGTTGCAAAAGCGCTTTTAACGTATCTGACAGCCTTCCTCTGGTTCAGCTAAAATACAGTCTTAATACCTTTTGCTCACAACCAGAAACTAATCACATGTTGAATAGACTTGCCACTTCCATTTCATAACATAAAATGTAGGGGTAACCATGCGGTTTTTATAGCTACTGAACTTTTACCTTGCCCGTTACATTTTTTCCTGTCACCTCCCCAGTGAGACATTTGTGTATCTCGCACTTGTTTTGCGTGCGCACTACACCATCTGCAGGTACATGTTTACAGTTGAATTTCAGTTTAATTTTCGACAGACGATAGCTAGGTTTTCAGCTGGAAGACGTAAACAGGTTATCGTTAGCGATATGCTGTTATTCAGGTGTTCCTGGTTTAAGTACAGGTTCATTAAACTTGATTTGGTCACAATAGGAAAATTTTGCTTTCATTTTAGTCCTGTATGTGATAGCGTAGTTGATTGCGTCAATGTTAGCCCCAGCGTGCCTGTGGAGCTAAACCATGGGTTGCGTGATGTGCAGAACGTTTGCGCACTAACAAAAGTAGGCACCGTCCTTAAGTTTTTAGGAATTTTCATTACATATGATGTACAGATACTAGTCAAGAAAAATTTTAAGCAAAGGCTAAAAAAACTCAGAAATGCAATAAATTTATGAAAGTCAAGGGGTTTGTCAATTCATGGCAAAGTTAATGTTATAAAGGCAATTCTTCTTCCAAAACTAATATACCCTAGTTTGGTGATTAAAGCCTGGCATTCCATCTGAAGTTCTGTCTATAGTTTTTCATTTTTCATGGAACAGGAAAGATAAAGTTATTTGAAGTTCAACGTATGCACCCTATAAGCAAGGTGGCCTCAAAATGATAGATTATGAAACCATATGGTAAAAGCATTGAGGTTGAGGTGGCTAATGCGCATAACGGATGAGGACTTGTCAGGTTTCTGGAAGTCTTACCTTAACTATCTTTTGGATAATGAAGGGGGTCTTCTTCTTCTTCAGTGTAATTATGGCGTAAACCTAATAAACATTTCACCTACTTTTTATCAGGATCTATTAGTGTGGTGGTCAGATATAGGAGAAATTGTAGATCCAAATAATGTTTACAGATATATTATATGGAACAACAAAGAAATCAAAATCAATGGTGAAAGTGTTTTTTATAAGCATTATTTTAATATGAATATTAAATATACAAATGATCTGCTCTTTAGTAAGTCAAATATCGAGTATTTTAATGTTCTCAGAAGTGAGGGGTTGACAAGGTCCAACTTTTTAGTATGGAAAGGCCTAAGGCAATCTGTTCCTTTGAAGTTGCCTATCAACATACCCAATTTTAATGTGATTCTTGATTTTGAAAGTGTTAAAATGTCATGATTATTATTGTTTTCTTATAAAACAAAAATTGGAAAAGCCAAGTAAATGGGTTAAGCTAAAGAAAGAATTTAGCCTTGATTGACAAGCAAGTTTCAGAGGCATTTCTTTTGCCTGTGAGGGTTGCTAACAAGCAGTATCTACGGTCCTTTCAGTACAAAGTGTTGAATTCTGTTCTGTTTACTAATGACCGCCTGTGTAAAATAGGATATGTTTCTAATCCCAACTACCCTTTCTGTCATCAGCTAACAGACACCATATCCCATATTTTGTTCGGTTGTTCTTTTTCGAATTCTTTTTGGCATGAGGTTAATGAAAAATTTTTGAGTAAAATCAAGAGTTGCAGAAGCCTCTCGCTTACATATTGCAATGTTACTGTTGGGTCTTTTGAGGAGATGGATCTATTTAATTATACAGTAATTTTAGGAAAATCATTCTTGTGGACTTGTCAATGTAGAGAAACATTACCTTCCTCGAGTCACTTAATAAGAATTTTGGTAATTAAATATGAAACTGAAAAACATATATTTCAAATTGAATAAAACGAATTTGTTTAAAGAAAAATGGAAGATTTTTGAGGAAACAATTTTAACTAACAATTAAAGTCAGAAAACGTTATTATTAAGGAAAATTGTTAAGTTAAATAAGTACATAGAAAAGAATTGACAATATCTATTTTCTTCATTAATTCAATATGGTGTCATTGTTAACTTCTGTAAACCAAACTTAATTCATTCTTCTGTAACTTAATTGTTGAAAAAGAATTGCAATTGTTGTAATTGTGGAAATAAATAAAACAAACAAACAAACAAAAAAACAAAGAAGTGTAGGGGAAAACATGAGAGGTACTTGACCAGTTTTCCCTACTTCTTGAGTGCTTTCCCACCTCCTGCATACTTTACAACAAAACAGAGCACAGTCGAGGCTTCTCTATTTGTTTTATGATAAAGAATCTATCAATTTCCCCATGCATTCGCTGAATTTTCACACCAAACTTTATTTTCCAAACGAGTAAAAGTGGCATCAGCATGCTCTGTTCTCTGATAAAGCAGGCTAAAATAAGCCATGCAATCACAATCCTTGTTAGAACTGTTCAAATAATTTGATTGGCTAATGAGACAACAGCTGTCAATTACAAACTGGACTTCAGCTAAGCTTTCAGTTTCAAGTGGCTTTCGAGAGAAGGATGATGCCTTCAAAGTTCACTTATTTAAATAAGGATCTTAAGGTTTCTAGTCCAGAGGAATCTGGCCGCATTATGGCTCATGAAAACATGCACTTTTCCAATGGAAATTATGAAACAAGGAGCTCAAAGCTTGCGGATGAAAATGCGAAATGTTGAGTTGTATTTGAAAGGAGCTACAGTTATTTATGGTTTGCAGCCACTTGCAGCAAGATTGCCCGAACTAGCATCAAAGTTGGAAAGACTAGAGTGCTCACACTGGTTCTAACCCGACAGGAGAGAATATCAGGGCAAGGTTTCAACTGCAATAATTGCATAATCCCACAAAAATAATGTCCATCATGTTGCAGTGCCAAATAGCAATGAAAACCAAACAGTGTCACAAATTTGGGTTGCAGACAATTTACAGAAGGGGTTTCTTCTTACCTATACTCCAATGTTACGTTGCCAATGCAGTTACACTTTTTTCTCCCTTCTCAACCTACAAACTGATACTGGTATCTCTTTTCCCACCCTGCTCAATGATACTAAATGGAAAGCTACGCTTTTATGTATTAGATGAAGCTTCAAAGAAAAGGGAATTGATAGCTAAATCTTACATAATTTTAAATGGCGGTTTGCAAGTTGAGTTCTGGAAAAAAGCTCAGTCCATCATATACTCACTGCGTACCATTACTGTGGAATGTTGTATAAAACTCTAATAAGTGCCATACATTATTTGAGAAAAGCTGAACAGTCGATTTTAACTGTCCTGGATATCCTTGATCTCGAAGATTGGAATTGCTTCTGGGGGAAATTGTCTAAGCACAAAGGGAATCTAAAAGCACCAGGCAGGAAAAGACTGGGAATGTTTCAAACACTCTGTCGCTTATCCTGAAACAACTTGGGGTAAAAGCTGCATATCATATAGATTTTGATCATATTGATTTTCAACATGGCGGTTGATTATGTCAGGACCGCCTCTATAATTTTACTCGTCAATCTTCTCAATCTTTACACCTTTAGCACTGAAGTCCTTCTACAATCACAGGAGAAACTTTATTCCTCTGCTTTTTCAGGCCCATTGTGCTAAGAACTTACTGCAAATGCAGTCGGCGAGCTTCTCACATTCGAGGAAAAGAAGATTACTCAAACAGGGTGGCAGGTTTCCAGCTGGTAGTTGTAAAAGAGCTACGGCAACATGCTACTTGTGTTCAAGATCAATAGCTATAAACCACCATGCCACTCCCCACAGCAACTCTTCTCAAAGCTCACATATGAAATGTGTGGGATTGTCAGCAAAAGATTTTCTGAGGTGGAAATGCAATGTCACAAGGACTGATAATATGTGGGGTGTCTACAAAACAAAGACCTAAGACCTAAGACCTAAGACCTAAGACCCAAGACCCAAGAACGAAGACTTGCTTTTTTACAGGCCCATCAAACCAGAGACAGTCAAACCGGGTCAACGCTTTTCTTCAGACAACAACTGACGTGAAATAATGGGGTCTTCGTTTTGTAGATAAGGCCGCCTCAAACTACAAAACGAAGACCCTCGCTTAAATGCTTTGTTCGTTGTCAGCTGACGTGGAATCAATGGGGTCTTCGTTTTGTAGATAAGGCCGGCTCGAACTACAAAACAAAGACCCCCGCTTAAATGCTCTGTTCGTTGTCATCTGGCGTGGAATCAATGGGGTCTTCGTTTTGTAGATAAGTCCGGCTCGAACTACAAAACGAAGACCCTCACTTAAATGCTTTCTTTGTGTCAGCTGACACGGAATCAATGGGATCTTTGTTTTGTAGATAAGGCCGGCTCAAACTACAAAACGAAGACCCTCACTAAAATGCTTTGTTCATTGTCAGC
>Ga0099801_1292221_pt1 | contig 10038 bp, 5 predicted proteins | sample Orb8nscriptome_4_FD_81145 | JGI IMG/M metagenome (GOLD analysis project Ga0099801, IMG submission 81145) | Coral microbial communities from Puerto Morelos, Mexico - Orbicella 8 T A metatranscriptome (Eukaryote Community Metatranscriptome) | ecosystem: Host-associated > Invertebrates > Cnidaria >...
CGAGTGGTTCCGCAGTAAACTTTGACAATGTTGTGACGAGATTTGTCATCGGTGGGAGGACAGACGCATAAAGGACTGACGTCAATTTGTTTTTCACAATAACAAGACTACGAAATGGTCAAATGCCTGGAATAAATGAGGGGAAAAGACGCCGTAAGCTTGTCGTAAACAAAGATAAGTGAATTTTATTCAAAATGACGCGAACATTGTCAATAGCTTTTCTCGCTTTTTGATAAAATCTCATTGGTTAAAAAGTTGACAGTTTGACAGCCGAAAGTTGAACTTGAAAGCTTGCATAAATTAAAATTTTATCCGTCTGTACTCTTATTGATGATAAAAATGAGCCAATCAGCGCGCGAGAAATTAGACAGTTATTGTAAAAGAATTAATTGAAATTAATTAATTAAACAAACATTTACGTTAACACATTAGCGGCTTAGCGGACGGCAACCCCCTAAACCAAATCAATTTATCTACAACAGACCTCCATTCTCCATTTTGAACGTTCAAAGGACGTAAAATTGAGAACAGTTGAAAAGTGAGAGATTTAAAATAGCATGTGGTCTGCTCTGAGAACAAGCTCCACGCATACATAACTTGAAATGTCCGCAATCTTTAAGAGTGACTGGACAATGAAATTTACGAATTGCTTCTTTTTAAGCCTGCTGTATATCAATTAACCTTGACACGGTTTTAGAAGCCATCTTGACAAGTAAGCAACAGCGTCAGAAATAACGATGTTTGCATGGGAATCCGATGGCAAATAACGTTCTTGAAAAAAATAAATTCTGAATAGTTTATGACTGGCAAGTTAAGATACTAGACAAAAGATTGCATTGACCAAATTTTAGGAACGTAGCTGAGCTGGTAAGCGTCCAGTCGCGTTTTAAGTTTCCATACATTTTTCTATGATTTTTTTCCAGCGAGGTTGTACTCGGCTTCTATGAGGTGCGGGGCACTTTCTGAAAAATTAAAAATGCGACTTCTTTAAGAATACCTGGCCTAAAATTTTGAAATTGATACTTACACGCTGTCAAACTTCACGGATAGTTTACTGTTATGTTTGATTTCCTAAACAAAAACTGTTTTCTTTTGCAGATGGTTTGACTTTTGTTTCAACTTTGACTGTTTCGAAAAGGACGGTTTTGCTCTACCTCACATTATTGCCTTGATTAAAGGATATTCACCAGGAGACATTCGAAGGTCTCACAATGACATTTTCTCCTGAACAACTAAACTTTTTCAAGTTTTCCGCAGTTGTACTTGATGAGTTCCCAGTCGCCCTCCGTCAAGTGTTTATCTCCATGTGGGACAACCTGGTCGCTGGCCATGGCGCCCCAAAATGGGACGACTCCGTTGCGGTTAGAAACTTGTTCCTTGCGAAAGAAGGTGGCAAGACAAAATATGTACCAACTGGTAAGTCGATAAAGGAATGGGACTGTACAGCACTGTTCGAAGCTACTATCTTTGCAAAAACCTTTTCCAAGCCAGACGGTACTGGAAAGCTTTGCACATTAAAAGAACTCTATGCGAAATATCTGCCAAGTGGAGCATTTCATCTCTCTGTTGTCAGTCCATCTGGCAACCAGGTTGAGACTTATGGCTTAGCATTGGATCAGCTGCGCTTGCTACGAAACACACTTTGTCATCAGATCAGTACACGAGAGATTGACAAGGTCACCTTTGATAACTACATAATACTGGCAAAAGATGCCTTTACCGCACTTGGACAAAACACCACCAGGATCGATGAGATCGGAAAGTTGGCTGAAGAAGACTTTCCCACTGCAAGGCTTCAACAAGTGGAAGACGAGCTGAAGAAAGAAAAAGGTGCTGCCATAAAAGTTCAACAGATCGAAGATCACCTCAAGAAGATCGAGTCACAAGTGGAAGATGTCGGTTCAGACTTGAAAGATGTCACCACTGGTGTAACAGATGTCAGGACACAAGTAGAAGATGTCAAGACTGAAGTAATAGATGTCAAAACACAAGTGAAAGAAGTCGGGTCAGACGTAAAAGATATGAAAACTGGAGCAACAGATGTCAAGACACAATTGCGAGTTGTCGTTTCGGACGTAAAAGATGTCAACATCGAAGTAACAGATGTCAAGACACAAGTGAAAGATGTCGGGTCAGACGTGAAAGATGTCAAAACCGGTGTAACAGATGTCAAGACACAAGTGCAAAATGTCGGGTCAGACGTGGAAGATGTCAAGACTGAAGTAGCAGATGTCAAAACACAAGTGGAAGATGTCGGGTCAGACGTCAAAGATGTCAAAACTGAAGTAGCAGATGTCAAGACACAAGTAGAAGATGTCAGGTCAGACTTAAAAGAATTAAAGGCAAACTTTGCCCACATACAACAACCAATGCAAGAGGATGGCTCAAAAGGTCCATTGTTTCCATACACCTGCGTGCCTGATAAGATACCACACTTTATTGGTCGCCAAAAAGAGTGTCAAGTAATCCTGGATCATTTAACAAATGGAGGTACTCGACTGGTTGATGTCTGGGGTCCTCCTGGATTTGGCAAGTCGTCAGTGGCCATCAGCGTGGCACATCAATTGCAAGAGATGGAGATTCCAGTCTTCTTTACATCCCTTCGTGGAATGACAAGGAAAGACGATCTGGTGTCAAAGCTCCTTAGCATGTTTGCAGATGCTCAACAGGCGTTTCATGTGTCACCGTCTCACTGGCTCATCCAATGTTTACAACAGCTGCGGATTCCTTTTGTTTTAGTTCTGGATAATGCTGACGACTTGCTGGAATCTGGAGATGCCAAACTGAAAGAGGACATGCTACGATTTTCAGAGGAGATTCTTACCCAATGCAGTCACATCAAACTCCTCTTCACTACGCGTGAATCTCTAGATTACCTGAGCCATAAGATTCCTATCCATAATGAGAGAGTTGGTGTCCTGGATGTAGCACCTTCGATCAGTTTAGTACAATCCCTATTGCCAAATGTCTCCGACGATAACTGCAGTACCATAGTCGGGGTATGTGGACAGGTTCCTCTGGCAATGGAATTGATGTGTAGCATTATGAGAGAAGAAAATGTTTCACTTAACGAACTTCTAGAAGAACTGACGATTTTACCTATTGTTGAAGTTTTAAACTCCGAGAGTTTTCCTGAAGATGCTCGTCTTAAGACCATAATTAACAAGTCGTTCGAAAGACTCACAGGCCATGAAAGAACTACATTCGTGTCGCTGGTTGTTTTCCCTGGGTCGTTTGCAATAGAAGAAGCCACTGCCGTTGTAGATTTAAAGACTGTAAGACAAACCAAAAAGGTCATTCGATCACTGGAAAGAAAATCTCTAGTAGATTGTAGTGAAGACTTTTCAACTTTTACAATTCACTCGCTTCTCCGATCCTTCATTGATGAAAGAAGAACCACTGACAAAGAAACAGAAGCTACATTTCTCGCAGCTCAGCATCGCTTTTACAGCCATCACATCTCTCGTTTTGAAATGGCTAATGAGAAATTTTTAACTGGCCAATCTAATGAAGCGTTGGTGGCGTTTCTCAATCACAGGGATGGTATTGTTTTATCCCTCATCAATGGACCAAGGGATGAAGAGCTGTATCCTAAAGCTGTGGAAGTATTGTCCAAAGCAGAGCTATTTCTCTTTGCTCTACTACCAGATGAAGAGTCATTGTTCAAGACAATTTATGACATAGCGGTGAGAGAGGCAAAGAAAAGGCAAGAAGTGAACGATGAAGGCAAGTTGTTGGCGGCCAAATCGTTTAGCCATTGGGGTTGGTTCTCTTCAGATCATCAAGCCTTAGATGATTCCTTTCCGGTAGGCCTCACCGATTCTGCTGGTTGTCCAACAAAGCTTCTGTGCTACTTTAGTATTTACCAGTTACTCTGTGGTAAGCTGGACGAAGGAATATCGTCACTTCAATGTGCAGTGGATTCTCTAAGCAGCAGTTGTGATGAGATAGTTCTGAAACAACTGGTCTATGATGTGCTTGTAATCAGTTACAGGAAGAAGGAGGAACATAAAATGGCATCACATTTTTCGGATCTTCATAGAATAATGGCCAAGGCTAGTTTAGTATATGTCGGGATTGGTCTTCCAAACGAAATGTCGTCCTCTCTGAGCGATAACATTTTCTGCCTTAACGTAACTGCCAACCTACTCAGTTTACTTCTATCGGAAAGGAAAACACCCAACCCTGGCTTTCTTCATGCTGTGGGAGCTATCTCTAAGCTCATTTATAATGTAAGACTCGAGTCTCCTTTGGACGTTTTTTCGCCGGAGCGTATGGAGCCTTTTTGGAAAGATATCGCACCGATAATGCGGTTGAATGTAAACGAGCTGAAAGAGCAGTTGTCTATCCCGACGAACGTGGCGATCGCAGTTGAATCTTGGTTCAATGCCATTGACGATTTACTACATCCTTCGAGTACAACGTTATTCTCCTTCAACCAGGCAGCTGAGATGACAAGTATTCTTTCTGAAATCATTTCTTCAGTTGTGGAGACAAAACACCGTGAAATTATTGTAAGTTTGCTGACCACCTTTGGAGCTGCCATACAGCTAGCGAAAGAAATGTTATGGAGATGTGCAAAGTTGTCGACCGAAGATGAAATTGACGTAGATTTCGAAGCGTTGGCAAGAACTTGTGACATTTTTGGGAATGTTCTGTACTTTCTCAACGACTACAGTGGAGCCATTGAGTCACACCAGTACGCCATTAAAGTTAGAGAGGAAAACATTGGAGACCACGTCGACACATCAACAAGTCTGACAAGCATTGGATGTGCGAATTTTGAGATGAGCAATGAAATCGACGGAGTTAAATCATTTCAAAGTGCTTTCGAGCTGAGAGAACAGTTGGGTATTTACGACCACGTTGATACTGCCGACATTTACTATACCCTTGGAGACAAATATGTCGCTCTCGGTAACTACGAGAAAGGAATTGAGGCACACCTACAGGCCTTAGAACTTAGAAAGAAACATCTCGGAGATCATCCTCTTACAGGAGAAAGCTTACTTAAGATAGCAGAAGTGTATTATAAAAAAGGAATCCACAGTGCTACTAGTTACTGCAAGCCACTTGAAAAGTTTCTCCACGTAGTAAGCTACGAAGAAGCTCTGACGTTTTGTCAGCAAGCTTTGGCCATGAGACTGGAGTTAGTAGAGGAACACGTGGACACAGCAAAAAGCTTTCATGTCCTTGGATGCATTCATTACCAGATTGGTGACATGTCATCAGCTGTTGAGGCATTCCAGATAGCGTCAGACATGAGATCAACTCTACTTGGTGATCACACAGACACAGTCGACACCTACCGCTGGCTTGGACTAGCGAAGTGTGGCATGGAAGATCATAAAGGAGCTTTGGAATCTTTGCAGAAGGCCTTGCAACTGGGGAGGAAACTTTCAATAAGAGATCAGCCTGGCATTGCTGATATCACCAGCAACATGGGAGAGGTGTATCACAAGATGGGCGATTACCACTCTGCTAGAGAACAGTTTCAGGATGCTGTAGACTTGTATAAGAAGTTACTCGATAAACACAAAAGCACTGCCAACAGTTACCACAATCTAGCTATAACGCATCTAGCGATGGGAGGCTACCCTGAAGCTCTTGAATGTTTTAAGCAGGCTTCGACCATGAGACTCGAGGTATTAGGTCAGCACATACATACAGCAAACAGCTTTCATATGCTGGGAGTGGTTCATCACAAGATGAGCGATTTCGCGTCGGCCGTTGAGGCATTCCAGATAGCGTCAGACATGAGATCAACCCTACTTGGTGATCACCCTGACATGGCATCGAGCTACCACTGCGTTGGGTTAGCCCTTTTGTACACGGGAGACCTCGAAGGTGCTTTGGAATCTTTGCAAAAGGCCTTGAAACTAGGGAAGCGTCTACTAGATTATCCCGACATGGCCGACATCATTAATGACCTTGGATGTGTGCATTTCGAGATGGGCGATTACCAGTCTGCTAGAGAGCAATTTCAGTATGCAGTGGACTTGAACAAGAAGTTTCGAGGTAAACACGCAAACACTGCTAATAGTTGCCACAATCTAGCGTCAACGTATCTTCACTTAGGAAGCTACCCAGAAGCTCTTGACCTGTGTCAGCAGGCTTTGAGCATGAGACTGGAGTTACTCGGTCACAACGAGCAAACACTAAACAGCTTAGAAACCCTACAATGCATTCATCTTAAGATGGGAAACATCTGTTCAGCTGTTAAAGCATTTTGCAAAGCGTCAGACATCAAATGCAATCGGCTCGGTGATAGCGAAGAGGCTGGAAGCTACTGGAAGGGCTGGAAGTGCAGTATAAGCTAGGAGATCTCGCGCCTGAAGGTTGAATTTTTAAGGGTCACCCCGGATCAGGGAAAACGGAAAAACTAATGAACCATAAATACGAGGCTGTGAATCTACACGAGTTAAAAAATCCCTGACTAGGAAACAATGACATGCGAATGCGATCTCTAGGTGTACAACCACCCAATCTTAACACACAAACTACGATACGTGAGTATCGGAAAAAGAAAGAATTCTTGAAAATGCGGACCGCGTGGTGTTGATGTGAAGCCGCCTTCCCAAATCTGCCTGTGTTAACTGACCAAAACTCATGTCTTCATGGATCTTGTCCAGCGCCTCAGTAAGATACCCCAAGAGCTAAGATTGATAATTAGCAGGGAGTCTAACACAGGAAATTGGAGCCTTGATGAATTGCTGAAAGTATTCAAAACAATTGAAGCCTGAGAAAGTTGTAACTCAATGGCAGCAACTCCCTCTACAACCCCGGAGAGGAAATACCCACCCAAGCCCCCTCCACCAACTTTCAATGTATTGCTGGCCCTTAAGGGGCAGAGAATTACATTTATCTTCTGTAAGCAGGGCCACAGATCAGTAGACTATGTTGTCACGATCATCAGTGAAACAAAGGTCATACTCAAGAAACATGGGCGTTGTTTTATCTGTCTCAAGCGCTCCCACATTGTGAAGGATTGTAATTCCAAATGGGGCTGTTCAAATTGTGCTCAGCGACATCATCCAAGCTTGTGTATGGCCAATGACACTCTAACAATAGATAACTCCTTAGCAGGTGTACCAAGGAAGTGGACAGCAAGTGTTGACAGCAAGACATCGATTTTGTTGCGAACCTGCATCGCCTTAGCATCAAATCCTGCCTCAGTACAGCCCCAAGAGAAATATCCTGTAAGAATCATCCTGGACAGTGGAAGTCAGAGGACGAACATCACTACGCAACTTAAGGAGACTCTGGGCTCAAGGGAGAGATTGTGTATCAAGGCATCTGGATCAGATTACAACAACCTTAAGACTGTTGACGTTGTGAACTTGTACCGAAGAGTGTTGATAATGACGTCACTGTGCATAACAATGATGTACTAATGATGTACCAATGATCTGTTCACCGCTGAATTATTAAGCAGTTCACTTTGCAGGGAAACGTCGTGCTCATTTGAAGGACATTGTTTTGTCGGAATGTGTTTCAGAAGAGAATCTTGTTGTAGACATTCTCATTGGAGCAGATCAGTATTGGAACATTGCAAATGGAAAGGTCAGAAGAGGAGAGAGTGGACCTACTGCAACGAACAGAAGATTTATCTGGTCCCGATGAGAATGCACCTCGCTCAAACACTCATTCAGTCAATTTGGCAGCATCACATGTACTCCGGATGGCAGTGCATGAGATTGAGCTAGACGAGAAACTCCGCACCTTCTGGGAATTGGAATCAATTGGAATTAAGCAGGAAGAAAACTCTGTTCTAGAAACAGTCATTGAGACAATCACTTTTAGGAATCAGAGATATGAAGTAGGCCTTCCATGGAAGGAAGCTCGTGACTCACTGCCTGACAATCGCAGTCTCAGTCAAAGAAGATTACAGTCCTTGTTGAAGTGACTCAGCCGAAGCCAGAGCAATTCGAGGAGTATGATCGTGTGATTAAGGATCAGCTTGACAGGGCAATCATCGAAAGAGCAGACCAATCTGAGAAAGCCCAGCCTTGTCATCAGATACATTACCTTCCTCATCACTGCGTCGTGAGAGAAGACAAGTCAACAACCAAGCTTCGCATTGTGTATAATGCATCAGCAAGAGAAAATAGGCCAGCATTAAATGATTGCCTCCATACTGGACCACCCCTAACTCCTGAAATGCTAGATATTCTGATAAGATTTAAGGTCCAGCCAATTGCACTAGTTGCTGACATAGAGAAAGCCTTCCTCATGATAGCCGTCAAGGACGAGGACAGAGAACTATTTGAATGATGAGTTGTTGTTCAAGTTTCAGACACATGTGTAAAGCGCAGAAGGTCTAATGCGCACAAAACGGAATGTACTCAGAGTGATAGCAAGCTTTTATGATCCTATGGGCTCACCAATCTCACCAATTATTGTACAAATGAAGATTCTTCAGCAAGATATCTGCAAGGCATCTGGAAGTCTTATCAGTCACATCAGAGACATGAATGGAATCTTCCGGTGCAAGGGAACGCACTGCAACTCGTCTCTACAGGAAACACCTAAATTTCCCGCATGGTTGCCCTGTGATCACCATAAGTCGACATGAAGATAATGGAAGCAGTTGTCCGCATTGCTGATAAGGGAAAGAGTTCATATTTACGAAGTCCTCTACTACGCTTGTTTCCCCTTGAAATTCTAGGTGATGTTAAGAAGGAACCAGAGAGCTTCACTGAAGACGTCACCAGTGTATTGAAAGAAGGGAACCCGGAACCTGTCCAAGCAGACTACGGAGACAGTATAGGCAGCTCGAGCAGGCAAAGAAAGGAGGAGACTACTGACCAATGCCTTTGACTCAGTAGCGGAATAGGTTAGCTGTCTTTATTGTAGACTTTATTACTATCGAATAGTGAAGGATATTAACCAATGTTTTTGGTCCACTGGTTAAGATAGGGGTGTGCTGAATTCGGGGAACTCCCCTTAGTTTAAATTGACTTATTGCATGTTTTCGTTGCGTTCATGGATTGAACTCTGGAATTCTAGTTTAAACTCGGTTGGATTCACTCTAGCCAGTTGTTGTAAGTCGGAAATCAGAATTAATTCATTTCATAACGTGAATGACACTTGATTTTGATAGCAGTATATTTAAAGTACCTTTTGACTAACCTAGGTCACATGACTTTGAATGTGAACATTTTCGCAACCAAATGGAAAATTTGTTCTGTAGTTTCAGAGTTGCTTCGTTATCGTTTAGTGTTCTTAGTGTCAAAGTGAAGTCACTAGGTAACATGACGTTAATTGTACAGTGATGAAAAACCGAAATGGAAACAGTTCTTCCGAAAACTTACGAGCATTTGACAAGAACAGTAACTCCATGAACTGACTGAGTGATTTTGAGGTTACTCTTCAGAATTCAAACTACCGTCGTAGAAAAAGTCATTTATTTTGTGTCAATTTAGCTAAATGTTTTTTCTCCTCAAATTTAGCTACGAGTGCCTAGGGTAAACGTTTTCCCGGCTTTCTCGTTACATTTGGTAGCGGAATATTTTTGTAAGTTCTAAGTATTAATCTCAAAACTTTTCTTGCAGTAAGAGTAGAACACATTTTCGGCAAAATCTTTTCAATTATTTCCTCCGCAACTCGCACTCGAAATACTCCACTGCCTTTTAGTTTCGCGAGGATTTTAATGCGGAAAAGGTTGTCATAAAGGATCGGTTGAAATTTTGCGGATAATTTTTGCAATACATTCCATTCTACGCGGCGACTGTTTCTTCGCGCGAACGCCAAAAGTCCCTGTTGGGCGGTCTGAAACATGTTCTGAATACTAGTTGTGAATGTGAATTTACTTGACTACACTAGTTATGGTGAAGACAATCAACAACAATCTGACGTTTATCCATCTTTCCATTCTCTGGTGTGAAATGTTCGCGACGAGCAAAATTAACGAAATGCAATCCTTAGTGAAACTCAAAGGCAGCAAAGTACTTGTGTTACACGTAACGTAAGAGAGTGAGTGAAATACCTTGATGTTATACCATTGTCAAGGGAAATCACAGCTTAAATTTTCTGACT
>Ga0099801_1260463_pt1 | contig 10023 bp, 3 predicted proteins | sample Orb8nscriptome_4_FD_81145 | JGI IMG/M metagenome (GOLD analysis project Ga0099801, IMG submission 81145) | Coral microbial communities from Puerto Morelos, Mexico - Orbicella 8 T A metatranscriptome (Eukaryote Community Metatranscriptome) | ecosystem: Host-associated > Invertebrates > Cnidaria >...
GTGCCACTGTTTCATGGTTATAATGGGACACAAGAGTCGTTCCGTGTACGAAGAAGATGAAAATGGCCGCCGTCCTGATGTCGTTCTTCGCCGATCAGAACGGACCACTTTCCGTAGGAGGTGTTCAATAGTCAGTTGGCAAGCTGAACTAAACTGCTGATGTTGCCTTTGACCAATGATAATGAATAACTCAGTAGCCTTGGTGGCTGGCTTAGCAACAGGAATTCCAGTAGTTGTTCTCGTATCAATATACATGGTCTATTGCTGCTGTCGTCGAAAGCAGCAAGATGATCGTCTGCAGGAACCTCGTCTTTGGAGGATCAAGGATGTTCACTCCTCCCGTGACCCATATATCCCACCTTTTGTACCAAGAATTGTACAGAAATTTGTACAGCATTCTCATCATGGAACTCGTAATAGTAGTAGTGCCACCTCAGCGCAGACTTCACCTATAGAAGAAAAATCATTTTTCAGTGAGGATTCTGGCTCTTATCGGACAGCCCCTGATGATGCTGGGATGCCAGAAAAGAGGCACAGTTTGGGCAGTTTTGAGGCTCTTAATGTGCCAACAATTAGGCGATCTTCCCTTCTTCAACTAAGTACTTCAAGTGGAGACAGCTCTGAAAGTATCTATGAACAGAGAAAGAGTTCAGATGTCTCCAAGTCTCCAAGAAATTTTCCAAAGAGTAGCAGCAAGTCTTTTGAATTTGTCAGGCCCATTCCTGTTAAACCACTCATAACAATTACCAGAGTAGAATCCAAGGATGATATGAGTGCAAAATTGCATGGAGGTGATGTAGATCCAAATGGGCAAAGTCATTCAGATTCACAAGTCCTGCCCATCAGGAGGTCACCAAAACCTTCGCGTAGTTTAGATAATGTGTCTGTGCCATCAAGGTCAGGTAAGGAGAGAAAGGGAAGCACTGACAGAAACTTGGGAGAAAGAAGAAAACCAAGCATTGGTGCTGAAGGTGATGAGCAAAGTAAACGTAGTCAAGCAACTCTTTCTAAAATTCCTGTGAACATTCCTTCCCAAGTCATTCACCCACGTAAGGATACAAGACGAAGGAGTTCTCAGAGTGGTTTAGGCAGACTGAATGTGTCCTTGCAGTATAAACAGACCACATGTGATTTGTTTATAAAGATCCTACAAGCACGGGAGCTGCCACCAAAGGACCTTCGTAATAATACATCTTCACCATACGTAAGAGTTTATGCACTCCCAACACGGAGACACAACCACAGGACAACAGTTGTAGAGAAGAACCTTCATCCAGTGTGGAATGAGCTGTTTATCATTAGTGGACTCACTTTGTCAGAGATTAGACAACTAGCATTACACTTTCTAATCATACATCACCAGCCAGTGTCACGCAATGTTGTAATAGGAGAGGTGATGATGACGTTAGGTGGAATGGACTTGACTGGAGGAGAAGTTAATGTTTGGAGAGAACTCAGACCACATCAATTCCAGAATATCCTAGGAGAGCTGCATATCTCTGTTTGTCATCAACCTCTTTCCAGTAAACTGTCTGTAACTGTGTTAGAAGCAAGGAACCTACCAAAAATTAGCAGCCTAAATATAGGAGATCCATATGTCAAGGTAGAACTATTTTCAGCAAACCGCCGTGTTGCAAAGAAGAAAACCCGTGTGAAAAAGAAAACAGTCAATCCCAAGTTTGCTCAGACTTTTACATTTGATTTGGGAGGAAAGCTGGCACTTGACCACATGACTCTGATGTTCACTGTACTGGTTCAGGATTCAAGTGGATGCCATGAACGGATTGGCCAAGTAGTACTAAGTACAGCGGCAGGTGATGGACCAGAATTTGATCACTGGAGTCAGGTGATATGTAATCCACATTGCCCTATTGATCAGTGGCACATGATACATGAATAGTAAGCTGGAGCCATCATGTCTCATGGCTTTCGATCGGCTTTAAGCCTGGTTACTGTTTCAAAAACATATGTTAATTAGAAGTTATGCGGGGGTGCTGAAAGAAAGCTTTCCAAAACACTGTTTCTCTCTAACAGCATGATCCACTGGCTGACTCCTATTGAACTGCATTCTGGTTGGCTATATCGTCACCCACTAGTAAATGGCATAAAGCCCTTGGAACATGCATCTTTTTTCCACTTATTGTCAAGAAGTATTAAACAACATCAGTGAATCAGTTTTGTTGATACTCTCTGTTGACTGTGCATTTCAAACACACAACACAAACTCTGAAGTCTAAACATAATTATAACAGCAGTCAACAAACCTTGAAAGAAAAGGACAAAGCCATTGATTGAGCAGAGTTCATTTGTCATTGAAAGGCACAGTAATGGAACAGCCACTGGATTATTCTAAAACATTAAGACTCATGATCTTCGTTTAAATAAACTTCAACAGTTAACTTAGTTCTTTGCCCCTTACCAAAGTAAGAAACCTTTGCAGTTTAATAAATAGTGAATGTCATGTGGTAATATGGCACATAATGGAAAAACAATGAAATGTTTGTCCATTATACATGTACAAATAAATAGTTATTATCAACTAATAATAATTATCAATAGACCTGAAAATCACGTTGATTATTTTCTCTGTCCTTAATTAGCTTTCTTCTAATATTCATTATTTATTATTTACATGCACCATTCAAGCATGTACATTATTTGTACTATGTGCTATATTATTTTGGAAACCCCATTCAATTAGTCTAGATACGCTCAACTGTGAGTTATATGAATGAATCATATTTTCTCAGACGCGGCTGTTTAAATTAAATCATATACTTGTCTTTGAAGTGTGGTTTACTAAGACATTAAGCCACAACAGATCCTGATTCTCTACCCTAAAATTGACTATTTGTTTTAAGGTGATTCCTCAGAATTGCATTGCTCAGACCTACTGCACAGGTTTTTCATGTCATTAGCACATGCACAAGCTCATACACAACATCAAGAGATTTCCATCAAGCTAAGCTCTTAAACGAGCATGTTGACCTGTTTTTAATTGCATAATGTTGGTGTACAAATTGTTCTCTCAAATTAGAAATATTAGAATGAAAAAAAAGATATACAGCTGTAGCTGAAAGATGCACAAAACCATTATTCAAGGATGCAAATTATGACCTTCAAAATGATGCAAGGAGTGTTATGAGTCGATGTCGTGTAAAATTAATATGTAATTTTGCCATATGTTGCGTATGCTGGAGACTTTCTATGTATCAAGTTTCTTCCCGAGTACTTCTTGAACAAACTTTGCTTTCAACTACCGCAAAATGTAACGTGAACCGATTAAATAACGCATGTGATTAGGCATAAATAGGATGAGATTGGCCCATGATATCTCTTTTGTGAGCATGATGACCTATCTTTTTTTGTATAAACAGTGCTTGGTAGGGAATATTCAGGGAAAGCTTCAAAAAACTTGTTCAGCAAGTTTTGTTTCTGAGGAATCACCTTAAGCCCCAGTTCCCACTATGCAATGTCTGTATATAGATCGTTTTCACCGTCATGCAATGAAAAATAAATCAAAAACCGTTTGGTGGGTGACGTCAAGAAAATGCAATCTTACAGAAGATAAATGAAGAAACGTCTCAAAGTTTTTGGTTTGTGCATTGTCCCAGACTTCACATATTTGCCAAAATGTTTTACACAAATTTACAGAGCCCAGTAGGGAACCGCATGTACACCACACTATAGTTGGTGGCCCAAGTATAGTGTAACCATCTGGAACTTAATTTCTTTGGTTATCCAGGCCACTGAGTATCTATACTACACATACATTTGCATAAACACTTTTCCAGCTACTTTTACTTCACAAATGGCTAAAAATCACTAGATAAGTATATCTTTTTCAAGAAACGCGATCATAGCTCTATGTCACACACCGAAATTCAAAATGCACTGGTTTCCAAAAGAAGGATGCCTTCAAGCTGAAAAGTTGTCAGCAGATATACATTCACACCTCTTATGCCTGATGAGGATAGAAACTCTGGTGGCTCTTTAGTTTTGGATTTAAGAACTTGATGACATCTTGTGAAAACGATCTGTTGATGTGATGGCAATTCAAACTCATGATCAATAGTTTAGTTTGCGACTCAAGTTGCACTTCTAAGAGATTATATACATTTATGATATAGATAGGACCCTGTGTGCACTCTGATTGGTCAAAAACCCATGTTTTATCAGAGTATAAAACATAGAAAAAGCGTGTTTTATTGTTTTGCGTGTGTAAAATCTATATCATAAAGCAAATGAAGAAGCCTAAGCCATGTACTACACTGTGATAAAACACTCTGGATATTTGAGAACACTCGAGAAATGTAGAAAACACTTGCCTGCGGCTTGTGTTTTCTATATTTCTCTCGTGTTCTCAAATGCCCATCATGTTTTATCACAGTGTAATACACTGCTTAGGCTTCTTTATTTGTTAAATTTATCTGACTTCTTTGCCTTGTATGCATAATACATATTATGAGGACAAAACATCATAATTAGAGAACCTACATACATAGTACCCAAATTATTATAGAATACATGTAGATGACCATCTGAATGAAATTTGAGGTACTACTTCCTTGCACACTGTAGTGTTTTTTCTGTTTTTGAATGACAAATTTTCTTTGTTCTGGATTTCCTTTCCGTTATATTGAAAGAGTTTATTTAAGTGAATCCATGCAAGTTTCTGAAAGCTAAAATTAAGCCAAACTGTGGCAAGAGATAACATTGCTCACTATGATGAATCTACTTGCACAGCCACAGCCAACTTAATGCAACAGTAAGATTTATAATTTTATACATGTGTATAGTTGTAATGGAGTTAAAAAGAGGTGTATAGTTGTAATGGAGTTAAAAAGAGGAGAAAGGCTACATGTTTCAACACAGCATAGTGTCATCACTTGCCTGGTACATGGCCTTGTTGATGTGCTATTTGCACAGATAAGTCCTTATTACTAAAAATTGCATGATTTATGTGAAAGAACTTGGTCATTAGTTTGTGGTATCAGTTCTATCCCTAAAAGCACCTCTGCTATTTAAAATATTACTTCAATTTGGGCTTGCTGACTCAGTTGTTTTCAAGTTGTTCTTTTTTAGATAAAACAGTTTGTTTTTGGTTTTTCAGAAGGTAAATGGCCTTAAAAGCAAAATGATCTTTTCCCAACAAACAAATTCATGATATTCAATATTAAATTCTCATACTTAAATGCGTGCTGAACATGAGATCTAATTTTGCATCAACAGCTTTCTTCCAAGCATTTAAATCCATTTGCTGATTGAATCGAATATTTCCAGAATATGCAACTTATTTTTTCTAATAGGAAAAAAAGATTTAGAAAAGAGAAGATAAAATGTCCTGGATATGTAATCTGAAAGTCAATGTTTGAAGAGGACACAAAATACACAGGCACTGTCATCTTCTTCACGTATTTTGGACGTCACATACAAATGTAATGTTCCTCTTCAAGCATGGCATGATCACCCAAGTAACTGCTGCCCAAAGTTATGCTGGCTTCTATTTTTTTGTCATAAAGAAGTATTATTTTTGGCTTTTTTATCCAGATTATTTCATTAGAGTCTTTCCATACATTTTATTTATTATTTTGTTACTGTTTTTTTTTTTCGTGACTATATAGCTTTGGTTGTGATTGCTAGGCATTCCTCTCAGTCTCAGTTGATTTTTTCAGGAAACATTTTGATATTAAATGATTTGTGTCATGATACTTGCAGTCATTTTCTTTGATATGAAAAATATCATGAAAATTGAAAGTGAAGGAATCTTCAGGGTAGCAGTAAGATAGAAAAACACCAAAGTAGCGATAAGGATAGTTAACTGACAGAGATTAAGATGTATGACAAGAAAAAAAACACACGAGAAAATAACTAAGTTTTTCAAGTCTCTAATCCATGGCACAGGTCCTTTAACAAGGGAGGAGATGAAGTTTCATCACAGTTGATGGTCAAATGTAAAATTATCATGATCTTTTTAGACACAACTCGCAGACAGCCGGGGCTGGGCTGAAAAAAGAAAAAGATTTTCTCGCGGCAAATATTTTTTTGGTTTCTTCTATTTTTTCATGCAGTGACTGAAAAGTCTATCTTTTGTTTAAATTTTGAGATCTTTTAAATGGGATACCATGTTGAGACATTGAGGGTTATTGTACTGTAGATGACAGTAGAGCGGATGGGTGAAGGAGGAAAATGAAAAATTAAGATAAGAAACTAGATGAAGATATATGTGTAAATTGGTTACGAAATAATATTAAGGGCTGTACTCAATTGACTTTTTAAATCTACTCAGGAAAAATACTTTCCAATCAGTTGCTATGCTTTGGATCTGCTTGGTATCCAGGTTGAAAGAGTCAGTTAAGAACAGGCCCAGAATGGAAGAAATTAACAAATTATTTATTTTGAAAATAAATTTGAGAGTCATCCTTGTTATGAAAGAAAGATCTATTAACTATTTATTAGTATGACACTATTTAATATCGTATTTAGTTATTAAAACTGATGGAATGAAGTTATATTGTGGATTTAATAAATTTATTTGGAGATATATAAACTGTGGTTTTTGTAGCTTTTCTTGCCCTGTTTTTCTAACGTACAAATTCATTTTACTGAGCGCGTACACTTTCTCTAGTTCTAGCTGAGAGAACGTAGCGTCATAGGGAAACAATGATGTTCGTGACTGACTATGATTGACAATTGATTGATACGGTCACCGTTCATTGGTCAATAGGGAGCTTGAGCGATGCCAAGGAGGACACCTAGTCAAAAGTGAATTTATATTTTATCAGCGAAATTCGCAGTTGTCTAGATCTGTTCAGTACGCTAATGGCTCTAAAAACGTGCTCAGGCTAAATATGCAATAACAGCGTTTGTACTAAAAATTAGCCGTCGTAGTTCGCGTTTGTCAGACTACGCAGAAGTTGATCATTTCACGTTCTTGTTTTGCAGAAGACGGCAAAGAAAAATACAAAGATTTTTAACGCACGTGCACAGCTATTGTTCTGCTCATTTAACCTTTTGTTTGGTGACATTCTCGTTGCTGTCGTCGTAGTTTTCTCAAGCTCCCTATTGTTTGGGGCTTGTCTCACTTGGACTAGCGTCTGATTGTCCAGTATATTTCGCTTCGTTGGAACTCTCCTCGCACGCTCTGCGTGCCTATTGTTTAGGTTCCGCTTTGAGGTAATGGACGAGGTTGAAATCAAGTTTGCTGGGGATAGGTCGAGGTAGAGGGAGCAGATGTATGCAAGAGAATTTTAAGGTCAAAACGCACAACATATAATCGATGGAATTAACTATTTACAACAAACCAACAACGACTTTCATTTCATTCAATTTAATCCTACTCGATTTCCTTGGAAAAGGCTATGGTAGTCATTCAAATTGGTAACTAAATCATGGAATCCCCGGTCCATCGACATCATCTGTGGCCCCAGAAAGCAGTTGGTTTGAAGGAACATTACTCCGAGCATGACTTTGAAATCAATTGAAAATTGATGGTGTAGTTTTGCCAGTAAGAATTACAATGTTCTAGTAGTCATACATGATGTCTGGAATACTTAAAATTCTGCCCCCTCCTTGCCGTGTGAAAATCGCCAAGAAATAATTACGCTTTGCTGTCCCTTTAACAATTATTTTAGGCGCGAAGGTATAATTTGAACAAAAATGTAACAGAGTTCCCGTGATAGTGCACTTGACATACAAACTGTGGGAAAATCTTATGAGCCACAAAAATAAACTCGATTACCCCTCCTTCCCTCCCAACCATGGTGAGTAATCCCGTCCCATCCATGGTAAATCAACAAATGTCACCGAAAACAACATAAATTACAATTTATCGTACAACAATATCCTCATGGGCTTAAAGTGATGCTATAACCAGACAGCTCCCTTCCTTGCCCCTGATCTTCTTAAAAAATAGTATAAAATATAAAGCTTGAAATGTAGTTTCTGAATATCTGACGTCTCTACTAAGTTGATCTGTAACATCTTGCTAGGAAGTTAAGTTTACTGATCGAGCAATACGAAGTGCACTTTTATCGAAATTATGGCCACCAAACACGTCTTCCACCATATTTGCAATTTGCGCTGTGCCAAGAGACAATGCCAGGTAAGAGAGGTAATCTCCCATAAAAGCCTTATTTCCAATCTAATAGGCCATTTCCCAGTTGCCTTTTGCCTCTGTGTCAAAACGAGCTTGAAAACGTGTTTTGCCAAGAGGTTCAATTGGATGCAAAGCAAACACGTTGCAATATGAAAGGTTTTTCAAGGAGACTCGTTTTGAAGCAGAGGCACAAGGTAACTCGGAAATGACCTGTTTCGAAAATCCCAGGAGGGTCTATAAATAGCCAATCCTGTGACGCGGATTTTGCTCGCGTGGACAACCCAAGCGGTTTTACACGCATTTTTCATCCTCCACGAAAACATCCACGCAACACGCGTGTTAACATTTTTCGCCAAAGAACTGTGTACCATGTCTAAATAGAGAATAAAAATACGTGTAAAATCACTCGGGCTACCACATGAACAAAACTCCGCGCCATTTCTAGGCCGCCCTGGGGTTTCCGAAACTGGAGGTGACGTAAAAATAACTTGAGATGGATTACCTTGGGAATAAGGTCTATATTGGGGATTAACACTCTTACTCTTCATGCTTTCTTGGCCGTGGTAAACGTAACTTTAATATAACACTCTTCCACGAGGAAAATGTTTTCTAGTTTCGATTAACATTTACACCCTTGATTTACAATTACAGTTGTTTTGGTAAAGTATTTGGAATTTAAATTCTAACTCCTTTGTCAGATCAGAAACTTATCACCTCTGAGGTGATAAGCTCCCGGTCAGATCTATGGTCAAAATTATAGTATTTGTTTCATGTTTCTTTGATAAGGAACGAAGTTCCCAAGAAAACATTACAATTTTGAAATACAAATGCAAGCCTCATTTTCCCTAAGGAGAATAATTTTACCTCCTTGACGGTATGTGAAAAAATATCTATAATTTTGACTTGTTTCTCCTTCACTCTTACCAGAAACTCATTTCGTTTTAATTTTTTCATTTGCTTTGACAAGCTTTTGCTTTTGGCATCACGCGGATAATTTTAAAAAGGCAAAAATTTTGCCAGTTATATTAACGAGCTTTTATTTCCAACCTTAGAATTTGGCAAGTGTTAAACCCAGTTTTACTCATTTTCTTTACAAACATTCTTATATTAGTGTTATACTGATTGATCTGTTTTCATTAGCTTCATCATCTATTATCTCTGTTGGTTATTCTTTCATAAGAGTTTCTGGAAGGTCTTTCATTTTCCTGTGTTGACAATGCGCTGCTCCCTCTGCTGGACACTGAGTATCGCGGGCGCTGTTTTGTTGTTAACTCTGTTTCTTCCTCTTGGATGAATGGCTTGTGACACGAGAAAAGCATGCCGGGATGGTCATCCGGGACTTTAGCGCAAAGTTCCAGAATCAGAAGCAAGAATGTAAGTCCAGTGATAAAGAAAAACACACAGCATACTTTATATAGCGAACGGTATTCGCTACTTCGCCACTTTGGGTCGTCCCCAGGCACAAAATCTCCAAGTCCAATGGTAGTTAGCGATATAAAACAAAAGTACAGCGCTTCAAAATAGCTCCAGTCTTCAAGCAACATGAAGAAAACGGCGGGAATTAGCATTACCAGCACGACAACTCCGCACATTATTAACGATAGATGGAGAAAGCGGAGGTAAGCAGGAGGGATTCCGCGTACAGTGCAAGTACTACACAGAAACGTTTCAAGTAAGTCGGTCAACTGAAGGAGTCTCTCCACAATGGCTGTTAACATGATGGCCGTCATGGGAATACCAAAAACTGCAAACACCATACAAAACACTTTGCCACCATCGGACAGGGGAGCGATATTTCCGTAGCCTATTGTGGTTACGACAGTACCCGCGAAGAAAAACGAACTACCGAATCCCCAGCTTCTCTTGTCGCTTGTATTACGAAGTGGATATATTCCCATTTCTTGAGCCGCCACGACATGCTTGAC
>Ga0099801_1258695_pt1 | contig 9990 bp, 10 predicted proteins | sample Orb8nscriptome_4_FD_81145 | JGI IMG/M metagenome (GOLD analysis project Ga0099801, IMG submission 81145) | Coral microbial communities from Puerto Morelos, Mexico - Orbicella 8 T A metatranscriptome (Eukaryote Community Metatranscriptome) | ecosystem: Host-associated > Invertebrates > Cnidaria >...
GTCTGTTCTGGCTCTGGCACAGGAGAAGGAAAGCGGTGACCGATCAAGAGGTCGTTAGGTGTGACAGGCGGATTTTCCCAGATCTTGCCAGAGCTAGGATAGAGGGGACACCCATTGATCAAATAGGTCACTTTTGCCAGGTACATTCTCCACTGTTCCTCTGTAAAGGTTTGATTCTTTGATGAAGCGTCTAAGGCTTGTTTTACTGATTTGATGAGACTTTCTACCACTCCGTTTTGATGGCTAGTTCGTGGTATGTTCCACTCCCAGTGGAAAGAGCATGAGAATTCTTCTGATAAGACACTGAATTTTAAGGATGTCCCAACCTTGCAATATTTTGTTCAAATAACATCTGACCAACAGTTACTGGGATATCCTCTGAGTGCAGCAAATTGTTGAAAAGCCATGAGAAATGTATCTGTGCTTCTGTATGTTACGAGCTCCAGATGGACACCTCTTGTAGTCATGCATGTAAATATTATTAGTTGCACTTCCTTCAGTGTTTTCCGGCCAATTCATATGTGCAGAGGTCCAAACATGTTAATTGCCGTGTTGCTGGATGCTGGGAAACCTGCTGCAACACGCAGTCTCAGAATCTGTCCCATCATTTGCTCCAGCAGTTGTCTTCACAACTTCTTGCAGGTCACACATTTACCAGTTACCTGTTTGGCCATGTTTTGCACTCCCATAATCCAGAAATGCTTCCTTGATTCATAGATGAGACTCTTGTATCCCCAAAGTGCTCGCTTTTCGTGAAGGTCTTTCAGGAGTAAATTTACTAATTGGTGTCCTTTTGGAAGGATAATGGGATTGCACATTTCATCTAGTAATGATTTCATGTTCTTTAGTCTCCCATGTGCACGTAACACACCTTGTTCATCTGATGCTGGAATCAGCTTCTTGTCAACAGTATCTTAGTACATTGATCGTCTGTTGACTCCATTTAATTAACCAGAGCCCAGATTCTCTCAATTCTTCTGGCGAAATGGCATCTTTCTTTTTTGCTTTCAACCTTGTGTTGTTGGCAAATCATAGAGTATAAGCCAAAGTTTTCCTTGCTTTAGTGAACATGGAGCAAGACTACATCAGATGTTCCAAAATAGGGTTATCATTCGACCCCCTTGATGAAGCTGAACAAAATACTTGTTCATAGGTGTTCGCAGCTTCAAACTTATTGAGCAGCTTCATTTCATCTGACAATTCTTTACCACTTTCCTTAGGATTTTCTTCGAACTTGGGCCATTCTGGTTGCGGGCGTTTCAGGAATGGAGGACCTTCGGGCCAAGTCTTCAACTTTTCTGGTGGAGTTCCTCTCATCAGGACATCAGCAGGATTATTATCAGATCTGATGTATTTACACATTTCTCAGCTTATTGTTTCCTGGATTTCAGCCACTCTCACTGAGACAAATGGTTTGAACTTTCTTAGAAAGGTTTTAAGCCAGGTTAACACGGTCTGAGAACCAATCCAGAACACTTTCTTGCAATTGCTGATCACGGTGAATTCTAGTGCTTCTTTACAAGTACTGTATAATTTTGCAAGCGAGAGGCACCCCATCAACTCCAAGCGTGGTATTGACTTTTTCTTCAACGGGGTAACAAACGCTTTAACACTTGGTCATCTGGATGAATCTTCACTTGGCTGAACATTTTGTGTATGTCACCAGTATACACTTCCTTGTCAAAGCCCCATGCAATGATCACGTTGGGAAAACTGTTGATATAGTTTGCACCTTTCTCGAGATGATCATTTAATGACTTTCCATCATATCCCTGTGCAGAGGCATCGAATACTAGCCGAACTTTGGTTGTTCTGTCGGGAGTGAAAACTGCTAGCTGGGGAAGATACCACTCGGGAGTTTTATGGTTGATCTGTTCTGGAGGTACTCCTTTTATGAATCCTTGTTCATGTGGCTTCTGAACTTCGTCTTGTATTACTTCAAGGCAATCTTTTCTTCTTAACGTTTTCTCGGAAGAGATCATTTGTTTATACGTGATATCGTAGTTACTCTCTTTTGGGGGACCCTCGTCTTTCCATGGCATGTGCACTTGGACCCCCCCATCTATCATTTGAGTTGGTTTCGCAATTGACTTGATAAACTTGTTTTTCTTCAAATTGTTATCACTACAAGTGTAAACAGAGCACTGTCCCATGACATACTATCCAAAGCACTTTCTCTTTCCAGTGGGTTGCCCAGCATTACCAGGAATGACGTCCATGTTGATAAAGGATTCAGCAAAGTCTGTTCTGATCAACAAGTCTACAGCTCCTCCTGATAAATATAGTTTATTTCAGATTGCTTTCAAGTGCAGGTAGCTGTTTACAATCTTTCAAGAAACTGTTTTTGCTGGACTGCAAGGCTCATTTATCGCGTAAGCTCGCATTGACTTCTGAATGTGCTCTTCAGCTGTTGACACAACACTTATGTTAATGAGCTATGATTCTTCTGACTTCTTATTACCTCCTGCCAAGTTCATGGCCAAATGTGTTTTAGTGCTGCTTAAACCGAGCTTCTTCTTTACATTCTTCGAAATGAAACTTATGTTTGAACGACTATCGAACATAGCAAGGGCTTCGACAAAGTTTCCATCTTTATCTTTGATCTTGACTTTTTGAACTGGACAAAGACCAGGGACGTTTCTCTTGCCCTGAACGTTGTGATTACTGGCCTCTTGACTTGCACCAGTAAAAGGTACAGCTTCAGGATCTAATCTGGAATTCACTGCAGTGGGTATACATTTGTTGTGTAGAGAACAATGATGGCGTTGCGTGCACTTATTGCAGGTGTTTCTGTTGGGCTTTTTACAGTGATTAGTGTGATGGTTTCACAGGCACTTGCGACATCGATTATTCCACTTTACTATTTCCCATCTCTGGTCTACTGTTGATTTTTGGAACACTGGACATGCAGAAAGTAAATGCTTCGCTTCGCAACCAAATGGACAAATTTTATCACCAGACAATTCACTGTTCATGGAATGATTGTCCGATTGACTTCGCTGATTTTGAAATCGGTGATCTTCCGTGTCGTTGCGGGTATCCCTTTTGACATGAGATCGCATGCTTGCTTCTTTGTTTAACCAATCTATTAGATTCAGAACGTTCTCTTCATTTTCCATGCATTGCATTTCTCAACCAAAATCAATATTATCTTTTGGATCTAACTTTGATGAAAGCTGAGACATCGCAAAGGGTGCTTCTGAGGCACTTGTCACTTCTCAGCCATTTTGTTCCATGTTGTTTACGAAACCAAGAGTTCTAGCTGCATAGTGAGAAAGCGATTTCGAGTCGCACTTTAGTGGCTTGAGATTTGTAATTTCAGCTAAGAGCGTATCCATTAATTTCCTTTGATCTCCAAATTTGGTATCGAGAATTTTCCATGCCTGTTTGATCGTTTTGCACAGCCTTACTTGATCCGACCAAAATGAGTTCTTGGGTAATGCTTTCTGAAGCCTTTGCAATTGTTCATCTTTGTCTTGTTTATACTTATTCATCCAATACTGAAATTTGTGCTTCTGAGTTGCACAAGACTTTCTAACTCCATCCCATGTGGGCACAGACAATTACGATAACATTGTAAGTGATAACTGAATTCTTTAACTCTTGAACTTGAACTTGGAAAAACGTGGTCAGCTATAAATAAGGAATTGTTTTACCTTTCAGCTGTCAAATTTGCCAGTTTAGTAGGCTTCTGTTGGCTTGTGTGCTTCTGTAGTCTTGAGCTTTGAAATGCCTGCGAGAGTCTAGAATTTCAAAATTTCCTGGGGGAAAATGCCCCCGGATCAACCTACTTGGGAAGACCCTCTGGGCCTTCCAAGAAACTACCCACCTGTTTTTCTAAACTACCCTCTTGTGCCAAAAATTATTGAAACCCCTGCTTAAGCAACCTTAACCTAACATTATTTACTTGCAAATAATGACTTTTCTCTAGGCAAATCTTTTGTATTCAAAAGAAGTTCGAATCAATAGCTATTTCCAACATGCACACATAAATTCTTGATTGGCAATAGAACTCTTGTCAAGTTTAAGATGGATGTTAACACCTACCAAGGCTGCTGGGACTTCAGTCTAACAATAAGGATTCTTTTATATGTTACCATTTTCGTGTTATTTGTTTATACATGTAGTTCGTAAGCTAAAATATGAGATCCACTGTAATTTCATTAGCTCCAATCCAAGCTGGTTTCAAATGCATGATTCTCATCCAGAATGATTTCCTTTCAATTTAAGATTATCTGGTTATGGATCTTAAAATATGTTCACTTAATGTTCGAGGTTGAGGAGAGAGATTGAAAAGAAGGGAAACATTTAATTGGTTAAGAGCAAAAATGTTTTCAATTTATCCACTGCAAGAAACTCACTGTTCTGAAAACACAACTACAACTTGGTCATCCCAATGGGACTATAAAACTTTGTTTAGCTGCTGCTCTAGCACCAGCGGAGGAGTGGCAATTCTCTAACAATAATTTCGCCTTTCAGCTTGAAAGATCATATTTGGATTCCAAGGGCAGATTTATTATTTGTGATAGCAAAACAAATGAAAGGCTTTTCACTTTGGCCAAAATCTACGTACCAAATGATGACGACCCAGCTTTTTTGAGTTTCTTTAGCCACTTGCAAGATTTTCTGTGACGATATAATTTTAGGTGGTGATTTCAATTGAAGCAGGAAAATTAATGTAAGTAAAGTAACTTGATGTTTCGACGGCTTCATGTCCTCACTGTTGAATGAATGAATCAAAAATAACGGCAAGACATATTTATAGCACTTAGGATGTGAGAAAATAAAAATTGGCAAACATTACATGAAAATGTTCATGCAAAAAGGTTTGCCCGAATGGAATCCACTTGCATGTTCAGTTTTGGTCTTTTGCTCTTAATCAACAGCATTTCAAAGATTAAACATTTGAGTTTGCCATGCCATTTCTTAAGGACTTTAAAGTTCGTAATTAAGTTGTCAGGTGTTAAGGCATGCTTGACCCTAAAATATTTTCCAATCACAGAATGTTTCTGTTTCCTACGTGTTGATGGAGGTGGTGGCAAGTGTACCCAATATAATTTGCATTACACAAATCACATGTGAATTCATATATTACACTTTGCTGGCTTATCAGAAGAGGCTTTTCTTCTGTGACTCTCAGATGATCAGCAATCTTTTTGCTTGTGAACACTGCCTGCAGTTGCTGAATAAATTTCGTTCCGAGGTTGCCAAGTTGTCTGCGAACCACGTCAGCCGATTTCTGATCTTTAAATGGCAACGTAACCCCAATGGGGCTGTCAGATAGTGTTTTAACTGGGTCTGTAGGATGCTGGAGGCGATTGATAGCCGAGTCAATGAGCTTCTCGCAATATTTTAATTTTAAAAATATCCCTTTTAAGTTTTTACATTCTTGCATAAGGAATTATTGCGTAGACGACAAGCATTTTGTGCGGTCTAACATTGTACTTAGCAGTGACCATTTGTACTAGCTGTCAACATGGCTTTGGGAGTGCAGAAGGAGCCCTTTATTTGTTTTCTTTCTGTGAATACGGGTTTCAAGGCTGCCATCAATTTTATGATTTTCATGCCAGTGAATGGCAATCCATCGTTGCTTGCTACTTCCTTCATAAATTGAATGGAGGGGTGGGCTTTATTAAGACATGTCAGCAAATTGGTGGCATTGGAGAGGTCGCGTACCAGAGCCAGCGTGTCATCCACGTATCCACGTATCTCTTGTAGAAACTCGGAAGCTTGTTCTCACGCGCTAGTTTCTCTTCAGCTGAACACGAGAGCATTTGCCATAAGTGGACCTAATGGTGATCCCAACACAACACCATCAACTTCTTCGTACAGGTTTCCATTAAATTGAAATAGCTGTTTTTTTTGTGGCAAAGCTTAGTAACTCTATCAGGTCATCTTTGGTGAACCAGTTATCTTTGAAAGCTATATCGGCTAGAATATGGATTGTTTTGTCAGGGGGTACATTTGTGAAGAGAGTGGTGACATCGTAAGAGACAAGGAAATCATTTTCGCTGAGTTTGAACTGTTGGATTTATTCAGCAAAATAGAAAACACCAGAGATTGTAGACTTGTTAGTCGACAATGGTTTCAGCTTTTCATCTAGCCACTTTGCAAGAGCGTAATTGTAAGTTCCAGATGGTGAGAGTATTGGCCACATTGTGAGAGTTGTTTTATGCATTTTGGAAAGGCCATATAAGTGGGCCAGGCGAGATGCCCTCTGACAGACGAAGTCTGCCATTTCTTTTAAGGCAGAATTCTGTGCACACCTGATTCAAGACGTTTTTCTTTTGCCAGAAGCAGATGATAATATTTTGGTGGTCTTCCTCTTGTGGTTGGCTTTTACAGGCTAACGGATCAGAATTTTGTCAGGTTGTCGAAAGATGCCTCATTCAACAGTCGAATGTACTCCAACTTGTCCACAACGACAATGCCCGGGCATTTATCTGGTTTGGTAATTACTCTGTCATCCCGTTTCTTCAGCTTTTGGATTGATTGTACCAGCCACTTCGGTGGCTTTGGGCCTTCTTCCGATGTAATTCAAAGCAACTGAACGCAGGGTCGCTGCGGCTAGCTCTTTTTTGTTGTCGGAAAGCTTGGGTTTAAGTTTCAAAAGCGCTTTCTCAAAAGTTGCCTGGATGTCAATGGCAGAATGCAAGGTTCAGGAATAGAAAATTGCAGACTGCGACAGAGAACGAGTTTGTCGAAGAACGTGAGATTGTAAGAAGAGATGTTCTCCATGTGTTCATCTACTTCCACATCCCAGTAGAGTAGCCAGGCAATTTTTGATGAGTGCTCGTCCACCATTTTCTGATAGGCTTGCTTGCCTAGCATTGCAATTGTCTTCAGAATACACAAGAAGCAGAAAGTGGAACATTTCTTACGAATTTCGCTGTAGATTTCACTGATCTCTTTCTTTAAGATGTTGTTCTGTTGTGATTTGTGATGGAGCTCTTCCATTATGACATTGCTGGCAAATTATTTGGAGGATTGTGTCCACTTTTCGGACTTCATCTCATTGATCTTGGCAAATGTAGGTGCAAGTCTGAAACTTTGGCAAAGCCGGAGGAATACAATGGCTCCATTGCACTTGATCTGTTTAGCACTTAACTTTTCAAGTCTCCTGAACAAGTCAAGCTGGTTGAAAAATGGGTTGCAATTTGCATCTGACGTGTTTGCCGACTTTGTAAGAATGTGGGATTTCAAACATCTTACTAGTAGCCCTGGAAATAGCAAGGCCAATGGCAAGGACAAGTCTGGGGTGAAGACAGCCAAGCGCATCCTAAAGAAATCAATCAGGGCTGGAACTGACCCATACCTCACCATACTTGCCTTGCAAGGCAAATGAAGAAATACATATTTATTCAAACTTATTCAACGAACATTTTTCATTATTTCATTCAAATGTTTCTAAAGATTGCTTTCAGCAGGTTGTTGGAAACGCATGTGTTTGAGGGTGTCTAACGATATCATGCAATTGTTTGCATTCCAGTGGCAGATTTTGGGCAAACTTGATCAGAAACACAGGTCGAGTCAGGCTACTTAAACCATTTCCCCAGAAATGTTTTTTGATAACCTAACAGGAAGGTACATAGTTAACCTGTAGAAAGTGTTTTTATGGTATTTAAGTTATAGCCCATAGAAAAATGTGGCGATATTTTAGTGTTATAATTCGCTTGCAACACATTGCCAAATTTGGCATACCTCTTCGATCTCATTTTGGGCTAAAAACTACTATGATTTATTTTATTTTTAGTTCAGTTATACCATGAAGACCTGAACTGAATATAAAAACCATTGAAAGATTCTCAAGTAGCTGCTGTGCGGTGTGCGATGCGATCAACTATTAAAAAAATAAGCATAACCCGAAGTGGATTTTGAGCCCAATCAATTTGAAATCATTTTTCGCATTTTTTTTCAAAACAGCTGAAACTAACTAACTGTAGTCCGTTTGTTTTCTAGTTAAAGCCAATCTTTGAGCAACAAATGAGCCAAATAGATTTTTCAACTTGTGTCGATTTTATAGGAAGTGGGTCTTAACAATGTAATTACTGTGTAAGTGCTGGCATCTGCTAAATTTACTGTTCCTGAAAAGCCCCATTGGAGTTGTTCAATTAAGTATGTAAGATTGTATATTTGATTACTTCTCAAAGTTTTAAAGAACAAATGACCACTCTAACAATGACATCATGTCTCTAACAGAGGTTACAAAAAATGACTAATACGAAAATGTTTAGAGTTTTACTGAAAGTTGTGTGACTAGTTTCATGCTGATGATACAAGAGCTGGACTGGGACGGGAGGCTAAGGGGGTGAAATATGTAAGGGAAGCAATTGGTAGGCAAAAGGATGAGGGAAGGGAGGGCCGGAAGGTTGTATTCAGTCATTGTCTCAAAGAGCCCTTTGATTATTAGAACAAAATGCCAAATCTTGAGACAGTGCCAGCTGCCCAATTTTTAATATATACAGTTGAACCACTCCACAATGGCAACCTTGGGGACAGAGGAAAGTCGCTGTTGTAGAGAGGTGGCCGTTATGGGGAGGTTGGGGTGTAATATGACACCTGTTTCTTTTCAGGGGTGCAACATTTTTATTTTTAAACAAGAGGCTCCTAGTAGCCTATACTCATGTACAAGAGAGTGCAAGTCATATAAAATAGATATGCAATGCGTACATAGTCAGACAAGCAATTTGAAAACGTTTGCCATCTGACAACTAAAAATAACACGGGAGAAATGCTAATTTGAAAAAAGTGCATATAGATCTAAGATATAGATAATTTCGATGCAGGGGAGAAGGTAAATGCTGTAACGCAATATGCCATCATTACTACAAGGATATCGTCAGGCGAATAACAAAGCAAGCCGAGTCAAAAAATTATAGATAGAGAATTAACAACCGATCAGAATTGCGAATTGGATGAAATATCTTTTTTCACAGCAATTCTGAACTAAATCTCTTCTGGCATTTTTTGGTCAAGTGTTACACTTGTTTATGTTGGTTGTTAGGAATATATTCCAGTACTGGGCCATTGTAACAAATATCAACTTTGCCTTATTTTCATTATATTTGTAATTTGATTTTTAAGTATACTTGAAACTTGATAAAATAACAGTACTCTTCAGTAGGCACCTGGTGTTTTTTGTAAGTTATAACATGCAATGCCATATTTCCAAGAATTAAAATATTATCATATATATACTTAACTGCATCATCCTAAATGGACTGAACAAGAGCTTCCTACATCAAGAATCAATTGAACTTCAAACAAACTAGGCCATAGTTAGCAGTAAGTGAACACTCAACATGTTGTCGTTACGTCAATTATCACCCAGAAGCCACACAAATAAATGTCTTCCGCGCTAGCGAATCACAGACAGTTCTGATAGTTAGCAAAGCTGACAATGCCTAAAATTGATAAAACAAGGAAATTCTACTCATGATCAGCCATTGAACTCATGTTCTTCACTCTGCACATCATTATCACCACAGGGCCAACAACCTACTGTTACAGGACTAAATGTGACCCGTTCAGTTTACACATCTCAGGCCGGCATCACATAGATAATGGACAACACTTGCTGGCAAATTGTTAGACTTACGCCTTCATTGGACTTAGTGATGTCCTCGGGCAGACTTCCTTTAGACAGCAAATACAGAACGCTGATTGGTTGGCTGCTTCTCAGAGTCACCGCGCAAACTGAAATTCAGACGAGTGTAGTCTGGGGTAAACTTAACACCAATTGAAAAGGGGAGGGGGCTAGTGATGAATAAGGAAAAAAAGAGATGAATAAAATGAGATTTTACTGTCACGCCAGTAAAATATAGTTAATGGAGCGTGACGTACGTTCTGAATGAGCCGTTCATGGCGGCATTACATTCTATAGAGCTATTGAGCAGTTATATTCCAAAGGTCAGCAAACTGTAAGCCTTATTGTAGCTAAACCTAAAACATTGTAGCTTTGTTACCTTTTGAACGTTACAACGTACTATA
>Ga0099801_1241901_pt1 | contig 9974 bp, 9 predicted proteins | sample Orb8nscriptome_4_FD_81145 | JGI IMG/M metagenome (GOLD analysis project Ga0099801, IMG submission 81145) | Coral microbial communities from Puerto Morelos, Mexico - Orbicella 8 T A metatranscriptome (Eukaryote Community Metatranscriptome) | ecosystem: Host-associated > Invertebrates > Cnidaria >...
GGGTCAGCACAAGAGACTAAACAGAGCATTCAATCGCGTCTGTACACTCGTGAGCGACGTTTGTTTGCTAAAAAAATAACAAGAAAACTCGCAAAGAAAGCGGACTGCAGGGACTGCGCCTTGTAAGTATTGGCGTTTGAAAGATTTCTTGTAATTTACCTCACACTTAATCTTCTCCTGCTACAGTGTCAACAGATCCTTATTAATGTTCCTTACACAACAGTCCGATCTCGCAATATTGAATGTTCACGTTTCATACACTTTCATTCACATAAATGTGAGTGTTTTTTTTTCCACGGGTCCTCAAACGATCTGGTTTTGTCTGTTCTTCACAGTTTTAGAAATATCGTGACCCCGATTGAGCTCGGCTTTGCTTTAGTTGGTCGTACTTTAGAGGACAGTCCAGCGCGAACGTATCCTTCTAACACCTGTTTATACGTGACTCCAGTATAGAATATTGCCCGCGATCAGTCGGTTAGGAATCGCTCGCTCTATCAAGATGCTGAGTAGTAGATATTGACATGTTTGTATAAGCCGCCCTCGATTCAGCTAGAATCACAATTGAACCTCAATGTGCCATAGTCCTGGTCTGATTTTTGCAGGCAGATTTACTCCCAAATTTTCACTGCCCTCATCCTGTACTCTTATTTACTTGATGTTAACAATAAATGCATTTTTAACGTAAACACGCTTAACAAAAATTTTGTCTTACATAATCATGCACGCTCTACCTGCAATAATAAAAAATAAACAAACTTAACTGTGCAATTTTAGATCTAACAATTTTATAATCTTAGTTTTCTTTCGTTGGTGATAGTTATACGGTAATTTATGTTAATCGTGAGCCACATCTTGAAAATGACATCATCCGAAAATAATTAATCCTGCTTCTGAAGTCAACAGGTTGACGATGTTGAGTTTTTATGGCTGATGACTAACGGGGATTTTTTCATATCTTCTGCAGCAAATTTACTGATGTCTGAGAATTATTCGAGAATCCACCAAAAAAAATTCGTCTGATTCTAATGACCCTCCAACGTGTTTATATTATGCATTAGCACTTTCTCATCGTCAAGTTGTATTTTGCTCAATGATCGGCGAGTCGACAAGGGTATGGTTGGTGTAAATTGTGTGTCTGTTTGCCAGCTCAGTCGTATGGGACTGTCTCAGAAACGGCGCAAACCGAGCCTACTCTCTTGTTCGTGCGAAAAATCTCGAAACAATAGTGGTATAGCAGAACCTAATTGAATGTTTGAATATTTAATCTTGAACACCTTGAGACAAGATGGTATTGGCATAAGTGAGTTAGCTTTGTTTGGGGTGCGACAAAAGCTTTACAGCACTGTGACTCAAGATAAACAACCAAATCATACAAATACGGTCACTTGTAAAGACTGTGCAAAAGTAGAAATGTTTAAAATGTACCCTAAATTTACTTCATTTTCATGGCCGCCGTGCGGCACCCCCTAGAGATTAAACGGTTGATTCGTTTAATTTTGATGCAGGATAGAAAGTTTGTTGTTTTCTTTTCCTTAGAAAGAATCAATTTAATTAGATTTCTTTTACCTTGCGACTCCGCTAGATGCATGCGCATGTACATGTACCTGTTCTTGTTTATTTTTGCAGTGTTGAGTTTTTGGTTACTCTATCATTCGTGGGTCATCAGTTGTCTCAAAATGTTTAGTCCTTTCTCGTAATTAGATATGCATAATACGATTAGGAGAGCAGGATATAAAGTGCCCATACCGAACTCTTGCATAACTTTATGGATCATGAACTGAAGACTAAGACAAAACAAACAATAGTTTTTCTTTGATTATTGGGTTATTAATTGAATCCTTTCATATGCCGACTTAAATGAGATGAAAATGAGCGAAGTTACGACGTCCTTTAGTGTGTCACTCATTTTCATTTTCGTGCGTTTTAGTCTCTGGGTCTACCCGACTGAAAATACCTGTGTATTGGTTTTATGATATCAAGATAGTGAGCTCTGTTTTACTTCTGTTGGCCGATGTCTAAAACCGTGAGTATAGCCGGTTTTATGCCGGACTGACCGGTCACGCATCGTTAAGCGTTAGCAGGATCCGGATGCATATAAATTTGTAAGTAGTATACATAAATTACCGCCTGTAAAGCGGCAATCTTAGTTCAACCACATTGTGCAACAGTCTTGTTCTGACCGGCTGATTCACTCCGTCTTAAATTTACAAACTGAAGGTAAGGGCCGAACATTTACTCTGTTCTTAGTGGAATTCGAAGAAGGGGCAGTCGTCTTTGTAATTGTTGATGTATCAGTGCATTTTTTTTCGATGAGAAAGGTCAATTGGTAAATAATACAAACCACTGGTCTCAAAAGCTGGGCTGGCTGTCATCTTGTCGTTTTCGTTAAGGAAGAATCCATTTTCTTCTACGCATGGATTAGACACCACAACCTGTTTGTGGATTCTTTTCATCTCTTGCTGAGCTTTATTTGCTTCAGATGAGCAGAAGATGAAAACGGGAAAACACGTCCCGGACAGTAGGAAAATTTCCAATGCTCAGTAACCGTGAAATGCACGCTTGCTTATGATTCTTTTACCGTGTAGATAATCTGTAGAATGCAGTTTTCACGGTAAATAATTCCGAGGAACCGTTAACGTGATTAATCAGGTACCGTTCACACTAATGTGTTTTTTATTGATGCGTTTCGTTGATGCATTTTCGCATGATACACTATTAAGGCGCAAACACTTAACTTAATTGAAAATGTTAACTTGTCACGGAGTGGCGCGCTTTAAACACGAAGCCTTTTCGTATAAGTGTTAAACACAGTGAGTGGTGTTTGCGTGATGAAGCCGCATTTTTCGATCGTACCAGTGTGGACGTTAAATGGCGAAAACTCGTCCTTGACGCGTGGCATAGCTGGAGCTCTTGTAAGTAAATGGTTACTACAAGCAGGCAAACGGGGCCGCCACTTTCGGGTAGCCGTTACCTTCGGATGGTTATACAACGTTTACGCACTAACAGTCGTTTCAAACAAAGCGGACGCGCAACGCAAGAATTTTAAAGTTCCTCTTAGGTATGTTCTAACAACCCACATAAACAAAGCAGACTGTATATTAAGCCTGGGCCTAATTTCGGATGAAACTAATTTCCCCCATAAAACTCTAGGGAAGTAAATGCCCTTCTCAATTGTTTAGGCAAGACAGTCATTGCTGCTTTGCTGAGACATGCACAAAGGCCTCCCCCTTCCCCGGGGAATCAGAAGACCCTATCAAAAAAGTCTTTAAGTGTGTAGGTGGTCGAGAGGGTACGATTTTGATGATACATTCTAGAAAATTCCCTCGGCAAAGAGGACTGAGACCAAGCGAGACACCTTAATGATGCTTACACAAGGAATTTAGTATTTGTTGAACAGCGGTTTGTTTCGGTTCAGTTGTTAGCTTTTCACTTCTGCTTGCTTGCGGTTAACTTTCACTCTGGGTTGCTTGCGGTAAGCTTTTGCTCTGGTTTGCTCGCTGTTAGCTTTCCTTTCTTGGCTAGGTCTATACTATATGTATATATATTTTTTATGTCTGCATTTTACGTAGTTCAAAATTCACCGCCTGTCCACACTTTGAATTTTACGGCATATGGTAACTTGCGTTTCGCTGGTATCGCTATAGTGATAAGTGACCTCAGCGCAGATCCGATCAACCAAGGTTCGTCTCACAGATCTCATGGATGTGACGAAAAAAGTGATTTTTTTCGTCTCTCTCTAGCTAAGATAGACTAGGAGTGAAATATGTTTATCTTATTCACAGCTATTTCTGAAGATAACTATTTTTCGAGTTAGCCTGATTTCGAACTGGGTTTCCAGTTAGATGTCGAATCAAACGGAAACATATCCGGTTGAATTCAAACGCCGCTCAACAGAAGAGCAACCTTTGAATCAGTTTGTTCAGGCACAGGTGCCGTGTTGCAAAACACGATAAGATTGGCAGGCTTCGTCGCGAGCATCGGCTGATTTTTATTAGTGCATAAATTACTGAAACGTACTTTCAATAAAACAGCGTTCGTTGATGTATTAAAAGATGAGTGGCCTGACTGTTCAAACCAAAGAGAACAAAATACAGCAGGAAAAAAAATCCATCTTTTACCCGAGTTCGCGGTTAGCTCTCAGAACACGATCGCGAAGAAATTACTATAGGAGACAATTGCTTTCAGTGGTAATTAATTTTTGTTGTTTCCTTCGTGATAATAGCTCAAGATTTCGCGTCAACAAAAACCATTTTGAAGACAGGCAATCTTGCGATTGAATTTGCTTTTATCGACATATTGCTCAGTCACAGCAAAAATTTAGTAACCGCTTATCGATTGCAAATGTATTCCGAGTCATTTGAGATATTCCATCTCGTCGAATTTAGTTCGACTCAAGCCGGACTCCGAAGGAGTCGCTCCATAGCCTTCCATAACTTTAAACTGAGTTGGGTTTGTTTCAATAGTAGAAAGGGGCATTTGGCACAGCCGGAAAATAAATAACAAACAGGTATTTATTGCCCAACCTGCATTTCAATTCTTTACAGTCACACACAATATGATAAGTACTTTTTTTTGTACGTCTTAGTATGACCGATGGAAGCGTTCGGCAAATTGAAATCAGCTGGCGTCGAAAACATAACATTTTGACGCAAACTTCAAATATTTATTTCATTGCCAGTTTTGACCTTTTTGTCCCTACTGTCTTAGTTTTCGTTTCATTTCTGTTAAATCGAATCAATAGTAGCGCTTGAAGATAAAACAGCTCGTACAAATTTACTAGTAACGCTAAGTAAGGCGGAAGAAATTTAAGAGCTAATTTTACATGTTTGCATTTACTTCGCTACGGATCGAGGATCTCCAAGTAACTGCTGACGTCCAATAATAATCATTGCCGTGTTGTTGGTGAGACCCAGACGTAGGCAAACTTTAATGTTTCGATGCCATTATCGAAGGAGATTCTTGTTCAGTGTAATAGGTGCTGTCGCTTGTCACCTCCAAATATTATGTAGGTGCTTTGGCAAAGACAAATGTCTTGAAAGGCTATCCATGTTTGTCGAGATTCGTCATGTTCGAAGTGTCTTCGAACGAAAAGGGACAGATGGAACGCAAGGGATTGTGGCCGGTACAAAATGGAAACTGATCACATCCAGAATTATTTAGTACCAAATAGAAGATGGTGTTCCAGGTTTTTTCCCAAAATAATACACCCTTGAAGTCTAGAAAAATTGCTAGTTCATCTATGAAAAATAATAATGCTCAGGTCACTGAGCTCCAAGTCCAATAACGGGTATACAGCCGCTATATTCTAAAGCCCCATTAATGCTATAAGCAAGTTTACAATGGCTACATCGTGAGTTTCACGCAGCAAAAAAAGAACAAAATCTTAAAGGAACGGGATTCTGGTTGATGCCATCTAATAATGATGACCGTCTGAAACCAGTGAAACCAACCATCACCATTATTTTTATTGGAGTAAAAATTAACAGAACTTTAAAAGTCCATTTCGTAGTTAAGAATCCAAATCATGATTACATTTACCCTGGTCCTAGAGGCTTTCTGTTTTGTTTCCGCGACTGAAACGAAAATGCCGTCATGGGGATTCGTAACGGGGATTGAGAAATAAAGAGAGAAAAGCTTTAGCGACGTAACCAGCTTTCGTTACATCGCTCTTTCCAGTGAGATTGTCACGTCAGCATTTCTTAGCGTGACATCAACCAATAGAAATCGTTTTCCTCATCTTGCTGACGTACGCGAAGAAGAACTTATGCGAAACGACGTCAAGTGTGGTTGAGAAAAAAAAAAATTGTAAAAGTTCGTGGAATTTTGGGTAATTTGATTTCCTTGGCACTCGAATCTGAATGAGAAGGTACAGGTAATGCAAACGTGGTGTGACTTACAAAATCAAGTGTCGCCAACATTAGCATACATGTAGGCTAAACAAGATTTTTGTTTGATTTTAGATCCAACCGAAAACAACATGTTAAATGTGAGGATAGTCAAAGGTGGCTGCCGTGGTCGTGAAGCCGTTAGGTTTGGAGTGGTAAGTGTCAACTTTTTACTCTCCAGAAAGCCAGTTGGTTCAAATACTTCATTCATGGTCAAGAAATCTACCTTTTGATGTCAAACTACATGCCAAAACTGTTGTTTCTGGGGGGAAGATTCCTTCAAAACCGATTCCCGCGATCTCGTTGCGGTAACCTTATTTTCATGTCTTCATTTCAAAAGGCTTTGTTTAATTTCTGGCAGTTTTTTCCAGAGTTAACCATAACCACAAATAAATGCCCACTTGGCCATATTCTATACAGTTTTTGCTGAAAAACGTTGAACATTAGCGAGAAGATTTTGAACGTGTCAAGTGTAGCGTATAATAAACTAGCTTCAGTTGATGCCGTGACTTCAGCTGACGGCCCAGACTGAACATATCATTTATTCATTCAGTTATGAACAGTAAATACATTTATAGAAAACGTATGTTCTGCTCAAGCCCGGAAATCCGTTAGTTAAATTAAAATAACTTTTGGAATTACGAGAGGTTTGAATAAGACTTTCCGTCGACATTTTGATGGCTTGTTCTAATGGAGGCCCGACAGTCACAACTGTCTAACAGAAATGTATTGATGGAAAGTGACATTCAAACCGGCCTCTTGAGAATTCTTCATCTCTCAGTTTAGAAGTGTCAAGCGATTGGCTTTGTGCTTAATCTTGCGATTTTTATTATGGTAAGCCAAGCTACAAAATTTCGCAGCCACAGAATCAAAATACGTTTAAGCTTAATTTTTTGGATCGCTCGGGATTTTAAACCAAAATAGAATCTCGAAAAATGGTTGCCGATAGGGATTCCCTTGGAAAATCTGTGAAAATTTTTCTTGATTAAAGACCATTCAAGGCAGTATAAGTCATATAGATACTGCGTTTTGAAAAAGAAAACGGCTATGTTATTTTGTAAACAGTGAGACCAACCGCGAACTTAGACAATACATCTTGTCAAAAGAATGTAGAGCAAAAGAAATCGTTTTGGAGCGAGGAGGACAGCTTCATTGGTAGCATTTAACATTACAATACAAAGCTAATCTCATAGCCAAGACACACTGCTGGCTTGCATAAAATTTCAATTGGTCATCTCAACTATTCCCGTGTTTTCTCGACAGACGTTTATTTTAATAGCCTTTAAATGAAGTGAATGTTTTAAAATCCTCACTAAATGTCGCAAACTAAAAGTTGTGGAAGGAAGTAAAATAGGTTAAAATGAAGATTTAGGCCTAACAGTCATCATATTTCAGATATGTCCATTTGGTTTTGCTTCTAGAATAGATCTGTTGAGATTTACAATAGAAATGAGAACGTCGATTTCATCTCCTAGGGTATTTTTCGGACATTTGAAGGGGTTGTCAGTCCCCACAGTGGGGCCCTTAAGGCTCTGCCTAGCCGGGGACGGGGTATTTGTCAAACTAAGAGGACGACAAAGAATTTTATCACCCAGTACAATTTTAAAACCGCATGGAAGTGTGTTTGGAGGAACGACAGGTGTACACCGTTTGTAACACAATCAACAATTTCTTTGTGGTTTCTCAAGAAGCAAAAAGGCCGATTTTAAAGATTTTATCGATACCAGACAGAATCTTTGTTTTATGTATAAACGATCAGGGTTATCTGAATCGATTTTCCTATACGACCATCGACTTTTTAGAAATCTGGCGCGTTTGTGTTTCTAAGCAGCGAGGGGTTTTCATCACTTTCTATCATATTTTTATCAATATCAATACGCTTTATTCTAGAAATTGTTGATTGCATGAATATTAAAAACAATAACTTCATGCTGTGCACAACTGCACGATAAATATTCATATGGTAGTGTAGCGGTGGTACAATTGCATACAAATGTGTGACAAAATTAGAAAGGTGACTGATCTCTTTCTTGTGAGGCTAAATCCCTCAAATGTGGTAAGTGAAATCTCTTGGCAAGCGTCTACGACAAAATCCTTGACTGCGAAACTCGCTCCTGGGCCGAGTCTGAGTTCTTTTCCGGTCATAATCAGCTATTTAGAAATTCCTTTGGCTTCCTATTCTTTATGAACTTTTTTGAGTCGTTAATTGTCAGATAAGTTAAGACCTACTTCAGATTTTAGTTTCACCAGGCTAAGTAAATATTCTCTATGTAAGAAGTGTTTGTATTTTTCGAATAGGATCGGTTATTATTTCTTTGTGTTATTGTTAGTCAAACTTTCTCAGAATCGTTCGCTTCTCGTTGTTGGTTCCTCGCTCGAGCTAAAGATCGTGCTCTGCGTTGCTCACGCGCTCGAGCGCCGAGGTCGCGATTTTATTATGATTTGTTGACCAAGATATCGTAGAGTTTTCTAACATAACGATGTGAAGGAACAAAACAAGTTCTACAAGCTTCTACAATTTCAGGTGAACACGAATTGTCAGAAATATTATTATTATTATTAAGACAATGGAAAACAACCCCAACATAAAAATCACTGAAACAAGCATGCTGTGAAACACGCTATAAATGCTAATTTCATATGGAGTCTCACGATGACCTACAAAACAGTATTTGTTTGCCGTTTCCTACTGGACGTCTCTCGCGGTGACCAGTTTTCATATGTACGCCGCGAATTCGAAAAGGGCCTGGGGCCCTTTTCTCGAAAGTCCCGGAAACTTTTCGGGCCTGGAAAGCCATAGCAAAATCTCGAACCTTACGATTACAGAGCTGTTTTATTCAAGAAGTTTCAGGCGTATATACTTCGCCGTTTTTAGATACAGATGAACTAAACATGGCTTTACGGGCCCGAAAAGTTTCCAGGGCTTTCGAGAAACGGACCCCTGGAGCCCGTTTCTCGAAGGTCCCGAAAAGTTTTCGCACCCGAAAAGCCGTAGCAAAATCTCAAACCTTATGACTTCAGAGCTGTTTTATGCACATATTCTTAATATAAACAGAGACTCTCTTCATACAAGAAGTATCAGGCGTATACATCTCTCTGTCTTTAAATACCGGTGAACTAAAAATGGCTTTGCGGGCCCGAAAAGTTTCCGGGGCTTTTGAGAAACGGGCCCCTGGATCGAATAACGACGCAGTGCATTGTGGTATTGTTATCATTGCAACGGTCTCTACAATCTCTGAAGCTTCGATAGTCGGGATAGAACTCCGGTTCACCTCAGCGTTCATGGTCGCAATCGCTAATGTCGCTGAAGAGTTGCTCTGTATGATTGCAACACTCCCCACAGTTGAACTTTTTTTCTGCGATCACAGTGGTGGTACCGATCATATGAGACCAGCCCATTGTAGTCTCGTTGAAACAAAACTCATTGTTTCGCTTGGAACCACTCGTTAAGTCCTTAATGAAAACAACCTCGTATCTGTTAGGAATAAAAACGTCCATATTATTTCAGAGCAAATGTATTTTTGACGTGTCCTATAGGAGGGGCATTTGCACACTTCTGTAAGCCTAACCTCACCGTGAAGTATTTGTTATGGAACAGAAAGGCAAATGCCCGTTTGGAATTGATGGAACCATAACTTCACATCTTCAATGTTATCGTTGTTACTCGAAAAAGCACCGTGACGTTTATTAATTAATTTTTTCGTCATTTTGAAGCAGCACTTATTCGATCGAGGACGGCGGCTATTAAAAACCGTTTTTAGACGAAACGTAGGAAGTCGTATTTTTATTAAAAAAAAAAAAAGCAACCTTAAGCAAAGTTTTCGTTCTTGTGAAATTTTGTGTAAGAAGTTTTTCGTTGTGCTATGGTGTGTAAATGTTTGTACGTCATCTGTAGTTATCTTTTGGAGGGACAAATTTTGCTCATAAACAAATCTTAAGCACCCAAGGAACTTGGTAATGTTTTGCAGCTTTGGCGAGCATGTTCGACGCTTATGAGAAGCAAAGTGGAGACACGGGCCAGAACGCAACAAGTGAGTTATCCATCCAATAGCTACTTTGATGATGACTTGGACAAATCCCAGTCTGAGG